>Ga0068853_100000025_pt1 | contig 136123 bp, 97 predicted proteins | sample KBSCornC32_FD_65655 | JGI IMG/M metagenome (GOLD analysis project Ga0068853, IMG submission 65655) | Corn rhizosphere microbial communities from Kellogg Biological Station, Michigan, USA - KBS Corn C3-2 | ecosystem: Host-associated > Plants > Roots > Rhizosphere > Soil ... | reverse complement strand
CCGCCGAAGTGCGAACCACCTCCGCCGAAATGGGATCCCCCACCGAAGTGATTGCCGCCGCCGCTGAAGTGAGAGCCTCCACCGCCGCCGAAGATCGAATGGCCGCCGCCGAAGGAGTGGCTGCTGTAGCTGGGCGCCCTGGGAGCCTTGAAGCTGCCGCCACCATAACCATTGGAGGAATGCCCACCGCCGCCGAATAGATGGAAACCGCCACCACCACTTGATGAGGGTGCGCGAGTCACGCCGGAAGCTCCTCCGTAGGAACGGCCGCCGTAACTGTAGCCGGAGCTGGGCGATCGGTATTGCTGGCCGCCGAAACCCGGACGAGAGGTATAGATTCCAGACGATCCTGCGCCGTATTGACGGCCGTAATTGCCACCATAAACGTGTTGAGGAGCGGAGTAGCCGTAGCCTTGACGGCCCTGCGCACCGCCGTACTGCTGGGAACGGCCGATTGGCTGCGGCGTGCGGTTGTAGGCCTGCCAGCCCTGTGAGCTTCTTCCCTGCTGGCCGTATCCGCCATTGGAGGACCCGCCAAAGCCGAGACCCCGGCCAGACGGAACTCGCCCTTCTGCGCCGCCACGGGCGTAAGCGCCTCCGTTAGGAACACCGTATCCCCCACGACCGAAGCCGCCGTTCTGGCTGTTACCGTTGTGCGCCCAACTGCCACCATTCTGACCGCCACCATAGCCTTGGCCACCGCCGCCGTTGTGTCCGGTATAACCGCCGCCCTGGCCGCCGCCATTGTGGCTCCAGGTTCCGCCGTTGCCGCCACCATTCTGACCGCCGTAGCCGCCATGATTCCCGCCGTGACCCCAGTTGCCGCCATTGCCCTGGCCGCCGCCATTGTGACCCCACGAGCCACCATCATGACCGCCGTAGCCGTTGCCACCGCGGCTGCCTCCGTTGTGTCCCCACGAGCCGCTGTTGCCGAAGCGGCCGCGATCAATGCCGGAACGGAAGGTGTGTTCATGCCAGCCTTCGCGACCACCCCATCCGCCACGTCTGCCCCAGCCGCCGCGTTCGCGCCAGCGAGCCATTTCGCCGTGGCGACCCCAGTAGCGGGCGCCACCATGAGCGAAGCCCCAGTCGCGCCCCGCATATCCTCGGGGGCACCAGACGTCGTTGCCGTAATAGATTGCGTGGGAGGACCAGTCGAGACCCCAGCCAAGCCAACCGAACGGGAGGGCCGAGAACGCGTCGAGGTAAATACCGTTGCTCCAGCCGAAATAGGCGCCATCGCCGCCGCCTACCCAGGCAAAGCTCGGATAGGGCGTGAGGGGACGGCCATAGACCACCCAGGGATCGTACTGCGGAACATAGACGACTTCGGGAGTCGGAGGGGCGATCTGGATCTCACCCTGATCGACGACAACTTCCTGCTGCGGTGTGTCCTGAAGGTTTCCAGCGGCCTGAGCCCGCCCGCGCAGGACCTGGATGGTCTGCATCACATCCTGCGGCTGGTTGTAGTAGGCATTCCCCAGGTCGGTAGTCCACTGGAGGTTTTGCGCAAGCATGCTGAGGACCTGGGGGAACGCGGTGAGGCCTTTGACGCTCGGGTCCCAACTGGCCTGGGCGTTCGCGCCTGCGGCGATCTGTTCAGGAGGAGCGCCGCCCTGCGCGCGAAGCCACTGGTCTGCCGATGAGACTTCTGCAGGGTAGGTGGATGCAGCGAGAACCATCGAGACGAGGTTGTCGGGGTAGAGGGCGATGGGCGCGAGCATCTGCTCGAGTCGATCGGGAGTGAGTGCCTGCTGAGGCTGGTAGGCAGGAGCTTGGCCCTGATCGGGTACTCCCCAGGTCGGATCGGAGTCCAGGTCGGGACCGAGTTCCGACGCATATTGCTGCTGTCGGTCGGGGGGCTGCTGATACTGGCCGTTTTGCTGTGGATAGTCCGGCGGCTGTTCGTAGGCAGGCGGCTGTTCTGTCTGGGCCTGATCGTAGGGCTGGCGGGCATAACCATAGGCCTGGTTCGGGCTGTCTTGATTGGGACTATATTGGCCGGCGGAGGTGCCCGGTGTCGAAGGCGTCCAGTTGGGAATGGGGGAGGGCTGCTGAGCGATGCCGTATGAAGCGGCGAGAACCAAGGCAACTATCGCGAGTGCCGAACACCCTGCTTTCAAGGGCCGGTTTTTTGAACGGATGGTGGTATGTGAAAGTGGGCTGTAGAAGAGCGGGCGCAGAGAGTCCAAATCGGATAGGGGTGCCATTATCCCTCACAGAATTCGGACGATGCGCTGGTTCTATATCAACGGAACCGCCAGCCTTTGTCGTCGCCGAATACTCTTTGTGCCCAGACTCGGTTGCAGCGAACTCAAACCGGACGAGGGTACCCTTCTTGCAACCCTGACCGGGGAAGTTAGTTTCGCGCATGCAACGAAATTGTTGGGCAGAGTAGCCGGAACGCGGAAAGCCTTGCTTTTGGTCTTTTCGATGTTCTGGATTCAGCGAGCCGAAGTGATTTGTTTTCTGACGTGGGCGGGACACCGGATGAACCGAAGATGGATCGGGCCTGGTGAGTAGAAAAAGCCTCTGAGGTGGTCATCTCTGAGTCCAATGAGAGGCGGCCTCGGTCGCAACGAATACACAGCCCAAAGGACTACAATCGTTTTCGCTATGGCAACTGTTACTCTCCCGACCGAAATACAGCCGCGTTCGCCGCAAGGCGAGTTCCGCAATGAGCCGTTTACCAACTTTAAAGACCACGAAACCGCGCGCCAGATGAAGGCGGCATTGGACAAAGTAGCTGCCCACCTGGGGCGTGAGTACGACCTGATTATTGGCGGCCATCGCTTAAGGACAGAAGGAAAGATCAAGTCATTGAACCCGGCCCGGCCTGCGCAGATTGTCGGAGTACACCAGAAGGCGGGCGCCGAACACGCGGAGAAGGCAATGCAGGCGGCTCTGGAGGCGTTTGAGAGCTGGAGCCGGACATCGGTTGAGACGCGCGCTTCCTTGCTACTGAATGCGGCGGAGATCATTCGCGAGCGGAAACTAGAGTTCTGCGCCTGGCTCACCTATGAGGTCGGAAAGAACTGGGTGGAGGCTGACGCGGACGTCGGCGAGACGATCGACTTTTTAGAGTTCTATGCACGGGAGGCGCTGCGGCTGTCGAAAGCGGAGACGCCAATTCAATTGCCGGGCGAACACGATCAGCTGATGTACATTCCGCTGGGGGTGGGCGCGGTGATTCCGCCGTGGAACTTTCCATTCGCCATCATGGCGGGAATGACGGTGGCTTCGGTTGTCACGGGAAACACGGTGATCCTGAAGCCGTCGAGCGATTCGCCAACCATTGCCGCGAAGTTCATTGAGGTGCTTGAGGAGGCAGGTCTGCCGGGTGGCGTGGTGAACTTCTGCCCGGGATCGGGTGCGAGTTTCGGGAACGCGATTGTGGAGCATCCGAAGACGCGATTCATTGCGTTCACGGGTTCGCGGGATGTGGGGCTAGAGATTCACGAGCGTGCCGCGAAGCACCAGGAGGGACAGATCTGGATCAAGCGAACGATTCTAGAGATGGGCGGGAAGGATTCGACCGTGGTGATGTCGGACTCGGATCTGGATGCGGCTGTCGATGGAGTTGTCGCGGCGGCCTTTGGATTCAGTGGACAGAAATGTTCGGCATGCTCGCGTGCGATTGTGGATGCGCCGGTGTATGACGTGTTCGTGGAGCGGGTGCGGGAGAAGGTGGCAACACTGACGGTTGGCGATCCGGCTGTGAACTCGAACATGGGCCCCGTGATCAACAAGGCAGCGATGGATTCGATTCTGAAATATATCGAGATCGGGACGAAAGAAGGTCGGCTGGTTTCGGGTGGCAAAGCTGTAGAGAATGCCGAGGGAGGATTCTTCATTGAGCCGACGGTGATTGCGGATATCGCTCCGAATGCGGTGATCGCACAGGAAGAGATTTTCGGACCGGTACTGGCAGTGATCAAGGTGAAAGGATTTGAGGAAGCCCTGCAGGTTGCGAATAACACTGAGTACGGATTGACGGGCGCGATCTATACGGGGTCTCGCGAGGCTCTCGACACAGCGGCTCGCGAGTACCACGTGGGCAACCTGTATCTGAATCGCAAGTGCACGGGCGCGATGGTCGGTGCACATCCGTTTGGCGGATTCAACATGAGCGGAACTGACTCGAAGGCGGGTGGCCCGGACTATCTGCTGCTGTTCACGCAAGCGAAGAGCGTGGCGGAGAAAATGGGCGGCGCACCTTCGCGAGTGGGCATCTAGAAGCTTTTTGACAAAAAGCGCGGCGGGCAATGCACGATTGGGTGCGTTCCCGCCGCGTTTTCATTTGGATCAAATCGTGTCGTGGTTCTTCGAGCGTTGATGTCGACGCGCGTGTCTACCCGTAACTTTTGAGCCGGGTTCGGACTCTTATCCATCCAAAGCGCGAGGAGAGAAGATGCCATCGATTATTCGCTTTCATGAGCTTGGCGGACCGGAGGTTTTGAAGTTTGAGGATGCCCCGTCGCGAGATCCTGGTTCGGGAGAGGCAAGGTTGCGAGTGCATGCCGTGGGCTTGAACCGTGCCGAGACGATGTATTTCCACGGTCGTTATCTGGAGACCCCGCACCTTCCATCGAGGCTCGGCTATGAAGTGGCGGGCGTAGTCGAAGCAGTTGGTGAAGGCGTAGATGAGAAATGGGTGGGCAAGGAGGTTTCAACGGTGCCCGGTTTCTCGCAGAACCGATATGGATCTCTGGGAGAGGAGGCAATCGTACCCGCAAACTCACTGTCAGAATATCCGCCAAGTCTCACAAAAGTGCAGGCTGCAGCGATCTGGATGCAATACCTGACCGCGTGGGGCGGGCTGGTCAACATCGGGACGGTCAAGGCTGGTGACTTTGTGTCGATTCCAGCCGCATCCTCGAGCGTCGGATTGGCGGCGATACAGATAGCGCGCGATGCAGGAGCGACCGCAATCGCGGTTACACGGACATCCGCCAAGAGGGATGAGTTGCTTGCTCTCGGAGCGCATCACGTGATCGCGAGCACGGAAGAGGACTACGTATCTCGCGTCAACGAGATCACGAATGGCGAAGGAGTCCGAATCAGTTTTGATCCAGTTGGTGGACCATTCGCGGAGACGCTGGCAAGCGCCGCTTCGTATGGAGGAATCGTGATTCTCTACGGAGTGCTTGCAGAACAGCCGACCCCGTTTCCACTCTTCGCGGCGTTTCGGAAAGCGCTGACATTTCGCGCATACACGCTGATGGAGTTCACGGGAACACCGGAGGTCCTTGATTCGGCGAGGAAATATGTCTACGAAAGATTAGCCGATGGACGCTTGACGCCCCAGATTGCGAAGACATTTGCGTACAAAGACACGGTGGCGGCATACCGATATCTCGAATCCAACCAGCAAATCGGCAAGGTCGTGATTACTGTTCCGTAGTTTGATCCGCTTCAATGATTCGGAATTCCGGAAAGAACTCAGGAAGATCTTGCCCGTGTTGAAGCGCCTGGAGCCATCTGCGTGCTTCTTGCCGGATGCGCTCGACATCCAGCCGGCAAAACGGAGACGGGCTACGGTCGAGCCGCCGAAGGGAGCGCGTAAGCAGAGAAATCGCTCCTATCCGGTTGCCCCGTTGATGATGATGAAAGGCAGCGGAGATTTGCACGATCGCCTGCAGGAAGGTTTTTTCAGGCTCAGCCAGCGTGAGCCACACGGCTTCCCAATGTTCGTGAGCTTCGAAGAACTGCTTCGTGCGATAGCACAGGAGGCCTTCATTCAGAGGCCCGGTACTCCAGTCGAAGTCTCTCTTCATTCTCAAACTGTAAAGGCCGCTGATGGATCAGCGGCCTTGTGAGTTGACTGGTTGAGGCTACGACTGAGCAAGTGCAGGAGAGCTGGAGGCAATGGGAGCGGGTGCCTGCTGCATCTCGGCTTCAAGTTTGCTGCCCACTTCTGCCGCGGCCTGGGCGAGGACGCGGTGATGGATGGTGAAGAGCGCGAGCTCGAGACGGTCGCTAACGCCGGTCTTGTCGTAGATGGAGCGGAGATAGTTTTTGATGACCTGTTCGGTCGTCTTGAGACGCAATGCGATTTCACGGTTTTTGCAGCCCTGAACGATGAGCGCGACAATGCGCATCTCTTTGGGTGTAAGGCGATCGCGCACGCGCGTGCCAACCATATCCTCTTCGGGCGAGTCGGGGAGCTGTAGCTGAGGAGGAGCCCAGGTATCGCCGGCGGCGACTCGACGGACGCACTCAACAAGGGCCTGTCCGGTCACATTCCGGAAGACGACACCACGGAAGCCCTGCTGGAGGTAGCTGGATGCTGTCTCAGTGTTTTCAGCGATGACGATGCCGCGACTGTTGGAAGCCTCAAGCAGCGTGCGAAGACGAGCCATATCGGGCCGGAGAGATGCGGCGAAGACCACGATTGATCCGGGGAAGGTGGTGATCGCATGCATCATTCGATCAAGGTCGGTGCATTGAGCGATGATGCGGAGATCTTCATCCATGGCGAGGACCTTGGCTGTCCCCGCTCTGAAAATTGCCTGTGAATCCGCGAGAATGACTTTGTTCATGATTTGCGCCTCTTCGCCTGTAGAACAATCAACTGTGGGCCGAAACCGGCTTCCCTTGTCTCACGGGCCGGGTGCTGCCAAACATCGGACGGTACTTATTCTGCCTCACTTCGGTTATCGGCAGACGCCCAGAAAACCTCGGGGGAAACTCCCACTCCTTGCAGTGGAAATCATACACAGGACTTTCGTCACCCCCCTTGCTCAAGGGTACCTGCACCTTAGTAATACCCCGGAATTTAGAGTACAGCCCAAGTGACGAAACGTCACTGGGAATCCTGGGGGGTTGCCTGACCAGCCTGTTTACCTATTTGGCACAAGATGGTTGTAGTGTGGTTTATTGAAACCTAAATTGCGACCATTTTGCTGATGGGCTCGTGGGACAGGTTTGATCCGGATGAAAGCCGATGAAGTTCGGCGAAAACAGTAGACTGGGAACATCATGGCCAGGCCGAATTTACTAGCAGTAGACGACGACGTAAGCGTACTGGAAGCAGTGGTCCAGGACCTGCGCCGGCAGTATGGGGCGGATTACCGGGTGATGAGGGCGGCGAGCGGCCAGGCTGCCTTGGACACCCTGAGCCAGCTGAGAGCCCGCGAGGAGCCTGTTGCGCTTCTGCTGAGCGATCAGAGAATGCCGGGGATGCCGGGTGTGGAGTTCCTGGAACGCGCACGGGAGGTATACCCCGAGGCAAAGAGGGTGCTGCTGACAGCCTATGCGGACACTGAGGCGGCGATCCAGGCGATCAACACGGCACGGATTCATTACTACCTGAACAAGCCGTGGGATCCGCCGGAGGAGAAGCTCTACCCGGTTCTGAACGACCTGCTGGATGACTGGAAGGCTGGTTATCGGCCGCCGTTTGAGGGGCTCAGGGTGATTGGGAACCGGTGGGCGCTGGCGGACTACAAGCTGCGCAACTTCCTGTCGAGGAACCATGTGCCCTATCGGTGGCTGGATGCCCCTACCTCAGAGGAGGCGCAGAAGCTGCTGGAGGAGCGGAAGCTCAAGCCGGATCAGCTGCCGGTTGTGCTGTTCAGCGATGGGAGCGCACTGTCGGAAGCGAATCCAGACGCTGTAGCTGCGAAGGTCGGGCTGAGCACACACGCCACGCAGGAGTTTTACGACATGGTGGTGGTTGGCGCAGGGCCTGCGGGACTTGCGGCAGCAGTGTACGGGGCGAGCGAGGGGCTGAAAACACTGGTGATCGAGCCAGAAGCTCCGGGCGGTCAAGCGGGCTCGAGTTCACGAATCGAGAACTACCTCGGATTCCCGGCCGGAATCACAGGGGCCGATCTGGGCCGACGGGCGCACGTCCAGGCGTCCCGGTTCGGGGCTGAGTTTGTGACCCAACGGGCGGTCGGGCTGCGGATCGACGGGCAATACCGGTTTATCCAGCTCGCGGATGGACGGGAAGTCTCGTCGCACGTGGTGTTACTGGCGCCGGGGGTTCAGTACCGAAAACTGGGGATCCCAGGTTCGGATCGGCTAACCGGGCGGGGGATCTACTACGGTGCCGCGCTGGTGGAGGCTACTTCGTGCAAGGACGAAGAAGTCTTTGTGGTTGGCGGGGCGAATTCTGCCGGTCAGGCGGCGCTTCATTTCGCCAAATTTGCTCGTAAAGTCACGATGCTGGTGCGCGGAACGGGCCTTTTGGCGACCATGTCGAAATACTTAATCGATGAGATCGAGCGCACATCCAATATCTCAGTGGAAACGCAAACCCAGGTAATCGCGGCAGAAGGCGAAGAACGGCTCGAGGCCTTGCGTTTGCGGGGGCCAAAAGGCGAGTATTGCGTACAAGCAAGCTCATTATTTGTATTTATCGGTGCGGAGCCCGGAGTTGAGTGGCTTCCGAGCAGCATTCTGCGCGATGAAAAGGGGTTCTTGCTTGCGGGGCCAGACCTCAAGCAGGACGGGAAGCTGGTGAACGGCTGGAATCAAGAGCGGGAGCCATTCCTGCTTGAGACGAGTGTTCCGGGGGTGTTCGTTGCTGGGGATGTTCGGCATGGCTCGGTAAAGCGAGTTGCGTCAGCGGTGGGGGAGGGATCGATCGCGGTTCAGTTCGCGCATCAATACCTGGCGGGATTCTAGAGTGGGGATCGAAACAGCAGAAATGAACGAAGGCGGACAAACGATCATCGTCGACGCAATTCCCTTTGGGAAAATTGCAGGGGAGTTGACGAAGACTCGTCCATTCTCTGCTACACCCGTGGATGCGCTCACCGGAATCGATTACGTCGAGCGCGTGACGGCGAAAGCCGGTTCTACCCTGACGGAACCTGGGAACACATCGATGTATTACTGGCTGCTGCTGAATGGCAAATGCCAGGCTGATCGCGTGGAACCGGATGGCTCGCGAAGCACAGTAGGCACGGCGCAGAGCGGGGAGGGATTCGGCGAGACACCGTTTCTGACCGGCAAGACACATGCTGCATTTCTGATCACGGTGGTCGAAGATTCGACACTGGTGCGATTCACCGGGGAACAGTTCTGGCAACTGATGTCGTGCTGCCCCGGCGCGCGCAAGATTATTTTGTCGGATATGGCGGCAAGGCTCTCGGCTTACCAGGCCGAAGCGCTGCATCGCGAGAAGCTGGTTTCGCTGGGTACGCTGGCCGCCGGGCTGATGCACGAGCTGCACAATCCCGGATCGGCAGCCAAAAGAGCGGCATCGCAATTGCGCGAAAACATGCTGAAGCTGCAGGACCTCAGCCTTCGTTCTTCAAAAAAGCAGAAATCCCCGGAACAATTGGAGTGCATGCACAGGCTGCTGAAGCATGCCGTGAAGGGATGCCAATGCAAGGCGCTAAGCTCTATTGAGCAGGCCGACGCAGAAGAGAGACTGGGCGAGTGGCTGCAGGAGTCGGGCGTCGAGAATGCATTTACGATTGCGCCGGCGATGGTTGCAATGGGCTTTGAGCAAGAGGAGCTAAGGTGCGCGCGGGAGTTCTTCGATGTTCAGAGCTTCTCAGATACGCTGAACTGGCTAGGTGCATTGGTCTCGAGTGTTTCGCTGGTTTGCTCAATCGAGGAGAGTATCTCGCGAATTTCGGACCTGGCGATGGCCGTGAAGAAGTTTGCGTACGACGATCGCTCGCCGCTCAAAGAACTGGATGTGCATGACAGTTTGCAGAGCACAATCACGATCCTCGGGCACAAATTGCGGGTCAAGCAAATCGCAGTCGAGAAGAAGTTTGCGGCAGAGCCCTCGATCATCCATACCCGGGGCTCTGCGTTGAGCCAAGTGTGGACCAATTTGATCGATAACGCGGCGGACGCCTCTCCGGCACAGGGGCACATTGAAATCGCCACGTGGACGGAACCGGCGCAGGGAAAAACTGACGACCCTGGCTGGCTGGCGGTGAGCGTAACCGATCATGGGCCGGGAATTCCCGCCGATGTTCTCCCCAGAATCTTCGAGGCATTCTTCACGACCAAGCCTCAGGGATCGGGCACTGGACTGGGGCTTGAGATTGTGCATCGGATCGTAACGCAGAAGTTTGGCGGAAAGATCGATGTGAAATCGGAGCCCGGCAATACGCGGTTTGAGGTGCGGCTGCCGCTAAGCGGCAACGGAACGGCAGCGAAGTAGTTTTAAGCTCTCAGCAATCAGAGAGTAGTGCCGTTCCAGTAGACATTCTTCTCTTCTCCTTGATTCCGATCGCATTTTCCTGTCTATCAAGTTGCTGGTTTCCGCGCCGATGAACGGAGTGGAAGGACCTTGTGTGGCAGACCGGGCCGAGATACTTGAATCCGCGCTGGATGCTCTTGTCGAGGCAGCTGCCTTAGCCGATGTTGACGGCAAGCTGGTGTTGTGGAACCGCGCTGCCGAGCTGATCACGGGCCACCGCGCCGGTGAGTTGATCGGCAAAGGCGTGCGCCATTTGCTTGAGGTCCTGGTGGTGGGCGGAGCCGGCCAGTGGATCCGCACAACAGACATCAACACACCACGCGACCGTGGAAATGTGGTCCGCATACGACATGCGCTTGGATATGAAGTGCCGGCACTGGCTCGTGTGGTAGTGCTGCGGGATGGAACGGGCACTCGAATCGGATCGGGAGTGTTCTTTCACGCAGCGAACAATATCGATGCGCTCCCGCATGGAGAGTCGAACGAGGACGGGAAGATCAGCGACACTCAAACACAATTGGAAGACCGCCTGGCTCGTTTACATGAAGATTTCCAGCGCGACGATCTGCCACTCGGAGTTCTCTGGATCACGGTGGACCAGGCTGCGGATTTGCGCCGCTCCCACGGCAGGCGGGCGTGCGAGGAGATGCTGGGAACGATGGAGAGAACGCTTGCGAGCGGGCTAAAGCCAACGGAAGAAATCGGGCGATGGGGGGACGACGAGTTTCTTGTCTTGTCGCATGAACGCAATGCGGCAGCGCTCGCGGTCCACGCGCAAATGCTCGCCGGACTCGCACGCACCGCGGAATTTCGCTGGTGGGGCGATCGAATTTCCTTAACGGTAAGCATCGGCTCGGCACAAGCTGAGCCGTGCGAAACGCTGTCTACGTTACTGGAGCGCGCACAGGCCGCGATGATAACAAGCATCCACGCAGGTGGGAATCACATTTCGCGAGCACGAGGAAAGGCTGAATGTTTGCCATTATCGGCATCGTAATCGTCTTCGGCGCGGTGGTCGGAGGATTCCTGATGGAGAAGGGGCAACTTCCCGTTCTCGTCCAGCCGGCCGAGCTTTTGATTATCGGTGGTGCTTCGATCGGCACACTGCTCATCGCTAATCCCTTGCACATTTTGAAGGGGATTGTCGCCAGCTTGAAAGATGTTCTGACCGGATCGAAGCTGGATAAACAGCGTTATCTAAAACTGCTGAAGATGATGTATGTGTTCCTCAATAAAGTGAGAAAGGAGGGACTACTCAGCGTAGAGGGCGATGTAGAAAAGCCAAAGGAGAGCGCAATTTTCAAATCGTTTCCCGAATTCCTGACCGACCACCATGCTTTAGGTTTTGTTTGCGACACCCTGCGAATGGCAATTACAGGCGGCGTAGACCCGTTTGATATGGACCAGATGATGGAACTGGATATGGAGGTGCACCACCAGGAGGCAATGCAGCCAGTGAATGCGCTCACAACCGTTGCCGATGCGCTTCCGGGCTTGGGAATCGTGGCCGCTGTGTTGGGAGTCGTCATCACCATGGGGGCATTGGGAGGGCCGCCGGAAGAGATTGGGCACAAAGTGGCGGCAGCGCTGGTGGGAACGTTTCTTGGTGTTCTGCTTTGCTACGGGCTTGTCGGGCCGCTGAGCGCGAACATGACGAAGACGGCAGACGAGCACAATGACTACTTACATGTGATGAGGGTTCTTCTGCTGGCATTCCTGAAGGGGTCGGCGCCAATTCTCGCGATTGAGATGGGTCGGCGAGCGATCCCCGCGCGGGTGCGACCGACGTTCGACGAGATGGAGAAGTACTGCAAGCAGTTGGGCGACGCAACGGCGGCGGCACCAAAGGCAGCGTAAAGACACGAGATGGCCGCGAAAACGCAACCGATTATCGTCATTAAGCGCAAAGGTGGGCACGGGGGCCACCATGGCGGCGCGTGGAAGGTGGCCTATGCCGATTTTGTTACAGCGATGATGTCTCTGTTCATTGTGCTGTGGCTGATGAATTCGAGCGAGAAGATCAAGAAAGCTGTAGCTGGCTACTTCAATGATCCGAAAGGGACCGCCTCTTTGATGGGCACAACGTTGACCGGCACTGGTGAAACGGTCAGTGCTCAAGCAGCTAACGACATGCAGAAGCTGAAGGAGAAGCTTGAGGAGCAGATCAAGGCCAAGAAGGATCTTGAGAAGCTGTCGAAGCAGATTGAAATTACGCTTACGCCCGAAGGGTTGCGCATTGAGTTGCTTGAAGACAAGAATGGCACGTTCTATCAGAGTGGGAGTCCCGGCTTGAGCGAGAAAGGGCAGGAGTTGCTTGCACTGCTCGCGAGTGAACTCAAGTCGCTGCCGAATTCGCTGCTGATCGAGGGGCACACAGACGCATCGCGATACTCAGAGGATGCGAGGTATTCGAACTGGGAGTTGTCGGCTGATCGAGCCAATGCAGCACGACGGCTAATGCAGCAGGATGGGGTGAGAGCAGATCAGGTGACCCAGGTGCGCGGCTATGCGGACCAGCTGCTGCGGCTGAAAGCGAACCCCTATGATCCTTCGAATCGCCGCGTCTCAATCCTGGTGAAGAATCAATCTGGCTCGTCTCCGGCAAGGGAGGGATTCGAGCACGACGAAGATAAGCCAATCGAACAGCGGACAGCCACCTCTCCGAGAGGACGTGAAGATAATCAGGACGTAGAAGGGCAATTGAAGAATGCGCCGGGCGGAGTTGACTCCGCGCGAAGTCGAACAAAGCCCACTGCACGGCCGAATTCCTGGATGGTGCGGCTTCGGGGCGTGCTGCCAAAGTTTGGCAAGTAGGAGTTGTGGATGCTATGTACTCGCTGGTCTGCGAGATTGGTGTAGTCTGGTGCACAAGCAGGTAAGCGTTTACCGCAGGAGCAAGAGATGGCCGTAGTAGCCGGGGTGGATTTTGGCACGTTGAGCGTACGTGTGACTTTGGTGGACAGTGAGTGCGGGCCAATTGGAACCGCATCGGCATCGTATCCATTGCATCGGCGGCGCGAAGATCCGGATTTTGCGACGCAATCGCATGCTGACCAGATGACGGCATTGGCAGCGGCCACCAAGGACGTGCTTGCGTCCACCGGCATCAGCGGCGAGAGCGTACAGGCAATCGCACTGGATACGACAGGCTCGAGTGTGATCCCGGTGGACGAGAATCTACAGCCGCTGGACGATTACTACCTGTGGTGCGATCATCGCGCCCACTCTGAGGCCGAGGAGATTACTCGAAAAGCGCACTCGATGGGACTTGAAGCGATCGAGTGGTGTGGTGGAGTGTACTCGCACGAGTGGGGCTTCGCAAAGCTGCTGCACTGGCTGCGCCATAATCCGGGGAAACGAGAGGCGTTTGCCACAGCTCTGGAACACTGCGATATGGTTGCAGCGACATTGAGCGGAGTGAAAAATGCGAGGGACGTGAAGCGCAGTGTTTGCGCGATGGGCCACAAATGGATGTGGAATTCCAGGTGGTGTGGGCTTCCGCCGGAAGAGTTCCTGGTCGCTGTGGATCCGCTGCTGAAGGGCGTACGAGCGAAACTTGGAGGCCAGTACCAGACCAGTGACAAGATTGCGGGACATCTTTCGCCGGAGTGGGCAGAGAAACTGGGTCTTCGCGCGGGAATTCCGATTCCGGTGGGCGCGTTCGATGCGCACTGGGATGCAATCGGATCGAATATTCGCGAGGGGGACGTCGTCAACGTAGTGGGCACTTCGACTTGCATCATTGCGATCGCGCGGGATGCCCAATTGGTGCCGGGTGTGTGTGGCGTTGTGCCGGGAAGCGTTCACCCCGGCTACATCGGTATTGAGGCCGGACTGTCGGCTACGGGGGACATTTTCGAAGCGATTGCGCAACGCGCGGGAACGCGTGTGCACGAATTATCGAAGGGCCTCGAATCGTTCACAGCCGGGCAGACAGGACTGCTGCGTTTGAGTTGGGACAATGGGGATCGCACCGTTCTGGTAAATCCCGAACTGGGTGGCGTAACCCTGGGCTGGAACATGGTGAGCACGGCGCAAGACGAACTGTTTGCGGCCATTGAGGGCACGGCATTTCATACGCGTATCATTCTGGAACGAATGGCGGAGCACGGGGTGCGCGTTGATCGGGTAATCAACGCCGGCGGGATTCCGCAGAAAAACGAAATTCTTAACCAGGTCTATGCAAACGTGCTGAACAAGCCTGTTCTTGTTCCCGCTGGAGTTCCAACCAGCCTTGGGTCTGGAATCATGGCGCTGCTTGCGGCGGGGATCTACAAATCTGTAGAGGAGGCGCAGGCATCAGTCTGTTTGCCTTTCCGTACCGTTGAGCCGGACCGCCGTTCAACCGCAGCTTACGATCAGCTCTATGCGTTCTACAAAGACCTGTACTTCGCACTTGGACAGAGGCAAGCAGCAGCCATTCCGCTTGGACGAATTCTTCCTGGATTGAGGGAGATCGCGGCGGGAGCGCGGCGGGCGGACGCATAAGCCCGGACTGGACGGGTATGGTTACCGTTCTGTTTTTGATGGATGACGTTTGTTTGCGTGATTCCGCACCGGCAGCCGAACAGGACTTACAACGTGCGTGATTTTGCGGTACCGTGATCACATCCCCCTTTTGTTCCTTGAGGAGCGCTGTGCCGCACTTTGCCTTGCGCCGAATTCTGACCTGCCTTTTCTTAGCTCTCGCCGGCTCAACCGGAGTTACAGGATTGAGCCAACCAAACCCGGCCCCGTGGAATGCGCCACATTTTTCCATACCGGCGCAGGATCTCTATCGGGCCGCCTCGCTGGTTCCCGTACCCGACAGCGCGAACATCGTGCTTTATGCTGACGATGAGCGATTCAGCTTCGACGAAGCGGGCCGGCTTACCCACGTTGGGCACTACATCTACAAAGTTCTAACCTCGAAGGGCGCAGAGGGATGGGACAGTTTGTCAGTCGGATGGGACGCCTGGCATGAGATGCGACCGGTGATTCGCGCGCGCGTAATCGGACCAGATTACTCAGAACACACGCTCGATGCGAGCGCGATTACAGAAGAACCAGCGCGGAGCGGCGACTACAAAACATTCGGTAACGGCAAGAGGTTGAGAGCGCCGCTGCCGGCGATCGCGCCTGGGGTGGTGGTTGAAGAAGAGTACCTGGAGAAAGAAACGGAGCCATTCTTTGCCGCAGGCCGGGTGGGGCGCAGTTTCTTTGGACACGAGGACGCGGCCGTCGCCCACAGTAGCGCGATCTTTGAAGCACCCACTTCCCTTCCCTTGCGAATTCAAACTCAGCTTCTTCCCGGCCTGATTCCACAGCGCGTCGAAGCGAACGGACGTGTGACCTTAACCTACGAGATCGGCGCCCTGGATGGAATCGAGTCTCGCGATCCCAATCTTCCGCCCGATGAGCTTCGGTTTCCAGAAATTGACTATTCGACTGGCGCATCGTGGCAGACTCTTGCAACTGAGTACTCGCGCATTGTTGATGAGCGCGCGAAATCGGATGCTGTGCAGTCCATCGTAGAAGGAATGATCGATTCGAAGATGTCGATCGCGGAGAAACAGGCAGCGATCCTGGACTATGTTGATCGCGAGGTGCGATATACGGGGATCGAATTCGGTGAAGCCGCGATTGTGCCGCATGAGCCATCAGAGACGCTGGCCTTGAAATATGGAGACTGCAAGGATAAGGCGACGTTGCTGGTGGCGATGTTGCGCGCAGCAGGAATTCCGGCGTATGTGGCGCTGTTGAATGCCGGCTCGCGGCTCGACGTGCCGGCCGATTTGCCCGGGATGGGGCTGTTCGATCACGCAATCGTGTATGTGCCCGGCACTCGAGGCGGTCCTGGTGTTTGGATCGATGGAACCGATCAATATGCGCGACTGGGACAACTACCGATCAACGACCAGGGACGGCGAGCTTTGATTGCGCGACCAGAGACGACGGCACTTGTGAAGACTCCGGAGTCGAGCTCGCGCGACAACGTGCTGCTGGAGATGCGCGAAGTCAGACTGGGTGAGTACGGTCCTGCTACGGTCACAGAAAAGACGCTGCCGAGCGGAGTGTTCGAATCACACTATCGAGCGTTCTACGCAGACAAGCCGGACAAGGACACACGAGAAGGCCTGACGGGATATGTGAAGGCGCAGTACATCGCTGACAAGCTCACGAGCGTCGATCGTACCGATCCGGGCGATCTGACGAAGCCATTCGAACTTACGCTGAAATGCGAGAAGGCGAAACGCGGGTTTACGGATCTTGATAACGCAATTGCCGCGATTCGCGTGGATACGCTGTTCCAACAACTTCCCGAGGACCTGAAACGCAAGGATGTTGCGAACAAAAACCCGAAAGACGATCACGAAAAGCCGAAGAAACCGCGGACTGCGGATTGGTTTCTTGATGAGCCCTTCACTGCGGAATGGAGATATAAGATCTTTCCGCCGCCGGGGTTTATACCGAAAGAGCTGCCGAAAGATGAAACGATTGCAATGGGTCCGGCCGTTCTGCGAGAGGCCTTCTCGAAGAGTCCGGAAGGTGTTGTGGAAGCCGACATTGCGTTCGATTCTGGAAAGCGGCGATACACGGAGGCGGAAGCGACAGAACTGCGCGAAAGAGTATCCGATCTGATGTCCGGGCCTGCGATCGTGGTGAACTTCGAACCGGAAGGAGTAGCTCTGCTGCGTGAGGGCAAGGTGAAGGAGGCACTGGAAAGCTATCGGACGCTGATTGCGTCGAATCCCAATTCTGCGGTGCACCATCTGCAGGTTGCGCGTGTGCTGCTGGAAGCCGGTCTTGGAGAAGCCGCACGCGCGCAGGCGCGGCAAGCCACGAAGCTCGATCCAACTTCCGCGCTGGCGCAGCGGACGCTGGCGGAGATCCTGAAGCACGATCTTATCGGGCGAGATATGCGGCCTGGATCCGATTGGGCGGGAGCCGCCAGTGCCTACCGGGCTGCGACACGGCTCGACGCGGAAGATCAGAGCGCGGAAGGAAATCTCGCAATCCTGCTGGAGTATGACTCAGCTGGGCGCCGCTATGGCAGAGAGGCTCACCTGAGGGAGTCTGTGGCAGAGTATCAGAAACTAGGCCAGGACAAACTTCGCGAACTCGACATTCCGAACAATCTCGCATATGCGCTGTTCTACAGTGGGGATCCCGCAGGCGCGCTGAAAGCTGCGCAGACGCTGAACCCGCAGCCAATTGCGCTGATGGCGGCCAGCCAGGCAGTGCTGGCGAGCAGCACGGAAGGGCTGTCGCAGATCAACAAGCTTACGAACACCGACGCGGCGTTCAAGGAAACGGCGTGCACAGCGGGCCAGATGCTGATGAATACGCGTCATTACGCGCTGGCAGCGGACTTTCTGCAGGCGGGAGCGTCGGGCGACAACGCAGCGCAGACGATGGGGCTCGCCAGTCTTCTGCGCGAAGCGAAACACCACGAAGATCTGCAGTTTGCGAACACGCCGGAAGACGTTGTGAAGCGTGCTTTCCTGCTAACGATGGATCCCACCGCCACCCTCGCAAAGATGGAAGCTCTTACGAGCAGGAATGCCCTTGCGGTAATCCATGCCGAAGATCCGGATGATCTGAGGGAAGAACTGGACGCGGGCAAAAAGGTGAACAGCCAGCTGGCGCGGCAAGGCAGCTCACTGGATGTCACGATCGACTTGATGTTGCAAGGCTTCGATACGAAGGGCGATGGGGACGATGCGACTGGTTATCGCGAAAAGGTCCAGATTCCCGGGGGTCCGAGTCTAACTTTTTTTGTCGTGAAGGAGAGTGGGCAATACAAGGTGCTCGATTCCATGGAGAAGCCCAACGCCATCGCGCTCGAGATGCTCGACCGCATCAAGTCGGGCGATCTGAAAGGGGCGAAGGTGCTGCTGGACTGGGTGCGCGAAGACCAGCATCTTGGCGGAGGAGACGACCCACTCGGTGGTCCGATTTTTCCCCGCTTCTGGATCAAAGGGCAGAGCGCTGATGCGCGGAAGATGGCGCTTGCCGCGGCCTCTCTGATGGTGAGCTCAAAGCCGACGGCGGCTCAAGGCGTGAAGATACTCGAGGACGCGCAGAAGAGCGCGATGACAGATCGCGAGAAGACAAACATCGAGCTTGCGCTTCTCTATGGGTATGCGAAGCTCGAGGACTATGCCAAACAACTACCGGTCGTGAAAGACCTGTTGAAGAACGCGCCCGAGTCGCAAAGCGCCTTTCTCATTAACGTAGAAGTGCTGATTGCCTTGCATCGCCACGAAGAGGCGTTAGCGCTGGCAGACGAGCGGCTGAAGCTCCTGGAAGGGGATAGTGATGCGCTAATCGCCAAGATGCGTGTTGAAGAGAGCCGAGGAAATTATGCCGCAGCTCGCGGATGGGGCCGGAAGCTAATTGAACAGGGTAAGGGGAATGCGAACCTGCTGAACTCCATGGCATGGCTTGCGTTGTTCACTGGAACTGTGAGCCAGGCTGACGTTGACACAGCAACGAAAGCCACTCAGATGGAGCATGACAATGCGCACATTCTCCACACACTCGCTTGCCTATACGCAGAGATGGGAAAGACCAAAGAGGCCCGGGAGCTGCTGCTGCGCGCGATGGATGAGCTGAATCTCGACGAGCCAAATGACGATTACTGGTATGCCTTCGGCCGAATTGCGGAGCAGTTTGGAGAGCGCGACGTGGCCATTGCGGATTACCGGAGGCTAGAGAAGCCGAAGGTCGCAATGGCGATTACGACATCAAGCTACCAGCTTGCGCAGAACCGACTGAAGGCGATGGGAGCGGTGGGGACGACGGCTGACAGATAGTCCCGTAGCAATGGTGGAATCAAGCAAGAAAAACGCCGAAAGAGATGATGCTCTTCCGGCGTTTTGATTTTGCAGCGATTGTCAGAAGTCGTACCTCAAGCTGAACTGCATGCGGCGTGGCTGGGTGAGAGTTGCGCTGGCGATACCGAGGACACCAGCGTCGGTAAGTCCGGAGTCAATGAATGCGGGGTCGAAACGCACCGAGTTTGTGACGTTGTACATCTCCCAAGCGAACTTCAGCGCCCCGGCTTCCCTGATCTTCCAAGTCTTGCTGAGGCCGGAATCGATGTTGAAGTATCCGTCGCCACGGAAGTTGTTGCGCTGTCCGGTCTCGCCTGGATACGGGATGCGGATCGGTGCACCACTGGCAACACCGTTTGTGATCGCGTCGGGATCATCGAAGAACTGCGGATTGCCGTTGACGTCGATATGCTTGCGCATCTTCACCTTTCCAGTGACGACACCATAGCCCTCCTGTTCCCAGTTGGTGGTCCATCCGGGCTCGTAGAGGGTGAACGGCAGTCCGCTGCTCCAGCGCCACACACCCGAGAACTGCCAACCGCCGATAAATGCATCTGCCAGGTGGCTTGCCTTACCCATGAGCGGTCTTCCCTGACCGAAGGGCAACTGATAGACCCAGTCCGTCGTGATCAGGTGACGGGTGTCAAAGTCAGAAACCCCGCGATTAAGCTCGGGTTTCCAAGTATTGATGATGGTGCTGAAGGAACCGTTGTTGCCGCCGTAGGAGCCGTTCTCAGTGCTTCGTTCAGTGTCAGAGCCTTCGTCAATTGAATTAGACAGTGTGTAGCTGAAGTCGACTTGAAGACCGTGGCTGAATGGATGGCGGAGAGTCAACTGGCCCGCATTGTAGTAGCTCATTCCGATGCTCGAGAGCGCATACAGAGATGAGAACTGATCCTGCCAGAAGATCGACTTGTAGCCATCCGGACATCCGTAGCTGCAGAAAAAATCGATGTCCGAAATAGCGCTCGTAGCGCCATATTGCGTGCGGTAGGGAGCCCACTCATTGTTGTAGATCGCCTGAGTGGCGCTCTCGCCGTCGTAATCGACGTTGGCCATGAATGGGAATAGGTTTTCGAAGTAAGGGATTGCCGGCACGTTCACGGTAGAACCGATGGCGTTACCATCTGCATCTTCGATCAAGCCGGAATTCCCACCGTTCTGATCCACCAGCTTAGAGAGTTGTGTACCCGCGCTGTAGTAGTCGCCACCGCCCTGAGGGTCGACAAAGTTCACCGGCTCGGCAAGATCGAGCTGCTGCAGCAGGTGCCGACCGAGGCGTCCTACGTAGGCGACCTCCACAGTGAAGCCTCCCGGAATCTGGCGCTGAATGGATGCATTGAAAGCTTCTGAATAAGGAGTCTTGATCTTGCTGTCGAGGCCCCAGGTGATGGCGAAGTTGTCCAGAGGAGCTGGATAGGGGAAGGTCAGATTGGTAGGTACGGTTCCGTTGTCGATAGGCGGAAGCGTGTGCCGGTCAGTGAAGCGGGGTGCAGCAGGACGTTTGGCGCTTCCCTCAATGGAGTAAGTGCTGGCCGGATTCGTCACTGCGGAATTCAAGCCATAGGAACCGTTCTGGTCGAACGTGTTGACCAGGGCCTGGCCATAGTGATCGTAGTAGATTCCCGCGCCCACACGAAATGATGTTTTGGTGTCTGGCGAGTAGGCGACAGCAAGCCGGGGAGCGAAATTGTCCTTCGATTTCGGCCAGAATCCGGGCTTGCCGTAATGAGGTCCGGCTGGCTGGAAAAACAGATCCGGCTCGTATATCTGTCCTTTTAGGGCGGCAGATTCGCGCTGCAAATACCAACTGTGTGTATCGATCGTCGGCGCCACCTGCTGACCACTGGTCTCATAGGGGGTTTGCAGTATTGTATGACGTAGACCGAATGTGACCGTCAGGTTTGGCTTGATGCGCCATGCGTCCTGCACATACCATTCGAACTCGTTGGCTTTGAAGTGCCGTGTTTGAAGTGAGCCGTCCGGAAGCAGAGTACCGCCGTCGGGGCTGTCGATCTTGTAGTTCCACTGATTCGTCAGGGAAGGAACGGTTCCAACGAGATTGGCGTAGGCGATCTCATAGGGGTTGCCAAAACCGTCGTTGACGGAGGGCAGCCCGATTTCAGAAGGATCGGGAGGGTTGCCGCCCAACCAGTACGGATTAGTGCTTGCGTTGTTATAGGAATTCGAATCGCTTGCATGGTTCTGGTGGATGAGGCGCCAGTTTCCACCTATCTGAATGGAGTGGTTGCCCTTGGTCCAGCTCAGATTGTCGACGAGGTTATTCACTGGAACGCTAGTGATGGTGGTACGAGTCTGAGCCGTTGGGGCTGACAGGAAGCGGAAGGTCACGTAATCGCCTTGACCGACTCCGCGATCGGAGTACCCCTGCCGAACGAAGCCGTAGCGGATATCGTTGACGATCGCGGGCGTAGCGCTCCAGGTGTAGCCGCCGATGATGCCCTTGCTATTGTCTTCGAACACGTGCGACGGACCTTGCCCAGGGAACTGCTCCTCAAAATCAGTGATGTCCTTTTGCAGATTCCCGCGAACGAAGACACGGTTCCGGTCGTTGATCACGTAATCAAATCGGGCAATGCTGGTGTTCAGCCTCGCGGGCGCCGGAGAGGAAAACGTGAAAGAACCGCTGTTGAATCCGCCATCACCAGCCGCCTGACCGTTCGCGGCCGGCATGGAGTTGAAGAATGCCAGCGCATTGGGGTTGGGGCCCGGAGGATTTGGATAAGCTGGAGTGTTGCAGATTTGGCAGCCAGCATCCAACTGGGCGAATTGAGCGGCGCTGATGGTCTGCGTATTCCCATCAACGTCCTGGTAGGTCAGATTGCCAGCCTGGTACGAGGCGGTCGGGCTGGTCCTTGTGACTTGCTTGTTCTCTGCTGTGCGCTGACCTTCGTAGTTGCCGAAAAAGAACAGCCTATCTTTAATGATGGGGCCACCTACGTCCGCACCGAACGTATTACGGATGAGCTTTCCTGGAATGTTCGGCAAGCCTGAGTCGGCCTGCGCCTTCTTGTTGAACCAGTCGTTGGCTACGGTGAAGGTGGGACGGTGGTATTCGTAAGCGGCGCCGTGGAACTTATTTGTGCCCGATTTCGTCACCATGCTGACCTGCGCGCCCGAGGAGCGGCCTGCGTCGGCATTGGAGCCGGCAGTAGTCACGCGGAATTCCTCGATGGAATCCTGGGTAGCACGCAGTACGCCTGTGAACGCGAGGCCTCCCACCTGATCGTTATCATCGACGCCATCAAGCGTGACATTTCCCTGGTCGGACCGAGCACCGTTCACAGCGCCGGTTCTGCTGTCTCCTCCCGATCCCTGCTGCGGCGTCGCGAGATATAGAACGCCTGGCTGGAGGGAGAGCAGGTCAGGAACATTTCGCGTCTCGGTCGGGATCGCCTGGATCTCGGCGTTGTTTACGGCATTCCCCAAAGATGCATCGGAAGTGTTCAAGGTCTGAGCTTCAGCCGACACGTCAACAGTAACCGTGTTTGACTGGATCGAGAGCGAGAAATCGATGGTCGCTGGCTGATTGACGAGCAGCTCGGCTGTCTTCTTCTGGTCACCAAAGCCGGTGGCGCTGGCCATAATGGTGTACTTCGCCGGAGGAACTTGCGGGAAGACATATTGGCCGTTCTCGTTTGCAATCGAGGCCAGAGATTGGCCGGTTGCGTTGTTAGTAAGGGTGACTTTCGCGCCCGGAACGAGCGCTCCGGAAGGGTCTTTGATTGTGCCGCGGAGCGAGGTGGTTGCGACCTGGCCAAAGGAAAGAGTGACGGTGGAAAGGATACACAGGAGTATCCATCCCGCTAGGGATTTCTTCACGGCTGTTCCTCCAAAAAGTATTCGTGACTTGTTGTTTTCTCTGCAAAGGACTGCTGGGGACCCACGCCCGCGCAAATGCCTGAGTGAAACTGGAGCTTCGCTCTCTTTTCTCGAGAACAGGCCGCGGGATCAGAAAATGCCGCTTTGAAGCGTCAACTCGACGCCGGCACCGATCGCCGGGTCCAGGGATGTAAAGACAATTTATTCGGTCAACCGATCAAGATTCAATAAAAAATGCTGTCTATCCCCGATACCTGGGCGTTTGCCGCTCTAAAACCGTATTTCGTCTCATTGTTGCTGCTGCATCTGCTGGAGATCGATTAGCGGGGCGGGAGTCTCGGGCGGCTGCTGGGCACGCTCGATGAGGACGGACCAGTCCTCCGGAATCGGCATTTTGCGATCGAGAGCGGGAGCGGATTCTTTCGCCTCAACATGAACAGCCACATAGAGTTCGCTGGAGGTCTTGCCTCGAAAAACGCCGTGGGTGGGGGGAACGTCGGCGTAGTCGCGGCCGACGGCTGTGCGGATGTGCCGCTGGTGCGCGACCAGGTTGTTTGTCGGGTCGAAACCCACCCAACCGAGGTGCGGCATGAGGACGTCAACCCAGGCGTGACTTGCATCGGGCGTAGAGCGGTCGTGGTCTTCGCGGCTGCGATAGAGGTAACCCGAGACATATCGTGCCGGAATCCGGACGTGCCGAAGCAAGGCGATCATGGTGTGGGCGAAGTCCTGGCATACGCCGCGCCGGTTTGTGATCGCCTCGTCGATCGGCGAGTCCACGCGCGTGGAGCGCGGCACATACTCGAAGTATTCAAAGAGCCGCCGATTGAGTTCCTGGACGAGTTGAAGGGGATCATCGCGCCGAGTGACCTCGAGCCCCCTTGCCAGGTTGAGCAAGGCTGGAGTTTCCGCTGCGAATTGACTGGGCAGAATCATTTCCCAGTAGTCGCCGGAGTTGATCATGGAGTCGAGAGCCTGCCAGGCGTCGGGTGAGAGGAACCCCGGTACCTCTGGCATTGACTGCTGCTCGACGACAGACTCGGCGATGATGACGAGTTGACCGTGTTCTCCCGGGATATCGAAATGATGGACATTGTTCCCGAAGTGGTCGCGGTAGGTGAAGACGCGGCATCGCGGGCTTACCGAGAGCGAAAAAGCGAGGCAATGCTGTTGTGAGTCGGAGCGGGGGTGCATCCGGGTTTCCATGATGCTCTCGCTGACAGGCCGCGAGTAGCGAAACCGCGTGAGATGCCGTATAGAGTAGAAATTCATCAAGTTGAACCTAGATTGCGAGAGCAGATTGAATGGAATAGTGAATGTAATAGCGATACATGAGATCGTGAACGCTCATGCACTGCTGCCGGATGGTGTGAAGGAATGTGGCCGCGTCTCCGTTAACGATTTCGGTGATTGAGGTAAAGCTCAGCATCGCGTGGAGCCTGCCGATGCTGGATGTGAGTTCGTCGGGGGGGCGGCGTCCACCCGTGTGTTGAATGGACTGAATTGCCTGGCGCACACCATCAACCGAGTAGCGAATGGCGTGGGGAAAGTCTCGATTGAGCAGGAGGAATTCGAGGATACGATCCGGACTTACGTCCGCCGTATAGACCTGGCAGTAGGCTTCAAAGGCAGTGCAGCAACGGAGCAGTCCGACGAGTTCCAAATATTGGTAGCCGGAGATCTCGCGCTCCGGGGCATGGAAGAGATGGGGTTGGTAAACCTGGAGCAGGGTGGCGATAGCATAGGCCCGCTCCAGATAGCGGCCGAGACGGATGAAGTGCCATCCCTGGCCATGGATCATTGTTGTATCGCTAACGCCTTTGAAGAGGTGGATAGCGTCGATGATGGAGCCGAGTACATCGTTGATACTTGAACGAAACTGAGTTTCGATGTGTGACGCGTGCATCTGGTGATAGAGCCGGTTCAGCCGCTGCCATTGTTCTGTGGAGATTTCCTCCCTGATTTGCCGGGCGTTTTCACGCGCGGCATCGATACAGCACGCCACTGATGCAGGGTGATGCTTGTCGAAAACAAGCTTCTGCGCGTTCGCGGCAACATCTCCATTCCACTCGAATCCGGCCGGTTTGCCCAATGATGCCAAAAGACGCTGCCAATGAGATTCCGCGCTGGCTCCTCCGGAGTCCAGCATCAGGCTCATAGCGACATCCAGTTGGCGCACAGTGTTCTCGGCGCGCTCGAGATAGCGGCTCATCCAGTAGAGGCTGTCGGCAACGCGGGATAGCATTTTTGTCGCCTCCGGAATTCGATGGCTGATCGTTACTCCAGCACCCATGTGTCCTTGCTTCCGCCCCCCTGGGAGGAGTTGACCACGAGCGAGCCTTTTTCGAGGGCGACCCGAGTCAGGCCTCCAGGGACGATGTTGATCTTGTCGCCATAGAGAATGTAGGGCCGCAGATCGACGTGGCGCGGCTCGAGATGATCGTCGATGAGACAGGGCGCCCGCGAGAAATCGAGAGTCGGTTGCGCGATGTAATTGCGCGGATTGTCCTGAATGCGAGCAGCAAACTCTTCGCGCTGCTCAGCGGAAGAATGTGGACCGATGAGCATGCCATAACCGCCACTTTCGCCGACAGCCTTAACCACCAGTTTGTCGAGATTGGCGAGGACATGCTGCCGCTCTGTGTCATCGGTCAGTAGAAATGTCTCGACGTTGTTGATGATGGGGTCTTCGTCGAGGTAGTACCGAATGATGCGGGGCACGTATGCATAGAGCGCCTTATCGTCCGCGAGGCCAGTTCCAAAGGCGTTGGTCACTGTGACGTTGCCGGCCCGGTAGGCATTGAAAAGGCCGGCGCAACCAAGGATCGAGTCACCGCGGAATATGAGAGGGTCGCTGAAATCGTCGTCTACGCGGCGGTAGATGACATCGACACGTTTGAGACCATCGGTGGTCCGCATGTAGACGATGTTGTCGTGCGTCACGAGGTCGCGGCCTTCAACAAGATCGATGCCCATCTGGCGCGCGAGGTAGGTGTGTTCAAAGTACGCAGAATTGAAAACGCCGGGTGTGAGGAGAACGATGTTCGGCTCCGGACGGCCTTCCGGCGCAAGCGAGCGCAGGGTTGCAAGCAGAAGCTGGGGGTAGTGTTCGATTGGGCGTACGCCGTAGCTGTGAAAGAGTTGCGGAAAGGTCCGCTTCATGACGCGGCGATTGGTGAGCATGTAGCTCACGCCGGATGGCACGCGAAGATTGTCTTCGAGCACGACAAACTCACCGGTATTGAGCCGGAGGAGATCGGAGCCGACCACAGAAATGTAAACGTTGCGAGGAACCTGGAGTCCACGCATCTGGCGGCGATAATGCTTGCAGCTGTAGACCAGCTCGCGTGGAACGATGTGGTCGTTGAGGATCTTTGCCTCAGAGTAGACATCGCGCAGGAACAAGTTCAGCGCCGTAATACGCTGAGTAAGGCCCCGTTCGACGTGGTCCCATTCCTGCGATGTGATAAGCCGGGGAAGGAGATCGTAAGGGAAGATCTTTTCGGTTCCTTCATCGCGCCCATAGACGGTGAAGGTAATTCCCTGAGTGAGAAATGAGAGCTCCGCAGATTGCTTGCGGCGCTGCAACTCGTCCTGCGGCAGACGGGCGAGCGTTTCGGCCAGCGCGTGATATGTCGCGCGAACTTCGCCGGACGGGGCGCGCATCTCATCGTACGCGTGGTCGAGCGGATAGTCTCCGTACAGATCTTGCATTGCGGCGACAGACCCAGAGCTCATGCGTCTTTAGTTTCTCCCGATGCTGTTGGTATAAAACGCCGTTCGCGCATTTTCTCCAACTGCATGTACTTGCATTGTTCTTCTGCTTTTAACACGCGGAGCGTAAGGGCACAATCAGGGAAATGTGTTTGCTCAAGAGCTGAGGTCCTTATTTTGGTCGATCAGAAGGCATGAGGCGGGGTGACCGGATAGCATCTAGAGTATGAGCTATGACCTGATGGTCTTCGAGCCGGATGCAGTCCCCGCAGAACACGATGAGTTCCTGGACTGGTATGCGCGGCAAACGAAGTGGAGCGAAGACCACAGTTATGATGATCCGGCGAATACTTCGGAAAATCTGCAGGCGTGGTTCCGCGACATAGTCCAGATGTTTCCTCCGATGAACAAGACGATCTCGTTGGACGAGCCGCGTGTCGATGAAGCGTCGAGCACCGACTACGCGATCGGTCGCGACTTCATTTATGCATCGTTTGCGTGGTCTAAGTCAGAGGCTGCGTACATGACAGTGGCGAGGCTCGCAGAGAAGCATCGCCTGGGCTTATTCAATGCCAGCTCAACGGGGGAAGAGGTCTGGCTACCAGCAGAGGGTCGAATGGCCCTGGCCCACGACAAAGGGCCGCCGACCATTGCGGGTCGAATCAAGAGCTTTCTAACTTTCGAGTGATCAATCGTGCTCGGGCGGGAAGCGGAGCAGCCAGGCAAATCTGGCGCCAGGCGGGTGGGATAACCTGATCTTTTGGAGGTTCCCATTTGATGCTCGTACTGAGGCGGCGTGCCGCGGAGTTCCCTGCTCTTCTCATCGTTGCGCTGTGCGCTTCCCTCGCAAGTGCGCAGAAGGCGCCGATTGAGATCACGGCCGACTTGACGGATGCTCCGCGCAAACTCTTTCACGCCGATCTCGATATTCCGGTATCGGCGGGGACACTTGCGCTCGTGTCCCCGGAGTGGATTCCGGGGCATCATATGCCGGGTGGACCGGCAGGCGTGACAAGCGTGGTGTTCACGGCTAACGGAAAAACTCTCGACTGGCGGCGAGATGACGTCGACATGTACGAGTACCATCTGACGATTCCTGCCGGTGTGACGGCGCTGCACGCACATGTGGAGTCGATTGCTACACGGCGCGTTTCGCAGCGGTTGGCGGCGCTGGAGTGGGAGGCGCTGATGCTCTACCCGGCAAATGTACCTGTGAAGGACATCCCCATTCAGCCGTCGGTCAAGGTGCCTGCAGGATGGGGTATTGGAACCGCGCTGAAGCCAGTTGGCGGAGGACCATATCCGGTTCCGGCCGTCGGCGCTGTCACGAAGTTTGAGACAACGACTGTGGAGCAGCTTGAGGACTCGCCTGTTCTAACGGGACTTTATTTCCACGAATATCCTCTTGCGCCGACCATTTCGCCGAAGCACTACCTCGATGTGGCTGCAGATGCGCCGGAAGACGCGAAGCTCAGACCCTCAGTGTTGGCGGCAGCAGCCAACCTGGTACGAGAGGCAGACGCTCTGTACGCGTCGCACCATTACAACGAGTATCACTTCCTGCTTACTCTGTCGGATGTGGCGGGCGGTATGGGATTGGAGCATGGTCAGTCCTCGGACAACGGCGTAGGCGAGAAGGGATACGCAGACGACGTGCACCAGCTGCCGGAGTCGGACCTGCTCTCGCATGAGTTTACGCACTCGTGGAATGGCAAGTACCGCCGGCCTGTCGGGCTGTATCAGCCGGATTTTGCTACTCCTATGCATGGAGCTTTGTTGTGGGTCTACGAAGGAATGACACAGTACTGGGGCGACGTGCTGGCTGCGCGATCGGGGCTGAAGACGGCGGATCAGTACAAAGACGGAGTTGCGCTGGTTGCGGCGGAGCTCGACTACACGCGAGGAAGGGATTGGCGATCGACAGAGGACACCGCGGTAGCTGCAAGCGTTTTGCGCGGCGGCAATCCTGCATGGTCGAACTGGAGACGCAGCCAGGACTACTACTTCGAGGGCGAGCTGCTGTGGATGGATGCGGACACGCTCATCCGCAAAATGACCGACAACCAAAAGTCGCTGAATGATTTCGTGAAGATCTTCCTGGGTAAGGGGGGCAACACCGGCCCGCTAATCGGGACCTACACCCTCGACGAGCTTGTGCAGGATTTAAACAAGGTTGTTCCCTATGACTGGGCCAAGTTTCTGCACGATCGCGTAGACAGGATCAATCCACGAGCGGATGTGTCGGGGCTGGAGCAGGGTGGGTATAGGCTGGTTTACCACGACAAGCCGACCAAGACCGAACGGATGATCGAGGCGGCCGAGGGGCGTCGAAGCGGAGGCATCGATTGCTGGTATTCGCTTGGGCTGCGGCTCAATGCGGATGGCGCGATCGCCGATGTTCTATGGAACGGACCGGCTGACAAGGCCGGCCTCGCCCCCGGCGAGAAGATCATGGCCGTGAACGATAAGGTCTATTCGCCAGACGCGTTGCGCGAGGCGATTCGAGACGCGAAGGGTTCGACAAATCCGATACGGATGATTGTGCAGGCGGATTCGTTTGTTTCGACGATGAAGATCGACTATCACGATGGCGAGCGGTATCCCGCACTGGAGCGTGTTGAGGGAACACCAGCTTATCTAGATGACATCATCAAGCCGCTGACCACACCGGAGAAGGCGCCGGAGCAGAAAAAGGAAGAATCGGAGTAGGCGATCGCTCGCTTCTGAATGAAATGGATGCGCGGTACGGGTCGGCTTGCAATTAGCCGAAACGCGCGCGCTTCACGGTCTGGCGAAAATCTTCGCCGGTCATTTCGACTTTCACACACATCTCGGCGAGCCGTGACCGCATGCGGTCGCCGATGCGGTCGCCCAGCGTCTGCTCACGCGCGGCGCGTTCGACGCTGCTGAGCGCTCCACCTCCGGCCGGCAAGTCGGGATAGTTCGTGGTGATAATCGTGGTCTGCTTGTCGTTGTAGCGGGTGTTGAGGATAAGCGCGACGGTATCCCAGACCCATTCGTTCGGCTTTTGCGCGCCCAGGTCATCGAGCACGAGGACGTCGGCGTTGAAGACGGGTTTCAGGAGTTCGAGCTCGGTCGTATTGACTTGAGGGTTGTAGCTGTTCTGGATGTTCTTCAGCAGTTCGCGGTAGTCGCAGAAAAGCCCCTTGCAGCCCTTCTCCTGAACGAGACGACGAAGGACACCGACGGCCAAGTGCGTTTTGCCGACGCCGATCGAGCCGGTAAAGAGCAGGCCCTTGCCACCTGTATCGTGCGGGAACTCGTCAACGAAGCGGCGGGCAGTCAGCAGCCCCTTGCCGAGTGATGGATTGGCTCCGCGGAAATCAGTTTCATACCCATCAAGCGTGTAGTGACGATATCGCTCCGGGATGTGGGCGGCGCCTACGCGGCGCTCCTCGCGCTGTGATTGCTGGCAGTCGCAAGGGCGCGAGACCCAGAGGCCGGCGTCGGATTTGACGCGGATCAGGCCGATACCATCGCAGATGGGGCAATTGGTCATTGCTCTCTTCAGGCTAGCGCAATCGGTCGAAGTGCGTTGCGGTGGGAAAGACGGGGGCGATGGTGGAAAAGACCGGTGTGGCTGATGACTATCTCAGAAAGATGGCGATTGCGGTCGCGACGAGGACAAAGAAAGTAACAACGCCGAAGAATACGATCATCCTTCTGCGATCTCGTTTTGGCTCGTCGGGGTCAGTGGACTTGTAGACTACGCGCTTGCCGCGATGTTCGGTTGGCCCGTAGTACGTAGGCATTTTTCGATAATCTCATTTTTTCAATCTGACAGCCACTGACCCACGGCCGTGGCAGGTTGCGGGCGATAAGATTGGGGGTTCGCTGATTTTATCTGCTCGAGAGGATCGCGGTCATGAAACTAGTCCCTTTGCGCTTTGCCGTTGCGATGATTGCTGTTGCTGGTCCCATTTTTGTTTTGGGACAATCTTCGCTTACTCAGCCGGCACAGGAGCCGGGCAATGTACCGGAGAAGAAAGCACCGGCGCCGACGCAGGTTGCGCAAAAGCATCCCGATAACGACTACTGGCGTAAGCACGATCAGCAGTTGCTCACTGACTTTCCATGGCTGGCGCGTTTCAAAGAAGCGGACGTAGCGCTGGGCCCTCCGGCGGCGGGCGAGAAGCGCGTGGTGTTCATGGGCGACTCGATCACCGAGGGCTGGCATTTCGATGCACCCTCCGGGGTGGACAAGCCGAGCGGCGTGTTTGCTGCGAAGCCATACGTAAATCGCGGCATCAGTGGGCAGACCACTCCGCAGATGGTGCTGCGCTTTCATCAGGACGTGATCAATCTGCAGCCGAAAGTGGTTGTGATCCTGGCCGGGACGAATGACATCGCCGGGAACACGGGGCCGATGACTCCGGAGGACACAGAGAACAACCTGGCCGCGATGGCAGAGATGGCCGCGCAGAATCACATCGCAGTGGTGCTGTGCTCGATTCTGCCGGCATTCGACTATCCCTGGCAGCCTGGCCTGGCCCCTGCGCCGAAGATCGATGCGCTCAATGCGTGGATCAAGAATTTCGCCAAACAACACGGCTACGTGTACGTGGACTACCATTCGGCAATGAAGGACGCGCGGGATGGATTACCGGCAAATCTGAGCAAGGATGGCGTGCACCCAACGGATGCGGGATACCAGTTGATGGCACCGCTGGTGGAAGCGGGGATTGCGAAAGCGATGAATTGACTGCGGTGGCCGGCGCGCAGTCACCCGATATCAGGTCTGCATCTGCCGCACTTGTCCGCACTTGTCGGGGGCGCGCTGTAGTTTGCGAAGCTGCAACAAGAGCTGTTCGCCTGCGGCAAAGACAAGGTCTGTCCGCATGATTTGCACTTCAGGATTCGGTCGGCCAGCATGTTAGGAATTGGCAGGGAGACATGGTTCTGTTCGTGCCGCACCCTGGCTGGCTCCATGTCGATCCTAGTCCGTTCACATGGCTGCGTCCTGCTTTAGCTGAATCGAATTTGCGACAAGCCGGTTGGACGCGTTGCGAAGCCTTTTCCCGACGGATGCCAGGTCCTCGATTTTGGAAATCCAGGACTGCGGCAGCTCATTCGACAAGATCACCAAATCATAGTCGGACGTTCTGGAGTTTGCGGATCGCTGCTTTACATGCGGCAATTGAAACGCGGATCTCACCTGAAACAGTATGGCGGGAACAAGCAGATGCCTTCTGGCTTCTTCAGCAGCAAGGCGGCTATCTTCGTTTTCGAAGTCGGTCGACGAGACGAGGTCGTAGTTCCTTTCGGAGTGACAGGCACAACTGATGTCGATGGAGCTCTGAACACAATGAATGGAATAGCCGAGCTGCCTGAGAAGCGGGAAGCACTCGTCAATTTCCTGTCCGAAATGAAGAATGACGGCAGCCATGTATCTTTCCTCTGGCCCTGTATGGTTCGAAAGTACGGACAGATCTGGGAGCAGTGCCGTATCAGTCCATCTTCTGAAATCCAGTTTTTGCGCCCCCGGCTCTTGGCAGTGACGCGATCAACTCCGCCGATTGAGACGATGCCCCTTCTGTTTCCTTTTTCTCCTCTGGCGCGTCCGTAACATCACCGATCCGTTCGAAGAAGCTACTTCTCTCTTTGAGCGATGGCGAGTTTGAACACTTCTTCCAGGAGAACTACCAATGATCCGCCTCCGTACGGACCTCAGCGGAACACTGAGCAGCGTCACTGGCGGATGTCGGGAGGATTGCCCGAACTATCGATACTTCAAAAACCAGAATCTTCAGCAGATTAAAAGGAGCAATGCTTTTGACAAATCGCCCTTTGGTAACTGAGTACTGACAAGCTAGGTTCCGGACCGTCGCGTTATGCGCGAATGCCCATCCGGCGAGCGGACAGGCATTCGGTTGCAAGTAAGGCGACGGCGGTCAGGCAGCCGCGGTTGTTCTGGATTCGCGCTGGGCTTTCGGGTTAGCGGTGTGGGAGATTTGGGTGAGCAGATGGTCCGCGTGTTTTTCCTCATCGAGTGTCTGCTGAAGGATCTGCGCATGTTCGGTAAGTCCGAGGGTTTCCGCCCAGTCACGGGCGCTGCCATAGGAGGCTATCTCGTAGTGTTCAACTTTCTGAGCTGTGGCGATAAGCCCCGCGTCTCGGACTGAGCCCGGATCAGTTTCTTTGGTGATGTTTTCGCCGGAGCCGACGATTGCTGTAAGGATCGGATCCTTCTTGTCATCTGCGTCGCCTTTGACGTCGGTCAGGAGGCGCTGGATGCGTTGTACGTGGACGCGCGTTTCCTGCAGGTGCGATTGGAATGCCTGCTTGAGTTGAGGCTCCTCCGCGTGATCAATCATTTTGGGAAGTCCATCGACGATCTGGTTCTCCGTCGAGAGGAGATAGCGAAGTTGCGCAGTGTAGAGTTCACGAAGACTCTGAAAGTCGTTGGGCGTAATCAGTCCCATAAATTTACCTCTAATCAATTTGCGTACGCTCGTTCCCTGCATTTGGAGGTTGGGACCTAAGTACACGTTGTCCCGTGCACTTGGACTTCCCGTGGAAAATCCATGAGCCCCGCTGTGGCGAGGCGTCGTGAAGGGGTCCGGCGTGCGCCGGAATGCGGTATGTGAAGCAGCTGAGACAGTAGGAACTCAGGAAGAGTGCATCTCACCTTTAAGGTGCCTGCTCCGTGTCAAATTCTTCTCTGACGTCAGTTCTTTTCGTCCTATTACTGCTCGTGGGACTTGCCCAGCTGCTCGGCGCGCTGTTTGTGAAGATGCGTCAGCCGAAGGTAATTGGTGAAATCCTGGCGGGGGTAGTGCTTGGTCCTGCGCTGTTAGGGCGCTTCTCTGCCGTTGCCAACTTGACGCAATCGGCGCTTCATAAGAGCGATGTGCTTGAGTTCATCTACTGGCTTGGGCTCTTGCTGCTTATGTTCCTAAGCGGGGCTGAGACTCAGCAGCTTTTCACCCGAGAAGAGCGGCGCGAGGTGGGCTGGCTAACCGTGGTGGGTACCGGACTGCCGTTTGCGCTGGGGCTGATTTTCGCTCCCATGCTGATCAGGCCGTCGCTGGAAGGGCCGAATGGGACGCGGCTCTCGATGATCATCATTCTGGCAGTAGGCGTGGCGGTAACGTCGGTTCCGGTGGTCTCAAAAATATTCAGCGATCTGAAGATTCTGCACACGCGTTTCGCGCGGCTGGTGCTGGGCGTGGCAGTACTGGAGGACATTGTGCTGTGGCTGGCGCTGGCCATGGCAACGGCCGCGGCAGGCAAACAGGCGCTCGACCCGCGGAAGATGACGATGCACCTGGGAATGACGGTCGCGTTTTTCGCTTTGGGGCTGACGATTGTTCCGCGGATCGTGAAGCGCATCAACAAAGCCGAGTTCAACCTCATAGCGAAGACCAGCCCCGTCGGATATGCGATTGCCGTGCTACTCGCCTATTGCGCGGTCGCCGGTGCGCTGGACGTGAGCCTCGTGTTTGCGGCGTTTCTTGCAGGATTTGCGGTGGTGCACAAGAAACGGCGGTTGTTTGCCGAGGCGCTGGATTCGATCGGCAAAGTGTCATTCGCCGTCTTCGTGCCGGTGTACTTTGCCATCGTCGGCCTTAAGCTGGATCTCGCGAGGGGATTGTCATGGGGGATGATGACGGCGTTCATTGTGGGCACCTGCGCGGTGAAGATCGCTTCAGTTTCGCTGGCCGGTCGGATCGCGGGATTTCGCGGACTGGATCTCCTAAACCTGGCGATTACGACTAATGCACGAGGTGGACCAGGAATCGTGCTGGCGAGCGTAGCCTACGATGCCGGAATCATCAGTTCACAGTTCTATACGACATTGGTAGTGGCTGCCGTGATCACGTCCCAGCTAGCCGGAGCGTGGCTGGACTTCGTGCTGCGCAAAGGCTGGCCTCTCCTGGCGCCAACGGAGGCGGGCAGAGCCGTTGAGCAGCCTGGAGATAGCCCATCCATTGCGGTGTGAGGGCCGACTTGAATCGTTTGCGCTGCCTCGCGAATCCCAATACAATAGGTAAGGAAGATTGCAGGGAAAGGTCTGTCTTTAGATGCCGAAGGAAAAAATCCATCCAAATTACGCGAGCGTGCGGGTAGTATGCGCCTGCGGAAACAATTTTGAGACCCGGTCGACCCACAAGGGCGACATCCACGTGGAAATCTGCTCGAACTGCCATCCGTTCTTCACAGGCAAGCAGCGCCTTGTGGATACGGCAGGACGCGTCGAGCGGTTCCGCCGCAAGTATGCCAAGGCTGGCGAGCAGAAGTAGGCCGGAAGCAGCGGCAGAGAGATCGGGCCTCCGCCAAGGCGGAGGCCCACGTTCGTTTGAAGCAGTTTCCGGAGCTTGAGAACTGGTTTATGGCTGGCAAGGGATTCACGGTGAAGAAGAACTGGGACAATCCCATCGAGCACGCGATGCCCGAAGGTGTCAGGGTGCCTGCCGAGATGCGGATAGGACCGGTGGTTGTGGCTCCCTCCACGGTGCTGGCACCCATGGCGGGCGTTACGGATACCGTATTCAGGCGCTTTATCCGCCACGCGAGCGTGTTCTCAGCGCCGGCGAGGGTCGATCAGAAGCCGACTCTTTCCGAAGTGCCAGAATCTGCACACATCCCCGAGGACGAAATTGCCGCTGTTGAAGCGGATGTGACCAACTCCCAATCGGGATGCGGGTTGCTGATGACGGAATTTACGTCAGCGGACGGCCTGTCGCGAATGCGGGAATCGAAGCGGCGCCGGTATCTGACGTTTTACGACGATGAGCACCCCATTGGGGCGCAGCTATTCGGTTCCAATGCCGAAACGTTAGCGGAAGCTGCGCGAATTGTGCAGGACACCGGTTTCGATACGGTTGACTTGAACCTTGGCTGCCCGGCGAAGCGGGTTGTGGGCTGCAATGGAGGGTCGGGGCTGCTGAGGGACCTGCCGAAGATTGGAGAGATCTTCAGGGCCGTTCGAACAGCGGTGACCATCCCATTCACCGTTAAATTCCGGTTGGGTTGGAACGACTCACAAATTGTGTGTGTGGAACTGGCGCGGATGGCGGAAGCCGAGGGGCTGAACGCTGTGGCGCTCCATGCCCGCACTCGGGAACAGGGATACAGCGGACAGGCGCGCTGGGAGTGGATCGCCGCGGTCAAACAGACAGTTCGGATCCCAGTGATTGGAAATGGAGATGTAAGGACGCCGGAAGATGCTGCCGCAATGGTGGCGAAGACGGGCTGTGACGGCGTTATGATCGGTCGGGCAGCTGCTGCTAACCCATGGATATTCAGGCAGATTGCCCAGTACACCGCCACAGGTAGCTATGAAGCCCCGACCTTCTCTGATCGGCACCATATGATCCGGGCCTATTTCGAGATGCTACTCGCCGAGGCCGACGCTACCCGAGAACTGCCCCGGGATGCGAGGCTTGGCGATTCCGCCGGGAAGATGAAGCAGTTTGCGACTTGGTTCACCCACGGGGTTCCGGGCGGAGGCCGACTGCGGAAGTCGATCTACGGGGCAAGAACCGGGGTTGAAGTGCTTGACCGGGTGAATGCCTTTTTTGCCGACGAACCCGCCATGCAGCTCACCGACACCCAGCCAATTACCTTCCCTGAATCCGAGCTGGTTTGCGACTAGTCCGATGACATCACGGGTGAAATCATAGAGATAGGATTTCCGCTCAGATCCGGCTCATCTGAAAACTCGAGTAACGTACCCCGAATTACCTGTGCACCTTTGTCTTACAACAACTTAGACCAAAGTGGCATGTGCTGAGAGGGAACTCGCCGCTATATTTGGGTTACTGAAGATGGCGAGGTCTGGCGCATGGAATCGGGTCGGGATTTCCGGCGAAATAGGGCTCAGGATTTTCCGTATGCGACAGCAACCCTCGTCCTATGGGGTGAGATAGTCCACAGGTTGCGGAATCGGAAACCCAATTCGGTCAGGATTCTTTCAGGCATTGCGGCGGGATTGGCGTTGCTTTGCACTTTCTGCGCACCCGTCTCAGGACAAAGGTACAGCTTCCGTGAATACACCCAGGGATTGGGGAACCTGAACATCACTGCAATCGAGCAGGACCGCACCGGGTACCTGTGGGTCGGTACCCAGAATGGTCTCTACCGCTACGACGGGAGCCAATTCCAGCGGTACGGCGCCAATCAAGGGATTCCCGACCGAATCATCGACAACCTCTACGTCGGCCAGGATGGAACACTTTGGGTTGGGACTACTGCGGGTGTTTATTTCGCACGCAAAGATGGACCGTTCGTGCATCTCAAACTTCCCTTTGCCCAGAACGAGTTCACCCATCCTACGGGGACTACATTTGCTTCAAACAAGGCTGACGAGGTTGTAACCGTTTCGAGTAGCCGGGGAGTTGTGCTGAGAAGGCACGGCCACGATCAGTGGGTCGCAGAGCCATTCAGCCTGCAGGGCACGTTTATTTGGAGCGTTCTCTACGGCCCTGATGGATCGCTTTGGTACGGCTGCGACAAAGAACTTTGCCGAATGAAAGATGGCCACACCACGCAGATGCGGACGCTGCTTGGGCTTCCTGAAGATCAGTGGCTGACCATGATGGTCGCGCGAAACGGCAAGATCTGGCTACGGAGCAATCAGCACATTGTCGAACTAGCTCCAGATGGGAGTCGAGCCGATCTACGAGATTTGCCGGGGAAACCTGCCGCGGAGCCATATCCGTTGCTGGCCGAGGACTCGCAAGGGCGAATCCTGACCGCGCAGGGCTCGTCGATTGCGCTGTGGGAGAACGATCACTGGCGCTTCGTGACGGAGCGGAATGGCATCTCGCCATTCGAAGTGCAAGGTCTGTTTGTCGACCGTGAAGGGTCGATCTGGATGGGTGTTGTCGGTCACGGGCTGAAGCGTTGGGTGGGTGAAGATCGCTGGGAGGCTTACACTCAGGCGGATGGGTTAAAAGACAACCTGGTTTGGGCTTCGATTCGCGATCATCAGGGACGGTTGTGGGTTGGCACGGAAACCGGACTGAACTGGATTCCCGCAGGAGGTAATGCGCCGCAGGTCTGGCACTCGCCCGGAATTCAGGTTTCGCGTGCCGGCTCGTTGGAGGTTAGCGCTGACGGGAGTATTTGGTTGGGAAGCATGGCTGGCAGCCTGACGCGCATCGATCCCAAGACACTCGGCGGGAGACAAATGAAGATGCCGGCGGTTTATGGGCTTTTGGCGGATAGCCCAAACCGGATGTGGATTGCGACCGTGACCGGGCTCTACGCAATCGATCCAGGAGAACCGGATGCAAAGCCAGAGCCCGTGGTCTCAACGGCTTTTCCGAAGAGCGCTGTGCGATTTACGAACTTGTGCAAGGATTCAAAGGGAGATTTATGGGCCACTTCAGATCAGGGGATTTACAAGTTTGATCTCAATGGCTGGCACGCCATCGATGCGACAGGGTTCAGCGCCAGGCCCGATCTGATCGCGGTGGATACGCATGGGACTGTTTGGGCAGCGGGCCCATCGCAGGATCTGATGAAACTGCGGATCAGTGGGTTCAAGGTAGTGGGCGCGGAGCACATCGGCCGGCCGCCGCTTATGTCTGAAGAGATTGTCTCGCTGCTAGTGGATCATCGCGGGTGGGTGTGGGTCGGCGAAGACGCAGGCGTAACCGTGTATGACGGCCAGATGTGGCGCAGCTTCACTCAGGATGATGGACTAATCTGGAACGACACGGACAGCTTCGCCATCTCCGAAGATCGCGACGGAAGCATGTGGATCGGTACATCGGGCGGCCTGAGCCACCTGATCGCGCCCCAGAACGCATTCGCCGGATCACCGCCGCCTCCAGCGATTTCGCAGGTATCGCTTGGAGCGGTTGACATCGCTGATGGTGGTTCGGTGAAGTGGAATTCAAACGCGCTGACAGTTTCGATGGCGTTGTTGTCTTTCAAGGATACGCAGGATATTGGGATCCGGTACCGGCTAGTGGGTGAACAGGACTCAGGGTGGGAAGATTCCCGCGAACTGACGGTGCACTATCGGCACCTTCTACCGGGAAGTTATCGCTTCGAAGTGGAAGCTGTGAACGCCGCGGGAAGCACAGTATCGCCGGTCGCCGCGTTTTCGTTCACGATCGTTCCGCTGTGGTGGCAGAACGTTTTCATAAAGCGTGGACTGGGTGTGCTTTGCTTCGTGCTGTTGGTTTGGGCATGGCGCCGCCGCGTTGGCCAACTGATGAGACAGAAACGGCAACTGGAAGAAGCAGTCAAAGACCGTACAAAGGATCTGGAGAAGGAAAAGACCGAACTGGTTCGCACCCGAGAACAGATGCGACACTTCGCCGAGCACGATGGCCTGACGGGGCTTTGGAATCACCGCATTATCGTGGAGCGTCTACGCGGCGAGGTCGATCGGTCGATGCGCGACGGCAGTCCGATGGCCGTGATCCTGGCGGATCTCGACTATTTCAAGCACATCAATGACGCGATGGGACACGTCTCCGGCGACATGACGCTGCGTGAGACAGGTGCCATCTTCCAGCGGGCGGTGCGCAGTTATGACTGGGTGGGGCGATACGGCGGCGAGGAGTTTCTCTTGATTCTGCCTGGCTCGAATCTCGAATCCGCACGCGACCGCGCGGAGCACCTGCGCAAGATTCTTGAGGGTTCTACGCTCGGCGAGGGTGAGCGGAAATTTTCAGTTACGGCCAGCTTCGGGGTTGCGGCTGGATTCCCGACAAACTACGAGGAGATGATTCAGATTGCCGATGCCGCACTGTATCGGGCCAAAAACAATGGCCGCAATTGCGTAGTCGCCGCTGAAATTAAGCCCAACGTAGTTTCGATTTCGCAAGCGGCAGGTTGAGCTGGTCAAGGTAACGGTAGATGGATGATCGCCCTTGCCCCGGGCGCATCTTCGCGATTGACCAGCCTGATTTCGCCGCCATGAGCACGGGCGATCTGCTGAGCAAGCGCCAGGCCGACACCACTTCCCTTTGGCTTGGTGGTGTAAAAGGGCACGAAGAGATTTTCGGTATTCGCGATGCCCATTCCGCTGTCTTCGATTCCAACGACGAGGTCGGACTCTGAAAGACGCCAGCCGACGCGTACGGGCTTGGCGCCGTTGGCCAGCGAGGCATCGACTGCATTCGTGAGCAGGTTGATGAACATTTGTTCGAGTTGATCGGCGTCGGCGTTGAGAATCACAGGCGGTCCTGCATCGACCTGAACCGGCACCCGCTGCTCCAGCAAAGCGACTCGCTCCAGCAGAGGGCCGGCTTGAATCGGTTTCAGATGAGGAGGGGGCAACTGCGCGAGCAAGCGGTAAGACTGCACGAATCTGTGGAGCGCATCGGCGCGGCTCTCGACTACCCCCAGGCCTCTGCGGAAATCGCGCACTGTGGCTTCATCGGCGGAGATGGTTTCAGCACGCGCCAAAAGACTGCCGGCGATGGACTTTATCGGGGCCAGAGAATTCGACAGTTCGTGCCCGAGCACGCGGATGAGACGCTTCCAGGCGATCTGCTCTTCTTCCTGCAATGGCTGGCTGACATCGGCAAGCAGCAGCAGGGTGTGAGGTACGCCCTCCTGCCTGAAAAGCGCCTTTCTCAACAGCCAGCGGGAAGGCTTGGCACCGAGAGAATGAATCGATTGGTCAGCCGAGGCAAGCAGCGCGTCGAGACCAAGTTCATGCGCACTGTGGCCGAAGCATCGTGCGAGCGGACGGCCGAGGAGTTGCGCTCCAGCATTGTTGACGAGTTGCAGAAGGTTATCCCGGTCGAACGCGAAGATGGGAGCGTGCATTACCTCAAGGATGCGTGCGAGAAGAGCGGTGGCTTCGAGCGAGCGGACACGTTGTTTCTGCAGCAGGTCAGCCAACGAGTTGATCTCGCCGGCCAGCTCTCCGTAAGCGTCGGGTGTACCGGCGCCCCGAGCACGGAATGAGTAGTCTCCCTCACGTAGCGACGAGACCACGTTCGACAATGTCTGGAGAGGCCGCATGACGCCTTCGACGAGAGACGCCGCAATCAGCAGGAGGTAAATGAGCAGGCAGAAGAGCAGCAGCAGCGCTGGAGCCGTGGTTACGTGCTGCTGCCACAGCAGGATGCCGGCGAACAAAAATGTCGGAAGCGAAAGCAAAAAGCAAAATAGCCACGCCCGGCGAACCGCCGAGGGATTGCGTTTCCGCGCCCGCTTGTCATAGGCCATATTTTTCGATACGACGATACAATGCGGCGCGACTCAAACCAAGCGCCTCCGCAGCCTGCGATATATTGCCATCGCACCGGCGAAGAACTTTCCTTATGAGCAAAGCCTCGACCTCATCAATGCTCATGTTCTCAAAATTAGGCGCTGCCGACTTTGCGGTCGCAATGGCAAGGTTGGCGGGCTCGATTTCTTCGCCGCGGCAGAGAAGAACAGCACGCTCCACTGTATGCTCAAGCTCGCGGACGTTCCCTGGCCAGGGATATTGCATCATCTGCTGCATCGCGGCAGGAGAGAATCCCGTCACCTGCTTGCGATAGCGCGAACGGTTCCGGGTAAGGAAGTGCATCGCAAGCAGTGGAATGTCTTCGCGGCGCTCGCGCAGAGCAGGCAAGTGGATCTCGACGGTGTTGATGCGGAAGAGCAGATCTTCGCGGAAGTTCCCAGCCTTGGCCTCTTCCGGGAGATTGGCGTTTGTGGCCGAAAGCACGCGAACATCGACGCGACGGGTCTGCGAAGAACCTACTCGTTCCAGTTCGCCGGTTTCAAGCACGCGAAGGAGCTTGGCCTGCTGCCGGAGCGGGACATTGGCGATTTCATCCAGAAAGAGGGTCCCGCCGTTGGCGAGTTCGAAGCGGCCGACGCGATCGGCGCGAGCGTCAGTGAATGCACCTTTCACGTGACCGAAAATTTCACTTTCGAACGTACCTTCCGGAAGTCCGCCGGCGTTTACGGCAACAAGCGGCATGCGGGATCGCGGTGATGCGGCGTGGAGCAGTTTCGAGACGATTTCCTTGCCGGTTCCGTGTTCGCCGGTGATGAGAACGTTGGCATCGGATGGGCCGACCTGGCTGATGAGTTCGAGAACCGGCTGCATCGATGGCGCAGCGGCAACGAAATCCGGCATACCTTCAGCGCGTAGAAGACGGTTTTCGAGTTCAAGCTGCCTTGCGCGCCTCAGCGCCTGATGCAACTCGGCGTGGACGCGAATGAGAGAAATGAGGCGCTCATTCTCCCAAGGCTTCTGAATGAAATCGCGTGCGCCGCGCTTGATGCTTTCGACAGCGAGATCGATATTGCCCCATGCTGTCATGACGATGACCGGCAAGCGGGGATCGATCTCCTGGAGGCGGGCGAGCAGGTCCAATCCCTCTTGCCCCGAGGTGGTATCGCGAGTGTAGTTCAGATCAATGAGGAGGACGTCATAGTCGCTCTGGCCAAGGGCTTCAAGCAGCAACTGCGGCGAACGGACACAATCGACGTGAATACTTTGCGGTTCGAGCAGGAGCTCGACTGCTTCGAGGATGTGCGGCTGATCGTCGGCAACTAGGACCCGAATTCGTTCTTTCTTCCGAGGTTCTGGCATTTAATGATTGTCCGCCTCCACAACACCGGACTTTGCGTCTGCGATTGAAATTCCGTAGGACTCGAGCACTGACCCTGTAGCCTGCTTCAGCTGAATGCGCGCCTTTTCGTATGCCGTTTGAGCTGTAACCAGCGCCGACTCGGCCACGGAGAGATCATGTTCTGACGAAAGGGTCTGCTGGTTTGAGCCTGCCCCGAGTTTCTGTTCCTTCTGCATGATATCGAGTGTGCGCTGGGCGAGGTCCCGCGCCTGCTTTGCGGCGGCCACGCGGCTGGCGCCCTGTTCGACGGCATAGCGGGCGTTCCGGACCTCGATGACAATGTTCTTCTTCAATTGTTCAGCGTACACCTGCGATTGGCGATACTCGAGTTCGGTGCGGTATTGGTCAGCCTTTGCCTGGCGATTGCGGAGAGGCATTTGAAGATTAAACCCGACCTGATACTCAGGCGACGAGTTGTTCAGCGCATTTTGAATCGTCCCGCCAAATCCTGCAGGCGCGGTGATTGTCCCTGGGAATCCCGGAGTGGGGGTGCCGCCGTAACCCGTTCCGGAGTAAAACCCATAAAGATCGAGTTGCGGGAGCAAAGCATTGCGGGCAGTTTTCCGCGTCAGCTCGCGGTTGCTCAAGTCGAGAGCATTCTGCTGGAGTTCCCACCTGTTCTTGAGAGCATCTGAGATTGCCTGCTGAACCGGCTGTGTTTCAGTCTCGAGTTGAGCGGCTAGGTGGTCTGTGGGCACTACGGGCATCTCCTGAAGAACAGGATCATCGAACGAGCGCGTGATGGCGTTCTTCATATAGAGCTCTTGAAGTTCGAGATTCGTTCTGGCGACGGTGAGATCCTGCTGACGTGTCGCCAACTCGCTTTCGGCCTTGAGCACATCCATCTCTGGAATTGCCTGGAGTGCAAGTTGCTTGCGAGAGGTGTCTAGTGTCTCGGTTGCAAAAGCTACTGATCGCTCGCCCACTTGTTCGGTATCGTACGCATTCACCAGATCCCAGTAGATGTTGCATATCTGGCTGACCGTGGAAATGATCTGGGCCTTGAAAGCGATGTCCGAGATTTTCTGGTCGGTCTTTGCGATGCGGAGATAACGGAGGTTTGGCCCGAGACCGAATCCAGCAAGCAAGTGCTGCCCCACATAGAACACCGTGTTCGTGTAGAGCTGCGGATTCAGCGTGTTATTCGGGCTGTTTGAAGTCTGCCGATTGTTGTTGAAATCAGCCTCGAAGTACGTGCCGGTAGGAAATGACTGCTGATAACTAATGTTCGCGAGGTTCTCGTTCAGTCGGTAAACCGGAACGCCCAGCAGGACCTGGTTGGGAAGCAATTGAGAGGTGTGATCGTTGTAGACCTTTGCCTGGATAAAGGGATCGTAACTGGAGACGTTAGTTCCGGTGCCGAATGTAGACGTGACAATGCCGCCGGCTCCAGCGCCCGCGCCGCCAGCGCCGCTACTGGTGCCGCCGGCGCCGCTTCCATTTCCGTTGCCCGCTGCAGCGCCACCGGGGGTTCCCGAGACAACGCCTGTATTGACGCCGCGCACAAATCCGCCGGCTTCAGTGCGCAGAATATCCATCTGAGCGATCGGCATGTTGTATCGAGCGATAACAAGATCGAGGTTGTTTTCCAGTGCAAGATCGATGGCATTCCGAAGAGACAGATAGAGCTTGCCATCGCGAATTAGAGAACTGAGCCGAGGTGAGTTGGACAGACTCGGTGGCGGAACGACCTTGCCACGATAGGCATCGAAGGGGTTGTACGACTTATGAAGCATCGCGTTGAACGGAACCTGCGGGCCGGTCTGCAATGTACCCGTTGCACTCGGTGGAACAGCTTGCTGCTGTGGAGTCGTTTCCTGCTGGGCAGGCGCGCTTGGACTTTTCTCAGGCTGCGGCACGGGAGCGGTCGTCTGAGCAGGCTGTTGAGGGGCGGGTGTGGCAGGCTCCTGCGCCATGGCCATGTTGAGATTGAGCAGCACAATGGCCGCTCCTGCGATGAGTCGTGTGCTAAATGGTGTTACGGGGGTCTTGATCAATGCTTTCACCTGTGGGTTCTTCACTGGGCGCCGACCTCCGTTGGGAGCGGCTGCGGGGCTTCGTCGCGAGTCATCCAGCCATCGCGCAGTTCAATGATCCGTTTTGAGTAGCGGGCATTCTCTTCAGAGTGCGTCACCTGCACGATGGTGGTGCCGGCTTTGTTCAGCTCGACAAAGAGATCCATGATTTCGCGGGCCTGCGTTGAATGCAGGTTGCCAGTAGGCTCATCGGCGAGAAGCAATGAAGGCGCGTGAACGACCGCGCGCGCAATGCCGACGAGCTGCTGCTGCCCACCCGAGAGCTGGTTGGGAAACAGATCTTTTTTCGCAACGATCTGGAAGCGATCGAGGATTTCAGCGACCATTCCGGCGCGGTCTTTCGATGGCAGGTTCTTGTACGACAAGGGCAGGTCGATGTTCTCTGCCACGGTGAGATCGTCGAGCAGGTGATAGCTCTGAAATACCATGCCGATGCGCTGTCGGGCGAGGTCTGCTCGCTGCTTGCGATTGAGGGAGTGCACGGGCGTGGAGGCAAACCAATACTCGCCGGTCCAACTGTCGTCGAGTAGAGCAAGCACATTCAGCAGCGACGACTTCCCTGCTCCCGACGGGCCCATGATGGTGACGAATTCGCCCTCGCGAATCGTAAGATTGATGCGGCGCAGCACCCAGGTTTCGGTGTGGCCGGTCTTATAACTGCGTTCAACGTTTTTTAGATCAATCATGTTGTTGGTTACTCCGATCTCAAAGCAAGAATGGGGTCGACCGCCGCGGCCCGCCGCGCTGGCAGCCATGCTGCGACAAAGGACGACAAAGCTAGAACCAATGCGACGACGCTGAAGGTGAGTGCGTCGTGGACTCGGACGCCGTAGAGGTAGCTGTCTGCAAAACGTGCCGCGAACCAGGCAAGAGCCCCGCCCATCGCGAGGCCGACCACAACCAGCAGCAGGGCCCGACGAAGCACCAGGCCGAGTATGCTTGCTTGCTGAGCGCCGAGCGCCATGCGAATACCGATCTCTCGGGTACGCTGCGCGACCGCGAACGAAAGAAGGCCGTAAAGCCCGACTGACGCGATGACGAGCGCAAGGGTAGCGAATGTTTCGAGCAGATGGGCGATAAGGGTCTGGCTGCCGAATGAGTCTTCGACAGCCTGGTGAATTGTCTTAACATCCGTGGTCGTTGCTTCGGGAGCGACCTCGTGCAGCATCTTGTCGAATTGCGCCCGAAGGGTTTCGGCCGGAACGGCAGCGCGGATCGCAACCTGAATGAAGGCTGTGGCGACACCGTACAGCGGCGTACCTGGCTCGACTTGAGCGAGGCAGAAGTAGATCTCGGGCTTGATCGCTTCACTGACTTTGAGCTGCTTCATATCGGCGACAATGCCGACAATGCGAAGGGTGGCGAATCTGCCGGTCTTCCCCATCGAGACTGTGTGACCTATTGGATCCTCGCCGGGGAGGTACTTCTTCGCGAAGGCCTGGTTGATGACGACCACTGGAGGAGAGGTTGCAGAATCATCGTCGGTGAAGAAGCGCCCGCCGACCATTGGTATGCCGAGCGCATCCACCAGTCCCGGAGAGGCTATGCGGCCATCGGCAAGCGGGTTATTCCGGTTACCAGTGGCATCCTTGTGATCGATACTCGTCATAACGCTAACGGACATCTCCGACCGCAAGGGCAACACCGAACTGAGTGCTGCGACTTTGACTCCGGGAATCGATCGGAGACGGTCCAGCAAAGGCAAGTAGGAGTTGCGAACAAGACTTGAGGATGCAGGAGCGGGACCGCCGTCATCTTGACCGCCATTCAGAATAATGCCGCCCGTGAGTACATTCTGTTCCGTGAAGCCGAGCGGAACCTGGCGCAAGGCGTGAATCGTTCGGAGGAATAGGCCTGCACCCACCAGAAAAACAAGCGTGAGTGCGAGCTGACCGACCACGAGTACTTCACGCGTACGATTTGCACTTGCCGATGGAGAAGCGGAGATGCCGCTAAGGCTTCCGCGCACATCGCGCCTCATGGCACGAACTGCTGGGAAGATTCCAGTGATTGCGGCGGTGAGCAAAGTCATGCCGATGAGGCAGACGACCACGGTCCAATCGACGTGAACGGACCTGGTAAGTGGAAGGTTGCGCTCAATCTGCCGCCAGAGCAGCTTGATGACAGACTGGCCAAGAAGCATGCCGACAGCAGCTCCGATGGCACTGAGCAGAATGCTCTCAATAATGCTCTGTTGTAGAAGACGGCCGCGCCGTGCTCCGAGTGCGGCACGAACCGCTTGTTCGCGCGTACGCGAAATGGCGCGAGCAAGCATAAGGCTCGTGACATTGAGGCAAGCGAGCGCCCAGATGCCGATGACTACAGCGTAAAGAAGCCAGAGTGGTTTGCGTGCGCCGCCGGTCAGTTTTCCTTGGTCCTTCGTGATTTTGATGCCGCTCGGAATCTGATCAGCAGGGGCTTCTTTCGCGATAATCGCCTGTGCGTGGCTCAAATCTGCAGCGAGTTGTGCGAGAGACATCCCTTCTGGAAGCCGCGCATACAGATCGCCGTAAATCTGGCTCTTGCCACTCATTGCCGAGCGAGACGCAGGCTGGATCGGAGCCGGAGACCAGACTGACATTCGGTCGTTGTAGGCGAAGAAGAAGTCTTTGGGCAAAACCCCGACCACGGTGTAGCGATCACGACGAATGGTGATTGCTTTTCCGACAACGTCGGGATCAGCATTGAAGACCGTGTGCCAGACATCATCCCCGATTAGCAGGACATGATTCTTTCCCGGTTCGTTCTCTTCTTTCAGAAAACTACGTCCGAGCGCCGGGCGCACGCCAAGCATGTCGAAGAGGCCAGAAGTGACATTCGCAGTTGAGACCTGATAGCGGCCTCCAGGCCCAACAATACTGGCCGTGCAACATGGGCCGGCATCGAGTAACGCACCAACCTCCAGTTTCGGTCCGACCGCATCCCGCAGCTGGAGCATGTTGGCGTAGGTCATGCTGTAGTTAGGCAAGGGGCCGTTCAGTTCAATTGCCACGACGCGGTCGGGGTCGGCGTAGGGCAGTGGGCGTAGCAGGATGCCGTTGAGAAGCGTGAAGACGGCGATGTTGGCGCCGATACCCAGCGCGAGCACGGCGACGACTGTGAGCGCGAAGCCAGGCGCGCGACGCCACTGGCGTATCGCATATCTCACGTCCTGTATCGTCGATCGCAACTCTCTCTTCCTTTCCGCTGGCATTTTGCGCTATTCCGTTCTCAAAGCCTGCATTGGTTCAACGGCGGCTGCGCGGCGAGCGGGCAATGCTGCCGCGATTGAAAGCATAAGCACCGTAAGAATGACCGCAGCAAACAATGTGAGCGGATCGAAGGCTGCGACTCCGAACAGTTCGGAGCGAAAGAGCCTTGCAAGCGCGACGACGGCCGGAAGCGCGATCGCAGCTGCAACGCAAGCGATGAGAGCCATCTCGCGAACGATGAGGAGAACGACCACCGATCGCGGCGAGCCCAGGGCCAGGCGAACACCGATCTCGCGAGTTCGCTGTTCAGTGGAGTACGCGAGTACGCCATAGAGCCCAACGGCAGCCAGCACCAGAGCGAGTGACGCGAACCCGATGGCAAGGAAGGCCAGAGCACGCTCGTCAGATGTGCTGTGATCGATTTGCGCTTGCATCGTACGAAGATCGTTGACCACGAGCGTTGAATCGAGCTGGCGCATGGTCTGGCGAATTGCGGGCTCGATAGTCTCGGGAGGACGTGCCGCCCGCAGATAGATCATGAGCCCGGTCGGATGCTTTTGCTGCAGATAAGGCATGTAGACCGCGGGGCCGAGTTTGGTGCGCAGATCTGTGTGTTTGGTGTCGCCGACAACACCGACGATGGTTATGTCGAATTTGATATTGCTGCCCCCGCCCTCAGCAACCTGACGGCCGATGGCATTCTGCGGAGTCCCGAAGAAGCGCTTGGCGAAGGCGAGATTCACTACGGCAACCTTGGGCTGCCCCATGGTGTCAGCTGCGGTGAATTCGCGGCCGGCCAGAATTGGCTGCCCAATGGTTGCGAAGTAAGCCGGTGTGATGCGCGGCTCTTCGAAGTTCATCTTCTCGTCTTCCGCAGGCTTGTAGCCCTGGATCGAGTAGTTCGATGTTTCCGTGTCACCTACGAGTTCGGGGTCGTTGTTGCCGGCGACCGAGGTAACGCCGGGGATCTGGCTTAGCGCAGCGATTGAACTGTTGATGATTTCGACCGAGCGCGCTTCTCCATAGCCGGAGTCGCTTGGACTGAGCCCGAATTGAATCAGGTTGTCAGTGCGAAAGCCTACCTGCTCATGACGAAGATTGTTAAGCGTGCGGACAAACAGGCCAGCGCCGCCGAGCAGCAGAACGCTAAGGGCAATTTGCGCGCCGACGGCAAGTTTGCGGAAGCGCTGCGAATCTTTCGAAAGTGTGCCAGTGTTCTGACGCAGCGAGTTGGTAAGATCTGGGCGCAGGAAGTGAAATACCGGTGCAACACTAAAGAACAGCGTGGCGAGCACAGAAATTGCCAGCGTGAATAGAAGTACGCGCGTGTCGACGGAGGCGGAGTAGGGCTCTGCGCCGGGATCGGAGTTCGTGATGATGCGTACGAGCACACGAGCAACAACAGGAGCCAGGAAAAGACCGGCGACCGAGCCGAGAAGGCCGAGCAGGCCGCCTTCGATCATCAGTTGCGAAATGATTCGACCGCGGCGCGCACCAAGAGCGTAGCGCATCGACATTTCGCGGGCACGGTTCGCTGCTCGAAGCAGAAGAAGTGTTGCAACATTCACGGCGCAAAGCAGAACAAGCAGCCCGGCCATGCTCATCAGGATTGCAAGGGGCTTCTGAAGATTCAGACGATCAGGATTGAAGCCGCGTGAATCATCGATCACCTTCAGCCGCGAGGTATCGAGGAAGCTGTGCTTGAAGCGCTCCGAGTAGCTTTTATAAAGGGTCAGTTCATACGCGCGCAGAGAGTGCCACACCGGCGCAAGGCTCGCTTCCGCAGCTTGCCGTGTCACTCCAGGCTTGAGACGCGCCACCAGAGTCAGGAAGCTGGCTTTGTGGTTATTGAGATCGTCGAGTTGCTCGCGCCAGGGAATGGCGACAGCTACCATGCTGACGGGAATGAAGACGTTCGGTTTGTAACCACCGATTGCGGAATCGAAGTTTGCCGGCGCGACACCGAGGATGGTGAAAGTGTGTCCGTTGATGAGGATGGTTTGACCTACAACGTCTCGTGCCGAACCAAGGTGCGTTCGCCAGAAGTTGTAGCTAAGCACGGTGACGGGATTTGCGTTCTTTTGTGTGTCGTCCTGCTGCGTAAATAGACGACCGAGGGCAGGCTGAAGGCCGAGGACCTGGAAGTAGTTGCCACTGACAATTTCGGCCTCGTCGTTTTCAGCCTGGTTATGCCATGAAATGCCAACCGAGGTTTTGTCCGCCGCGAGGACGCCATCGAAGACCTGGTTTCGATCGCGCAATTCCTTATAGGCAGGGTAAGAAAAGTAGTTATCGGAGTCGCCGCCGAAGCTGCTCATCGAGCCGGAAAAGCCACCGGTCCATTCGAAGCGCACAAGGCCCTCGGGGTGCTGCACGGGGAGCATGCGAAGCAACACCTGATCGAACATGGTGAACACCGCAGCATTGGCGCCGATGCCGAGGGCGAGGGTGAGAATCACAGTGAGCGTGAAGCCCGGCGACTTGCGCAACTGGCGCATAGCGTAACGAAGATCCTGCGTCAACGAATTCATCTCGACCTCTCCTACTCGATTCGCAGTGCGCGCATGGGTTCAATGGTGGCTGCACGGCGCGCCGGAACAAAGACAGCGATGGCTGCGCAGATCGCGAGGACCAGCGTTGCTCCAGTTAATGAAAGCGGATCGTATGCGCCAACACCATAAAGCTGACTCGCCATTAGATGTCCCGCAAACAGCGCTGCGGGGATTCCGAGTGCGAAGCCAAGCACCACCTGAAAGAGCGCGCTACGGAACACCATGGAGACAACGCTGGTTCGCGTCGCACCGAGCGCCATGCGAATGCCAATCTCGCTGGTGCGGCGTGCAACGAAATACGACATCACGCCATAGAGGCCAACGGAGGCGATTACCAGCGCCAGAACTCCGAACAGGCTTGTGAGCTGCGCGATGAGCCGATCCTGGTTGAAGTTGCCGGCGACCTGCGCGTTGAGAGAGCGCAGATCCATGATGGTCAGGTTGGGGTCGACCTGGGCCATGGTGTGACGAATGAGTTCTTCCGCGTTCGGTTGAGAATTCCTGAAATTGATGACCATCGAATTGATCAGCATCGATTGCGTCTCGGTGCTGATAAGGGGTGCCTCTTTGTAGCCGGTGTATACCTGCGCGAGCGGCCGCAGGAAGACCGGGCGAACGGGTTCACGGGGATTGTTCATCTTGAAATCGCGGAACACGCCAACTATCTCAAAGGTGCCGGAGTACTGAGGGAAATCGATGCCGAAATGCTGCCCGACGGGATCCTGCTTGGGAAAGAAGCGCTTTACGAATGTCTCGTTCACGACGGCGACGAACGGGGCACTTGATGTGTCGCTAATTGAGAGATCGCGTCCCCGGAGAATGGGGACTCCCATGGATGCGAGAAAGCCAGGGCTGACGCGATCCCATGTAGATCCGCAGCGATCATTTGGGCCAGGCGCCGGGTGCCCCTGCTGAATTACGCACTCGCCCCAGTTGTCGCCCTCGAGCGGGCTGTAGAGGGCCAAGCCAAGACTGGTCACTCCGGGAACGGCCGTGAATCGCTCCTCTATCTGACGGTAGAGCCCTGGGGCACGCTCTGCCGTGTAACCCGCGCCGGCGGGGTCGAAGTGCATCACATAGCGATTGTTTGTGGCGATGCCGAAGTCCTGATGCTCGAGATTGCCGAGCGAACGGGTCAGCAGGATGGCTCCGGCGATCAACACCAGGGACATCGCTGCCTGAACAATCACGAGAGCCGTTTGCGGTAATGAGGCGCGGTCACGAGTAGAGCGATTGGAACCACGGAGCACCTCTGCCGGCTGCGCATGCGATGAAAGCCATGCAGGAGCAAGCCCAAACAGCACTCCGGTGATCAGGGAAACCAGAAATGCGAATGCCAGGACCAGTAAGGAAGGATTGGGGTCAATCGGCATGTTTCGGGCTTCAGGAAATGCAGCGCTGAGGACGAGGCGCGAGGCGCTGTACGCTACCGCGAGCCCCACGAGGCCGCCAATGCAACTAAGGACCACGCTCTCGGTGATGATCTGACGAATCACACGACTGCGGCCCGCTCCCATTGCTATGCGGATGGCAACATCCGCGCGGCGAGCTGTGCCCCGTGCCAATAGCAGGTTCGCAATGTTCGCGCAGGCGATGAGAAGAACAAAGGATGAGAGCACCATGAGCAGCTTCAATCCGAGGCCCGCTTCCTGCTGAAGATTCTGAATACCGCCTCCGGCAGGAACGATCACGACGAACTGCTTGGGTATGACCGTGGATCCGCCGTTGTCGGTGTAGACGGGACGCGTCGAAAGCCAACTGCGGAGAGCCTGCGAGAGCTTCGCCTGGAGAGCGCCGACGTTGGTACCAGGCCGCAAGCGTCCGATAGCGTAGAGCCAGTTGGTGTCCTGGTGAGTAAGGATGGAACTATTGCCCCGCGCATACGGTTCCATATTGACCGGCATCCAGAAATCTGCGGGAATGTCCGTTACGCGATCGCCAAAGAACCCTGGGGGAGCAATGCCAATCACCGTGAATGGCTTTGTTTGAATGGAAATGGCGGAGCCTACGATCCATGGATCACCAGCGAACTCAGACTGCCAAGTGCGATAGCTGAGGACCACAACCGGGGACGATGAGGGCGTATCATCTGACTCAGCGAATACTCGCCCCATATAGGGAGAAATGCCGAACATCGAGAAGAAATTCCCGGTGACAAATTCGCCGTGCAGCTCTTTTGAAAGCGTGTTACCGCGCCGGACGCTCCATTGCCCATTGCCGGCCTGGACGCCCGAGAGCTGCTCGAATTCCGGCGCCGACCTTTTCAGGTGCAGGAAAAGATCGTAGGAAAAGATGTCGAAGTCGCCTTTGTCACTGACGAATCCGCCATTGACGCAGCAGTTATCGGTATCGCCGATGCGGTACAACTGATTTGGATCTGCGACCGGGAGACGGCGCAAAAGAATTCCGTGCACCAATGTGAAGATCGCGGTGTTGGCCCCAATGCCGAGCGCAAGAGTGATTACCGCCGTCAGAGTGAACCCCGGCGCCTTACGCAACTGACGCAGCGCGTAGCGGAGATCCTGCAGCAGATTGGTCAGGGCCTGTTTCATTGCGACTCAGCTCCGAATCGGTTTGGGTCTTGATCTGTCTCTGTACTACTCGGTTCGCAACGCCTGCATAGGTTCAATGCTGGCCGCGCGGCGCGCAGGCGCGATGCCGGCCAGCAGCACCGTAACGATCAGCGCAACCGCAGCAAGTGAAAAACTGATTGGATCGAAAGGAGCAACGTTAAACAGCATCGAACGCAGCAAGCGAACTGCTGCAACAGAACCCGCTCCGCCGACGAGAAGACCAATGAGGATCACGCCGGCTGATCCTTGAAGAACAAGACGGAAGATACCCTTGCGCGAAGAGCCAAGAGCCATACGGACCGCAAACTCGCGGTTGCGCTCGATTACGGAGTAGGCCATTACGGCATAAAGTCCCATCATGGCGACGAGCACGCTGCAGATGGCGTAAACACCGAGCAATTCAGCGGGGATGCGGGAGATTTGGTATTGCTGGCTGGTCACGTCTTCCAGGGTGCGGATCTGCTCAACGGGGAGAAGAGGGTCGAGCGAGGTGACAGCCCGACGAAGTTGCGCGGCGAGACCACCGGCGGAAGTGCGTGCATGAACGGCGAGGATCGCGTATCCGTAACCCGACCGGGCTTGCAGTAACGGCAAAAAGACCAGGGGATCGTGATCGGTACTGTTCGGACTGTGATATGCGAACTCTGGTGCGATACCGATTATCTGCCGCGGAAGTTTGTCTACGACGATTGTGCCGCCGATTGCATCACCCTTTGGCCAGTAGCGCTGGGCCATCACGGTATTGACGATTGCGACCTTGGGGGAATTCTCGTTGTCGGCTGTGGTGAAATCGCGCCCCTGCTGTAGAGGGATACCAACTGTACGAAAGAAGTCGGATCCTTCGAAGTCCGTGACAACCTGCTTGTCTTCGCCCTTGGCGGGAACATGCCCAGGAATGCTGAAGTCCCGCGTGTTGCCGGAGCCCCAATCGCCCATGGGCAAGTGGGTCGTCACCGTGGCGGAGGCCACTCCCTGCGAGCTGCGCAAGCGATCGAGAAGGCTCGTGAGGAAGGTGCGGTAGCGGATGTCATCGTAACCGGAGCGCGAAAGATCGATGATGGCAGTGAGCGTATTGCTGCGATCGAATCCCACGGGCCGATTAAAAATATTCAACGCAGTACGCGTGAGCAGACCGCAGCAGACAAGAACAATGAAGCAGATGCCTAACTGAATGCCGAGGAGGGTGCGCTGCCCGTATCGCTTCTTGCTCGCACCAGCGACGGACGTGGCACCTTCGTGCAGTGCTTCTCGCTGGCTGATCCGTAGCGACTGGCGGATCGGATACATACCGCAAATCAGCGTTACAGCGATGGCAAGGATCGCCACGAACAGCGTGATGCGGTAATCGCTATGCAGATTGAACGCCAGCGAGAAACCGAGGTTTGGCAAGAGAGCGTAGACCGACCGGGAGATGCCGATGCTGGCTGCCCATCCCGCGAGGGCACCGGTGATTGCCAGCAAACCGGTTTCAACCAGCACCTGTCTTGCGATGCGTCCGGGACGCGCACCGAGAGCGGTGCGGATGGCGACTTCGCGACGCCGGCGAGCCGCATGCTGGCCAAGCAGCGAAGCAATGTTGATGCAGACCAACAGCATCAGGAGGCAGGAAGCGCCGAGGAGAACCGGCAACTGCTCGCCGACCACGCCGAAGAAGCCTCGCTGGAAATGTGACGAATCATCGAGGTTCAGATCCCAGCTGTTGTACTGATCGTTATGCTGGGCTGATGCGAACGAGCGAGCGAGCGCATGCAGTTCGGCTTCAGCGCTTTTATCGGTCACGCCGGGGCGCAGGCGTACGACAACCTGCAGACCCTCATTCACCAGCGGGTCTGGCAGCGCAACGGCCGAGAGATCACGACCCGCGGAGAGCGGCACCCAGGCCTGTTCCCCCAGGCCCCCATAGATTCCCGCAAAATCGCTGGGAGCTACGCCGACAATCGTGAAGGCATGTTTGTTGATGGAAACGACGCGACCGGCAACTGAGGGGTCAGCGTTGAACCGGTCGCGCCACAAGCCGTCAGAGAGGACAATCGCGTCCATCGAGCCATACGCGCGGTCGTTGGCGTTTGGCGGGAAGAACGTTCCAATCTCCGGCTTGACCCCGAGGAGTTGGAAGTAATTTGCCGAAACGATTCCACCCGGGATCGCCTGCGGCTGAGTGTTGGGGAGGGCCAGGTTGAGCGTTGTGAATTCGAATGCCGCCGCCTCGCTGAACGAGCGGGACTGCTGACGAACGAACTGCAGCTGGTCGTAGTGGACGGAATATCCATTGCTGCCCAGCACGGTGGCGGAGATGAAACGCAGTGATCTGGCATCCCTGACCTGAGGCCAGGGATTGAACAGGACTGCATTGGTCCACGTAGCAACCGTGGTCAATGCGCCGATGCCCAGCGCGAGCGTGAGCATCGCCGTCAGCGTAAAGCCAGGCGACATGCGCAGCTGGCGTACCGCGTAACGCAAGTCCTGGCCGAACACTTAAGCCTCCACTTCTGCAGTGAGCTTCTTCAGCTCGTCCTCAGAGACGACCTTGCCATCAAACAGGTGCACCTCGCGCTCGGCATGCTTGGCGAAACGCGGATCGTGCGTCACCATGCAGATGGTCGAGCCTTCGCGGTGCAGGTCGGCGAGCAGATGCATCACGGCTTCACCGTTCTTCGAGTCGAGGTTTCCAGTTGGCTCATCGGCCAGCAGGATCGAAGGCGAGCCGGCCAACGCACGAGCGACTGCAACACGCTGCTGCTGACCACCAGAGAGCTGTGCTGGATAGTGGCGCATGCGATGTGCCATGTTCACCCGCTCCAGAGCTTCCTTTACGCGCTTCTTGCGCTCCGCGGAGGGCATACCAGCACGATAGGTCAGAGGCAGCTCGACGTTCTCTTCGACTGTGAGGTCGCCGATGAGGTTAAAACTCTGGAAGATAAACCCGATCTCCTGGTTGCGGATGCGCGAGCGCTCCCCAAAGCTCAGGTTCTCGACGGGTTTATTGTTGAGCAGATAACGACCGCCGGTCGGCGTATCAAGCAGACCGAGGATGGACAGCAGCGTCGATTTGCCGCAGCCCGATGGGCCTGACATGGCCACGTACTCTCCACGCGATATGGTGAGGTGAATGCCGGAGAGCGCGTGGGTCTCCACTTCATCGGTGTAGAAGACCTTGGTGAGATCTTCAATTTCAATCAGCTTATCGTTTGCCATCCAATCCCCCTCGTGATTGAAGTGATCAGTGAACGGTGAGCATTGGTCCGAAAATGGCTTACATCAGACTCGTGCACCACGTTCCTTCGTTGTGTTTGCGTCGCAGCGCCTGCTATTCAAGGCGAATGCGATCGACGTTGTCCTGGCGCGACATGTCAGAAAGAATGACCGTGTCGCCTTCATTCAGTCCTTCGAGTACCTGGATCTCATTCACAGAAGCGCGGCCGACTTTCACTTGAACGCGTACTGCGCTCTTGTGATCCGGCGATTCCTTGAACAGGCTCAGAGTCGAGTTCTCATTGCCCAATGCCGGACGACCCACCTTGAGAACGTCGTGCAGCTTCTCCAGGTCGATCGTGCCGTCCACACTCAGGTTCGGTACTGCACCCGCCGGAAGAGGTCCATCCAGTTGTACGTCAACGGTACGCGTTCCGTTCACGACTGATGGATCAATTCGAGTTACATGGCCCGGAATTACTCCGTTATGAGTGTCGACCGATGCCGGAAGGCCAACTGAGATGTCGCGAGCCTGGGTTTCTGCGATCTGGAGGGCAGCCTTGAGTTTGTCCTGCTGAATGACTTCAGCAACCGAGGTTCCGGCGAGAACGTGCTGGCCAACCTGAACCGGGGTTGCCAAGGGCGCCACGACGCCGGCTATTCCAGCTTTAACTTGCAATGCGCCAGCCTGCTTCTGATACAGAGCCAGCAACGCCTTTGCCTGGTCAATCTTTGTTTGAGCTGATGAGAGCTGAACCTCAATGTTCTTTTCGTTGAGCTCGATGTTTTGCAGGCTCAGTTTATGCTGTGCCGCCAGCTGATCTGCTGTACTCCTTGACTTCTCATAGGCGACACCCGATAGCACTCCGAGCTTATTCAGCTGTTGGTCGATCTTGGCCTGTCGGTCATCAGTGCTGGCGTCAGTGGCAACTTGTGCGGCCGCGATCTTTTTCTCCATCAGGGCGCCGTTTAGCGTTGCCTGCTTGTCCTTGTAGTCGGCTTCCGCCGCCTTCACCTGCAGTTGAGCATCCTGCAACTTCTGCTCGACCTCAGGCGCCACCATATCCATGAGGATCGTGTCCGGCTTGACAATGGTGCCTGGCAGCACGCGAATGCGAACCACGGTCGCGTCAGTCAGGGCCGGGATCAGCTCAATCGAATCTTCTCGCGGAACCAAAAGGCCAGTCGACCCGCGCACCTGGCGGATCATGTCTCCGCGTTTCACAGTGTCTGGCCAAACGGTTGAAGCATCGACGACGGGAGCCGCCGGCTTGAGCCGGGAAACCAGAACCACCGCGACCGTAAGAACCACCACCCCAATGCCGGCCCACATGATAAGGCGGCGCTGCTTTTGCTTTTTAATATCTGGGCGTGCGATATCCATCACTCCCGATTAAGAGCACTTGCCGTGCCAAAGACGGGCCGTCTCCAGACGCAGGAAATAAACGAGTTATCTAGCGTAAGAGCTTGATGGATTAGAAGTTTAAGTGACCGGTCGCGGGCCCGATTGTTCGATATCGGACAGTTTTGAGGCGGCTCTCTGAAGAGCCGAACCGGCCTGGAATCACGGTAGTTCGACAGCCAGGGCAACGGCGCTTCCGCCGCCGAGGCATAGCGCAGCTATCCCGCGTTTGGCGCCGCGATCAACCATTGCATAAACCAGCTTTACGAGTACCGCCGCTCCGCTTGCTCCGATTGGATGACCGAGCGCGACCGCTCCGCCGTGGACATTCACCTTGGCCTGATCGAGTCCGAGATCGCGAATGACCGCGAGGGCCTGCACGCTGAAAGCTTCGTTCAATTCGAAGAGGTCCACCGAGTCCAGGCTCCACCCTGCCTTCGCCACCACTTTTTGGACAGCATCGATGGGTGCGAGCGAAAACCACTCCGGCGCACGGCTGGCTCCGGCCTGGGCACGAACGATGACCATGGGTTGGCGACTAAGTTCCCTCGCCTTCTCGGCACTGGTGACAACGAGGGCTGCGGCCCCGTCGCTCACTCCCGGAGCGTTGCCAGCGGTGACAGTGCCACCCTCCTTGAAAGCGGGCTTGAGTTTTGCCAGAACCTGGACGGTTGTATCCGGGCGGATCGCCTCGTCGGTATCGAATGCGCGGGGGGCTTCGCCTTTTCTGGATGGCGGAATTTCGATGGGCAATATCTGTGAGCGGAAGCGGCCCTCGGCGGTGGCCGCAGCTGCGCGTCGATGCGACTCGGCCGCAAAGGCGTCCTGTTCTTCGCGAGTGATGTTGTATTTTTCCGCGACCATTTCAGCTGCTGCGCCCATATGGAACTGGTTGTAGACGTCCCACAGGCCGTCATTGATCATGACGTCGATCAGGTTGCCGTTACCCATGCGATAGCCGGAGCGGGCCTGCTGCAGGAGGTAGGGTGCATTGGTCATGGACTCCATGCCACCGGCTACAACGATTTCGGAGTCGCCCGTCTGGATGGCCTGAGCCGCAAGAGAAACGGCGCGGAGTCCGGAACCGCAGACCTGGTTCACCGTGAGCGCGCCGACCTCGGGAGGAAGCCCGCCGCGAATGACCGCCTGTCGCGCGGGACTCTGGCCGAGGCCCGCCTGAAGAACGCAGCCCATGATGCATTCACCGACGCTGGCTGGTTCAACGCCGGCCCGCTTCACCGCTTCGCGGACAACGAGCGCACCCAGTTGCGGAGACGTATAGGACTGGAGTGATCCCTGGAATTTACCGATAGGCGTGCGAACCGCCGAGACAATCACTACGTCCCGCATTTCAAGCCCCCTAAACCACATGTGCACCGCTCCAATGATACGTCTTCAGGCGCGAGGACGTTGACGCCTTGCGGCGGGCCACTGCTCGCTGCAGTTTCCGATGACTGGTTAGATGTTAGGGAAGATCTAGTCGGCTGCGCCCATTGAAAGAATCTCGAATAACGCCGACGATTTGCGACTCGAGAAGTCCATCTGGTCGGGACGGAGAGGTTTGCTGAAAAGGAATCCCTGAACATCATCGCAGCCGTGTGCGCGAAGCATCCGCAATTGACTTTCGTTCTCCACGCCCTCGGCGGTGACTTTCAGGTTGAGGCACTTCGCCATCTGAATGATGGCCGCAGTGATTGCCTCATCGTTGGGATTGTGCTGGAGATCACTGATGAAGCTGCGGTCGATCTTCAGTTTGCTCACGGGAAGTTGCTTGAGATAGCTGAGGCTCGAGAAGCCGGTACCGAAGTCATCGATGGCCAGTTTTACTCCCAGAGTTTTCAGACGACCGAGCACCTCGTACCGCATATCCTCCGTGGCGAGGAGGAGGCTCTCCGTGATCTCGAGTTCGAGGAACTCAGGATCAAGTCCCGACTGGTCAAGCACATCTTTCACAAGATCGCAGAACCCTGCCTGACGGAACTGGACCGCGGATACGTTGACCGCAACTGGAATGTGGTTGCCACGATCATGCCACGAACGCGCATGCAAGCATGCTGTTCTCAGGACCCACTCTCCGATGGGCACGATCATCCCGTTCGTTTCCGCGACGTGAATGAACTTATCCGGCGATATCAGGCCGAGATCGGGGTGCTTCCAACGAATCAAAGCCTCCCAGCAGGAAACTTTGCCGGTGCGGAGATCAAACTCGGGTTGGAACACGAGGAAGAACTCGTTGCGTTCAAGCGCCGGACGCATGCTTGTGCCGAGTTGCAGGCGCTCGATCGCCTGCGTTGTCATCTCTTCCGAGAAGAAGCTGAAGGTGTTTCTTCCTCGGCCCTTGGAGGCGTACATTGCCGCGTCGGCATTCTTGATCAGGGTCTCCGCATCTTCTCCGTGATCAGGGAAGATGCTGATTCCGATGCTGGACGTGACGGTGAGCGAATGACCATGAAGGTTGAATGGTGGATTCAGGTCGCGCGCTACGCGCTCTGCAAGAACCGCCACGTCGGAGTAAGTGTTGATCGGGCCCAATGCAATGAGGAATTCATCTCCACCGAGCCGAGCGATCATATCCCCTTCACTTGCACAGAGCCGCAGCCTCTGAGCGATCTGTTGCAACAGTTCGTCGCCAACGGAGTGGCCCAGACAATCGTTCACAATCTTGAAGCTGTCGATGTCGAGGTAGAGCAGACCGATTCGTTCGCGATTTTGCTTGGCTATTCCAAGGGTTTGCGTGAGGCGGTCTTTTGCGAGCGTACGATTGGGAAGGCCTGTCAGAGAATCGAAATAGGCGAGCGTCTGGACCTGTTCCTCTGCGCGTTTTCGTTCGGTGATGTCGACGAGTGATCCTTCGAATGCCTGGCCACCATCCTGACCTTCTCCGGTTGCTCTAATGCTGCACAACGCCCAGCCTTCGGTGCCGTCCGGTCTTACAAATTTCCCCTCTCTTGCGGTCGCAAAGGAATCTCCAGAAGAGTTGGAGTGAATCTCGCGGATTATTTTTCCAGCGCGCTCACGGTTCTCGAGGAGCTGTTGCCGGCTTTTGAAGCCGAGAACGCGCGCGCACGCATCGTTGCAGTCGAGAATCTCGCTGTCCCTGGAAGCCACGTAGATGCCTGCGAGATTGCGCTCGAAGATGTTCCGGTACTTCTCCTCAAGAGCCATTTCATTTTTGAGTTTTCTAGTGATGACCTCGGTCTGCTGTCGTATGCGCCGACGAAGGATGAATGCCCATGCGATACCGGTCATCATCGCGAAGATCAGGGCAGAGACGATATATGCTGCTCTCTGCGTGGTAAGCCAGGGTGGGACGGAGAGGATCTGAATGTCGGCTGGCGTGCGAAGCACGACCTCGAATTCGAGGGGATTCCCGTTTTCATCGGCTCTGACAGAGCAGACACCTATCAGCGCGATGCGACTCCCAGGATCGATGTTGATGAGTTGAGAGGGCTGACGTGCAAAAGCCGCCTCGAAGGTGACGTGATCTCTCGATTCGAAGACGAAGACGCGCCGGCTCAGATGTTCGCGGGAATACTTCAGAGTCCCTTCAATTTTGACGAGTTGTGCGTCGTAGGCGCCTTTCAGAGCAGCTCTGCCGTCGACGGTGTAGGTGACAGGGACGAAATGTTTACCGGTGGGGCGAATGCGAGCGGACTTGAGCACCGGGCTGAAACTTCCGGCTGCAGGAAAACCGATGACTTCTACCTGATCGCCTTCCACCATCGGAGTTCCATCCTGGCTTTCGGCATAGAGTCCCGCGGTTCCGTCGGTCAGGTAGATGCCTTGTTTCGGAAAGATCGCTGTTACGGTTCCACGCACCTTGATTTCCCGATCATCGGTCAGGTCTGCGGAGAACCTGTGAATGTCTCCGATCGCTGTTGCCGGTAAAACAAAGAGATCTTTCGGAGCGGGCTCAAGAACCTCCAGATTCTTGAGGGAAGGCATCATCAAGTGAAACGAGACGAACTGATTACGGCTATTGAATGCAGCGCCGCAGACGCCGTTGAATCGCACTTTTGCATCGACGAGGTCCATGGGAAATGGGCCGTGATAGTCCGGAACCCGCACTTTGAAGGCGCCGGTCGGAGTCGCGACGTCGATGACAAGGACGCTGCCTTCGGCCTGTTGAACGAAGGAGCGGACCACGCCGTCGACCTGCACCCACTGGCTGTCCCAAGAACCTGTGGCAGCATCGCCGTAGGTCAAGTGAACAGGTTTGGGTGGCGCTGATTTTCCAACGACGGTCCAACGCGGATTCGCGATATAGGGGCTAAATCCAGAGCCTGCCAAGCCGTGCAGATCTATGACATCCCCGGGAGATGGAGGGGGTACTTTGAGACCACGAAGGTCGACCCAAATACCCGCCGTGTCGTCCTGCACAAAGAGATTGGGCGCAACGGTGTCGTAGTAAGTGGCAACCGCGCGAATGTGTACCGGGATGCCGACCGGGGAGAGCTGTTTAAGGTGCCGAATAGCACGAACGTTGGTCAGTTCAGTCGTCGGTTGACCGAAAGCCCGGGAGGGACCCACAGCTAGCACAACGGCAGAAAGCACAACGGCTACGGACGCGCGAAAGGCTACACCGGGCGAGCAATGGCTCCCCGACCCCGTGCCGCGAACTGCCTGGTTCCGCATCGTTGCTCCCCGAAAACCGATCGCCCCCTTACACTTATCGGCAAATCGGGGCGGCGAAACAGGTTAGAGACTCTGAAAGTGAAGCTAGGCTAGCACACCACAACTCGTTGGTAACCTCCTCTTCTTGGTAAGGTTAGTTACGTTGGGGTTACCCGGCGGAGCAGTTTTCTCTTGTGTTACGAACAGGGTGCGCAGGACGAACGGGGCTCCCGGAACGAGGTCAACGTTCTCATGGGGTGGAGAGGGGCAGACCGCGCGGTGACATCGAAAGAAACACCTCTGATCGGAGCTCAGTCGCTCTCGGCCGCAGTCGCTCTTCTGTGTTTCGCTGTGTTACTCGGCGGCTGCCGCTCCGCGCATCGCGTCACTCTGACGCTCTCCGTGGCAGCCAGCCTTCAAGATTCGATTACGGAGATCGAGGCAGCATACCAGCGCGACCACTCGATCGAATTCCGTAACAACTTCGGAGCTTCGGGCACTCTCGCCCGCGAAATCGAGCAGGGCGCGCCGGTTGACGCCTTCATCTCCGCAGGCTCCAAACCAATGAACCAGCTCGAGTCGGAAGGCACGCTGATGGCAGGCTCACGGGGGGATTTGCTGCGCAATTCTCTCGTTCTGATCGCGCCGAGCGGATCGAGCTTGCATGGATTCCAAGGCCTGGCCGGCGAAGGAGTGCGGCTGATCGCGCTCGGGGATCCGGCAAGCGTGCCCGCCGGTGAGTACGGGAAGCAGGCGCTTGAGGCTCTTCATCTCTATGACAAGTTGAGTTCGAAGCTGGTGTTGGGCAAGGACGTTCGTCAGGTGCTCACTTACGTGGAAACGGGGAACGTAGACGCAGGCCTGGTCTATGCGACGGACGCAAAGATTTCTAATCGCGTCAAGGTAATAGCCACTGCACCCGAGAACTCACACGAGCATATCGTCTACCCCGCCGCGGCAATCAAGCGATCGCATAACGAAGCAGCGGTCCGAGACTTCATTGCATTTCTGCGATCGCCGGCTGCGAAGGCGATCTTCGAACGGCACGGATTTAGAATGGCCTAACTGTGCCGTTCGCGTTCGACCCATCTCCGCTCATCATCTCCCTTGCGACTACGTGCACTGCCACAATCGCTACCTTCCTTCTGGGATTGTTCGCGGCGCGAGCGATGTATGAGCTGCGTGGACCGCTACGAGCCTGGATTGACGGTGTGCTGACCTTACCGCTGGTGTTGCCTCCCACGGTAGTGGGTTTCTTTCTTCTCCTGACTTTCGGCCGCAGGAGTTTTACGGGGCAGGTGCTCGAAAAGATTGGCGTGACCATCGTATTCTCCTGGCCGGCAACCGTGATCGCGGCAACCGTTGTTGCGTTTCCGCTCATGTACCGAACATCTCTAGGTGCGCTTGAGCAAGTCAATCCCACGCTGTTGCAGGCGGCGCGAACCCTGGGAGCATCCGAGTGGGTGGTATTCCGCCGGGTGCAATTGCCGCTGGCCGGTCCAGGCGTTCTGGCAGGAACCGTGCTGGCTTTCGCGCGCGCTATGGGAGAGTTCGGCGCAACCTTGATGCTGGCAGGGAACATACCGGGACGCACGCAGACGATGCCCATCGCGATCTTTTCCGCGGCGGAGGCTGGCGATATGCGCGGGGCGATGTTGTGGGTCGCACTGATCGTTGTGTTGTCGCTAGCAATCATCCGCCTGCTGCATTATGAGCGGAAGTTGAAGCCGACGTTCCCGACAGATCCAGTCGGGTTGGTCTCTGCTCAGGAGGTCCTTGATCTCCCTTCACGACCAGAGAACGATCCGCAGGAGACTTTCGGGCTTGAGGTACGCGCCGAGCGGCAGTTGGAGAAGTTCAATCTGAACGTCTCATTGAGAACTTCACAAGGAGCTATCGGTCTTCTCGGACCATCCGGCGCCGGTAAATCCATGACCCTCAGAATGGTCGCCGGCTTAACGAAGCCTGACCGGGGTCGCATCGTGCTAAACAATCGCGTTCTGTTCGACAGCGAGACAAATCAGCACATCCGTCCGGCGCAAAGGAGGATCGGCGTCGTCTTTCAGGACTATGCCCTCTTCCCTCATCTGAACGTCGCAGAAAATGTCGGCTTTGGCTTGCGCGAGCTTTCTAACGCTGAGCGAAAGGCTCGCGTCGACAAGCATCTCGCGTCCATGCAGATTTCGGAGTTGTCCAATCGCTACCCGCGGGAGATCTCTGGAGGCCAACGGCAGCGTGTGGCAATCGCGCGATGCATGGCTACAAATCCGGACGCGCTACTTCTGGATGAGCCTTTTGCCGCCCTCGATCCACACCTGAGAAGGCAAACCGAGGAGCAGCTTCGGCGTGCTCTCGCCGATTTCAAAGGGCCCGTCGTGTTCGTAACGCATGATATGGAAGAGGCGTTTCGTTTCTGCACAGATGTGCTCGTATTAGATCGAGGGAGCGTCATAGCAAGCGGACCCAAACACCAGCTCTTCGAGAATCCCGGAACGGTAGCAGCAGCACGACTGACCGGCTGTAAAAATGTCGTTGCTGCCGTCGCAATCCGGTCAGATCGCATCTCCGTTCCGGCATGGAGCTGCGAACTGGCCAGTGAGCAGAAGGTTGACGGCAGCCTGACGCATGTCGGATATCGATCACACCAGATCCGGTTCGTAGAGGACAAAGGCGGAGCAAATGTGTTTCCTTGCTGGCTGGCAAGCGCAAACGAAGCGCCACATGAGATGACACTCTACCTCCGACTGCACGCTCCACCCAGATCTGGTGAGCCGGCCCACCTTCAAGCTGATGTCTCAAAGGATCTCTGGCGGATCCTCAACTCGAAACCGCAACCATGGAGCATTTCGCTCGATCCTTCACGATTGTTGCTTCTTCGGTGAACGGACTGAAGCCGAAACCGACTTCGGGGCCCAATCATCAGGTGCATCAGGTGCTATGGTGAATGGAAAGCCGAAGCAATCGGCGCGTTTCGGAGCCCTTTCCTGAGCCTGATGCGGTCAGTATCGTGGAACTACCTCGGGTACTTCGTTGAGTGTGGTGCCGGGTTGCTCCTGACCGCGTATGTAGTTCGCAGAATCCCAGTACACGACTTTGGGATATATCTGCTGGCACAGGCAATCGCCGCATTTCTGTACCTGCTGGAATTTGGCATGGGAAGCATGCTCGTGTCTCTGTACGTGTCTACATTCGCGCGCAAGGGAATCGCGGAAACAGGCAGGCTCACGAGCACCGTATTCATGGCACTGCTTGCCTCAGGTTCAGTCGGCGCTCTTGTTCTCTCGCTTGCAGCGATGTGCATGCCGGAACTTCTTCGCTTGCCCCCAGAGGATGCTGCTCTCGCCGGACGAGTTCTCATCCTGATGTCAATGGCGGTTGCACTGGCCCTGCCTCAAACAGCATTAGAACTATTGTGCCAGGCATTTCATCGTTTCGATCGCATCAATCAAGTGCAGATTGTCGTGGTCATGTTGCGTGTCGGACTCTCGGTGGCCGTTCTGATGGCCGGCAAGGGGATCGTGGCATTTGCGACGGTCCAGGTAGCTGTTTGGGCAGTTCGCCTCGTCGGATTGTGGATTGCGGCTTCGGCGTCGATCAGCGGCTTGTCGCTGCGGCTTCAGTTTGACCGTGGGCTTTTATTGGAAGCACTGCATATGAGCAAGTGGGCATTCGGAGATGACATCTCGCATCGAATCGCCTTGAATACCGAGCCAGTAGTTCTCGCCGCCTTTGCATCGTTCGAGCAGGTGGCGCTGTTCGGTGTCGGCAGCAGGCTACCGGCACACCTGTATCACTCGGCAGCGCGGGGGCTGTCTGTATTGATTCCCACCCTGTCTCAGCATCATGCGGAGGGCGATAAAGCGAGGCTGCGCGTTACGTTCAGCTCTGCATATCGCATATGCATGACCGGGCTTGCGCCCACGGCAATATTTGGAGCGATATGCGCGCCGGCTCTGGTACGGGTATGGGCCGGGCCCGCATACGCGAATGCAGCACCGGTACTGGCATACCTTCTGATGTCAGCCCTCTCGATGGTTATGATGCTGCCGAGCGATATGGTGCTTTATTCGCATGCTCATATCAAACAGGCTGCGGGATTTAGTGTTCTGCAGACCTTCGGCAAAGTTGCCGTGGCGTCGGCGCTCGCCGGCAAATTCGGCGCAGTAGGCGTCGCCGCGGGTGTGACGCTCTGGCATTGGTGCGTCAGCCTTTTCTTCTATTTCCCCGCGGCGTGCCGAATAGCTGAAACAGGCCCGATCGAGTTGTGGCGCGCCGCGCTTTCGGAGAATCGAACCGCCAATGTAATCCAGGGAGCAGTATTTCTCTTTTTCGTAGTCGCTCTTGCGGTGGGCATGAGGGTCTTGGGATCGACGCAGATGTTTGTTGTCTTCGCGCTCATTTCTCTGCTGTACGCGGCAATCTGGTTTTACTACACTGCTCTGCCAATGTGGAGGCGCTCGCGGAACGAATCTCCCGCCGCTTCGTGAGTGACCGATTCATGCAATCTGAAATGTCCATCAGTGTCGTCATCACAACATACAAACGGGCTACGAGCCTGCGCGCCACCCTGGAATCGCTCGCGCTGGACCTGCGGGCGTCGGAGCAGGCATCGGTGCAAATCATCGTGGTGTGCGATGGAGAGGATGAGGGCACTCGGACGTTGGCGCAAAGCTTTTCGGCAGCCACTTTGCAGATCCATTGGGTCTTTCACAAGGAGAATCTCGGCTTACCGTCCGCACGGAATACGGGTGCGGAGAGAGCCAGTGGCGATCTGGTTCTCTTTCTCGATGACGATGTCGAGGCAGCTCCTGGTCTGCTGCGCGACCACATCGCTACGCATACTACTGCGGAACAGGCGGAGCCGGGATATAAATACGTTGTATGCGGCAGGATTGTCGAAGCTCCGTATGCCAGGCAGACCAGCCGCGCCGGCGCATTCCTTGAACAATCGTGGATGCAGACACTGGCCAGATACGAGCAAGGCCTCCAAGCCGGCGAGACTGACCCAAACCTGGCAGACGCCCTTGAGCTCTCGTGCTTCGGACTGAACTGCTCTATGCGGCGCAGCCTCTTTGTCGAAAGCGGCGGATTCAATCCCCTGCTCCGCTGGATGGATGAGGAACTGGAGTATGGGGTCCGACTCTATATGCATGGGGTACGTTTCCTCAGCTCCCCCGCAACGGTGCTTCATCGCAATACCAAAGAGATGGTTACCTATTTCGGCAGCTGCTGGGGACTCGGCGGAAAATGCGATACGCTGCGCGCGATTCAACTTCGACAACAGAACGCGCAGACGAGCGCTCTCCTGAAGCTGGATAGAGGGCCAGTTATGGAAAGACTTGCAAATCTGGCCTTCTGGTACGGACATCGCGAGGTGCAACCGCTTTCGAATGCACTTCGGTGGCTCACGGAACGCACCGGTTCGCGGTTCGCATTTCGGCTCTGGCACGATATGGAGCGGCTTTCCCGATATTGGGCCGCCGTGCAGGATTCGGGGATTGAACGCAAGGACCTCCGCGAGGTTGCCGGAGAGCCCATACGTGCCCTGATGCTGCACACCATTTCTGAACCACAGACGGATGAGGAAGCTTTGTACTATTTGTCTCCCAGGAAGTTTCTCCGGCTGCTTGAGGAGCTGCGCTTGGCTGACTATGAGTGTATCGATCCGAGAAAGCTTGAATACGATGATGCGAAGTGGGGTGCGCGCGAGTTCGTGCTCACCTTTGATGACGGCTACGAAGATTTTTACTCAGAAGTGTTTCCGAAGATGGCCGAATATCAACTGAAGCCACTGGTCTTCCTGGTTGCTGACCGAATCGGCGCGAGCAATCAATGGGATCAAGCACGAGGACTGCGCAGGAAGAAGCTATTGAACTTCGACCAGATCCGAGAGTTGCAGCGATATGGTGTTCGCTTTGGATCACATACGCTTACTCATCCGTCTTTGCCGAACCTCAGCGCAAAAGAGCTTCGTCGCGAGGTCGCGGACTCCAAACATCGGCTTGAGGATTTGCTGGGCCAGGAGATGACTGCCTTTGCCTACCCGTATGGCGATACGAATCGTCGCGTCCGAGCGGCGGTGATAGAAGCGGGCTACAAGGTAGCGTTTACCACGACCGAAGGGTTGAATACCTGGCAGGATCCGTTCGCTCTCCGCAGAATCGATATCAATCACCGCATCCCGTCCTGGAGTTACCGGTGGCGATTTAAGACAGGAGTTTCTCCTCGCGCCAGCTTGAAACGAGAACTAATGCCGCTTTTTAACGTTATCCCACGTGAACTTCGCAGTCCTCTGGAAAAGGCGTGGAGAGGCCGTCGCCCGTGACACGTTCAAGCGCTCCCCAGACCTCGTCGCAGGCGCCTGCCTGCGCGAATGAAGAAATACAGGAAGGGATGCCGATACCGCATCGTCTGATTGCGCCACGAGCGCCAGATTTCCTCGGCTGTAATTCGCTGAGAAGTGAAATAGGACTTGGCCCAATCGAAGTAGACACGCCTGCCCCGAGCCGCGGCTCCGGTGCGTTCGCCGGTCGCCCAGATCGAGTCAGCGTGGATGCGATATCGATCCCAGCAGCGGTTGGAAACATAAACGGGAGCCGCGAGGTAAAGTTTGGTGAGAAGAGCAATGTCCTCGTAGTGCGATTGGACGCGATCGAATGACTCTTCAAAACCCCCAAGGGATACCAGTAGATCTTTGCGGATCAGCAGGTCAGAGGGGCACGGAGCCCCATGCGGGCCAAATGGGTAACTGAGATTCAAAAGGTCAGGAGGGTGATACAGCCGGTCGCCGGGAGCAAGCGGAGGCGTATGGTCCTTCATTTGCTCTCGGTCGCTGCTCCAACTGTGCCAGTACTCGCTGCGTCCATAGATGAGGCCGGCTTCGGGATACTTCCGCGCGATTGAGACTTGCTCGCTGAGTTTGGTGGGCTGCCAGACGTCATCCGCATCGACGATTGCGACATATTCTCCGCTTGCGCTCGCTAGAGCGAGATTTCGAGATCTGCAGAGTCCGCGGTTGATTCCGCCCTCATGTTCGAGAACATGGATATGTGCGGGGTTTGCAATGGAAGCTTCGCGGAGGATCTCTGCCGTACGGTCACGGGAACCGTCATTGACAATCCAATATTCCCAATTCGGATAGTCCTGCGCAGCAACGGCGGCGACCGTTTCAGCCAGGAAGCGTTCCCCGTTGTAAACAGCGGTGATCACGGAGACCAGGGGCTGATCAGGCATTCGGCAAGCCTTGTTCCACCTGACGTTTCATCGCTCGCACCGTGATGGTGAGCGGGTAGTCCGGGTCGTTGTACGCAAGCTCTTCCGGGGTCAGTTCAGCGGACACAAGGCCGTGGAGAAACGCTGTTGCCGAGAGCACGTTGCCGAAGCTCTCGACAGAGACGCTCTCCGCACCGAACGCATCGCCGAAGAGGCGCTGGGCTGAAGAGCGCGTGAAGCGCCAGAACTCGCCGCCTTCGGCCATCATGGATGGAGGCGCGATCTGACTGATTCCTGCCAGGGTGACAAGCGCGACTCCGCCGGGCGCGAGTATCCGGAAGATGGTCTTTACAGCAGAGTGCACGTCGTAGATGCACATGAGCACCTGTGTGCAGATGATACAGTCGTAGGAGTTGGAAGGGATCGCCGGAGCATCTGTCAGGTCAGCCATAATCGTGACGCCAGATCGAGGAATCACATCAAGGACGTCACGTTTTGTGATCCGATCCGCACCGAATTTATCCATGTACTGGCTCTCACCGATCTCCAGACAACGATCTCGGATGTCCTGAGCATGCTGAGACAGGAATCGCTCGATGTAGACGCGATCGACACACTCTCCGCGAAACCAGCCAAATGCATGGCGGTATGGAGTAAGCCGGCGAAGTCGCGAGAAATCTGTGAGCCTGTCGAGAGGTAGCATGGACCGTCGGACCTTGAGTTTCTGGATCGATAACCAGTGTCTGAGCCGACGCGGTAGAAATTGCTTTAGAAAGGAATTCACTGAGCAGGTATCAGAATTCTGGCATAGCAGACATGCAAAAACAAGCAGGCTGCACATTTAAGCGGGAAAGCATAAGCCATAAGCGGCGCACAGGGCAATGAGCGTTTCAGTTTCAATCGTAATTCCCACTGCGAACCGCCGCGACTCTGTATTACAGACCGTTGGAACGGCTCTCAAGCAGAATTTTCCGGCCTCGAACTTCGAAATCATTGTTGTCCTTGATGGGCCCGATCAAGCGACATTCAAAGCGTTGCGGAATCTGGATGCCAGTCCACGCCTTCGATTGGTAGAGTTGCTGACAAACCGTGGTCCTTCGGCAGCTCGGAACGCCGGCTGGCGCGAGGCCAAGAGTGAATTGGTATTGTTCCTTGACGACGATATGATCTGCTCTCCCAGGTTGGTGAGCGAACATGTTCGCGCGCACGCGGAGCTTAAGGGCAAGCGCGAAAGTGTGGGGCTTGGGGCAATTTACGTTGCTCCAAATCAACCTCCAAGTCTGGCAGCTGAGTCATTCATCCGAGGACTTGGATCTGTCTACCTGCGACATCGCGATCATCCTGCCGAGCCCTGGCCAGAAAATGTTTGGAGCTTCGCAAACACATCCGTTTCACGCAAAGTGCTCGAGAGTGTCGGCGGTTTTGACGAACGGTTGCGTAAGCGGGAAGACGGTGAGTTGGGCGTGCGATTGCTTCATGCCGGCGTACATCAGGAATTCCTGCCAGGGGCAGTGGCCTTCCAGGTCGCGACGAAAACGGCAGATCAGCTCATTCGCGATGCCGAGGTGTCGGCAGAATGTGACCTGCTCTTTCTCGAAACTCACCCGCAACGGACTCCGCACGAGTTCATCACTGATTTGGGGAAGGAGGGCGAATGGAAGCGCCGGACGCGACGATTGCTCGCTGGAAATCTTGGAATCATTGACGGTCTCCTGTCCCCCTTATGCTCAATAGGCGAGTGGCGAGGTGCTCCCCGCCCTTTTCGAAGTCTTGCCGTCCGGATACTGCTATTTCGCTGCGGTCTGCACTGGTATAACAGGTGGAACAAGCTTTCCGGCATTGAGATTCTCAACTCGAGGATTGGCCCGCGCTTGTGAGAGTTCTGACCTTTGTCCAGGCATGAGTAGTCAATCAGGACTCAAATACTCGCGAAGAGTCGCAACCAGGATGTGCAAAATCAAAAGATTGTGACCCCATTTCCATCGCGTGCGATCGGACAGCCTCTATCTGCCGCTGAGTTTTCGATCCGCAGATAGCTCCGCGCATCCTCAAAGGATCGGAGAGTCCTTAACGTTCTGGACCTCGCGTTGTAAATGAAAAGATCATCCGCGTAGGAATAGCGTTCCTCCGGCGCTCCGTAGTAGGTCGTGGTCACTGCGGATCTCTCGAAATGTAAATCAGGGGACACCACGTCACTTCTGAGGGAGGCATCGCCAAACGCAATCCGAACTGCCCCTGTAGCGTCGCCGTCCGTCTCGAAAACAAATCCAGGCCCTGAGTATCTGCAAAAGCCATCGAGCAACAACACGCTTCCAGAGGGCAAGGAGGGAACGTCCCTGGCTAGAGACTGAAGAATCTGGCGCTGTTTCGAAGCAGCATCAACCCAGTAGTGAGCAATTCCATCTACGACGAGGCAGTTTGCCGTGAAGATAAAGCCTATAAGAACACCGAAAGTTCGCAGACGCCACGAAGGCCATTTGAAGCAAGAAGAAATCAAACCCGCAAATGCAACCAGAATGCATGCTGCGCCGGGTGCGGAAGCCATCGCAACGCGGTTATCCAGTCCGGCTGTTGTGAACTCCAAAGTCTCTCGAGCATTCGGAAAGAACAGAACAAAGCCCAAACCAAAAATCAGAATTCCAAGCACCATTAGCGAGAGACACTTTCTTCGGCTTGGTAAATCCCCTGGATCCATGGAATACCCGAGGTATATGGGAACTGCTACTCCGACAAGGACCGAAACGACCAAACCACACCATGTCAAAGCCGATCCTCGGTGAAGAGCGATTAGAAGGCTGGGCATTTTCGCTCCAAAGCTCCAGAAATTAAACCGGAAGGCCTCTTGGATGGCGTTTGTGGTGTGCAAGCCGAGATTGGACCAGAAATGATGGTGCCGTGAAATCCTTGATTGCCTGAAAATTTTCCACGCCCCGACCGCCGCAAAGGGAAGCAGGACCGTCGCGATATATCCCAGTGATTTAAGTGTGGATTGGTTCCTTCGGACCTTCGCAAAGGCACGGAAGGCAATCCAACCCATCAAAACAACAATCCAGCCTAGGGTTATTTCATAGCTGAGAACACTGAGCACGAGGAAAGCGATGCCAAAAACAAGATTTCTCTTGGGATGATTTGCTTCGAATGAACGAAAGACAAGCCACGTGCCGAGAAACAAGAAGATGACACTGAAATTGACTATCTGCCCAGTGAACCAGAACCGATCGCTTGAGTAGTGGGGAACGACCCCGAAAACCAGCGCGATGCAAAAGGCAGGCCACCGTTCCTTCAGAAATTCCCGAAATACGAGGTATAGGAACACAACTGCCAGGCTGATAAACACTGCATTGAGGATGTGATACGGCAAAGGATGTAAGCCAAATGCGCGGAAGCACCCTATGAAGTAGAGAGGATGAACCGGACGAATGATCATTGCCGGCTCTTCATGTGCAAGTCCCCGGAATTGAGCTACAAAGCCTCTGCCGGAATCGTGAGTTAATATCCCGAGATAGTCCCAGTCGTCCGCATAGAACCCGAGTCCACCGACATACGGCATGGCGGAAATGAGAATCGCCGCGAACAGGAAGGCACAGTCGATAAGCGTGCTGACCTTAGGATTGCTTGTTTGCATAGACTCGCGGATCGTAGCTGCGGCATTCGCTGCAGATATTCGGCACTTTGCGGCCTTCTTGCCAGTCCGAGCGGATCTGTGCAAGCTGTCCACCGTTCCACATTTCGGGCAGTGTTTTTTCCTGGACCGAACCGAGTATCAGTTCACTGCTCGCCTCGAAGTCCCGACAGGCGCAAGCACCAACTTTCCCGTTGGAAAAGATCTGGACGCCTTCAAAAAGGCGATAGCAAGGGCGATGGTCGCGTGGCCATAGGGGCAAGGGCCGAAGGTACTCGGGCAAGTTGACCGCGCCACCCCAATCGCACACGAAGAAGTCTTCGCGCATTACGGATGCCGTGAGGTCCTGATCAGTTAGCGATTGTACAAGTTGAAAATCAGGGTGACTGATGATTTGCCGGCGAGGTTCCGGTGTGGGCTTGATACCAATCTCGATGACCATCGGGTTTCCCCGACGATTGTTTTCACGCAGAAGCCCCAGCAGGTTGTTCAACATCAGGTCGTACTTATCAACGCCGAAGAAATCGCGGTAGATTCCTGCTCCGGATAGCGTGGTCGAGACGTGTACCCAGGTGAAGCCACAGGCAAAAAACTCATCCATGTTGAACAGATGGAGCCACTGGAGCGTGGAATTGAATCCCATATCCCGCACCTGCGCGAAAGATCTAACGTAGCGCGCGCGCTCCAGCAGATCCGGATCGAGCAATGGATCGCCGATCGTTACGAAGAAGTCGTAGTGCCTGACTTCCATCTCGATCGCTTCGTCCACGGCTTTCTTGAAGATATCCATGGGCATCTTCTGTCGAGGACGTTCCATAGTGCCATTGGGACAGAAGACACAACGTGAGTTGCAGACACTGGTGGTCTCAAATGAAATCGCTGGGGCAGAAGGTGGCTTCGATCCGCCGTGCTCAAATGACCTTTGAAGATAATGCTTGCCAAACCGCAAGGCGTGACGCAGCAAGGGTATGGGATTCTTCCATTTGAGTGAGACCGGTGTTGACATCAAATTCACAAAGGGCACGCATAGGATCGGACTGCAATCGGGCGCTCACACGGGCCACTACCAGTCTACCAGCGGCCTGATTTTGAGATAAATCTGTTGGCACCAGGAGCGATACCCATTCAGCGCCTTTTCCCGGCAACCCGGTTCTGCGGGAGCGCCCAGGCGAAAAGCAGCCCTCCGCTGCTGGTCACGATATACTGCCGGCCATCGAGTTCGTAGCTGATGGGCGAACTCTGGATGGGTGAACCCGTCCCGGCATGCCATAACGTCTTTCCGTTGCTGCTGTCGAGAATGAGCATATTGCCGTGAGCGTCGCCTGTTACCGTGAGTCCGGTGGCTGTCGTCATCACACCGGCCCCGGAACCTCCTTCGCCCAGTTCATGACTCCAACGAAGCTTGCCCGTCTGGTAATCGATGGCTTCGATTACCCCCTTACCCCAAAGGCCGTAGTCTGCACCTGCCCAACCATATGCACCGTCCGCGGGTTTCGCAAAGTAGATGCTCCAGCTCGGATGCGCATCGACAATGAAGAGCCCTATCGCAGGATCGAAGCTTGGCGAACGATAGTTGGTCAGTCCTCCTTCGTCAGGCGCGATGAGTCGGCCATCGGGTGCAGGTTCCTTTGCGGGATTCGGAATCGGATGGCCTTCTTTATCGATGCCGGTAGTCCAATTCACCGGTCCGTAGGGAACCGTCAACAGGCTCTTGCCGTTGGTTCGATCCAGTACGAAGAAATAGCCGTTTCGCGACGTCTGCATCAGCATCTTGCGGGGTTTGCCGTGAAAACTGCCGTCGACAAGAACAGGAGTCTCCACTGCATCCCAGTCGTGGGTGTCGTGCGGAGAAACGGAGAAGCCCCACGCCAATTTACCCGTGTCTGGATTGAGCGCGACGATGCTGCACGTGTACAGGTTTTCGCCGGGGCGCGATTTCCCATTGAGAACCGGCGTTGGATTGCCGGTGCCCCAATACAACAGATTCAAATCGGGGTCGTAGGTCCCGGTCATCCACGTCATGCCGCCGGTCGTCGCATTAGGAGTTCCGGCGGGAGGTGTTGCGTTCCACTGCCACTGAACGGAGCCCGACTCCGGATCGAACGAGCGCAGGTATCCGGTGAGGTTATCGAAATCGCCCGAGACGCCGGTAATAACGTGCCCTTTCACCACCAGCGGCGCCATCGTTGTCCAATAGCCTTTGTCAACATCGGCGATGAGTTTGTCCCAACGGACCTTTCCGTCCCTGGCATCGAGCGAAATTAGGTGACAATCCGGCGTGGTGAAATAGAGCCATCCCTTGTACATTGCCACGCCGCGATGTCCGATGTGATCGCCCTTTGGCGACGGATGGTGATAGTGCCAGACCATGTGGCCTGACCGCGCGTCAATCGCCCACACATTTTCGGGGACCGTGAAGTAAAGCACGCCATCCACCAGAAGCGGAGACGACTTGATTTGCGCCTGCTGATTCGTCTGGTAGACCCAAGCGAGCGAAAGGCCAGCTACATTTTGGCGCGTGATCTGCGTAAGGCTCACATGGCGCCGACCGGAGTAGTCGCCATGATACGTCGGCCATGAGTCCGCCTTAGGGTGCAGTAACTGCACATCTTCAAGGTCCTGAGTTCGGGCGATCGCCGCCAGATAGAAGCAAGCGAAGAGTCCTGCAAGCAACAATAACAATCGGGTGTTCACCAACTTCTCCAGAGGAACCTCATCATGCGGACCAATCAGCGCAGAGTTTGCAGGTACGCCATCAGATTGTGAATGTCGTCATCCGTGTACTTCGGGAAGAGATCAACGTGCGCCTCGACAGGCGCGTCGATCTTGGATCGAACGCTTTTTGCAGGCCACGACCGATATGCGCCTTTGGCATCCTTCATCGCGATCGTGAATTCGTCTTGATAGGCAAGAGTTCCGGTGACCGGTTCGCCCGAAGGAAGAGTAACGGTTACTCTCCTCTTGACGTTACGCAGATACAGCATCCGTTCTTCCAACTCGAGCCCCTCATGACGCGATGCAATACCTGCAAGGTCGCCGGTAGGCGAATGGCACTTCGCGCACCCGCCCGCACCTTCGAAGTAGCTCTTCCCTGCTGCGGCGTTTCCGGTTTGAAGATCTTCGACGGATACTCCGCGCCGGCCTCCCGGATGCGCGACAGCCTCGGCCTCACGTTCACGAATAAATGCGATGATGCCGCGAGTCTCCTGGTCAGAAAAGTTGAACGCTGGCATCTTGTTATCCGGACGGCCCTCATGGATGACCTTGGCAATTTCGTCGCCGGTGCGGTCCTTGCGAACAAGTTTCGATTGCGTCAGGTCCGGGCCGGTCTCGCCTCCCATCGCATCTCGTCCATGGCAGAAAGCGCAGTTCTGTTGGAATAGCTGGCCGCCAGCCTTCGATAAGGTGGCGCCAGGCCCCACCACACCAGCGGCAGTTTGCGCGGATTCACCCGTGGTCAAGAAGTGAAGCAGCGCGTTTAGCTCACCGTCCTTCACACCTGGAAAACCAGGCATGCGCCCCTTGCCCGCGTGAATCAGTTCGGCAATCTTGTCGTTCGTCATGCGATGCGAAATGCCTAGTAGTGGAGGAAATCCCGGAAGATTTCCTTCACGCTGATCGCCGTGACAGATCGAGCAATGTTTCGCGTACGATTCCGCGCCAGGGTGCTTCGGCACAGGCGAATCCGTGTGCGATTGCATCACCGCGTGATCCTCCCCACTCGCGCTCTTCCCCGGAGTCGCCGTTACCGAGATACTCGCAATGATTGCTGCGGTCGAAAGTGCTGCTCGAATCGCTTTCCAGTTATTCAATGAGCGAAACCCCTGTGTATCATGCCTGTTCTTTTCCGCGAGCTGCGATCAAACAGTATTCCTACGTTTCGTACTTGATCAACTGCATAAAGCCATAGTCCATGTGCAGTTGCTGGTGACAGTGCCACAGCGTGTCTCCCGGATTATCGGCAACAAAGTCGACTTCAACGGTATCCAGCGGCATTACGTTGATGACATCCTTCTTCAGCCCGCTAAGCCGCTTTTCGCCGATCTTTGTAACCTCAAACGTGTGCCGGTGCAAGTGCAATGGGTGCTGGTCTCCGCTGCCGTTACGAAACACTAGCCGATATCGTTTGCCGGCGCGCACGGTGAGAGGCTCAACATCCGGCCACGATTTGTTGTTGATCGTCCACGTGTCGAACTGCGAGCCCTTTTGAGGACCGATGTCTCGAAATGTAAGAACGAATGACTCATCTGGCTTGGGTGCGGTCGTGGCTTTGGCGAATAGTGTGTAATCCCATTCGGCAGGCGCGGGGTCTTTCCATACTGGAGATCCCGATTGTCCCGCGTACTCGATGACGATGCCGAGGCCCATCTTGCGCGATTTTTCCAGCGTTGAACCCAGAATCCATACACCCGGCGTGTTCATTTCCACAATTGCATCTACGCGCTCGGCAACCGCGAGAGAGAGCACCTCGAGACTCGTTGGCTTCGGAACAGGGTTCCCATCCATGGCAATCACTGTGAACCGGTGCCCTGGCAGTGCGAGGACAACATTCTCGGTTGCGCTGGCATTCAGGAGGCGCATCAGCACGCGCTGACCTTTCTTTACCCGGATCGGCTCACCCGCGCCCAGCATGCGATCGTTGATCGTCGCGTACTTGTAACCAACGTCTGATCCGCTTGTGAGCGGCATGTTGGCGGACTCAGCACGCATGTTCTCAACCATCGGTACAAATGAGGGCTCCCAGTGGTGAATCGCGAGATTGACCTCAAAATCGTACTGAGGCGTGCTCTGATTTCCTTCGATCAGAAGGAACCCGAACTGCCCGGTGTATGTGCCCATCCCGAGATTCCCGTATGCGCCCGCATGGGTGTGATACCAGCGTGTGCCTGCGGGTTTCGGTGTGAACGTGTAGCGGTGCGTCTGGCCTGGGCCAATCATTGGCGACCCCTCTTCCATTGCGCCATCATTCAGGGAATCAATGGCCAGACCATGCCAGTGAACAATGTCGGCTGCGCTTGCGCCGTTTGTTACATCGATATTGACGGTCACGCCTTCACGCAATCGAAGTAGCGGTCCCGGAACCTTGCCGTTGTATGCAAGGGTCTTGACGGATACTCCGGGAGCTATCTCGAGATCGCAGGGCTCAATGCGAAGGGAATGGTCGGGTTTGCCCGCGGCCTTGGGCTGCACCTGAAGGGTTCGCCCGATGGAATGATCGGCAATGAGCATTCCGGCAGAGGCGAGAAAATCTCTACGGCTGATTTGAAATGGGGAATATTTCAATTGGTTTTCCGGTTATTGTTGGCAATCCTCCGCGTGGCGGCCCTGCGAAGTGGGACATCTTCATTTTCTTGGACGCAGCCACAGATGTAAACGTCTTCGCGCGGGAGAGAAACCCGCTTCACGTTCGAGTGAGCTTAAAGATGCAGTGCATCGACTATTGGTTTGCCGCAGGGCGCGGATGACTCGCCGTGCTTCCATTCGTCATCCAGAGTGCCCATTTGATCGCCTCGAAATACATCTTGCGAATATCGGGATCGTTCCACGACTCCTCCGTATGTCCGAGGGTGGAATAAAAGACCCGTCCTTTGCCGCACATCTTGCTCCAGGCCACAGCGAAGTCGTGATCGGTGCGGTGCACGCGGGGATTGTTGGCGTAATTTAGCTTGTTCGGATCAAGGCTGAGCAGCACGTTCACCTTTTCGCGCGACCATTCCTTAGGCTGGTAGATCTCGTCGTATTTCACGAAGGACTTTGGGAGATGACGAACCGCCGGAAAATCCGGATCCTCGTTGATAATCGGCGCGTTGAATGTCATCCACGGATGCTGATCGAACCAGCCGCCGATCATCTCTCCGTATTCAGGCCACTGGTAGTTGGTGTCCAGCGCCGCATGGATGCCTACGAACCCCTTCCCGTCATCGTGCACGAAGGAGAGAAAATCCTGCTTTTGGGCTGCGTCCAGGTCGAGCTCTCCCGTGGTGCTGGCAAAGACCACGACGTCGAAGTAGCTGAGGTTTTTTGCATTGCGCCCTAGATCTTTCTTGGTCAGGAGTTCGGTGTCGGTGCGGATGACAGTGTCCCACAACCCACTCTCCTTTCCCATTTGGTAGACGGCGGCCATCGCGTCCGGGATTGAGTCGTGCTCAAACCCTTTCGTCTGCCCGATGACAAGAACATGCTTGACATGAACCTGCTTGGCGCGTGGTGCCGGTGGCATATCCGGCGAGGCCTGGGCACAAGCCCGCGTGAGATGAGTGAGTGAAAGAGCTGCAAGCAGCCCGCAGGAAGCGATCAGTAGATTACGTCCAAGGCGCAAAGGATCTCCTTTTCGGGCAGCAGCCAGTCCGAACTGACTGCTCCCTTTTTTGACGCCTCAATTCTAATGCTTCGGGCCGGGCCGGGGATTGAATACGTCGCGAGCAGCGATCTTCCCGCGACCGTGATCGGAGTACCCTGCACGTATGACGTTTTTTGTTGGTACTGCAGGCTGGACAGTGCCGCGACAGCACCATTCCTTGTTCTCAGAATCAGCGGAAGGCGCGAGACTCTCGCACCTCCACCGATACTCGACTCAATTACGGTGTGTGGAGGTAAACTCCAGCTTTCACAGGCCGCATCGCCGGGCGACATGGGAGCGTTGGGCAGCGGAAACCCCGGAAGACTTTCGGTTCTCTGTGAAGGTCCCCAAGGCTGTGACCCACATCGCAGGACTGGTGAATACTGGTGGCGCACTCCTGGAGTTTTTCGACGCCGCGTGCGGCCTTGGCGAAAAGCTCGGTCCAGTGCTGGTGCAGCTCCCACCGAAACTTGCTTTTGACGAAGGTGTCGCGCAGGAGTTCTTCAGCACCCTGCGAGAGATCCATAAGCGCGGGGTTGCGTTGGAGCCGCGCCATTCAAGCTGGTTCAGCGCTTCAGCCGACCGTCTGCTGATGAGCTTCGATATAGCTCGAGTGGCTGCTGACCCGCCGAAAGGCTCCGAGCGTGCGGGGCGTCCGGGTGGCTGGTCCGGCCTGGTGTACTGGCGTCTTCACGGCGTGCCACGTACATACTACTCAGACTATGAAGAAGGCTGGTTGTGCGCGTTCGCTGAGCGAATGCTGTCGCTCGAGTGGTCGTCGCAGGAGAGCGAGAGGTGGGTAATCTTCGATAACACTGCGCAGGGTCACGCCGCGGCCAACGCGGTGTGGTTGGACAGTGCTTTGCGTCGAAAACAGATCGTGAAGTGATTTTGGGAGACTTCGGCACTGAGAAGCGACGCTGTACACTTCGTCGTGTGCCGGGGGGAGGGAGAAAGCATGAATACAACCGGATCGCCTTTGGACGAAATGCTGGATGTCGCCTGGGTCCGTTCGCAATTCCCATCGCTAGAGATGCGGGTCAACTATCAGCCTGCGGCCTTTCTGGACGGCCCGGCTGGCACCCAAGTTCCAGCCTCAGTTATCGCTGCGATTCGAGACTATCTTACGCACTCCAACGCGAACCACGGGGGTGTATTCCATACCAGCCGGCGCAGTGACGAAATGATTGCCGACGTGCGCGCAGCGGTGGCGGACCTCTTCCATTGCAGCAGCGAAGAAGTTGTTTTCGGTCAGAATATGACGACCCTCACATTCGCAATTGCACGAGCCGTCGGAAGGGAGCTTGGTGCTGGAGACGAGATCCTCTTAACTACCCTTGACCACGACGCCAATTTCTCGCCATGGAAAGCTCTCGAGGAGAAGGGTGTGACAGTTCGCGTGGCCGATATCCGAGAAGATGACTGCACGCTTGACCTCGAGGACTTGAAAAGCAAATTGAGCAAACGCACGCGGCTGGTTGCGGCTGGTTATGCCTCCAATTCAGTCGGGAGCATCAGCCCAGTGGCTGAGATCATCAGACTCGCCCACGAGGCGGGAGCCCTTGCGTATATCGACGCGGTTCACTATGCGCCTCATGGCTTGATTGATGTCGAAGCGCTCGATTGCGATTTTCTTGTCTGCTCGCCTTACAAGTTCTTTGGGCCGCACATGGGGACACTCTTTGGCAAACGCCAACACTTGGAGCGATTTCGGCCCTATAAAGTACGCCCTTCGAACGACGAAGCTCCAGAACGATGGGAAACAGGAACCCTGGCACACGAACTGATCGCAGGCGTCGGAGCAGCAGTCGACTACATCGCCAGCGTCGGCCGGCGAAGTGATTCAGGTGCGAACTCACGCCGGGACGCCTTGGCAGCTGCCTATCGCACTACCGTGGTCTACGAGCGTCGCATGATATCGACACTGATCGAGGGATTGCAGACTATCCCTGGGTTAAGGATTTACGGAATTACGGAGCCCCGTCGATTCGAGGAGCGTTGCTCAACAATTTCTCTGCGGATTGACGATCACCACCCGAAGACAATCGCGGCGTTCCTGGCCGAGCGCGGGATTTTCACGTGGGACGGCAACTACTACGCGCTTAATTTGTCGGAGCGACTTGGAGTCGAACACAAAGGTGGGATGCTGCGCATCGGACTCGTGCATTACAACACGCTGGCTGAGGTTGAGCGCCTGGTTGAAGCGCTGCACGATTTCACCTCAAAGTGAATTTGAGTACCCACAACCCATTCGCCATCGGCTGTCCCGCCCTTATCTTGGTATTACTGAATGGCTTAGGTCCGCTAGCAATCGGCTTTGTAGCCGATGCTGGACGCGTTCGCCACAACATATATACTTTTTGAGACCGTAAGAACTTCAAGGGGAAGGAGTCCGTCTGCAGCGTTTCACTGTTTTGGGGAGCGAGCTGTTTCTCAAACGAAAGAGCGACTGGTTACTTTCCGAGTGACACTCCAACTTCGGCATCAAGCCTGGTTTGTGGCATCTCGGACTGACAGTGAAAACGAGAATGGGCAGAGGACGACGAGAGAGAGAAGAAGAAAGAGCAGGCCATGGCAAAGTCAGTAAATAAAGTCATCCTCTTAGGAAACGTTGGGAAAGACCCGGAAATTCGCTCCACCGGCGGCGGCACAATGGTCGCCAGTTTCGGTCTTGCAACAAGCGAGCGATACAAGGACCAGCAAGGAAATTTTCAGGAACGTACCGAGTGGCACAATGTTGTCGCCTACGCGCGCCTGGCGGAGATCATTCGAGACTACGTGAAGAAAGGGTCGAAGCTGTTCATTGAGGGGCGCTTGACCACCCGTAACTGGGACGATAAGGAACATCCGGGGCGAAAGGTATATCGCACGGAGATCGTTGCGAACGATATTTCTCTCCTTTCCGGCCGCGACGAAGCCGGCGCGGGCTCGAGTCCTTATAACCGCCAAGCCGGTTCCGGAAACATGGATCAACGCCAGCCGGCTAACCATGACGACTACGGCCAATCCGCCGAGATTTCCGACGAGGATATCCCGTTCTGAGGCCGGTCCAAATTCCAGACGACTGAACCGCCCTTTCGGGGGCGGTTCAGTCGTTTAAGGATGACATTTTGGTGCACTTCAATGAGTGTCACGATCGTGGCATACAGGGGCCAGGCCGAGTGCCACTATAATCATCGGAACCTAAACCGGCTACAACCTATGTCCACAGCAGATTCCGAGACACTCCAGGCGCCTGTCGTCCCTGAGGTTGCGCGTAGCGAGCGCGGCTTCTGGGCCCTGATCGCCACACAGTTTCAGGGCGCATTCAGCGACAACATTCTTCGCAATCTTTTGCTGGCGATGATCGTGGGGATGGGACTTGGCAGAGACGAACGGGACACCTTCGTCTCCATGGTCACGTTCCTCTTCTCGGTGCCGTTCGTGCTTTTCAGCATGACTGGCGGCTGGTTTGCGGACCACTTCAGCAAACGCCAGGTCACTATCTGGACCAAGGTGATGGAGATCGGCGCGATGACGATAGCCACTGCCGGGCTTGGCCTGCACATGCGCACATTGACCCTCGTGGCTCTCGGCCTCGTCGCCACACAGGCTGCGCTCTTCGGTCCGTCGAAGTACGGCCTGCTTCCCGAACTATTGCCTGCCAAACGCCTCTCTTTTGGAAACGGCGTCATCGAACTTGGCACTTTTCTCGCAATCATCGCGGGAACGGTTGCGGGAGCGGCAATGGCGGAACGCTTCGCGGGCCATGAAATCTATGCCGGCTACGCCCTTCTCGCGCTGGCCTGCATTGGACTGGGCACAAGCTTTGGGATAGACCGGGTCCCGCCGGCCGCACCCGATAAGGAATTTCGTGCCAACTTCATCGGCGATCTCTGGCAGCAGGTGAAGATCATGCGGCAAGATCAGCCGCTCTTTCTCGCTGTACTTGGCAACACCTACTTCTGGTTCCTCGGTTCGCTTCTTTTTTCCACGGTGGTCGTGTACGGGCCCGACGTACTCCATAGTGGGCCGACCAAGACCGGATACCTGAACGCGGCTCTCGCCGTCGGAATCGGTATTGGCAGCATGGTTGCCGGTCTGGTCAGCAGCAACAAAATTGAATACGGTCTCATTCCGCTCGGCTCCATCGGAATGACCTGTACCGGCATTGCTCTTGGAGCGATGCACGTTGGTCTCGGCGGATCCGCAATTCTTCTCGCCACTCTTGGCTTCTGGGCCGGCTTCTTTGCTGTTCCTGTTAACGCACTTATTCAGCATCGCCCCGCCGAAGGGAACAAGGGTGGCATTATTGCTGCCGCCAACCTGCTCTCGTTTGTGGGCATCGCAATATCGTCCGGCGCCTACTTTGTCTTCACAAAGTTTGTCCACCTCAACCCGCGCGGTGTGATGCTTGCGGCATCGGTCATCACCGCGGCAGGAACAATCTACGTCCTGATCCTCTTGCCCGAGTGGTTCGGCCGCCTTATCCTTTTCTTCCTGACGCACACCCTCTATCGGGTCAAAGTTCTTGGCCGCGACAATTTCCCCGAAAAATCCGGCGCGCTTCTCGTGTGCAATCACATGTCATTTGTCGATGCAGCGTTGCTGATCGCATCGACTGATCGGCCGATACGCTTTCTCGTTTACAAGGGCATCTACGAGAACCGTCTCGTCTATCCGTTTGCACGGATGCTAAAGGCCATCCCCATCTCCGGTGAGCAGCGCCCGCGCGAGATGATCCGTTCCCTGCGGACGGCGAGCGATGCGCTTCGCAATGATGAAATTGTCTGCATCTTCGCTGAAGGCCAGATCACCCGTACGGGCCAGATGCTTCCCTTTCGCCGTGGACTCGAGCGCATTATCAAAGGGATCGAGGTTCCCATCATCCCGGTAAACCTCGACGGCGTGTGGGGTAGCATCTTCAGCTTCGAACGAGGCCGGTTTCTGTGGAAGATGCCCCGTCGCATTCCCTACCCGGTCACTGTCAGCTTCGGCACTCCCATGCCTCCCACGTCCACGGCGCTGGAAGTCCGCGGTGCGGTTCAGAGTCTCCAGGCTGAGGCGTTCCATCAGCGCAAGAGCCGCATGCGCACGCTCGATCGCGCCTTCGTTCGTACCGCTCGCCGCTTTCCCATGCGCTTCATGATGGCCGACGGCAAGACGCCGAAGGTCCGCTTCTTCTCCGCGCTCACGAAGACAATCTTCATCGCGCGCCGCCTGAGCAAGGCCATCGGCAACCAGCCAATGACCGGCCTTCTGCTCCCGCCATCCGTTGGTGGGGCCCTCACCAACTACGCGCTCAGCATGCTGGGGCGCGTCCCAGTCAACCTGAACTACACCGCGTCCAGCGAAGTGATAGCATCATGCGCAAAGCAATGCGAAGTTGAGGTTGTGATTTCTTCTAGAGCGTTTGTAGAGCGCTTCCCCAAGCTCGAGATTCCCGGCCGCACCATCTTTCTCGAAGACATATTGCAATCTCCGGGGATATTCGAAAAGATTCTCGCATTCGTCCTCGCCGCAGCGATGCCGCAGACTGTCCTTCGCAAAATGATCGGCGCTGAACCTCGCCGCTGCATCGACGATCTCGCCACCGTGATCTTCTCAAGCGGCAGCACAGGCGACCCAAAAGGGGTCATGCTGACGCACTACAACATTGGCTCGAACATCCAGCAGGTTTCGCAAGTTTTCATGCTCGACAGCAGCGACCGCATACTTGGAATCCTGCCTTTCTTTCATTCTTTCGGATTCATGGCCGCCCTGTGGATGCCGGCAGCAAATGGCACCGGTGTTGTCTATCATCCCAATCCGCTCGACTCCAAGGTCATCGGTGAACTCGTCTCGCAGTATCGCGTCACCTTCCTCATTGCTACTCCAACATTTCTTCAGGCCTATATGCGCCGGTGCTCTCCCGAGAGTTTCGGCAGCCTGCAATACGTTCTTGTCGGGGCTGAAAAGCTACCTGATCGGGTTGCGCTTGGCTTCGAAGATACCTTTGGCATCCGCCCGCTCGAGGGCTACGGCTGCACCGAGTGCTCGCCCGTTGTGACCGTGAATACGCGCGACTTCCGCGCGCCAGGTTTCAGGCAGGTCGGATCGCGGCGCGGTAAGATCGGCCATCCTCTTCCGGGTGTCACAGTGAAGGTCGTCGACATAGAGACAGGTGAGCCGGTCGCGCCAGGAACACCGGGCATCCTTCTCGTCAGAGGTCCGAATGTGATGAAAGGCTATTTAGGTCGAGCTGAGAAGACCGCTGAAGTTCTGCGTGACGGCTGGTACACCACCGGGGACGTTGCCCTGCTGGAAGAAGATGGTTTCCTCACCATCACTGACCGCCTATCGCGGTTCAGCAAGATCGGGGGCGAAATGGTGCCGCATGTCCGCATTGAAGACAAGCTGCAGGAACTGGCCGGTGTCACAGAGCAAGTCTTCGCCGTCACCTCATTGCCCGACGAAAAAAAGGGCGAACGCATCGTCGTCATCTCTACGCTTTCAGACGACAAGCTCACCCCGGTCGTTGAAAAGTTTGCGCAATGCGACCTGCCAGCACTTTGGAAGCCGCGTGCGAACCAGTTCTTCCACGTTGACGCGCTTCCGATTCTTGGAACCGGGAAGATCGACCTGCGTGGAGTGAGGACCCTTGCCTCGTCGATAGCCTGATCGAAAAAATCGGCCTCACATCGCGTCCCATTGCCAAGCAGGCATGCGATGTGAGGCCTCGCTCAGAACTATTGATCTTCTTTTACCAGCGATACACCGTCAGTTTGTCGACGTATGCCCTCGCAGTGCCATAACCGCCTAGTCCATCAATCTGGAAATTGGTCAGCAGCGTCGTTCCCCATCCGAGCGCGAAGGCTGAGGGAACAGTCTCATTGATATTCTTCTGCACGCTGTCGAGTGTCACGTACTTGTAGGTCACATTGCCGCTGTCGTCACGCGAGTACGCGATCTGAATGTGGTGCCACGTATTCCGAGCCCAATTGCGGGGATTGCAGCTGACCGAAGAGTGCACCCACTGATCGGCCGGGTTTTCCGGGCTGCCGGCATTGGTTGTGTAGTCCCACGTGCTGGTGTACCCATCGCACTGAAATCCGTAGATGATTGTCTGTCCGTTTCCGATCACCTGGTTCATATCCATTTCGATATTCGCGATGTCGGCCGCTGTGGAATCGAGATAGAGATAGACGTCATAGAGGAAGTTGTGAGCTTTCGTGTCTGCACCGAATGAGGTCCAGAAACGCTCTCCACCCGCGTTGCGATAGCTGGTCACGAACTTGCGCGTAGACCCGCTCATACTTGGAGAGGACGTGATGCTCATCGTGCCGCTCGCCGTGCCGTTAGTCCCCGAGTCCCCGATGGCTTTCCAGTAGTAGTTCTGCTTCTGGATACCGTATAGAGCGATTGCCGTTGAAGGAACATTGGGGACGGTTGCTGCCGACGAGAAGATCGTTGCAACCGAGATCGACACATCCGTCACACACGAAGCGCCCTGATTTCCCCATGACTTGACGTGCAGCACGTGCGAGCCCGTGGGGGAAGAGATGGTTGCATTCACTGAGGTGCTGTAGACAACCGTTGTATTTGTACTGTTATCGATCGAGTATCCCATCGACGCGATCGACTGGCCAGAGCACGTCGATGCCGTCGCCTTCAACAAAAAGGGCGAATTAACCTGGGAGCCGTTTAAGGGCGAGGTGACCGTTACGCTTGAAAAGGCCGGCGCCGAACAAATCAACAGAGCAAGACCAGATATAGCAGATAGATATTTCATCAGAGTGCTTCCACTTCTCCGAGCGCAGAAACGGCTTGCAAGATCCCCGTGCTCGAGAAAGCAGGCGCACGCATTCTAGCGGCGCGACTGGCACTCTCTGATCAGATCTACTCGACCCGCAATCTCTGGATTGATGTTTTTGAAATTACGGGACGGAAAGCTGAGGGTCAAGATGGAAAACCGCGATATGAGCATCTCGCGTGACCATCGTCACTTGTAAGTAGAAGCTTGCTGCCTGAGGGCAGCGCAGAAGAGATGGCCCTACACCTGGTTCCCTCGGGAAGGCACTACTCCGTCGTGTAGCGGATCTCCAGCCGCCTCATCCTCACGCAACAATACACAAGCACCACCGTAACCAGGGCTAGAAGGCCGATCACGGCCACCCATGCGGCTACAGGCTCCGTCTCGACGGTTAGTAGAGCAAAGATCCCTTCGGCGGGAACGCTCACCGGCATCAGGTGGCGCAGGTACGATGCGACGCTGCACTTCTGTAAGAGCGAAGGCATCACGGGATTGATCGCTTCCCATCCCCACAGCAGCAGCGCTCCCGGCATAGGGTTGCGGAACATCAAGCTAAGCATCAAGAAGATTGACCCGTACCCCAGACACGCGAGCACACTCACGAGCAGGTAGGCCTGGTACTGACCGAACCCCGGGCCGTGGAGCATGAAATCCTGCCCAGCTCCGCCATATCCGATGTACATCAGAAAGAAATCGAGTGTCACTGCCAGGCCGAACAAAACCACTGCACTTACCGACCCCGCGAAGAACTTCGCCAGCAGGATAACTTCACGCCTCACCGGTGACAGCAGGTAATAGTGGAGGCTCCGCTCGATCATTTCGCCCCGAATAAGCCGTGAGAAAATTCCGAGGCAACCGAAGAAAATCCCGAGCCGCACGTAGTAGAACTGGACGATGCCCGCGAGGATGGTCGTGTCCTCGGTCATTGAGGATGGCTGGTGCTTGTCGACGAGCAGGTGGATGGAGATGATGACCGCCGGAACAAATGCCAGGAAGTAGATCCACCACGCGCGCTTTGTGATCAGGTTGCGCCTGATCTCGATCCGCGCGAAGCGACGGAACTGAATCCACCACAGCGACCAGGGCTGTTGCCGAAGAGTGCTGATCAGGTCCGTCATGCCGTGCTCCCGTCTGAACCAATCAGGTACTGGTAGATGGCGTTGGCGTTATCGTCGAAGGGAGCAACTGCCTCGATCTTCACCGCTCCCTCGATTGCGATTTTATTCAACAGCCGGTAGAACTGGTCCACATCGCCGGTTCGCAGAAAGATTCCGCGTCCATCTGAATGCAGGCGCGCCTCGACGCAGTGATTCACTGCGAACATCCTGGACGCCAGCAAGTCTGGCCTGTCGCAACGGATGAGCAGTTGCATCGGCTTGTCGCGCACTTCCTGCCGAACCTCATGAATGTTTCCCTGCGCGATGAGATACCCGCCGGTAATCAGCACAACCCGGTCCGACACGCGATCGACTTCATCCAGAATGTGGCTTGAGATCACCACGTGCATTCCCTGTCTGCCAAGTTCCTGAAACAGCGCCAGCGATTCGGCCCGCGCCATTGGGTCTAGCCCGTTCAGCGGTTCGTCCAGCACCAGCACTCGCGGATGATGCGCAACGGCCTGGGCGAGCCGGATCTTCTGCCTCATGCCTTTGCTGTAACCGGCTATATTGCGGTGCGCCGCTGCTGCGTCCAGTTGCACTCGCTCCAGCGCCTCCGCTGCAAGCCCGTGCGCATCCTCTTCAGTCATGCCGAACAGCATCAAGCTATCCAACACAAACTGGAATCCTGTGAGCCCCCGTGGGAACGAATCGAACTGTGCGCAATAGCCGACATTGCAGAAGAACTCCGTCGCATTTGAGGGCTCCAGCCCCAGGACCGAGACCCTTCCGCGTGAAGGCTGCACCAGCCCCGTCATCAGGTTCATCAGCGTCGTCTTGCCCGATCCATTCGGACCTACCAGAGTCGTGATGCCCGGCGAGAGCGTCAGTGTGATGCGGTTAACGCCCAGCACTTCGCCGTAAAATTTTGAGACGTTTTCGAATCGGATTGTATCCGTCGCCGCGTTCATCCGCGCACCACCTCTCGCGCGCGGATTCGCGCATTCAGCACCGCGACGCACGCGAGGCTGGCTGCGATCAGCACAGCCGCAATCGCAAGATTCGGCAGATCCACACGGTTTGGTAAGATGCTCGGTGCACCAACCAGTCGCTGCCAGAGCTCCGACATCACAACAGGGAAGTTCAGGAGCATTCCCCACTTCGTGCGCAGAACTGTGCTCGCAATGGCTCCCACGCCGGCGGGAACGAAGATCACTGCAAACATGGCTCCTGTGGCGATGACGCGCCATTTGACCCACGATGCAACAGCGAGGCCAATGAGTGAGAGCAAGATGATCCACACCGTTGCACCGGCAAACATGCCAAACGCGATTCCCAAGTGTCCCATGACCCACGGGACCGGGGATGCGTAGGACTGGTAGACAAACAGCACCAGCAGCGGAATCCAGGTCACGTATGAGAGAGATAGTGTGAGCGCGATGAACTTACCAAGCACATAGCCGAATCGAGAGACAGGATGGCTCAGCAGGATCGGCAGCGCATTATCTCCCAGATCGAACGAAACAAGTCGTGGCGCGATCCACGCAGCCAGCACAAGAGCAAACCAGCACTGGGTTTCCATCACACCAAGAAAGAACCGCTCGTTGATCTCCAGCACCTTGCTGCCACCCACTACCAGCATCTTGGCGACGGGATTGTCCGCGAGATACATCAACACGAGGTCGACAACGCAGGGCAGCAATGCCAGCACCCCCAAGCCTACAGTAATCTTCGATCCCCACGCTTCTGCCAACCCGTAGCGCGCGAGCACTAGCGGACGCTTCCACAATGCAGTGGTGGGTCCTTCGTAGGGGCGGTAATCATGCTGGAAGACTGACATGCTCTATCCCTTCACCCCAGCAACGAAGACCTGTTGCTGGGGGCCCCGAGGTTGCCCTCCGTCATATTCCATTGCTCGCAGGAAGATGTCTTCCAGCGAATCGCGTCTCGTCTGGATTCGACGAATCTCCGCGCCCGTTTCAGCGGCGGCCATATAGAGATCGCGCTGGCTCAGAGCGTCAGGCATGACAACCTTGACGCGTCCGCCGGCAAACCGCGCGCACTCACAGCCCATCGCCTTCATTTTCTCGGCGAAAGCTTCCGTCTTCCCCGTCATCTCCATCTCGATGAAGTTGCGATGGGACCTGCGCTCTTCCTCGATGTTGGAGATCGCGGCGATGCGCCCCTTGTTCAGGATTAACACCTCGTCGCAGGTCTCATCTATATCCCGCAACAGATGCGACGAGATCAGCATGTGCATACTGCCCTCTTTGCGGATCTCCTTGATCAGTTGCACCATGCGCTGCCGCGCGGTCGGATCGAGACCATTTGTAGGCTCATCCAGAATGAGCAGCTTGGGACCATGCGCCAGAGCCTGCGCCAGTTTGATCAGTTGCTTCATGCCGAGTGAGTAGGTGCTGATCTTTCGATAGCGCACTTCGCCCAGGCCTACATAGAACAGAGCCTCGTGAGCGCGCTCCAGTGCCGCCGCCGGCGGCAAGCCGGAAAGCTCCGCCATGTAGCGCACGAAGCGTACGCCGTTCATGTTGCCGATGAACGAGTCGTTTTCCGGCATGTATCCGACGCTCTGCCGGATACGCATCCGGTCGGTCCGGGCATCCAGCCCGAGAACCTTCGCACTTCCGCCAGCTGGGTCGTGAAATCCCAGCAGCGTGTTGATCAGCGTAGATTTTCCCGCACCATTGGGACCGAGCAGCCCTACGGCGTGACCGCGCAACTCTCCTGTCAGCCCATTCAGGACGGTGCGGCCGCCAAGCCGCACCTCCAGTCGATCCAGTGCAATCACGCCCATGCGTACCTTTACGATCTGCTTACTGTAGTAGTTCCCTGCTGTTCGCCTGGCCCTGCTTCTCTGCTTTCAGAATTTGACCCAGCGTCAGGAAATCGAATCCGAACAGGTTGCTATTGCTCGCCGCCTCGATCCGCGAGTCCTTACCCCATGCGCAGATTGCTGTCGGATGAGAATCTGCCGCGAGCTTCTTGATTGCATCTGCAGAGCCACCACTCAACTGAGACAGCAGCGGCGTCACCACGGGACCAAGGTTCTGATAGGCGACCGCCGAGTAGTTCTCGTTCTGATCCACCGGCAGCAACGCCTTGAAGCTTGAAGAACGTCCCAGTGTGTTACCGCTTGCATGTGTCTGCAGCGTTTCCATCAGCATCGCCCGCGTCGGCGCAATGATCATATACCCAGCCGCGTAGGTGTACGCTGCTACAAGCGCGCCCGTCTTAGGATGATGCACCTCATAGAAAGTCTGTGCACCCGACTGGCTCTTGCCGATGATGAGTGCATGCAAGTCCTGACCTTGCATGTGGAGGTTGGCCGCCTGCACGAGCTGCTCCAGTGTCGACTGGAATCGCGCAGAGTCCTTTACCTCGACAACGATCTTCCACGATGGAGTGGGCAGCACCGGCCCATCCAGCGCAAACGCAAACTCGCCGCCCAGGCTTCCGGCCAAGTCATTGCGGATATCGATTCCCAACTCTGTCTGCGCCTTATTGAACTCGTCATTCTTACGGCCATCGGCTGCCATCATTGCCATCATGTCATCTACGATCAGTGCCGGGTCTTTCGTGACTCCTGCCACCGCCAGTGCAGCATTCGGCGAAACGAAATCCAGTGACCCTACGGCCGCCGGCGCGCCTAGCCAGGAAGCGACGCGTTGCCGGTGTCCGGCAAACTGCAGGTTGAGGTGATTCTCTGTCCCACTGTTTGTCTGCCGATGTTCGGCGATGAGATAACGCACGCCGGTCATGCCCGATTCCTGCATGAAGCTCGTCGCATGCTGTCCGCCGTGCCCAGCCATCTCCTCAAGCATCCGCTGCAGATTGGCCGCAAGAATGATTCCGGCTCCGCGATTGTATGCCGCTGTAATCTGCTGCCCGAACTCGCCGGTCGCAAATCCGCTGGCGCCTGCGTTCAACTGCGCATTGATTGTCTTCAGCGTCTCAATGCTGTTCGAGAACACGACTTCCTTCTGCCGCACTAGCGCGTATCCGCCATGCCCGCCAGCCGAAGCTGCGTTCAATCCATTCTCATCCAGAACGGTCAGACCCTCATGCCCTTCTCTTGCAAACTCCTGCTTCAGCAGATCGGCAAGCCCCTGACGCTGCACGTCGGCAACAATCGCAAACCCCGGCCCAGGTTGCTGCTTCAGAGCCACAATCACCATCTCGTCACCGACATATTGGCTGAGATCGTGCACCTTGTTCACAAGATCATCAAGCTCCGCAGTTTTGTCCTGCTTACCGTTGTTCCACCAGCGCTGCAGCACCGGGCTCTGTTTCAGTTGATCTTCGAAGATCGCCTTCGCCTGCGTCACGAAATCTCCCAGGTTCGGAATACTGACATAGAGCTGGGTGTCCGCCGGCATGCGGTTCAGGAGGTCGCTGCCATACCGCGGCTGCGGCAATGGAATCTGCTCAATCTTGTGCTGAAGAATTGAAAACTGGGCCAGCAATTCCAAGTATTCATCGCGATTGGGGCTCCATGAGACCTGCTCACTCAGCGGCTCCGGAGCAAGATTCTCCGTCGTCGTGAACATGTTGCCTGCGCGCACCATTGATCGCACGCCCGCGTGACGAACCTCGACCGCGCCCTGCAGCACGGCTACGCGCGATCCTTTGATGCCGGAATTCACTGAGAACACAGTCCCAGTTACCGCAACCCGGCAGTCTTCCGTCTGCACGTACAAATGCCCCGAATTTCGATGCGCTGCCTTTACAATCAAAGCGCCGCGATCCAAATCCAGCGTGGCATTATGTCCGCGTGCGCGGAATCCCAGCGCGCTGCGCTCATTCATTTCTACTGTCGACCCGTCAGACAAGCGAACTACCGCATGTGATCCGCCTCCGGTTCGCAGGACATCGCCTTCGTGTAACTGCGCGCCCGGCGCAAGCAGCCGATCTCCCGAATCCGTGATCAATGATGCCGAGCCGTCGATCGACTGGACCTCGGCCCGCACTCCCGGTGGTATCTGCCAGTAGGCCTGGTACACAAACAACCCGCCCGCCGCCACAGCCAAAGAAGCCGCCATAGCCCACGCCACTGCCAGTGGACGAACCTTTGGCCGCGCCGGCATCACCTTCGGCACCGACCAGTTCACCGCTCCCGAACCGCTGCGTAACCGCCTGTAGCACAAAGCGCACTCGCGCAGATGCGCTTCCACCAGCAGCGCACGCGTCAAGGGCAGGGTGCCGGCGCGATAAGCATCGAGCAGAGGGCGCATATTCTCGCAGCTCTCGAACTCACTGGTGTTCTCCGCAAATGCGATGCCAAGCCTGTCCGCCACCTTCTCCGCGGACGTGGAGAATTCCTGTGCATCTGGCGCTGCCGCCCGCATCGCCTGCGTTGCCTCATCCAGCAGAATTTCTTCGTGGTTCTTCATCGATTCCCCCGTTCCATCTCGCTCAGTCGCTTCTTCAGCTTCGATCGCGCCCCGTGCAGCGTCACAGCTACCACAGCCTGCGAGGTATGCATCAGTGCCGCGATCTCGCGGTTGTCCAGCTCTTCCACATAACGTAGCGTGAACATCTCCGCCGCCCGCGGGCTTAACTCTGCAAGTGCGGTTCGGAGCCACCCAACCAGTTGCGCCGCCGCTGCTTCCGCTTCTGGTCGAGATCCGCGTCCTTGCGACGTCACATCGGACGCGGCATCCAGCGGCTCAGAATTTCTCCGTCGCAGCAGGTCGAGCGCTCCATTGATTGCCGCTCGATACAGATAACTGCCCGCGTTGCTCATAGCCGGCTCATCGCCTGCTGTGAGCCGCAGAAATACGCTCTGCGCCACATCCTCCGCGTCCGCCATGCTGCCTGTAACTCGATATGCAGCCATCAAAACGCGGCGATTATGGGTTGCGAACAGGTCGGAAAGACGCTGACGCGTTTCCACCGCCGGCATAGTTGGAATGGCGATCGCCACGGATTGCCCTTTCTGACCGTTCATAGGGATGACGTAAGAACCAGCCGAATATTAATCCAGCTGAACCCAATTACGCCAAAACGCAGCGATCGGTTCAGAATGCGTTCTAACTACATTCAAATGAAGACGGAAAGGCGGCGACAGACCGAAGCATCACTCGGTCTTCGCCAGAGTCGCGATCAAGTTCTCCCGATTGCGGTTAGCGAGCGAATCTGCTCGCGCCAGCACCTGGAACCAAACCGCAACCGCCACCCCGGCCAGCACCAGGAGTGAGGGTATTGCCATCCATCTCTTTGCGAAAAAAGTGCACAGTTCCACGACAACCACCCCGCAAGCGATGACCAGCAACTGGGCCAGCATGCTCACCAGCGCACTGGCCTGCGATCCCCGTTGTCTCGACAGTCGGCCAAGATTCACGCGGTACGGCATCGTGATGGAGAGAAGATTGCCGACTGCGAGATTCGTCGGCACCGCGAACAACACCCACGCAGCTGTGGTGCCGGCTAGGGTCAAATCAGGCCATCCAAGCCGAGCGGTGGCGAACACCCCGGCAAGAAAAGCCACCGTGCAGAACAGGGCTCCATGGAGCAGGTTCTTCGCCAGCAGAACGGTCCTGATGGGAGTCGGCGAAAGAAACAGTGTCTGGATTCCGGTTCCCTCTGATCCGAGGTTATTGAAGATCATCTGGGTGAATCCGAGCAGGGCGTAGCAAACGCACAGCGGGAAGGCCCACGAGAAGGGGTGCCCGGTGTCGTTCGTGTTTCTCAGTACAGAACTGATGACCAACACGGTCAATAGTGGCGCTCCCATTGCGAACAGCAGAGGCATCGATCGAGGTATGATCCGCAGTTCTTTCTCCACAACCGCTGCAATCGGCCCAGAACCATCGAGCAGCCATTTGCTGTCGTCTTCGGTCCTCCTTCTTGCCGCGGGAGCCTCACTCAGCCGTTCGCCCGCATACTCAGCTCGAAGTCTGACGCCCAGAACCACCCCGGCCGCAAGGATGTACACTCCCAACCCAGCTAGTGACTCAAACACCAAACCGGTTTCAGATTCTGCAACTCGCAACACGCTGTCGGTCACAAGGCCCGGCGGGAGCCACGGTTCCACCGCCAGAACTGGCTTTGCCCATTTCGGCAGCTGATCGATCACGCTCTCGCCGCTGGTCTGGGTTCCGTGCCGTGCTCCATGGCGATATTGTCTCTGTTCATGGAGAGCGGGATTCAGTAATTGCAGGCTCAACATTAGGAACAGAAACAGCGCGCTTACAATTTCTCTCGTCCTGCGCTTGGCGAGCCATTTATCTACCCACGCCAGCACCGCCCGGCCTAGCAGAATGTTGAAGACTGCATACATCAAAAGGATCAGCGCGATCCAACTCCAGAGAGCGGGCCTGGCAAGGGTTACTCCCATCCAGATGCCGATACAACAGATTCCACCCAGGATCGCGGGCACATCCACGAGCCCGAACGCGATGCTTAGCAGGTAGAACGATCCGAAACTAACCGGAAATCGCAGTATGCTGCTCAGATCAAATTGCTCTTGAAATGATGCCAGCGCAACCGGTAGCACTTGCCACACAAGAAACACCGTCCAGAACAGCGCAGGCAGGTACTGGTAGTGCTCGCTTTTGACGAGCTGATACGCTCCGGTCCCAAGCCCGATGCCCAGGCCCATTCCCATCATCGAATAGATGATGAAGGCCACGCCCTTCGCGCTGAACTCAAACGCGCCCTGAACGGAACGCACGCTATTCACCAGCATGCGAAACCGCATGCTCATGATTGCCAGGTATTGCCGACGGGCAAGGGCCCCCACCGGACTGGAGGAAACCAACAATCCGTTCTGGGCTAAGTCAGCCATGAAAGCTCCTGTGGCGCTTCCTGACCTCCCGCACCCACGACCGATAGGAAAATCTCTTCCAACGTCAGCCGCTGCTCGTTCTCCGATCCAGGCAGGGTGCTCGCCACACCCGATCTCAGATCCTCAATCGAACCATTTGCGACCAGACGCCCCTGATGAATGATCCCAACATGGCTGCATAGCCGTTCCACGATTTCAAGAACATGCGAGGTCAGAAATATGGTCGCGCCTCGATTGATCATGCCCTGAAGCATCGTCTTCAGCATGCCGGCGGCAATCGCGTCCACGCCCTCAAAGGGCTCATCCAGGAACAGCACCCGAGGCCCATGAATCACGGCAGCAGCCAGCGCAAGCTTCTTCTGCATGCCATGGGAAAAATCGGTAATGAGTTTTCGCCGTTCGTCAGCCAATTGCATAAACTCGAGCAATTCTTCCGTTCGCCGGTTGACGGTCTCACGTTCCAGGCCATACATGCGCCCCACAAAGCGCAGATACTCCGGCGCGGTCAGTCGTCCCATCAGCGCCATGCCCTCCGGCACCACGCCGATCTGCCGTTTCAAATCCAATGCACTCGCGCTGAATGGTTTCCCGAGGATCTCAATCGACCCTGCTGTGGCCTCCAGCAAGCCCGTCAACATCTTGATCGTGGTTGATTTCCCTGCCCCGTTCGGTCCGAGAAACCCAAAGAACTGACCGCTGGTTACCGTCAACGTCACATCCTGGACCGCGGTGAGTTCGCCAAAGGTCCGCGTCAGTCCACGGGTCTGAATCGCCGGAATTTCCATGTGCCGCAAGAATACCAAGGACCACGAGTGCCGCAATACCACGCAGTGACTACCGGGGACTTGCAGCTAAAAGGCGAGAGTTGTCTTGATCGGATCATTGTCGCGATCCGTCACATCGACAATCTCCGCTAGCCTCGACGAGAGTTCCTCCGTCCAACTCCCTTCCGGCACCCGCCAACTCCAGTTTCCGTGCGGGACAGCTGGTGTGTTCATCCGCGCTTCAGAACCAAGCTCCAGTAGATCCTGCACCGGATAGATCGCGACCTCCGCGACACTCCCCGCAGTGGCGCGAATGAGTGGCCAGGTAGGGCGATCATGCACGGGACCCACCAGAGCTTCCACTGCCGCATGCTCGGCCTCTCCGGTCACCTTCCACCAGCCCTGAGTCGTATCGTTATCGTGAGTGCCGGTATACGCCACGGTTCCAGGGGCAAACTGATGAGGCAAGTGCATGTGGGCGCCCTTGTCGCTGAACCCGAACTGCAGCACCCGCATTCCCGGCATAGCCAGTTCAATCCGCAGGGCCTCCACCTCAGGCGTGATCAGCCCCAAATCTTCAGCAACAAGTGGCAGGGGCCCAAGCATCGCTTCCAGACTTCGGAATAGCTGCAATCCCGGAGCCTTCACCCACTCGCCGTTGATAGCCGTTACCTCATCTGCTTTGATGGACCAGTACGATTCAAATCCGCGGAAATGATCGAGTCGGATGATGTCATACAGCTCGCGCGATCTCCGAATGCGATCCACCCACCAATCAAAACCGCGCTCTTCCAGCACATTCCACCGATAGAGTGGATTGCCCCACCGCTGGCCAGTCGGCGAGAAATAGTCTGGCGGTACTCCTGCAATATGGATGGGAGCAAGCTTCCCGTCGAGTTCGAAAATCTCTGGATGCGCCCATACGTCGGCAGAGTCCATACTGACGAAGATCGCGACATCTCCTAGTATGCGAATCCCATGCTGGGCCGCCGCCGCCCGCAAATTCATCCACTGGGTCGCAAATGCAAACTGCAGCACCTGTTCCTGGGCCAGCGTTCGTCCCGCATCGGCAGCAAGTTTTGCCAAAGCCTTCGGATCGCGTCTCTTGATCTCATCCGGCCAAGCCGTCCAGGCACCTGTCTTAAACCTGCGCCTCAGCTCCGCATACAACGCATAATCGGTCAGCCAGTTCGATTCACGTGCGCAGAATTCCTCAAACCTCCGCCACTGTCCGGCAAGCTCCGGGTCATGAGGCCCGCGATCGAGAAAATTACCCGCAGCTTCATACAGCAGCGGCAGTTTTCTCCCTTCGATCTCCTCGAATACGACGTTCCCGCTGCGGCCCGCTAAGCCGGCTATCCGCTCTCCCTCGATCCAGCCCCAATCGGCAAGGTACTCGAGGCTGATTAGATAAGGATTCCCCGCGAACGCCGATGACCCCGCATAGGGAGAATTCCCATAGCCTGTCGGACACAAAGGCAGGACCTGCCAGACGTGCTGCTTCGCTGCCGCCAGGAACTCGACGAAATCAAGCGCCGCAGGACCGAAGTCTCCGATCCCTCCGTACGATGGCAAAGAAGTGATATGTAAAAGAACGCCCGAGGACCGCTGAAAAATCATGCACCTATTCTCTCTGATGCCAGCCATCGATTCATGGCGGCTCGTTCCATTCTCACAATCATTTCGCCTGAATGCACCAAGGCCCGCTTCCCACGTACGGAAGCGGGCCTTATCCCCCCAGGGATCTGTTGAGACTATTCACCCGAAAGCGGGCTTTGTTGCGATTTCGTATTGACGCGCACCAGATTCTTCTTCTTGTATTCGCTGATCACGTTGCTTGCGAAGACCTGGAAGGCTTCCTGACGCTTCTCATCGAGAATCTGGTCCTTCGTCTGGTCGAGATTCTTTGCAACGTCGGCGTCGCTCGGTTGCTGCTTGTCCTCCAGCTTCGCTACTACCCCCGTACGGCCAGCGTTGATGGGACCGCTGATCGAACCCGGAGCCATGTCGAACAATTGCGGAGCAACCTGTCCCACCGCGCCAAAGTCCGGAACCTGTCCCCGCTGATCAACAAGGTCGCTGGTCTTGACGGTCGCCCCGACCCCCTTCGCAGCCTTGGCGAGATCGTTCTCTGCCTTCGCCTTCGCTGCAAGCTCTGCAGTCTTTTGGCTCAACAGTGCAGGGACCTGGTCGTTCTTATAGTCATCCAGTACGTGGCTCTTCCAGTCGGCGAACGTCGGTGCGTGTGCTGGCGTCACGTTCTTCACCTGGAAAATCGCAAAACCTTCGCCCGTCGGCGCGGACTGCGGCGGATCGCTTGGCTTCGATCCAAATGCGCGCGAGATCAGCTGGGAACCATCCGGTAAAGCCGGGATCACGCCCTGCTGGTTCACGGGCGGCGTCGTTACCACCTGCAGATGATGGGCTGTCGCTGTCTTCTCCAGCCCGTTTTTGATCGCCTCAGAGGTCAAGGCCTTCGCATAAGCATCCTGTGCCGCGGTCGACTTCTGGCGCAACAGCGTCGCTTGGATCGTGGGAAGCACCTCACTCAGGTCCTGTGCATGGGCCTGCGTCCGCTCTTCCACCTGCACTACGTGATAGCCGAACTGACTCTTCACGATCTTGATGTCGCCGATCTTCTGCGTGAAGATCGCGTTGTCAAATTGCGGAACCATCATTCCGCGCCGCGCAAATCCAAGCTCGCCGCCATTGTCCTTACTCCCCGGATCGTCGGAGTCCTTCTTCGCAAGCTCTGTCCAGCTTCCGCCGTTCTGCAGCTTCTTCAGCACATCTTCGGCCTTCGCCTTCGCCGCAGCGTCCGCCTTGGCGTCCGCATTCGGCGGCAGCTGAATCAGGATGTGTCGCGCCTTCGCCTGTTCGGGAACCGAATACTCATTCTTGTGTGCGTTGTAGTAAGCCTGGATCTCTTGCTGCGTCGGCTGCTGCACGCCCCCCGGCACATCGTTTGGCGTGAATGCGAAGTATTGAATCGTCCGCTCTTCGGGAACGGCATTCGAATAGCGCGATGCGTTCTTTTTGAAGAATGCCTCTAACTCGGCGTCGGTCGGATTGATTGATTTCCGAATGTCGTCCGACGAGATCACAGCGTACTGGAACTTGATTTTTGTGTTCCCTTTTACGTATTGCTCACGCGCTTCCTTCTCGCCCACCGTAGTTCCGGCCGTCACATACGCCCGCAGCCGCTGGATGATGATGTCGTGTCGCACGCTCTCTTCAAAGTCCGGCACCGACATGTCAAACCGCGTCGCGATCAGGGAAGCATATTGATCCTGTCCGATAAACTTGCCGCCCGGAAAAAGAACCTGCCCCGCCTGACCCTGGTGAAGGAAATTGTTCACATCATCGTTGTTGGCCGAAATTCCCAGCTTGTCCGCCTCGGCAAGCAGGATTTCCTGCTGCACAAGCTGCTGACCCACCTGCTGCTTGAACAGGTTCACAATCATCGGATTCGACGCATATTGCGGATTCCGTTGCTGCAGTTGCTGACGAGCCTGCTGCTCAACCTTCTGCTCGCTGATCTCCTGGCCGCTTGCGAAAATCCGGCTGTACCAGTGGGGATAAACGACGGCATACGTGTTCGCCGAGATTGTCCCTCCGGCTGCGAGACCCGGAATCAGGTACACGACCATTGATACCGACGCAGCGGCGATGATGACGATAAACAGAGCTTTTACAACGCGATTGTCTTTCGATTGCAGGAAACGAATCATGGGTGGGCGGTAGCCTTCAACTCTCTACGCGCATTCGTTGAGAACCGTGAAAAACCTCCTGCCCCGGCGGCAGATCAAAGGCCCGGCAGGTCTCAAAAAGCGCAATTTCGCTCGTGGCGATCCCCCATATTATAGACGACCTCGAATATTCGCAGCATTCCGAGCAGCCGATTGCCCGGTTCCGGAGATAATCCTCGTTCTCCGGCGGCTCGTACCAAGCAGGACTCACTGCAGATTCCATCTGCCCGACTGTTTGCACGCTGTGCTATCCTCCCGCAAAGGTTCCCCTATTCCCGGGAAAAGCATGGCAATTGCACGGCATTCCGTATTAGTCCGGGTGACGCATTGGCTGACGGTCATCAGTTTCGTCGCCTTGCTGGTCACGGGGCTGGAGATCGTTATTTCACACCCGCGGTTCTATTGGGGCGAGACCGGCAACGTGAACATGAAGCCGCTCTTTACGATTCCAATTCCATCTTCCCGGGATACTGTGCCAACTGGATACGGGTACGTGATGCCGGACCAGAATGGATGGAGTCGATATTTGCATTTCGAGTCCGCTTGGGTGCTGGTGCTGACCGGCCTTGTGTATGGGATCGCTAGTTTGCTGAATGGGCATTTCCGCCGGAATCTGGTTCCAGAACCGGGAGAGAGATCGCTGGGCGCGCACTGGGAGCGAATGAGCCAGTACCTGAGGCGAAAGCCGCCGGGGAAAGATGAAACCCACAGCTACAACGTGCTGCAGCGAACCACTTACCTGATCGTGATCTTTGTCTTGTTCCCGCTCGTGATCTGGACGGGGCTGGCCCTTTCCCCTTCTTTCAATGCCGCATTTCCGTGGGGGGTGAACCTCCTGGGAGGCCGGCAGTCTGCACGGACGCTTCACTTCTTCGTGACTTGGGCACTCGTGCTGTTTCTTCTAGTGCACGTCGCTATGCTCGCGGTTTCGGGCTTCTGGAGCAGAATGCAGGGCATGATCACCGGGCGGACTTCGTCGATGGGCGAATCAGTAGCGACAAAGGAGCTTGTATGAAACCGATGTCTCGACGCGCGCTGATCACTTCGGGGCTAGCGGCGGCCGGGGTTGCGGGTCTCGCTGCGGCGAATCGTCTCGCCGGCCGGCATGGGTTGATTCCTCCCGATTGCCGTGGAATCTATGGGCCAGGCGAGACGCTGACCTATGCGACACAAAGGATTCTGACTCGGCATGCGATGGCGCGAGAATTTCCGCGCAACATGATCTCGAAGAATCCGTTTATGAACGAGGTTGCGCCGCCGAGCGATCAATTCAAGAAGCTGCAGGCGGGCGGATTCGGCGACTGGCGGCTCACTGTGGACGGGTTGGTGGCGCATCCAATGTCGCTGTCGCTTGCGGACCTGCGCAGCTTGCCAACCCACAGCCAGATCACAGAAGTGGTTTGCGAAGAGGGCTGGTCGTATGTGGCCGAGTGGATCGGAACACCGCTTTCTGGTGTGCTGCGCGAAGCAGGCATCCTCCCGCAGGCGCGCTACCTAAAGTATTTTTCGATTCAACCAGAGTGGTCGGACAGCATCGACATGGCCGACGCGCACCATCCGCAAACCTTTCTGACCCTGGGAATGAACGACGGCGAATTGCCGGTCGGGTTCGGCGGACCACTGCGGCTGCGGGTTCCGCGGCAGCTTGGGTACAAGAGCGTGAAGTACATTACGCGGATCACGGCTACGGATTCGATGAAGTTCCAGGGCGATTATGCATGGTTTGCGGGCATCTGAGGGCCGCTCCCGATGCCCACGAATTAGCTGAGACCCGATCGATTCGGATCTGATTTCGGCTTGTTACCCCGTGCCGCTGGAAAATCGCTTATCCTGTTAAGACACCATTAAGCACGACTTGCCTTCACAACCATACTCATGAATCCAGTCGCTCTAGCGGTTGACGATCTACGGGATCAGTATCTCCGGGAGATGGCGCTTGTCCGCCAGACGTGTGAGCGCACCGGAGATGGGACCGCTGCGATCCGCCGAAGATCCGCAGTTGTGGATCGTATCCTCATTGAAATGTGGCGCCGGGCGTTCGCCGGCCAGCCGGCTCAAAACGTTTCGCTGCTGGCGCTGGGCGGTTATGGTCGCAAGGACCTCTTCCCGTATTCGGATATCGATGTTCTGTTTGCCTTCGCAGACGAGAAGACAGAAGAGCAGACCAAAGAGGCCGTCCGAACGATCATTCAGGGAATGTGGGATGTCGGGTTACGGGCAAGCCCGAGTTCACGGACGGTAAAAGAGGCGGGGCGCTTTGACCCGGATAACCTCGAGTTCACCCTGGCCACGCTCGATCGACGATTCCTGGCTGGGCAGTTCCCTCTTTACCAGCAATTGCACCAGACCGTTTTCCCGGGCCTTGTTCTAAGCGAGTGGAACACGATTACTCAAAAGCTCGGAGAAATCGCGCGCGGGCGGCATGCCAAGTACGGGAACACCATCTTCCATCTCGAGCCGAATCTGAAAGAGTGTCCCGGCGGCCTGCGGGATTATCACCTCGCTGTTTGGTTTGCTCTGCTTTTCCATCTTAAGGAGACGAAGGAGTGGCCTCGGCAGCGTGGAGGCGTGTTCCAGAGCGCGCGTGGCGATGCCGAGGCGGCTTTCGATTTCCTCGCGGCGGCACGATGTTTTCTCCACTTCCGGCACGGCCGCGACGACAACACGCTGGACTGGCAATCGCAGGATGAGGCGGCGGCAAATTCAATTGGGCTGGAAACCCGCGGGACAGCCGATCCGGCGTACTGGATGCGAACGTACTACCGGCATGCAAGAGTGATTTATCGCCGTGCTGCGCTGCTGATGGAGCATCTGCCGGCTCCAGTGAGCTTCTACAGGCAGTTCCGACGGAGACGAACTCCGATCGCTGGGACTGACTTCATTCTGGACCAGGGGCGGATCGATATTCTTCCCGGAGCGCAATTCAGCGATACCGCAGCGATTCTGCGTGTGTTCTCGCTAATGGCAACCCATGGGTATGCACTGTCACAGGCGGCAGAGGATCGGATTACCGATGCGCTGCCGGCTCTCGCAATTCACATTCCCGAGGGACCGTATCTCTGGAATGCGCTACGTGAGGTTCTGCTGGGACCCCATGCCGCACAGACTCTTCGTACGATCCACGCGCTGGGTGTCCTGGAGATGCTGATTCCCGAGTTTCATCTGATCGATGCACTCGTGATTCGCGACAGCTACCACCGATACACGGTGGATGAGCACACGTTCCTGACGATCGATAACGTGCACAGCTTGCGGCAGCCCGCGCATGACTACGAGCAACGGCTGGGGCAGCTCCTGCCCGAGATCGACAGACTGGACCTGTTCCTCCTGTCGTTGCTGCTGCATGATACCGGTAAGGGTCGTCGAACCGGGGAACATACGGGCCAAAGTGTCGAATTGGCTGATGGCTTTTTGGCTCGGCTCGATTTCGACTCAGAAGAGCGCGACCAGGTGCTGAAGCTGATCCGTCTCCATCTGGACATGTCGAATGCGTTGCGCAGAGACATCTTTGATGCCGATAACATCAGGGGTTTTGCTGAGAAAGTTGGAAGTCCGGCAATTCTGAAGATGCTGACGCTGATGACCTACGCGGACATCAAAGCTGTGAATCCTGAAGCGCTGACGCCATGGAAAGCGGAGAATCTCTGGCAGTTGTACATGGCGACTGCGAACTTCATGGATCGCAGCGTAGATGAGGTTCGTTATCATTCGGCGATCGATCCCACCCTTCTGAACCGGATCCGCTCGATGGTGCCGTCGAGTGAGTACGATGCTCTCCGCCAATTTCTGGAAGGGCTTCCGCAGCGATACCTTCAGACCCGGCTTCCGGAGCACATCCGCAATCATTTCCAGCTTGCTCTCAACCTGGATAAAAACCCCGTCCAGCTTGATCTCAGACCTCATCGACAACTTTTCGATTTGACCGTCATTGTGCGGGATCGCAGCAGACTGTTTGCTGACGTAGCGGGCGCCCTGGCCGCATGGGGAATGAACATTGTAAAAGCCGGCGCATTCTCGAACGATGCAGGAGTTGTGGTCGACAGTTTCCAGTTCACAGACGTGTTCAGAACCATCGAGCTGAATCCCAGTGAGAAGGACCGCTTCTTGAGCTATCTTCACGACGTTGTAGCTCAAAAGGTTCCGGTGGAACAGCTCCTGGATTCCCGGCGGCATATGAGCAGCGCTAATGGCGTCAAGGTGGAAGTAGCTACGAGGCTGCAGTTCGACTCAGATTCCTCAAGCCACTCGACATTGCTTCAGGTAGTTGCCCAGGATGGGCCGGGACTTCTTCGACAGATTGCACTCACGCTTAGCCAGCACAAATGCAACATTGAGGTAGCCCTTATCGATACAGAAGGTGAGACGGCGATCGACGTCTTCTACCTGACGCAGAATGGGGCGAAACTGGGTAGTGATATCCAGAAGAGACTTGCGACGGACCTCACAGCAGCTCTGGCAGATTTGCGGGCACCAGCGAATGCGTGAGCGAACCGGTTCGTAGTTCGCAGCGATCTGCCTCGTCTACGCCAGAACCGCTGGATTCAAAGGGAAGAATTAGAATCAGAACAATTAAAATCAAGGGAATCGTATGGCCTCTCTGATTGATGCGATTGATGTAAAGCGAAAGATGTACTTCGAGTTTGAGAACACGCCCTACTACTGCTTGGACGTGGAGGTTTCGACGCCCACCGCGCGCGGTGGACAGACCCTGGTGCGCTTGAAGATGCGAAACCTGCTGACACGCGCTGTGTTCGACAAGACATTCAAGGCGAGCGAGAAGTTCAAGGAACCGGACCTGGAGACGGTTGAGGCTTCTTACCTGTATTCGGACGGAGATGCGTCGCACTTCATGGATCAGGAAACTTTCGATCAGATTGCGATGACTCCGGAAAAGATGGGCGATGCGCCCAAATTCCTGACTGAAGGCCTGATCATCAAGATCGACAAGTTCAATGGAAATCCAATCGGGATACAACTGCCGGAAAAGGTTGAACTGAAAGTGGCGTACACCGAGCCGGGAGCTCGCGGCAATACCGCCAGCGGCGCGGTAACAAAACATGCGCGGTTGGAGACCGGCCTCGAGATCAAGGTCCCTTTCTTCGTGGAAGAAGGCGAAACGGTAAAGGTTTATACCGAAACCGGCGAGTTTGCCGGGCGGGCTTGAAGGCGCACGCACTTCCAAACGTCCTCAGGTGCCGAAACGAGTCACGAACTCGATTTCTAGTCGGCTCCTGTCCCGGTCGGCACTTTTCGTCCCCGCAGAAGATCGGCAAGATCATCGATTCTTTCGTCGAGAAGATGCATCTTCCGTGAAATGCCCTGGATTTCAAGTTCCGCCCTGCGATTGACGTCGAAGTCGAGTTCGCTGCGAAGTCGGTCCTTCGTGTCCTGGCGATTCTGACTCATCATGATGACCGGTGCCTGGATTGCGGCCAGCATGGATAGGAACAGATTGAGCAGAATGAATGGGTACGGATCCCATGCCTTGTGATCGAGTAGCACATTGGTGCTGGTGTAGACGATCAGGACCACGGAAAAGGTGATGATGAATGTCCATGAACCGCCGAACCTTGCCACCGCATCCGCAATGTGTTCGCCGAACGTCTCTTCCTGCTCGATAATCTCGTTGGCACTGCGGGTCGCCCGCAACCGTACGAGTTGATGGGCAGCATGGTACTGGTGAGCAAGGGTGGTGAGCAGATCCATGCCCGCATCCGGCTTACGAAGCATCAGCGTCTGAATATCATCGCGGGAGATTTCGAGGCAGACGGATTCCTCAACGGCAGTAGCGTTGGTCTGGTGCGAATTCTGCTCGAGCATTGAGGCGAATCCAAAGAATTCGCCGGGCCCAGGCTCATCGACGATGACCTCCTGGTGATCCTCATCAATCGTGGTGACACGAACCTTTCCCGAGACGGTGACGTAGGCGAGGCCAACATCCCCGGCTTTGTAGATGCGCTGCCGGGCCGAATAGGTTTTGATGTCGACCTGTGAGGCAAGCACCGCGATCTCTTCATCGTCGAGGAGGGAGAAGAGGGGGACAGTTTTGAGGACTTCTGGTTTGCAACTCATGGAGTTCTCCGTTGGACGGAAGGAGTGGGTACGCTGATTGCGGATTTTATTTGAGGAGAGGCATGGCGAAGGGGGAAATCTATTTCGTAACCAAACTGGCAGCCGATCTTCGGACTGGCGACATGAGCGCCACCGAGAGCCGCGAAGGTGATGCTCATACGGTTGTTCAAGGCCCAGGAGCCGCCGAGCAGAGCCTGCAACTGATCTTTTCCGAGGCCGTTATTGTCATCGAACCCACCGTAGAGTTCGCCACCGAGAGTAAGACGCGCGGTGAAGTCGTGCTGAAGCGAGAGGCCACCGGTATAAACATGGCCATGCGTGGTCTGGATTCCGAGGACGCCGGTGCTGGTGTTGCCGGCGAAAAGGAAGCCGAAGTTGGCCGTGGCCCGTGTATTACCTGAAAGCGATTCTTGGGCAATGGAGTTTAGTGCATAGTCGGTTTGGCCCGAGCCCAGAGACTGAGCTTCATCGCCGGTGGGGAATTCAATGTAGAGGCTTGCAGAGAAAGATGGAATTCGCCGCGGTCGAGGAGCCTTGTAGAAGTTCCACTTTATTCCCATATCCGCATCGCCATTGCCGGAGGTGTTCCCGGAACCGGGTGCGCGGTAGATGGCGAGGTAGGGAACGTCAAAGTCGAGTTCAAGCCTGCGCGGAAGGCCGTAGTTGACCTTGAAGTTGGCCGTGTTCTGTCGGACATCAGGAAACAGTGCGGATTGAAGATCATCGAGTTCACTGTAGATCTCGAAGTGGAGGGTGCCTTGATCCGTAACATCTGCGTTGTCAGTGTAAAAAGGCATTTGGGCGGAGAGCGGCAGGGCGGTCAAAAGAGATGGAGCCAGCAGGAGAAGCCGCAGTAGAAATTGCATGCAGGTTGAGAACTACTATAACGGGCCGTGAAATGGCCCGGAGATGAACGACGCGTAAAAACCTTGCCGCTTGCGAAAATCGACCGAAAGGTCGGGACGCTCGATCACCCAAGCGGGCCCATTCGAGACCTTACAATTAGGCTTGGTTTCTGAGGAGATTCTGTTTTGAGCCGCGATGTCGATCCTTGTGTTCTCGTGTATGACGTTGGAGGAAGTCACATTTCGGCAGCGGTTTGCCACCAACAGGCTTATCGTCTCGGAACGGTGGAGAGAGCGAACCTGCCGACAGAACAGACGAGCGAAGCGTTCATCGACGTGCTGCACTCACTAGGCATCAAGGCGGGTGCAGAGGTAGCCGGCATTCAGGGTGCCGAGTTCGCCATGCCTGGCCCATTCGACTACGTGAATGGCATCAGCTGGATGGAGCACAAACTGCCTTACCTCTACGGAGTTAATGTAAGCGAGGCACTGGCAGCGCGGTTTGGATGGAAGCCGGAGCAGGTGCGATTTCTGAACGATGCTGCAGCGTATCTACTCGGCGAGGTAGGCGCTGGCGCGGCACGCGGCGAGAAAAGGGTTGTGTGTTTCACCCTGGGGACAGGGCTCGGTTCGGGTTTTGCCGTGGACGGACGCGTAGTGACAGAAGGGAAAGGGGTTCCACCTGGCGGTGAAATCTGGAACGCGCCATACGAGGGCGGAATCGCTGAGGACTGGATATCCACGCGTGCGATCAAGAAGGCCTACTCAGAGCGAACGGGCCAGGAGCGCGAGGTTGCTTCAATCGCCCATTACGCGATAGGAGGAGACCCCGATGCCACGGCGGTATTTCAGGAGTTCGGGACGACGCTGGGGATACTGATCAAGAGATTGCTCGCAGATTTTGCTCCGAATGTCGTTGTATTGGGCGGTGGGATTTCGCGTTCGGCGCCCCTGTTTATGGATGCGGTCAAGGCGGAGCTAACCGGAACGCAGATTGAAGTCCGAATTGCAGAGCTTGGAGACAATGCACCGCTGGCAGGAGCCGGCGTAGCGTGGTTTTCGCGAGCCACTTAGCTCTCAGCTCTAGCGAGCCGAAGGCACGGGTTGCTTCGGATCCGGCGGCAGGCTATAGATCACTTCACCTGGGCGGGCGTAGTGGAGTTTCTCACGCGCTTCGTGTTCTATGGCATCGGGGTCTTTCTTGAGCCGATCGACATGCTGCCGCAGGTGAGTGTTTTCTTCTTCGAGCTGCTGGATCTCGTTCTTGAGCTGCTTCTCCTGGCTGCGCTGGCCATACCAGGTGGAAAGTCCATGGCGTCCGTTGACGACGCTCCAGGCGAATGCGAGCGCAAGCACAATGGCAAAGACAGTGCCGGCGGGACGCCAACCCTGCTGAAGCCACTGAATGGCCCGCTCCCGAAGGGGAAGCGGCTCGTTGGGCGACTCCTTTTTTGGACTGAACAGGTTTGGGTGCTGCATTCGGCCTCGACCGGCAAAGTTGTGAACTAGCCCTGCACGAACTTTTCGGCGGCGGAGCGAAGGGCGACCATATCTTTCTCGTCCCGCGCCTCGGTGTAGGCCCGCACCACCGGCTCTGTGCCGGAGAGGCGGAAGCACACCCACGATCCGTCGTCGAGGATCAGTTTGAGCCCGTCGGTGCGCACAATTTCCTTAACCTTGCGGCCGCCAAGATCAGTTGGATCCTTCTTCAATTCTTCAGTGAACGCGGCTTTGCGATCCGGGGTCAAGCGGAAGTTCTCGCGAACCGGATAGTAGGAACCAACCTTGGCAAACAGCTCTTTAAGTTGGCGGCCTATGCTCTTGCCGCGAGCAGCGACCATTTCGGTTACTAGGAGACCGGCGATGATGCCGTCCTTCTCGGGGACGTGACCGCGAATAGTGAGGCCGGCGGATTCTTCACCCCCGATGGCGATCTTGTCGGCAATGATGAGTTCGCCAATGTACTTGAAGCCGACCGGCGTCTCGTAGAGCGGCACCTTGTGGTAGTCGGCCAGAGCATTGATGAGGTTGGTGGTGGCAACGGACTTGGCGACGCCGTTTTTCCAGCCGCGCGTTTCGACAAGGTAGTCGAAGAGAAGCGCAATGACGTAGTTGGGCTGGATGAAGGTGCCGTCCTCGTCGACGATCCCGAAGCGATCGGCGTCGCCGTCGGTCGCTATGCCGATCTTGGCGCCAAATTCTCTCATTTTCTTTTTGCAGTCGGCGAGAAGGTGGTCGTCGGGCTCTGGGGCGTGGCCTCCGAAGAGGACATCGCGATAGTCGTGAACGGTGGCAACTTCGACCCCGGCTTCGCGGAGGAGATGACAGCTGTAGCCACGGCCCGCTCCCCAGAAGGGATCAAAGACGACCTTGATGTGGGATTTCGCGATGGTTTTGAGGTCGACGAGTTCGCCGAGACGGTGGAGGAAGCCGGGTTTCACATCGGCAGTTTCCCATCCCTCTTTGGGAGGTTCGGCGTTGGGGATTTTGCCTTCGGTATTGGCATTGATGGCGGCTTCGATCTGCTTCGTGACTTCGGGCAAAGCCGGAGCGCCGTCATGGGTGGAAAATTTGATGCCGTTGTACTCTGGCGGATTGTGGGAGGCCGTGAAGTTGATGGCTCCGGAGGTTTTGAGTGCGCGCACGCCCTGCGAGATCGCCGGTGTGGGCGCGGCGTCAGGGATGACGATCGGGGTGATGCCCGCTCCTGCAAGGATCTTTGCGGCTTCGGCGACGAAGGATTCTCCAAGGAATCGCGGGTCGCGGCCAACGAGAACACGATGCGGCTCAGGCTGGGTTTTGACGTAGGCGGCGATCCCTGCAATCGCGAGGCGAATGTTGGCCAACGTAAATTCGTCAGCAACGATGGCCCTCCAGCCGGAAGTGCCAAATTTGATTACGGAACTCATCGGATCGTTCTCCTGGGCGGCTCAAGGCCAGTGAATGTCAAGAATAAGATGCGGGCCGCAAGGAACATACTGCAACACGGGAATGAAGTGAGCAAGTTGAGAAGGCTTCGATACCTCTTGGGGTAGAGATTACGTTGGAGCGGTGAGTTTGATTCGCACGGTGAAAAATGTGGTGGGGTGTACCGCCATTGTCCGTACACTGGACCATAAACAGATCCGCACACAAAGACGGGGAGAACGAAATGCCCGAATCGAATCCTCAGGCACGGATTGTGCTTACCACCGAAGCTACTCTTGACGAAGCCAACAAGCTTGGACGCACCCTTGTAGAGGAGCGTCTGGTTGCTTGCGCTACGCTTTTGCCTGTGGTGCAGTCGATCTACCATTGGAATGAGCAGATCCAGTCGGCGCCGGAGACGATGGTGCTTCTGAAGACCAGCACAGATCACTTGGATCAGCTCGAAAAGAGACTCAAGGAATTGCACAGCTATCGGGTTCCGGAGTTTTTGGTGCTCCCGGTAGAGAGCGGGAGCGCTGCCTACCTTCAATGGTTATTCGGTGCGCTCTCAGGTGCGAAGTAGCACCTGCTGGACTCGACTCAGGACGCGCACTGATTTGAATCCCATCTCTGGTATCCTGAGCTTCGGTCGTGATGCGCTGGTTACTTATCGCGCTTCTGGTTTCTATGGGAGTGCTGCTTCTGGCAGCCGCGGGTGTAGCGCGCCACGTTTGGATTCATCGCAAAAACCAGAAGCAAGGCCCAGGTCAAAGCGACCCGCTGGTGCTGAGCACTCGTGAAGAAACAGATTTAGAGTCAGAAGGTTAGGGACAACGAAGTGGAAAACAGAATTCCAATAACTTCTGAGATCGCGAATTCTGCCGTCTCGAGCGGATTGCGCGGAGCAGGCGTGGTTTTAACAGGAAGCGCTCTGGTTGCCGTGTGCTCGCACATCTCTGTCCCGTTGTGGTTTACTCCGGTGCCGCTGACGTTACAGCCCTTCGCAGTGTTGCTGCTGGGCCTCGTGCTCAGCCCGAGGCTGGCCGCTGCAACACTCGGCGCTTACCTTTTGGAGGGTGCGGCCGGATTGCCCGTGTTTACACCGGGATTTGCGCTCGGCACTGGCTTGGCACACCTTTTTGGGCCGACAGGCGGGTATCTGATGTCATATCCGGCGGCGGCGGGACTGGTGAGTTGGCTTCGTCGACGCCTGGATCGTGGGTTTGCCGGAGACATGTTGAGCGCAGCGATGGGAGATGCAGTGATCCTGCTTTGCGGGTTTGTGTGGCTGGCAACGTGGACACGCATCTCGGCTGGGTCGGCATTTGCGATGGCGGTACTGCCTTTCCTGCCGGGCGAGGCACTGAAGGTTGTGGCGGCAGCGGGAATCTCGCGCGGCTTGGCCCGCGCACGCCGGAATCAATAGACGTATCCTGAGATGAGACGGGCATAGGAAGTTTGCCGAAAGGATTTGTGTCTTAAGTGAGCACCAAAAATTCTGGATCTGCAGTTTCCAACGCCGTGCGCGAAATCTCCATTGCGCACAGCCCGGACTCGGACGATGCGTTCATGTTTTATGGCCTGGCGACGAATAAGATTCGAGTGCCGGGATACAAATTCACTCATACGCTGACCGATATCGAGACGCTGAACCGAAAAGCGCTGAATGAAGCGTTCTACGACGTGACTGCCATCAGTTTCCATGCGTATCCCTATCTCCAGGACAATTACGCGCTGATGGGCTGCGGGGGGAGTGTTGGAGAGGGCTACGGCCCAATGGTGGTCGCCACCAGGCAGATTGCGCCGGAGAATCTGCGACGGATCCGGGTGGCGGTCCCCGGGACACTAACAACGGCGTACTTGGCGCTGAAGGTCTTCGATTCCGAGATCGAGACGGAGGTCGTGCCGTTCGATCAGATTATTCCTCAGGTGGTGGCTGGCAAGTACGAGGCGGGACTGATCATCCATGAGGGGCAGCTAACGTATAACCGCAGCGGGCTGCACAAGATCATCGACCTGGGTGTGTGGTGGCGCGAAACGACGAAATTGGTTCTTCCTTTGGGCGGCAATGCGATCCGGCGGTCGCTGGGCGCGGAGGCGCACGGCATCATTTCGAAGGCGCTTCGCGACAGCATCAAGCACGGCCTTGAGCATCGCGATCAGGCTCTGGAATACGCGATGCAGTTCGCACGCGATCTGGATACGAGCCTTGCCAGCAGGTTTGTGAGCATGTATGTGAACGAGCGGACACTGGACTACGGGCCGGATGGGCGCGAGGCGATCAAGAAGTTACTGGAGATGGGATACGAGCGCGGAATCATCTCGACAGAGCCGAGGGTGGAGTTTGTGGACTGAGACTGAACTGTTTTGAGACGATCCGGAGCTTTGGCTCCGGATTTTCGTTTTTGGAGCCCCGCGCATGCAGCCCGCGCTAGTCGCATTTTGTGGAGAGTCGCAACCCGCTACGATTGCTCGCCTTAAGAATCCCTCAGCTATGCCGATCTATTGAGAATTGAGGATTCCGATGCTCCTAAGCCGGGATGAATTGATAGCTGCCCTGTTCCGGGAGACAGACCGGGCGCAGCGGTTGAAGACCGCGCTAGCCGTAGTTCTGATTGCAATTGACGGATGGGAAGATAGGCGACTGAGCCTCGAAGGCTTGATGCTGGCGCAAGCAGAAGACGTGCTTGCCGATCGAACAGTCCGGCTTTTGCGATGCTATGACGTGATCGGACGGTGGAGTGACGGGCAGTTTGGACTTGTGCTGCCGGGGTGCAACAGCTTCAATGCAGTCGGGATGGCAGAACGCCTAAACTGCACCGTATTCGAAAGCTCGGTCAGGGCCGGAGATAAGGATCTGGCTTTCTCAGCTTGCTTCGGAGTCGCAGGAAGTGGTGGCCGATCACCTCTGGTGGTCCTTCGAAACGCAGAAACCGCCCTGAACCGAGCGCGCACGCGCGGACCGGGATCGATCGAGAAGAGCTCCTATGATGCAGAGCCGGACCCTGCATCTTTTCTGATGCCTGTAATCCAGGACGAGTCGCTGCACTGGTGAGCTCAGAGGGAGGTTGGCTGAAGGTCTGCGGCGGAAGTTTCCAGGAACTCCTGAAAAACATCATTGGAGAGCAAACGACCTTGCGGAGTCAGACGAACGTTTTCAATGTCTGCGACAACGAGGTCGCGGGCGGCGAGCTGGCTGACAATTTCGAGTGCACGCGCAACGCGGTGGTTGCCAAATTCGCTACGCATTGCCGAAATCGAAACGCCAGAGTTGAGACGAAGACCGAGGAACCAGGCTTCTTCGTGCTGCCGATCGGGCGAGAGCCAGGAAGTTTCGGGCGACTGTGCGCCTTTCAGATAGGCGGTGAGGTCGTCGGTGGTGGTGGACCGGAGAATGAACCCAGGCTCCTCCGACCCAGACGTTAGCGCCGATTCCCGCAGCATGGAAGAGGCGTCGAGGCCTACACCAAGATAGGGTCGGCGCTCCCAATAACGCAGGTTATGACGCGATTCCCGACCGGGGAGCGCGAAATTGGAGATCTCGTATTGCGCAAGTCCCGCGTGGGCGAGAGCAAAGATCGCGTACTCATACATCCGGGCGATGGTGTCGTCCGACGGGACAACATCCGCATGGTAGCGAGCGCCCCCCGAGAGTAGTTCTCTGCCAAGCCTTGACTCATCGTCGACTTCGAGCATGTAGACGCTGGCATGCGGACTCCCGGCGGAAATGAGTTCTGCAACGGACTCCTGCCATGAGGCAAAGGTTTGGCCGGGAAGACCGGCGATGAGATCGAGGTTGATTTTATCGATGCCCGCGGAACGGAGCCGAATGAGGTCATTGAGCACGATGGCGCGGGAGTGAAGGCGACCGCTGTGGCTGGCTTCCTGATCGATGAAAGACTGGACGCCGAGACTTATGCGGTTGACTCCGACTCGGAGAAATGCAGCCAGTGTCTCGTCAGAGAGCTGGCCGGGAGCGCATTCTACGGTGATTTCAGCATGGGGCACGATCGAGAACTCAGATCGTATAGCTGCGAAAAGCTGCTCGATGAGTTCCGGTTCGAGCAGGCTCGGGGTGCCTCCGCCGAGGTATATGGTATCGACCCACTCGGGCAGATGTACGCTCAGGTTTTCGCTCCATCTTCGCGCTTGGCGCATCTCGGTGATGAGGCGCTGGATGTACCGCGCGTGCTCACGGGCAGGAAACACACCTGAAGCGAAATTGCAGTAAGTACACTTTGAGCGGCAAAACGGAATGGAGATATAGAGGCCGAGTTGATCGCTGTCGGTCACTGCCATATCTGGATTGTTTCATGGCTCAGAAACGCAGGCTGATTTGCGAACGAGCTTGGAGATCGTCTTGCTGATTTTCGCGTAGACGTGTTTTGATAATCCTTCCTCTTGAAGAGAGTGACTGAACAACGCGAAAGGTGAGGTTATGGAGTCCGGGAGAAAACGCTTTCATGGTCTTATGGCTGCGGCCTGTTTGTTCGTCTGCGCGGCCGGTGCACAACAGGGCCATTCGGCTTCGCGAGCCGAGGCGCAAAAGACGATCCAGTTTCCCACGGTGCTCTACGGCGCCGCCTACTACAACGAGTACATGCCGGGTGATCAGGACGCTCGGCTGACCAAAGATATTGAGTTGATGAAGGGAGCCGGGTTGAACGTCGTCCGCATGGGCGAGTCGACGTGGAGCCTCTGGGAGCCGGAGGACGGCAAATTCGAATACGCCTGGATCGATCACACCGTGGAAGCGATGGGAAAGGCGGGGATCAAGGTGATCCTTGGCACACCGACTTATTCACTGCCGGCATGGATGGCGCATCAGCATCCCGAAATTCTGGCCGATCGTATTCCTCCCGGGCAGTTTGGCGGTAAGGCTGTGCCCGGCGTTTACGGGTTGCGGCAGAACATGGACACCGATTCGCCCGCCTACCGCTTCTATGCTGAGCGGCTGATTCGGCATATCGTCGCGCACTACAAGGACAATCCAACGGTGATTGGCTGGCAGCTCGACAACGAGACATCAAGCTATGACGCGGCGAACAAAGACGTGTTTATCGGGTTCCAGCACTATCTCGAAAAGAAATTTCACACACCTGAAGAACTGAGCAAAGCCTGGTTCCTGAACTATTGGGGCGAGAATCTGCATACCTGGGAGGATCTGCCCACGCGCGAAGGAACGATCTCGACGAGCTACAAACTGGAATGGACACGCTGGAGCCAGATGCGCGTAACCGACTTTCTGCACTGGCAGGCCACGCTGGTTCGAGAGTGTGCTGGTGCCGCGCAGTTCGTCACAACGGACTACGGCGGCATGATGAAGCACGATGTGAATGAGGAGGCAGTTGCCGAAGCACTCGATATCCCGGCGGACAACATCTATCACGGCACACAGGATCACTACGACGGCGCAACGCAGGCCATCCAGGGAGACTTCACGCGCTCTTTGAAGCATGGAAACTATCTGGTGACGGAAACGAACGCACAATCGACGGATTGGTCGTCTGCCTTCCAGTATCCGCCCTACGACGGACAGCTGCGCGAAGATGTGTTCACGCATTTGTCCAATGGCGCGGATATGGTGGAGTACTGGCATTGGGCGTCGATTGCAGCCGGACAGGAGACCTATTGGAAGGGCATCTTGTCCCACGATCTCGAACCGAATCGCATGTATGCGGAGATGAGCCGCACTGCGCACGAGTTGGAGAAGATCGGGCCGCATCTCGTCGGGTTGAAGATCAAGAGCGATGTAGCAATTTTGTGGAGCCGCGATTCGGCGAATGCGATCAGCTTCATGCCGTTCACATCGAACGCTTCCCTGCCCTGGGAGCCAGGTCGGCCAACAGCCGGATACGATACGCTTGTTCGCCAAATTCACCGCGCGCTCTATGACATGAATGTGAGCACTGATTTCGTATTCCCGGAAACGGAGGATTTCTCGGCGTACAAACTCTTAATCGTCCCAGCACTGTACATCTCTGATGATGCGCTCCTGCAGAGAATATCGGACTACGTGAAGGGCGGCGGACACGTCGTGATGACCTTCAAGAGCGGATTCGCAAATGAAAACTCGGCTGTACGCTGGGTTCGTGCGCCCGGTCCGCTGCGCGACGCAGCCGGGTTCAGCTATCAGGAGTTCTCAAATCTGGAGAAGCCGCTGGCGTTGAAGGGCGATCCCTATCAGGCGGGTGCGGAAAACAAAGTGAGCCACTGGGCGGAGTTTCTGATACCAGAGCATGCGAAGACGCTGGCTTCGTACGATCATCCGTTCTTCGGAAAGTGGCCGGCTTTTACGGAAAACCAGTTTGGGTCGGGAACGTTGTTGTACGAAGGCACCTATCTTTCAGACGCGCTGCAGAAAGCCGTTCTGAAGCGCGCACTGGAAGGTGCCAAACTGACGGGACCCGATCAGCAACTGGCATCGAGTGTGCATGTGCGGCACGGAGTGAATCGGATGGGCAAGCGAATTCATTACTACTTCAACTACTCGGGCGTAGAAGTGAAACCGGCATACGCATATGGACCGTCGACGAATCTCCTCGATGGCAAGGCCGTCGCTAAGGACGGAATGCTGACTATTGGGCCGTGGGATGTAGCGATTCTGGAGGAGAAGTAGAACCAAGAAATGGTTCGCATCAGCCGATTGGGTTCTCCGGAATCTGTGAACCAGCGGGCAAAGAAAAGACGGGCCTTTTTGTCTGTTTCAGCGACCCAAGGACTCAGGGAGTGCACAATTTATCCCCTTGATCGTTCGTGAGTTACCTACTATAGAACTGAAGCCGCGAGTGCCCGGAACGTACAACCTCATTGCGAACGTACGGCATCCCACGATGTCAGCCGGCGTTACGTACGCGCAAGATGTGCAGCGCGGCTTAGGAGCAGTTGTATGGCAAACACACAAGGCTCACAAGGGACAGGATCGGGCAGTGGCATGAAAAGCGATCGCGACCGCGATATGACACAGCAGAGCGGCAGCGGCCAGCACTCGCAGCAGAGTGGACGGACCAGCGACGCGAATGAACGTACTGGCAACCAGGGCGGCACCACGCAGCAGTCAGGAAGTGGCGGCAACAAAGGCCAGCAGTCCGGGAGCGGAAGCAGCAACCCGAACCCGTCCAAGGGGAACACGGGAACGAGTGGCGGACAGTATTCGGGTGGCTCCGGCGGAACCGGCGGAAACGATCGCTAGTAAACTGCATACATCTCGATGACGTTAGAGGCCCACGGCTTCCGAAAGGAGCGTGGGCCTTTGTGCGTCTGATCGTGCAATTGCAGCTATGATCAGGTTTCTGGAGAGATTCGCTTGAGCGCGTTTTCTAATTCACTTCCTCATAACGCTATGGACCGGCAAGATAGAGTCGTTCGCACCCGGCTGCACGGGGTAGACCTGCTTTTCAATTCGCGGCTGAACAAGGGCACAGCGTTCACCGAGCATGAGCGCGATACCTTCGGACTGCACGGGCTGCTGCCGCCGCATATCGGAACACTCGAAGATCAGCGCGAGCGGCGGAAGCGCGTGCTGGACTCACGAGATACGGCGTTTGGCAAATACAGCAACATGCGCGATCTGCAGGACAACAATGAAACGCTGTTCTACTCGATGATCGAGCATTACACCGAGGAGCTGCTGCCGGTCGTGTATACCCCGGCAGTGGGCGAGGGTTGTCAGCGCTTTTCTGAAATCTGGCGAAGACCTCGCGGGCTGTTCATCAGCTATCCGAATCGCGAACGGATCGATCAGATTCTCGCGGACAAGCGCTACGATGATGTGCGCTGTATCGTGGTGAGCGATGGCGAGCGCATTTTAGGTCTGGGCGACCAGGGCGCGGGCGGGATGGGAATCCCGATTGGGAAGATGGCACTCTACACGGCACTTGGCGGAATTCCGCCGGAGCATTGTCTGCCCGTGCTGCTAGACGCCGGGACCGACAATGAGCAGCTTCTGCACGATCCGATCTATATCGGCTGGCAACACAATCGAGTGCGCGGGCAGGAGTATGACGATTTCGTCGAAGCGTTCGTGACCGCCGTAGAGAAGCGGTGGCCGCACATTCTGCTGCAATGGGAAGACTTCGCGGGGAACAATGCGGCGCGGCTGCTGGAGCGATATCGCGATAGGCTGTGCACGTTCAACGACGACATACAGGGAACTGCTGCAGTTACGACCGCTACCCTGCTCGCCGCTGTGCGTGCGACGGGGGTGCCGCTTGGGCAGCAAACGATTGCCATGTTCGGTGCCGGAGCAGCGGGAAACGGGATCATCGATCTGATCATTGCGGCGATGAAGGAAGAGGGACTGAACGAAGAGCAGGCGCGAAACAGAATCTATGCGTTCAACCGTTATGGATTGCTGGTGGAGGGCGGACGGGGAATCAAAGAGAGCCAGAAACAGCTCGTGCGCAAGAGGGCGGAGGTCGAGGCCTGGAGACTGGAGGGCGCCGAAGACGTTTCGCTCTCCGATGTGGTGCGCAACGCGAACGTGACGGTGCTTGCAGGGGTGTCGGCGCAGGCCGGTGCATTCACGGAAGAAATCGTTCGAGAAATGGCGCGGCACACGGAACGGCCGATTATCTTTCCCCTGTCGAATCCAACCTCGAAGGCAGAGGCAACGCCGGCAGACATTCTGCGATGGACGGAAGGACAGGCACTGGTGGGAACAGGAAGCCCGTTTCCTCCCATTGAAATCGATGGAAGGCAGACCAGGGTCTCTCAGGTGAACAACTCATTTATCTTTCCAGGGCTGGCGCTAGGGATCCTCGTATCGCAGTCCCATCGTGTAACAGACGGAATGATTATGGCGGCAACCAAGGCGCTTGCCGGATTGTCACCCTCGCGAACAGACAGCAGCGCTCCTCTACTGCCGGCTGTCAGCGAGTCACGCAGTGTGGCAATGGTGGTATCAGAAGCGGTGGCGCGGCAGGCAGCCGCTGAGCATGTGGCGGGTACAGTGGAGAAATCTGGATGGGCGGAACGAATTTTGAGGTACGTCTGGAATCCCGTTTATGTGCCTTATGAGCGGATCGAACTCTCGCGGTCAACCGATCTGAGGTAGCACGGCACAGCATGTGATTGGCCTTTGTTGGTAGTATGGTGTGCGTCCAGATGAAACGTTTTACCAACGAGGGAACTATGAAGCGTACAGCCTTCTGTGCCGGTGTCGGTCTCCCGGCAGTTTTGCTTTTAAGTTTGGGCTGCATGACGCAGTTGGGGAGTGCCCAGCGTCCGCAGCAGAAGCCGCATCCTACGGGTCCGTGGATGAACACAAGCCTGTCGCCGGACGAGCGCGCCGATCTCGTCATGAAGGAGATGAGCGCCGACGAAAAGATCGCGCTGCTGCACGGTGTGGGAATGCCAACTGATGATCCCGTCACTCCGGAGAACGCGCCTTCAAATCGCGGCGTGGGCTACACGGTGGGCGTGCCCCGACTGGGAATTCCCGGCATCGATATGAGCGATGCGGCCTACGGCGTGCGATCGAGCGGCGTGAACGGGCGCTACTCAACGGCTCTGCCGGCCAACGTAGCGGCGGCGGCCAGCTGGGATGTAGACGCCGCCTACGAATATGGCGCCCTGATTGGACGCGAACTGCGCGCACAGGGCTTCAACATGACGCTGGGCGGCGGCGTGAACCTGACTCGCGAGCCACGCAACGGACGCACATTTGAATATCTCGGCGAAGATCCAGTTCTTGCGGGTACGCTGGTCGCGAAGCTTATCCAGGGAACGCAATCGCAGCACGTAATTGGCGACATCAAGCACTATGCATTGAATGACCAGGAGAGCGGGCGAAATGCGGTCGATATCACGATCAGCAAGCGCGCCGCGCGCGAGAGCGATCTGCTGGCGTTTGAGATCGGTGTTGAGAAGGGACAGCCTGGCGCCGTCATGTGCTCTTACAACCGGGTAAACGGTGACTTCGCCTGCGAGAACCAATGGCTCTTAACCGACGTACTGAAAAAGGCTTGGAAATTCCCGGGCTTTGTTCTTTCAGACTGGGGTGGAACCCACAGCGATGTGAAAGCTTCTGCCGCGGGATTGGACAACGAGCAGCCGGGAAGATTTTTCTTCGAAAAGAAGTTTAAGGAAGCCCTGGATGCGGGGAAGATTCCGCAGAGCGAGCTTGACGATCACGTGCACCGCATTCTGCGTACGATGTTTGCCGATGGCGTGATCGATCATCCGCGGCAGCGTTCGGTGATTGACCCGTTTGTCGGGTTCGAAACGGCCCGCAAGATCGAAGAGAGCGGCATTGTCCTGCTGAAGAACGAGAAGGCTGCCCTTCCTCTGAACGCTTCGAGACTCCGCACAATTGCGGTGATCGGATCGCACTCCGATGTAGGCATGATTTCCGGCGGGGGTTCAGCCCAGGTTGATCCCATCGGCGGAAACGCAATCAAGCCCGCCGGACAGGGCGCTACGCACTGGATGGAGGAGATCTGGTTTCCAACCTCGCCATTGAAGGCGATTCAGGCACGCGCTCCGCGCGCGACTGTGAAGTACGATCCCGGTACGGATCCCGCCGCTGCCGCAGCGGCGGCAAAGGGCGCCGATGTCGCAATCGTCTTCGCTTACCGTTGGGCAAGCGAAGGAATGGATTTGAAGGACCTGACGCTCCCGCATAACCAGGATGCGATTATCTCGGCCGTGGCCGAGGCAAATCCGCATACGATCGTAGTGCTCGAGACAGGAAATCCCGTCACGATGCCCTGGGTCGATAAACCCGCCGCGATTCTCGAAGCATGGTTCGCGGGAAGCGACGGCGCGAGCGCGGTTGGCAACGTGCTATTCGGGACGGTAAACCCGAGCGGCAAACTCCCCAACACATTCCCGAAGAGCGAAGCGGATCTGCCGCATCCCACGATCACCATGCCTCCACCCGCATCCGCGCATTTCGACGGAGCGGCTACTCCGGAGAAGTGGGCTGCAGGATTGCCGCCATTTCCGATGGCCTATGACGAGGGCGTGAAGGTCGGCTACAAGTGGTATGACGCGGAGAACAAGAAGCCGCTCTTCCCGTTTGGGTTCGGGCTTTCCTACACAACCTATCGCTATTCCGGTTTGCAGGTGACGCCAGGCGAAAAGACCAAGGTCACGTTCACAGTTACAAACACCGGTTCGCGTGAGGGCACTGAAATTGCTGAGGTATACGCCGGGCTGCCCGCTGCCGCGCAGGAGCCGCCCAAGCGGCTCGTGGGCTTTACAAGAGTGAAGCTGAATCCCGGCGAGAAGAGAAATGTCACGGTGGAGATCGAGCCGAAGTATCTATCGATCTTCGACGAGCAGAAAGACGACTGGTCACTATTGCCGGGCGATTACTCGATCATGGTGGGCGGATCTTCGGACAATCTGCCGTTGAAGGGTACCGTCAACATCAAGTAAGACGTCCTTCGAAAGCATTCGGCGGATCTTGGAAAAAGGTCCGCCGTTTTTGTTTGCTCAGGACTTCTCGAGGAGCCTCGGACTCGTCTTGTCGAGTTTCAGGATGAGTTCGCCGAAGAGGGTGTTGGCCCAGGCGAACCAATCCCTGGTGAACTTCGCGGGATTGTCCTTATTGAAACTCTCGTGCATGAATCCCGTGCCGGCGTGAGTGGACTTGAGCCACGCCAGGCACTGCCGCTGTTCGGCATCATCGCTGGTAGTCAGGGCGCGAATGATAATCCCCATGGGCCAGATCATGTCCTGGCCGATGTGAGGGCCCCCAATGCCTTCAGCTGCTGTTCCGCGGAAAAAGTAAGGATTTGCGTCGCTGAGGACAAATCGACGGGTCGCCAGATAGATTGAGTCGTTCTCTAAGCAGGTTTCGAGATAGGGCATTCCCAGAAGACTTGGAACGTTGGCGTCGTCCATGCAAAGCGTGTTGCCAAATCCATCGATCTCATAAGCCCAGATTTTGCCGGCAGCAGGATGATTTGCCCGGGCGTGTGCATCAAGAGCGGATTGGATCTCAGTCCGGAGCCGGCTGGCTCGGGATGCAGCGGCGCTATCGTGCGCGATTTCGGTGAGCATCTCTTCAATGCGCTCGAGTGTTTTCACGGCGAAGAAGTTGCCGGGGATGTTGAGCGGGTAGATACACGAGTCGTCCGAGGGGCGGAAGCCGGAGTGGATAAGGCCGTTTGGACGCGCTGGATTGCCGAATCCATTCTCGCTCAGCGTGTCGTAGGGAGACTCCGCACTGCGCTGAAAATGATACGGACCTCGTGAGGCCTTGCGCTGCTGTGCAGTGAACGTTTCGAGAATGGTGTGCATGGCATGTGCCCATTCTTCGCCGAAGGGCTTGGTATCACGCGTGAGCCGCCAGTACTCGTGTGCAAGGCGGACCGGGTAGCAGAGCGAATCGACCTCCCATTTGCGCTCCCCAACTCCGTGTTTCATATCTGTGTGGTCTGTCTTGCTCCACTTCAATGGCTCGCGGCTGGAGAGCTCGGGCATGAAGGCGTTAGCGTACGGATCGGCCAGGATGCATCGCGTCTGCCGGCGAATTACGCCCTCGATGAGGCGGGCGAGGTCTGAGTCTGAATTGATGAAGGGCAGATAAGGCCAGACCTGCGCCGACGAATCGCGCAACCACATGGCAGGAATGTCACCCGTAACCACGATCGTGTCGGGCCCACCTGGACCATTCTTGAATGTGACAGTGGTGTCCAGAGTGTTGGGAAGACAGTTTGAGAAGAGCCATGCCAGCTCGGGATCGCGCATTTTGCCGGCAACCAAATCTATCGCCGCGTCGACGGCTTTGCTGCGGAAGCGGCGTGCCGAAGGTGCGGGGCGTTTCGAGGCGAAGTTGTTCTGCCCGAAGACGCTCTTCGAGACGAGCGCGGAAGAAGCGACGAAGGCAGATGCGGTACCGACAAATTCGCGGCGCGACAGGCCCGACTCTTTGGTCATTGATTGCTCGCTGTTCATGATTTCGATCAGATAATCTAGCGCCCTAATTGGAGATCGCTGCCCGTTGGATATCGAAGATCTGTTTCAGCCCCATCTCGGCCAGATCGATAAGGGCATCAAGCTCACGGCGTGAGAAGCTCCCCTTCTCTGCAGTCGCCTGAGTTTCGACGAGCCCACCGTCTGCGGTCATTACGACGTTCATGTCGACTTCGGCTTGGGAGTCCTCCTCATAGCAGAGATCGAGCAGCGGCGTGCCACCGAGAATTCCTACGGAAGTCGCGGCAACAAGCTGCTTCATAGGCGACTGCTTCAAGGTCCTGGCCTTCACCAGTGCGTTTAACGCGATGGCAAGCGCCACGGCGGCGCCGGTAATGGCCGCCGTACGCGTTCCACCGTCCGCCTGAATGACATCGCAGTCGAGGATAATGGTGCGCTCGCCAAGCGCCTGCATGTCGACCACCGAGCGCAGGCTGCGACCGATGAGCCGCTGAATCTCATGAGTGCGTCCGCCGATCTTGCCGCGCTCGCTTTCGCGCGGTGTGCGCGTCACCGTCGAGCGGGGCAACATGGAGTATTCGGCGGTGACCCAGCCTCGCCCCGAGTTTCGAAGCCAGCCGGGGACTCCCTGCTCGATGGTGGCATTGGTGAGAACCCGAGTGTTCCCGAGCGTGACGAGGACGGATCCCTCTGCGGTCTGCACGAAATCTGGAGTGAGAGCTAGTGAGCGAAGCTGGTCCGGTTTTCGATCTCCCGGACGAAAAAAGGTTGAATGAGCAGGGCCGTTCATAGCGCGATTGTACGGGAACGGAGCGAACCGGCCCTGAAGCCACGTAGCGATCCGTTTCAGGAAAGAACCAGATTGGGAATTGCGATGACCAGAGTAGCGAAGTGCTTGCGTTGATTAGAGTTGCTCGACTCGAGCCCAATGGAGGTGCCCGTTTTGGGAAATCGATCGTGTCCTTAACCGGATCATCCTCTCTGGGCAAATGCGCGTAAGAACAATGATTGGAGTCGTTTATCCAACTGTCCTGATTTGGCACGCAACGTGTATAGAACAAAGGCGAAAGCTTGCAGTTCTCACCCGGATCGAATGGAAGGATCACACGATGGACCTGCTGGAACAGTTGCCCGAGTTGGGACAGGAAGAACAGAAGCGCGTCGACAAGGTTGTTGCAACGCTGGCCGCAATCGGCAATCGCAGCGAGACTGTTGCAGAAATAGCACACGATGCTCGCAACATGGTGACCGCTTTGGAACTCTATTGCGATCTGCTGCAACAGCCCGGAGTTCTTGCCGAGCCCTTTGTTCACTATGGAGGGGAGTTACGGCTGGTATCGGCTGCAAGCCGGCGTCTGGTGGAAAAACTGACCGGTGTGCACACTCTCGAATCGAACGAAGGAGCATCGCGGATCGATCCTGCTTCGCCGTGGGCAAAGGCTGCCCCGCCGGCTCGATGGAAGAGTATTCCTGCCGAGCCCATCAAGAATCTCGCGGAAGAATTGTTGGCCAATCGCAATCTGCTGGCCTCGCTGGTGGGGCCCACCGTTGCACTTACGGTGGACGTTCAGGGCGGAGCGTTGCCGGTCCGGATGACTTCGGAAGATCTCACGCGGATTCTCGTCAACCTTGCCAGGAACGCGTCTGAGGCGATGTCGGGAGTCGGAAGAATACACATCTCTCTCAGAGAAAGCAGCGGGGAGCCGGAAAACAGTCCCTGGGTCACGCTAAATGTTGAAGACAATGGTCCGGGTCTCGCGGCGCCGCTTCTCGAGAAGCTCTTCGAAGCAGATCCTTCGGCAAAGCCTGAGGGCCCCCTCAGCGGAGGATGGCCGATGGCTCGTCATGGACTTGGGCTCTCAATCACGCGCTCAATCGTAGAGGCTGCGGGCGGCATGATCCATGCGGCGAACCGGGATCCAGTGGGGGCCTGCTTCCAAATCGAATTGCCTGTTCAGGGTTGATCGATTGCAACGCTCATCGCTTTGGATTCCTCACGTTCAAACAGAAGTGATCTGGCCCACATAGCCGGAGTAAACGAGGCGCTACCATGCTCTCAACGTTTCAACGCGCGCAATCGATGGTTTCAGACGCTCAGATCGCTCCAGCCCTGCCCAGCTTGCATGTTCTGGTAGTGGACGAAGACGAAGCAGCGCGGTCGGCATGCGTCGAGATCGCCAGAACCCTTGGACACAATGCGGAGGGGATCGAAAGACTCCATCCCGTAGCCTCTACGCTCGAACGTATCCCAACGGATATCGTGCTGATCGATGTTCCGAAACGGGGTCCTGGCAGTCTCGAGTCCGTCGCAGAACTTCACGCTCTGTTCCCTCGGATTTCGATTATCGCGATGGCGCCGGTAAACTCGGCCAAGGCGGCGTTGTCTGCAGTCCACCATGGGGCGGCTGACTATCTGAACAAGCCGTTCACCATCGATGAACTCGCGTCCGCGCTTCAGAGAGTTGGAGTGAAGCGTCATGTCAACAGCGAAGCCCGGCTGATTCGAGAGCAATTGAAGGTGCAGGCCGGCATGGGACAGATGATCGGGCGCTCTCCACAGATGGACAAGCTGTATCGCATCCTTGCCAAAGTAGCGCAGTCCACCCACCCGGTGCTCATCCTGGGCGAGAGCGGCACGGGCAAAGAACTGGTTGCGCGCACCATCCACAGCTTCGGTCCGAATGCAGAGAAACCGTTCTTGCCGGTAGATTGTGGATCGCTCGTTCCGACCCTCGTCGAGAGCGAACTCTTTGGGTATGTTAAGGGGGCATTCACGGGAGCGAATCACTCGAAGGACGGGTTGCTCGTCTCCGCAGGCAGCGGGACCGTGTTCCTCGACGAAATCGGCGAGCTCACGCTGGATCTTCAAGCCAAGCTATTGCGTGCTTTACAGGAGAAGGAAGTGCGGCCCGTTGGATCGACCCATCAGATTCCTATCAAGGCGCGCATCCTGACTGCTACCAATCGCGATCTCGCGGCCATGGTGGAACGCGGCACCTTCCGCAAGGATCTCTATTACCGGTTAAACGTCGTGAACCTGCGGCTGCCGTCGCTGCGCGACCGTAAAGATGACATCCCGCTGCTTGTGGCGCATTTCCTGAACAAAGTGCATCGTGCACACCCGGGGCGGTTCAGCATTCACGATGACGCGCTGCGAGCGATGATCCAGTACGATTGGCCGGGGAATGTTCGTGAGCTGGAAAACGCAGTGGAACGCGGAGTCACGATGGCTTCGGACGGTGAGATTCAGTTAGGGAATCTGCCCTCCCCGTTGCGAAACCTCGCGCTTGTACGTCTTCACGAAGAAAAAACTGCTGAAAGTAGCGGAACTCGCCCGGCGAAGGCCATCATTCCGCTTGCCATCCAGGAACGCGACGCCATCTTGGAGGCACTCCGCATAACGAAAGGCGACAAATTGATGGCTGCCGAACTCCTTGGCATCGGGAAGACGACGCTCTACCGCAAGCTGAAGGAATATGAAGAGGCTGATGTCCGTCACACCAATTGAGCCGGCAAGAAGATAAGCAGAGGAGTCGCGATGACCATTCTGATCGTGAGTGGAATTGAAGGTGTACGCAATTGTGCCGACGTCGTTTCAAAGCAGCTCGGCATGACGGTGGAGTTCGCGAGCGGCCGGCGCAGCGCGGTAGATGCTCTGCGCCGCAGAGAATACGCGGTCGTCGTTGTAGACGAGACGCTGGTGGAATGTGACGCAGAGGCAGCGGAAGCCATTTGGGAACGTTCCGGACTGGCAATCCCAATGCAGATCAATTTTGCTCTTGCCGGAGTGGGGCGGGTCATTCGCGAGATTCGGGCGGCGCTTCAGCGTCGCCAGAAAGAGCAGGAAGCAGCACGCCTGGCGGCACGGGAGGACATCGGTGCGGAACTGAAGAACACCGTTAGCGGGCTACTGCTGCAATCGCAGCTCGCGTTGGCTGAGCAAGGCCTTCCCAACCACGTCATTCAAAAGCTGCGCATGGTGCAGGACCTGGCGGGAAAGCTTCGATTGCAGCTGGCGGCAACTCCTGCTGCGAGGCAGGAAACGAAGGCACCGGCGCAACTCCGTGCATGAAGTTTCGGGTCCAGGCTGCAAGGTGGCAGCGACGACACGGCCCACAGATGCCGTAAGCTGGAATTATCATCATGAAGGATACAGCCGTTCTGCTCATCGATTGCCCTGACCGCAAGGGACTCGTGGCGCGCGTGTCGGGTCTGCTCTATGAGCATGGAGCGAATATCCTGCACGCCGATCAGCACCAGGATCACGATCTCGGCAAGTTTTTCATGCGGGTGGAGTGGTCCCTTAACGCGGGCCCGGGGGCCAATTCAAGCAATTCCTACTCCGGATTCGACCTGGTGAACTTCAGCCGGGCGTTTACTCCAATCGCGGAGGAACTCCAGATGCACTGGCAGGTTGGCGTGATGAACCTGCCCACGAAAGTTGCGTTATTCTGCTCGCAATATCTGCACTGCGTTGCTGATCTGCTGCACCGCTGGCAATCCCGAGAGTTGAACTGCGATATACGCGTAATTGTTTCGAACCATCGCAATGCGGAGAAGCTCGCAGCCTTCTATGGCATTCCCTTCGAGCACGTGCCGGCGAGCGCGGCAACGCGGGCTGAGGCCGAGGATCGGCAAATGCGCATTCTCGATCAACATGGGATCGAGCTCGTGATCCTGGCGCGCTACATGCAGATTCTTTCGCCTGCCTTCGTCGCGAAATATCCTGCTGCGATCATCAATGTCCATCACTCGTTTCTGCCGGCGTTTGTCGGGGCACGACCCTATCACGCTGCCCATGCGCGCGGTGTGAAGTTAATTGGCGCAACAAGTCATTACGTAACCGAGATTCTGGATGATGGGCCGATCATCGAGCAGGATGTGGCGCGGATCTCGCATCGCGATCAGGTGGAGGATCTCATCGCGCAGGGTCGCGATCTGGAACGGCTGGTGCTTTCCCGCGCGGTGCGATGGCATTTGGATCGACGCATCCTCTCCTACGGGAACAAGACTGTCGTCTTCGATTAGAGCAGCGAGCAGAGACGTCGACAACGAGTTAGCATTCTGGCTTGGCACCCTCGACCACGGCAGTCGTTTCGATCAGGTTACTCCACGAGCGCATCGGCGACGCCCAGATGACGGTCGAGAGCGTCGATGCCAAAATCGATCTCCTCTCTGGTAACGATCAGCGGAGGAGCGATGACGAAATGGCTGATCCACGACTGCTGGGCAACGCCATCGGCCATCATTTTCGCTGCGATCTGGTCGACGACCATAGGCTTGCCTTCCACCTTGTCGCGCATGGTGTTGAATGGCTGCTTTGTCGTGCGGTTCTTCACGAGTTCGACGGCAAAGAAGAGGCCCAGGCCGCGGACGTCGCCGATGGAGAGATGCTTTTCTTTTAGTTCTTCCAGCTTCTGGCGGACGTAGGGTTCAAGTTCGGCGGCACGCTCGACCAGTTTCAATCGCTGAGTCTCTTCGATTGTGGTCGCAGCCGGACCGAGCGTGATGGGGTGCGCTTCATAGGTGTGGCCGTGCGAGAAGTAGCGGTCTTCGAAATGATCGGCGAGCTTCCTTGTCGTCGCGCAAAGGCCAAGGGGAACGTAGGCTGAGGTGATGCCTTTCGCAGTGACTAGAATGTCGGGCTTCACACCCCAGTGATCGACTGCGAACCACTTACCAGTGCGTCCCCAGCCAGTCATCACTTCGTCGGCGATCATCAGCACGCCGTGCCGATCGCAAATCTCACGGAGGCGTGGGAAGTAATCGGGAGGTGGAATCAGCACGCCGTTGGTACCGACAATTGGCTCGACGATGATGGCGGCTACGTCGCTTTCGTTTTCGATCATGTGCTCGATGTAGTTGACACAGGCAAGGTTGCAGCCGGGATACGTGTGCCCGATCGGGCATTTGTAGCAGTTCGTTTCCGGCGCGAAAACAACGTTGTGGATCTTTCCTGCGGGTTCCATTGCCCAGCGACGCGGATCTCCGGTTGCGGCAATGGACCCTGCGGTCGAACCATGATAGGAGCGGTAGCGGGAGATGATTTTGTTTTTGCCGGTGACCAGGCGGGCAATCTTGAAGGCCGCTTCGTTGGCCTCGGTGCCACTGGTGGCGAAGAAGAACTTATTGAGGCCTTCCGGGAGGACTTCAAGCAGTTTGGCGCTGAGACGGGCGCGGGCTTCAGTCGCGTAGACCGGGCCGACGAAGGCAAGGTCGCGCGCCTGTTGGGCGATGGATTCGACCACTGCTCGATTCTTGTGGCCGAGGTTGACACACATGAGCTGCGAACTGAAATCGAGGTAGCGCTTCCCTACCCCATCGGTCATCCAGCAGCCTTCGGCATCGGCGATGAAGAGCGGTTTCCACGTCTTCTGGACACGCCAGGTTCCGTAGTTGGTCTGGCGCGTGAAGTTGCTGATCTCGTCGGGGCTGGGCTGACGCGGAAGGAGGGTGTCGGTCATAACTGCACCTCGCTGAGGGTATGACCAAATGCTACGGCATCACTTGCTCCTTCAGGCGCAGAAGTTCATCCAGAGAAATAGAAATGCCTCCGTTGCTCCGGAGGCATTCTCTTCTGCTTGCAGAAGGACCTAATGTGCTTCTACCGGAACAACAGGCAAGCTGATGTAGCTCGCGTGGTCAGGCGTGTGCCAGATACGCTGCGTTGCCTTCTGATAGTCCTGTGGCTGGGCGGTGAAGATGTTGGGAACGAATCTCTGCGGGTTGCGATCGTAGAGCGGAAACAGCGTCGACTGCACCTGGACCATGATGCGATGGCCGGGCAGGAACGTATGGTTGATCATGGGCAGCGCAAAGACATAGGCAAGCGGCGTATTGGCCTCAATGGCAGCGGGATGCTCGAAGCTGGTCCGATAGCGGCCGCGGAAGATGTCAGTGGCAACGGGCAGTTCGTATCCGCTCATCTGCTGCGTCGGCTCCACGACGCTTTCCGGCTGAACATCGATGATCTTCACCACCCAATCGGAATCGGTACCGGATGTTGAAGCGATCAGGTGCACCATCGGCTCGCCCGATAGCTTCATCGTCTGCTCGAGTGGGTCGGAGACCCATGTCAGCACATCGGGACGCCCGTCTACGAAGCGCTGATCGGTGACGAGCCATGTGCGCCATCCCGTGTGCGTGACCGGACGCGGCAGATAAGGAACGGGGTTGGCGGGGTCAGAAACGTACTCCGTGTACTTCTCTTCAGAACTCGCAGGTGCTTTCAACGAGAGCTTTCCGCCGGCTTCGAGATACAGCGGTTTCGATAAGGTGGTGCAGCCCTTTTCGCAGGATTGCGGGAAGGTAGGGTAGGTATCCCACTTGTCCAGGCCCGTGTCGTAGATGAGAGCATTCGGTGTGTCGGCCTTGGGTGAGCCAGGCTTCAGATACTGATTGAAGAACGGCAGAAGGATCTTCTCGCGCCACCAGGCTGTCGTGTCCGTCCCCCAGACGAGCGGGCCCAGGTTGCGCCCGGGGCGATTGATCTGGCTGTGAAACCACGGGCCCATGACGATGTGGTTCATCGAGTCGGGCGTACCAATCGATTTGAGAGCGCGATAACTGTGGTTGGCACCCCACATGTCTTCCTGGTCCCACAGGCCCTGCTCCCATATCGTGGGGACCGTGAGCGGCTGCCTGATGATGAGCTTGTCAAGCGCCTGGCTTTGCCAATACCCGTCGTAGGCCGGGTGATCGACAGTGACCTTCCAGAAGGGAAGCACATCGGCGCCAAGCTGGTGAGCGAAACCACCGGCAGAGCCCGCATTCAGCATGCCTGTGTACTCGTCGTAGTTGGGATGCGGCACCGGAACCCCGCCTGCGCGCTTGGTGGTCTGGCTCAGCATGTAGTCGATGTTGGGTGTGCGATAAGCCCCATAGTGGAACCAGTCATCGCCCATCCACCCGTCAACCATCGGACTCTCGGGCGCCGCCACTTTCAGTGCGGGATGCGGATGAAGGAGAGCCATGACGACAGTGAACCCTTCGTAGCTCGATCCGATCATGCCCACGCGTCCGTTTGATTCGGGTACGTTTTTCACGAGCCAGTCGATGCAGTCATAGCCATCTGTTGTGTCGTCGGCGCCCGACGGATTGTAGCCGGAGTTCACTGGCGGCGGCGTCATGAGGTAAGGCCCTTCAGAACCGTACTTGCCGCGGACATCCTGGTAAACGATGATGTAGCCCGCCTTCACGAAGACCTCGTCGGCAAGCGGCAAAGCCTCGATCATGTGCGGACTCTTTGATCGCTCGGCGCGCTTGGCAGCGTCATAGGGAGTGCGGTCGAGCAGGAGGGGCGCGTCCTTTGCACCTTTTGGAATAACAATAACGGTGTAGAGCTTAACTCCGTCGCGCATGGGCATCATCACCACACGCTTTTCAAAATCAGTTTGTTGAGCGGGGGCCTTGAAGTTGGGATCCAGCTGATCCGCGGGAAGGCTTTTCTCCTGGGCGTAGGCGGCAATGCTGAACAGGGCGGCGACGACAGCAAAAACGCAGGAAAGTTTTCTCATGATCTCTCTTGGGCTGATCCAGATGGGAGTTCTGGATGGCACAAGGTTACATCATCGATTCGAGGAGTCCGCAGTGGCCGCGAATCGAAGCCCTCACAGACGCTCTGGTTCGTCTGTGAGGACATTGAAAAGTCCCGTCTTCGACCTGGTGACTCTAGGGGACCGAGAGCAGAGGCAAGCCGAAAGGAGCGAGAGCCTCTCGTACAACCTTCTCTTCTCCTACGGCGACAACCGCTGTCTTCGCAGCCGGGAAGTATTTCTTCGCTGCTGTGTCAACGTCTGCGGCGGTGGTTGCTGCGACTTTCTTTCCATAGGTTCCGATAGCGTCGGGCGTCAGGCCGTTCACCCAGAGCCGGGCCAGCTCTCCGGCAACAGAGGCGCGAGACTGCAGCTGGATAGCCTCGATCCCCACAAGGAAGCGTTTGGCCGTACGCAGCTCTTCGTCCGTCGGAGATGTCGTCACCATGCGGTTGAGTTCGTAGAACATCTCGTTCAGGCTGGGCCCGGTGACAGCATTGCGAACATCGGCACGCGTGATCTGCAGGCCCGCTGCATGGTAGGTCTGCAACGTCGCGAACGGAGAGTAGGTGTAGCCTTTGTCTTCGCGAATATTGCGGGTAAGGCGCGAACCGAAAGTGCCACCGAAGATGGCGTTGGCAACCCGTGCGGCTTCGTAGTCGTCAGCGCTTCGCAACGGACCAAAGCTGCCGAGTTCCAGAGTTGTCTGCACAGAACCCGGTCGAGGCACAACGTATATGGCGTGCTGGGGAGCTGAGGATGTATCCGCTGGAACCGTGACTGGCTGTGTGGAAGGAGCTTTCCACTCTGCAAACTGCTTCTTCACGGCAGCGAGCATGCCATCGGCTTCGAAGTCCCCAACCGCGACCAGTAATGCCTGATCCGGACGGAAACGCTCCGCGTAAATCTTGCGCAAATCTTCAGCAGTCGAAGCATTGATCGATTGCTCCGTTGCCGAGGTGACATGGTACGGATGATCGCCGAAAAGGACTTTGGCCATTGCGCGCCCCGCCAGAAACGATGGCTGCGACTCCTGTTGCCGTAGTTCATTCAGCGCATTGCGCTTGGCGAGCGCTACTTCCTCGTCAGGAAACGTAGCGTTGCGCACCAGGTCCGAGAGAATCGCAAGCGCATCGTCTCGCTTGGCGCTGAGCACGGTTATCGAAAGAATAGTTGAATCTTTTCCTGGGCTGACACCCAGATCGCCACCGGCCGCCTGCAATTGTTGCGCAATCTGCTTGGCGTTCAGGGTTTTCGTTCCCTGGTCGAGCGTGTTTCCAAGTAACTGCGTAAGTCCGGGTCGATCGGTTGGATCGGCAGCGAGCCCACCATGCAAAGCGATGTCGAAAGCGACCTTTGGAAATCCTGGCTCGGAGACGAGCCAGACGGTGAGGCCGTTGTCGAGTTTCTCAATCTTCACCGAGGGCGCAGCCAGCGGCCTCTCTGGCCCATATGCGGGCAGATCTTTCGGAAGCGGCGTTTCCTTCTGCGCCACTGAGTGCGCAGCGACGATGAGAAAGGCACATGCAATTGTAAGTATCTTCTTCATTGTCCCGCCTTTTCCTTTCCAGCTGCAGCCGCTGCCGGAGTGCGATTAATGATGGTGCGATTGGTGCTCACGAGGTATTTCGCGGCGAAGTCCTTTACCTGTGCGACAGTCACTTTCGAAAGATCTTCAGGAACCTGATAAACAGAATCGAAGTTGCCGGTGAAGAGAACCGCGTGCGAGAGGGCGGAAGCGCGATTGATGGGGATCTCGAGATTGCTGTAAATGTCCGATCGCATCTTCGCGACGATTCGATCGAGATCCTGCTGGGTGGGTCCGTTATCGGCCAGGTCCTTGACCGCAGCATCGTAAGCTGCGAGAACCTGGTCCTCGTTAACATTTGGCGGATAGACGATGAATGAAGTCATCAGCGTCGGACCCGCGTATTCATAGGGACTTCCCAGAGGCCAGTTGACACCGCCGCTGACCGAGAGGGCGACTTGCTTGTCCTTTACGAGCGCCTGATAGAGGCGCGATGCCTGTCCGTTTTGCAGCAACTCACCCGTGACGGCTCCGGCGAGCGCATCGGGAGACTTGCGCGGGGGCATGCGATATCCGATTGCGAGACCGGGAACGCGGGCGAGTTTGTCAGTCTCGGTGGACCGGCGTTCTGCCTTCTGCGGGGGCTCGTCGACCTTGGGCTTTGCCGGCGTCGGACGAGAGGGAATCTGGCCGAAGTACTTTTCGACTTTTGCGAAGACTTCGTCAGGTTTCACATCTCCTACAACGGCCATGACCGCATTGCCCGGCGTGTAGTACTTCTCATAAAACGCCTTCACATCTTCGATCTTGGCGGCGTCAAGATCTTTGAAGTCGCCGTAGAAGTTGTGCGCGTTGGGATATGTGTCGAAGGCTTTACCGGGAAGATCGATAGCGAAGAAGAGTCCATAAGGCTGGTTCAGCACATTGACGCGAACCTCTTCTTCCACAACGTTGCGCTGGTTATCGAGGTTCTTCGGCGAGAAGTCGAGGGTCTTCATGCGGTCCGCTTCGATCCATAGAACAGGATCGAGCGCGGAGATGGGCGCGGTCTCGATGTACTCGGTGTAATCGTAGCGAGTGTCGCCATTGTTGGCTCCGCCTCCGCCTTCGATCACGCGATCGAGCACGCCCTTGGGCGCATTCGGCGTGCCCTCGAACATGAGATGTTCGAACAGGTGCGCGAAGCCGGTGCGTCCCTCGGGCTCAAGCCGGAATCCGATACCGTAGCTGACGCAAATGCCAAACGTGGGCGCAGAGTGGTCTTCTGACACAACGACGGTCAGCCCGTTGGACAACTTCTTCATGCTTGTCGGGGCCTTCCATTGCTGTGCTGGAAGCGCCGCGGCACAGAAGAGTGCGAAGGCGCATGTGGCAATTGCGCCGGATAGAAGTCTTCGATAAGTCACTGGGTCTCCCAAATTTGAAAACAGATAGTCTTCAATGCAGTGATGCGGAAAGAGAGTATATACCGCAGAGGGTTGCGGTGTGCATGCGAAGTGACCGGCGGCGGCAGCGATGCCATCAGTCAATGGCGCTTGTTTCCAGAGACACGTCTATCCGTTCCTCCAGGCGTCTCCGGGCATGATGCGCTTCATGAACTCGTCGAAGAGCGGAACGGTGAAAGCTGTCTCGCCGTGTGTCTGGCTCCAGATCATGCCCTTGCCGATGAGACCGGAGCGGGTTGGTGCCAGTGAGGTAACGCTGCGATCGAGCTGGTCGGCGATGTCGCCGGATCTTTGAGGTTCGGGGCCAAGTTCGGCCATGGCCCGCAGGTACCGCTTTTCGGATGGAGTGAGGCGGTCGAAACGGACGCGGAAGAAGCTCTCGTCGAGAGCCGCGACGGCTTCGTCCGAGGCATTGACGACGTCTTCGTAGCGGATGGGACTCGCGGGGGCGAGGTCCCACGTGTGCTTGCCCCATTCCTGGAGGAAGTAGGGATAGCCTTGCGTTTTGGTGATGATCAGTTCGACGGCACGGTCTTCGATGGAGGCGCCTTCGTTTTCGGCGGGGCGAACGATAGCTTCGCGAGCATAGGGCGGGCTGAGCGGACCAATCTCGGGGAAGTCGAAGAGGCGCTCGGCGTAAGACTTCGCTTCACCCATGCGCCCGCGCAGTTGCGGAAGGCCAGCTCCAACGATGGTGACTGGGAGCTGTTCCTGCGCGCAGCGATGGAGTGCGGAGATCAGTGCTGCCATCTGCGGCTCTTCGACGTACTGAAGCTCGTCGATGAAGAGAACCACTGCGGTTTCGGCGGCTCTGGCGGCGGCGCCAACCTGGGCCAGAAGCGTGCCGAGATCGAGTTCGAGGTCGCCGTTGTCCGCGAGGCCGGGTTCGGGTGCGTAGTCTAGTCCGACTTCGATGTCGCGGTAATGAACTTTCAGCTTGCCGGCGAACCCGGCGAGGGCTTTGAGGCCTCGGACTGCGTAGTCGCGGGCGGCATCTTTCTTGCTGAGGTGGAGGAGAGCGAGGCGGAGGGCTGGAGCGAGAAGCGCGGGGAGGGACCGGTTTTCGGGTGCTTCGATCCGGACGGTGTGAATACCGGCGCCTTCGGCATCGCGGCGCATCTGATCGAGAAGCACCGTCTTGCCTACTCCACGCAAACCTATGAGCATCATGCTTTTAGCGGGACGGCCCAGGCGGAGGCGCTCCAGTCGAATTCGAATGTCTTCCCTAATCTCGCCTCGGCCGGCCAGTTCGGGCGGCGGACTGCCGGCACCGGGAGCGTACGGATTGCGAACCGGGTCCATGGTTATAGCAAGTTTAGCAAAGTTATGACGGTTGAATAAACCTTCTAAGTTTCCTATGAACTTCTCTGAAGAGTTCTCATCTCTGGATGCTGGCCTGGACTCGATTCGCGATGGTCAATCAGGCCCCGGCAGCGGGGAAAGCACGTAGGAGATGGCCTTGTGGAGTAGCTTTGTTGGGCGGGCAGGGATCGGGTCTGGGGGTGGGGAGCGGGAGTTGCTGGCCGGGCTGTGGGCTTGAATTGTGTCGTGATTTTTGCTTTGATCAGGCCGCTGAGATGGCATGGATGCGCCGATTTCAGATAGCCGAAGCTCGTGTGCTTCTCTTTTCTTTTTTAGTTAAATTTTATACGTAATACATGCGGCTCAGGTTAGGCGCGCAGGAATCGTGGGTCGGGCTTGGGAGCCTTGGCCAGGAGTGCGTTTGCCTGCGCCATCATCTCCGCCACGAATCGGTCGGAGGACTGATCGGAGAGGCTGAAGGCTTGCACCGGCTTGCGCGAGTTGCCGGATGCCGGGAGCGGGGTTTTCTGCGGCTGGAGGGCTGGGACGGAGGAGCGAGGCTTTGCCTGC
>Ga0068853_100000018_pt1 | contig 169680 bp, 114 predicted proteins | sample KBSCornC32_FD_65655 | JGI IMG/M metagenome (GOLD analysis project Ga0068853, IMG submission 65655) | Corn rhizosphere microbial communities from Kellogg Biological Station, Michigan, USA - KBS Corn C3-2 | ecosystem: Host-associated > Plants > Roots > Rhizosphere > Soil ... | reverse complement strand
GCGAAGGGTGGGAACGAACACGCTCCACCGGCAGCCTCTTTTTTGCATTTCCATTCCGCAGCGCAGCGGAGGAATCTGCTTTCCCGCGCATCACCACCAAAGCACGGGTGCCCCATCCTTCGCGCTTTTTGCGAAGGGTGGGAACGAACACGCTCCACCGGCAGCCTCTTTTTTGCATTTCCATTCCGCAGCGCAGCGGAGGAATCTGCTTTTTCGCAAAACCAGGCAAATCATCGCAGAACGCGCCACCTACAGCTTCGGCAGATTGCTCGCAGTCCACCCGCCGCCCAGAGCTTTGATGAGCAACACACTCGCATCCATCCGCCTGCGCATGATGTCGATGTCGTTCCGCTCGTTAGTCAGCGCCGTCGTCTGCGCAGTCACGACCTCCAGATACGTGTCGATGCCGCCAACATAGCGATTGTTGAAGATCTGCTGCGCAGCCTGCGCGGCCTGCGTAGCCTGTCGCTGATGCTCGGCCTCCTGCTCCAGAATCCGCAAAGCAGCAAGGTTGTCCTCCACCTGCTGAAACGCCGTGAGCGTCGTCTGCCGATAGTTGGCCACCGACTCGTCATAACTCGCGCCCGCACCCTCGGTAACGGCACGCCGCCGGCCCGCGTCGAAGAGCGTTTGCGACAGCGTCGGCCCCACCGCCCACATATAGCTCGCAGAGTGGAAGAGGTTCACGAGGCTAGTCCCCTCAAACCCCGCCGCCGCGCTCAATGAAAGCGTCGGAAAGAACGCAGCGCGCGCAATGCCCACGCGGTCGTTCGCCTCGGCCACGCGACGCTCAGCAGCAGCAATGTCCGCCCGCCGCTCCAGCAGGTCCGAAGGCAGCCCCGCCGGAATCGCCGGAGGCTCCGCATGAAGCGGCGCGGCAGGCAGCGTGAACTTCGCCGGAGGCCGGCCGGTCAGCACGGCAATCGCGTGCTCGAACTGCGCCCGCCGCAACGTAATGTCGCGCGCCTCCACTCGTGCGGCCTCAAGCTGGGTCTTCGCCTGGTCCACGTCCGAGCGCGGCGACACGCCTCCCTCAAAGCGGTTATTCGTAATCCGGTACGCCTCTTCATAGTCGTGCACCGTGTCGTTCAGCAGCTTCTCCTGCGCATCCGCGCTGCGCGCCTCGAAGTAGTCGATCGCAAGCTCGGCCTGCAAGCTCAGCAGCGCCGTCTGCATGTCCGCCGCACTGGCCTGCGCCTCCTCACGCGCCGCACTCACACCACGACGCACCCGCCCCCAGAGATCAATCTCATAATTCAGATCAAGCGGAAGCTGAAGGTCGCCCACGCCGTTGTTCGCATTCGCCGCATTGAAGTAGGGGCGGTTCGCAGAATCGCGCAGCCCGCCTGCAAACGGCGTCACGCTGAGCGTCGGCGAAAGCCCTGCGCGATTGAACGGAATCAGCGAACGCGCCTCGCGGAACCGGGCCTCTGCCGCCTTCAGGTCCTGGTTCTGCTGCGCAATCAACGGCTCAAGCTCATTCAATCCGGGATCGTTGAAGATCGTCCACCACGCGCCGCGCGCAACCGCATCCGCAGGCATCGCCGCCTGCCAACCCGAGCCTTGCCCGGTATCCAATGGAGCAGCTTCCTTATAAGTCGGAGCCATCGGCACCGACGGCTTCACATACTTCGGCCCCACCATGCAGCCGGCCAGCAGCAACGCACCAGCACTCGTCGCACCAAAAACAACACGCATCATTGGGCACTCGCCTTCTGCGCCGCGCCGGTTCCAGTGCGATTCGCAATCCGCACCTCCTGGCCTTCAGCCAGCGAATCCGACGGGTCCAGAATCACCGCATCCGAAGTCGTCAGCCCGGATGCAATCTCCACCGTCGCGCCCGCGTCCCTGCCAATCGTCACCGGCGCAAGATGCACGTGCCCGTTCCGCACCACACCCACACGCAGGCCCTCCGAGCGAAACAGCAGCGTATTGGCCGGAAGCATCAACCGCGCATCCTGCTGCGGCACCTTGAAGTGGACAAAGACATAAGCGCCCGGCAGCAGCTTGCCATCGGGGTTAGCGACATCCACCTCGACATTCAGCGTGCGCGACGCCGGATCAATCGCGTTTGAGTTACGCGCAATCGTCCCCACAAACGTCTGCCCCGGATACTCATCGAGCGTCAGCGTAGCCTTCGCGCCGTCCTTGATCGCAGGCGCATACGCCTCCGGCACCGGAACATACACGCGCAGCCGCCCAATCGCCGCCAGATGAAACAACTCTTTCGGCGTCGAGTTCTCACCACCTGCAATCAGCGCGCCGATGTCGGTATTGCGCGCCGTCACAATGCCGTCGAACGGGGCGTACACCTTCTCGAACGACTGCAGCTTCTCCAGCCTGCGCACATTCGCCATCGAAGCGTCCACCGCCGCCTGCTTCGCCGCCGCATCGCTCACCGCCACATCCGTCTCCTGCTTCGAGACCGAGTTCGTCTTCAGCAGATTCTGATAGCGCATCGAGGTCGTCTTCGCAAGATTCAGATTCGCCTCCGCGCTCTTCAGGTCCGCCTGCGCCACCTGCAACTGCTGGTCAACCTCCGGCGTCTCAATCACCGCCATCAACTGCCCTTTGCGCACATGCGCTCCAATGTCGAAGTACCACTGCTTCAAATACCCGTTCGTGCGCGAGTAGATCGGCGTATCCGTAAACGCCTGCGTGTTGCCCGGCAACGCAATCTCCGAAGACAGCGTCGAAATCGTGGGATACACCACATTCACCGAAGGAATCGCCGAGTCCTCTGTCTGCTTCGCCAGCGCCTCTTCCGCGACGCCCCGCGAACGTATCCCCGTCACCACAACCACCAGCAGCACAATCGCCACCACCGCGATGCCAACCCACGCGCCGCGCGACAACCCACGCTCACCCGGCCCAGGCACACGCGGAGCGCGCCGCTGTTCGCCGGAAGGCGTCGTCATCTCGGTATTCATCTCCTCGTCGCTCATCGCTCCCTCACGCCCCCGCCATGCTCTCATCGTGTTCATCAAACGCCTCGACCGCCGGCCCCTTCTGCATCTTCGAGTTCCGATGCAGGAAGCTGAAGACCGCTGGCACAAACGTCAGCGTCGCCAAAGTGGCAACCAGCAGACCGCCAATCACAGCCCGCCCCAGCGGAGCATTCTGCTCACCGCCCTCGCCCGCGCCCAGCGCCATCGGCACCATGCCGATAATCATCGCCAGCGCCGTCATCACCACCGGCCTGAAACGTGTAGCTCCGGCCTCCATCGCTGCCAGAGCCGAATCGCCGTGGTGCAGCAGCCGCTCCTTGGCGAACGACACCACCAGAATGCTGTTCGCCGTCGCCACGCCCATGCACATAATTGCGCCCATCAGCGCAGGCACGCTCAGCGTCGTGTGCGTGGCAAAGAGAAACAGCACAATGCCCGCCAGCGCCCCGGGCAGCGCCGTAATGATGATGAACGGATCGAGCCACGACTGGAAGTTCACCACAATCAGCAGGTACACCAACACAATCGCAAACCCCAGCCCCGCGATCAGGCCGAAGTAGGAATGCTTCATCGTCTCCACCTGCCCACGTATCCGCACAAACGTTCCGCGCGGAAGCTCCTTCTCATGCGCCGCGACAATCTTGTCAATCTGCCTGCTCACCGCGCCCAGGTCGCGCCCCTGCACATTGCCATAGATGTCCAGCACCCTGCGAATGTTGTAGTGCGAGACCACCGGCATCTCCGTACCGCGCGAGATACTCGCCACGTCCGCCAATATCTCCGGACGCTTCGCCGTCGCCGACGAGATGGGAATATTCTCCAGATCGTTCAGCGACTGAATATCATACTGCGGAGCCTCCGCCAGCATGTTGTAGTTCACGCCGTTCTTCGGATTCAGAAAGAACATCGGCGCCGTCTGTCCGCTGCCGCTCAGAATATTCAGCAGACTCCCGCCGATGTCCCGGAACGTATAACCACCCTGCGCCGCCTTCGTGCGGTCCACCTTAATGTTCAGCACCGGATAGTCATCCGGCTGCTGAATCCGCAGGTCCACCAGCCCCGGCACCTGCCGCATATCGGCAAGCACCTTGTTCGCCACCACGCGATTCGCCGCAATGTCCGAGCCTTCAAACTGCACGTCAATCGGCGACGGCAGCCCGAAGTTCAGAATCTGCGACACAATATCCGACGGCAGAAAATAAAACGTCACGCCGGGAAACTCGCGCGGCAGCGTCTCACGCAACTTCTCGACATATTCGTCGGTCGGACGATGATCGCGCTTCAGCGAAACCATAATGTCCGCATCGCCCGCTCCGATCAACCCCGAAGTCGAATGCTGAAAGTTCAACGGGCTATACGGCAAACCAATGTTATCGAGGATGTTGTCCATCTGGTTCGCCGGCACGATCCTGCGAATGCTCTGCTCCACCAGGTCGCATAGCTGCGTCGTCTCCTCAATCCTCGTGCCGCTCTTCGCCCGCAGATGCAGAATGAACGAGCCGTTGTCCGAGCTGGGAAAGAAGTTCTGCCCCAGGTACGGAGCCAGCAGAAACGTCGCCGCGCACAGCACAAGAAACACGGGGATAAACACCGCCCGCGCGCCCACCAGCTTGCCCAGCAACTCCTGATAGCTGCCCCGCACGCGCTCAAATCCACGCTCGAACGCACGCTGCACCTGCGCGAAGATGTTCCGCGAAGGCACCGCCCGCCGGTCGTGCACCTTCAGCAGATACATCGCCATCGTCGGCACCAGCGTCCGCGAAAGAACATACGAGGCAAGCATCGCAAACACCACCGCCTCGGCGAGCGGGACAAACAGATACCGCGACACACCGCTCAGAAAGAACATCGGCAGAAACACAATGCAGATGCACAGCGTCGAAACCAGCGCCGGTACCGCAATCTGCGCCGCGCCTTCGAGGATCGCGCCATGCAGGTCGCGTCCTTCCTCCAGATAACGCTCGATATTCTCAATCGTCACCGTCGCATCATCCACCAGAATGCCCACCGCCAGCGCCAGCCCGCCCAGCGTCATAATGTTGATCGTCTGACCAATCAGCCCCAGCACAATAATCGACGCCAGGATCGACAGCGGAATCGACACCGCAATAATCATCGTGCTGCGCCAGCTTCCCAGAAACAGCAGGATCATCAACCCCGTCAGCACCGCCGCAATCACCGCCTCGCGGATCACGCCCTCAATCGACGCGCGCACAAAGATCGACTGGTCGCCAATCGTCTTGATCGTCAACTCCGGCGGCACAATCGTCCTGATGCGCGGCAACAGCGCCTTCACCCCGCTGACCACGCTCAGCGTCGAAGCCTTGCCCGACTTCAAAATGCTGATCAGCACGCCGCGATGCCCGTCCTGCCGCACCACATTCGTCTGCGGAATGCTACCGTCGCTCACCGTCGCCACATCGTGCACGTAGATCGTCGCGCCGTTCACCTGCTTCACCGGCAGGTTGCTGATGCCCTCAATCGTCACCGGCGTCGAGTTCACGCGCACGTCGTACTCATTCATGCCGATCTTCGCCGTGCCCGCCGGCTGAATCACGTTCTGCGCCGCCATCGCGCTCAGCACGTCCAGCGGCGAAAGCCCTTTGGCCTGCAACAGCCTCGGGTCCAGGTTCAGAATCACCGAACGCTGCTTGCCGCCGTACACATTCGGCACCACCGCGCCCGGCACCGTTACCAGTTGCGGCCGAATGAAGTTCAGCCCATAGTCGTTCAGTTGCTGTTCGGAAAGCCCCTTGCCGCTCAGTCCCAGTTGCAGAATCGGCACGCTCGACGCGCTGAAGTCGATGATCTCCGGAGGCTCGATGCCCGGCGGCAGGTTCTTCAGCATGAACTGCGACACGCTCGACACCTGCGCATTCGCCGTGTCCAGGCTCGCTCCCGGCTGCAGGTAGATCTTCACCACCACCTGTCCGGCCACCGTCGTGGACTCGATATGCTCGATGTTGTCCACCAGCGTCGTCAGCGCCTTCTCGTAAGGCGTCGTCAGCCGGCCTTCCAGCTCTTCCGGATTAAGCCCCTTGTAACTCCATGCGCACGAAATAACAGGAATATTGATGTCGGGAAAAATGTCCGTCGGCGTGCGCAGAATCACTACCGGCGCGCCAATCACAATCAGGATCGCCAGCACAATAAACGTATAGGGCCGGGTCAGGGCCAGCTTTACAATCCACATTCCGGCAGACCTCGCACGCTTCGGGAAAGGGCGTCTCTTTCAGGTTATGCCAGAGGAAGACCCGCCGCCGCGCATTCAACCAATACAAACACCGTTTCAAATCAGTTTAATCCATAGATGCACCTATATCTGAAAATCGACCAGATTACCCGATAACCGAACAACCCTCTATAGCTGTTTTTCCTGGAGTTGTATCCCGGTGACGTCCTCATCTCCAAGGCAGTCCCCACCTCTTTGTTGTCATTCCCTTTTTTGTTGTCATTCCCGAAGGGAATCTGCGTTTCGCATCGATCCGCGCCGGGCTATACCTATAAGGAAAATGCCCTGGCCGCAAAGCAAAGCGGCCTGCCCGCTGCGCAAAGCCGCGCAACCAGCAGGCCGCAAGACGCAGATACTTACTGGTCCGCCTCGACATCAATCGTGATCCGCACCTCATCGCCCAGCATCGCCCCCGGATACTTCGGCGCAAAGTGGAAATCACTCCGTTTCACTGTCCCCGTGGCCGAAAGCCCGATGACCGTCTTGCCGCCCATCCCCTTCTGCGGAGCGGTCGGCCCGTCCACATCCAGCGTCACAGGCTTCGTCACGCCAGCCAACGTCAGATCGCCCACCACCTGCAACTTGCCATTCACCCGGCTCACCGAGGTCGATTTGAACGTCATCGCCGGAAACTTCTCGACGTTGAAGAAGTTCGCCGACTTCAAATCCTTGTCGCGCATCCCGTTATTCGTCGTCACCGTCGAGGTGTCAATCGTCGCATTCACGCTCGACTTGCTCACATCGTTCGCGTCCCACACAATCGTGCCCGTCACGCCGCCAATCGAGCCGCGCACCGTGCTGACGCCCATGTGACGAATCCGGAAGTCCGTCTGCGCATGGTTCGTATCAATCGTCCAGGTCGTGGATTGGGCAAACGCGCCCACTCCCGTCAAAAGCAGCGCCGAAAGCACCACCGTAAAAAATCGTCGATTCATCATTCTTCCTTCTCCTTCAAACTCCTTTAAGAAACCTCTGATTAAGCCTTCGTTTTGAAGGGGCGTGGCTTCAGCCACGCCGTAACGTCCCTCAGTTCAATGGGGCTTTAGCCCCTGAGGGAATCTTCGCGGACTTAATCAGACCTTGCCTCAAACAATCCTTCGAGCGTCCATCCTTCGCGTTTTTGCGAAGGGTGGGATGTATACCCTCGCCCGGCCGACCCTTACGCCAGATCGAACAACAGCACCTCGCTGTTGGACGTACCCGACCCCGTCAGGTTCAACTCCTTCTCATCGTCCACGGCAACCGCATCGCCCGCGCTGAGCGCCTTGCCATTCGCCGACACCTCGCCGCGAATCACCTGCAGCCACGCATGTCGTTTGCTGCCCAGCGGATACGTCAGCGCCTTGCCCGGCGTCAGCTCCGCCACCGAGACCTTCACGTCCTGGTGAATCGTCGCCGCGCCCGCCACAGGCTCCCTCGCCGCCAGCACCTTGAACCGGTCCAGCTTCTCCTCCGGCTCGAACTTGTACTGCTCATACGCAGGCGTCAGGCCGCGAGCCTCCGGCACAACCCATATCTGCAACAGATGTACCGGCTCCGTCTCCGAAGGATTGAACTCGCTATGCACCACGCCCGTCCCGGCCGTCATCTTCTGGATCTCGTTCGCGCCCAGCTCCTCCGTATGGCCCATGCTGTCCTTGTGCGCCAGCCTGCCGCTCAGCACATAGGTCAGGATCTCCATATCGCGGTGCGGATGCGCTCCAAACCCGCGCCCCTCCGCAACCCAGTCCTCATTAATCACACGCAGCGAGCGATAGCCCATGTGCGCCGGGTCGTAATAGTCGGCAAACGAAAACGAGTGGTACGAATCCAGCCACCCATGGTCTGCATGTCCTCTCTCATTGCTCTTGCGAATCGTCAGCATACTTCTCCTTCCACGCGCCCTTCGCGGCAAACCCAATCTTCTTCAATCCGTCATAAAGCCCTCGCCGCTCGTCACCAGAAAGCCCATCCACAAGAAAGTCGAGGTCCCTCTCATGCGCGGCGTAAATCGTGCCAATCAACTCCCTGCCCGAAGCCGTCAGGTCCACATACCGCACCCGCCTGTCCTTGTCGCAGGTCTTGCGCGCCACCAGCCCACGCTTCTCCAGCCGGTCAATCGCCGAAGTCATCGACGCGCTCGCCAGCAGCACCTTCTCGCCAATCGCCGAGATCGTCTGCGGCCCCTTGTGCAGCAGCACCTCCAGCACGGCGAAGTCACTCAGCCCCAACCCCTGCTCCGCCAGCCGCCCTTCGATGCAGCCCACAATCGACCGGTGTGCCTTAGCCAGCACCATCCAGAGCCGCGGCGCCGTGATCTGTTCCTCTGCCTTCATCTCAGCTCCTACGACATCAGATAACTCGACATCGAGATAAGATTCAAAAACATGAGAACCGTTCTCTCTCACGTGCAGGGCTCTTTGTTTGTCATTCCCGAAGGGAATCTGCGTTTTGCTTCAAATGCCACCGCTGCATCTGAAGGAGAACCGCTTTACGCCTCATCCTTCTTCATAGGCTTCCGCGCAAAGTAGTAAAGCGAGTACGCCAGCAAAGCAAACATCACCACGCTCACCCAATCGTGATAAAGCGGGTTATGGTCGCTGAACCGCGGCAGATTCTTCTCCGTCGCAGCCTCGTACAGCTTGATGCACACCCCAATCAGCCCCACGATTCCCCCCGCCGCAATCAACCCCGAGGCATACAGGTTCCCGGGACTAATCTCCGACTCCTCAGCCACCTCATCGGGATCACGCCCCTTCGCCGCCATGCGATCCACCATCCAGCGCACCGCACCACCCACAAAGATGGCGAGCGTCGTAGCAATACTCAGATAAGCCCCCACAGCCAGCGTCAGCGACCGAATCCCCAGCAGCTCCACCGCAATCACCAGCGCCACACCCAGCAGCACCAGCGCCCACGGCAGCTTCCTGCTCAGGATGCCGTTGATAACCGTCGCCATCAGCCGTCCCTGCGGAGCCGCCGCCTTTTCGCTGCCAATCCCCTGGTTCCACTGAATCTCAATCGCGTGCGTCGCCGGGTTATAGAGATACTTCCCGTCCGCCAGCACCGACGATCCAATCGCATTCAGCACCACATACTTGTGCGCATCGGCCATCACCTGCTTCGTCGCATTGTCCTGATCGCTCGACGAAAGCTCGAAGTGGTCGCGCTTGAAAAACCCTTTGCTCTGAACGCCATCCGGCAGATGATCCAGCTCCAGCGTCATCGGCGCGGGCATCCGCAAAAACTCCTCCAGACCCTTGTTCATCGCATTCAGCGTCGCGCCCACCGAGAAGATCGAGACAATCACCCCGACCATAATCGCAAGCTGCTGCTTCCACGGAGTCGCGCCAATCAGGTAGCCGGTCTTCAAGTCCTGCGACGTATCGCCCGCGTTTGAAGCCGCAATGCACACCACGCCGCCAATCGTAATCGCCAGCGCGCCAAACGCCGGGGCCGTCCAGCCCTTCACCAGAAAGATCGCCGCAGTCGCCATCAGCGTGGCAATCGTCATGCCCGAAACCGGCGAGGCCGAGCTGCCCACAATCCCCACAATCCGCGAGCTGACCGTCACAAACAGAAACCCGAACACCACCACCAGCACGGCAGCCATCAAGTTGGCCAGCGCCGTCACCTGCGCTCCCGGAACCGGCTTGAACTCCAGAAACAGAAACATCAACACCACCAGCAACACCGACCCGCCCAGCACCACCACAGGCGGCAAATCATGCTCTACCCGCGAAGGCTGCTCCCTCCGCGCGGCATTTTTCTTCCCGATATTGCGCAGCCCCTGCGTCAGCGCGCCAAAGATCGTCGGCGCTGTCCGCAGCACCGTAATCAGCCCCGCCGCCGCAACGGCCCCCGCGCCCATCGGCCGCACATACGTGCTCCACATATCCGAAGGCGACATGTCTTTAATCGGCACCGTCCCCGGATACAACGGCGTCGCAAGGTGCGACCCGAAGAAGTAGATCGCCGGCATCAGCACCAGCCACGAGAACACGCCGCCCGCCAGCATAATCGCCGACACGCGCAGCCCGATGATGTACCCCACGCCCAGATACTCCGACGTACAATCCGCCCGAATGGCCGAGCCTTTCATCAGGTGCTGCTCGCCGTAGTTGGGCTCGTAGTTTGGCTGGCTCGGCCACAGGCGAAACAGGTTGTCGTTCTGAAACATCGTATACAGCCCGCCCAGACCGAGCCCCAGAAACACCCGCGAGGCAAACGACCCGCCGCGCTCGCCTGCCATCAACACATCCGCGCAGGCCGTTCCCTCGGGATAAGCCAGGTTCTCGTGCTCCTCCACAATCAACTGCCGCCTCAGCGGAATCATGAACAGAACGCCCAGCCATCCGCCCAGCAGCGCCAGCGCAAAGATGCGCGCCGACTCCAGATCGAACCCCAGAAAGATCAGCGCAGGCAGCGTAAAGATCACGCCCGAGGCAATCGACTGCCCCGCATTGCCCGTGCTCTGGACAATGTTGTTCTCCAGAATGCTCGACCGCCCAAACGCCCGCAGAATCGAGATCGACAGCACCGAGATCGGGATCGACGCCGCCACCGTCAACCCCGCCCGCAGTCCGACATAGACCGTGACCGCGCCAAACAGCACGCCAAAGATCGACCCCAGAATCAGAGCCCGGGCAGTCAGCTCGGGTCGCGTCTCAGTCGCAGGAATAAAGGGTTTAAAGATGGTCGTTGCCATGAAGCAGTCACTCTCGCGGTTAGATCAGGCAGTTTCAGCGCCCAACGGAGTGTACCAGCGCACGACGCGCCTGAAAAACTCCTCGCCGCCGCCTGCATCGAGCACGTACTGTTCACAGACTGCGGAAAGTTTCCGTCTTGATGAATTGCACGGCTTCAGCCATGCCGTAAGATCCCCAAGGCAGTCCCCGCTAATATCCCCAGGGCAGTCCCCGCTAATATCCCCAGGGCAGTCCCCGCTTTTATTGTCATTCCCGAAGGGAATCTGCGTCTCCATCCGACCTCTTTTGTTTGTCATTCCCGAAGGGAATCTGTGTTTCGCATCGATCCGCGCCGGGCTACATATGCCCCGAGGAGACTCTGATTGAGTCTTTGTTTTGAAGGGGCGTGGCTTCACAGGCTGCGGAAAACTCGCTATCCGTGCTTTTCGGTGGGAGCGCAGGGCTTTAGCCCTGCGAAAATTCCAGCAAAATCAAGGGGCTTCAGCCCCGGGCCTTTCTCGCACAAAGCACCGACGCATCTCTTCAACCGCCCCTGGGGCCACAAACCCATTATTATTGACGCCCCCCACCGCCAAAGGACTATACTGGCTGCAAATGGCATGGGTTCCCCTATGCCTGGCGCGCGAGGTGAGTCTTCAGCCATTGCTTGAATGACAATGCGCTTGGAAGTACCCCCGGGGGGCCACCCGGCATGGTGGCACGTCTGCTCGAAGGCTCCGGGCGGGTGGTTCGGACCGTGTTCGACGATCTCGTAACTACTTTCTATCCATCCGATTGCAGAATATGCGAAGGCCCACTACTACGGGCCGGAGCGGTCCCCGTCTGCGACGACTGCCTCGACGGAATCCCCCAGCAGTCCGCAACTCTGTGCACACACTGCGGAGAAGCACTCGACATGGAGGGCGTCCGGTACGCGGGCCAGTATCCCGCCGAGGGGCTGTTGTGCTCCCCCTGCCGCATGGCCCCGCCCGAGTTCGAACGTGCCGCAGCCTACGCAACCTACGAAAACGAAGTCCGCGAGATGATCCATCTGCTCAAGTACGAGCGGATGCGGTCGCTCGCCCGGCCGCTGGGCGCGATGCTCGCCCGAACCATTGAAGCGCTGGAAGATGAAGCAGGCCAGGACCTGCTGGTCGTCGCCGTACCGCTATTCCGAGCCAAAGAGCGCGAGCGCGGCTACAACCAGACCGTGCTGCTGGCCGACGCCGCCCTGGCAGACCTGAAACATACCCGCCCGGCATGGAAGCTGACCGCCGCGCACAGCGCACTTCGCCGTGTCAAAGACACGCGCAGCCAGTTCTCCCTTACGCCCAAAGGCCGGCGCAGAAATCTACAGGGAGCCTTTGCCGCCGGAGCGGCGAGCGTAGTTGGCCGCAAAGTCCTGCTGGTGGACGACATCTACACCACCGGGGCCACCGCGCGGGCCTGCACACGGGTGCTCCGCCGGGCCGGAGCGGAAAAAGTTTGGGTCGCTACCGTAACGCGGGCGCAGCCGGAGACGGTCGCGCTCTGGGGGTCGAACATTAGCTGAAACCGGAGGGTTCACCGATGCAATCGGGCAAGCTGAGAAAGCAGGGGCACAACGCGAAACGTCACATCGGACACGGCGCAGGCCGCGCGCTCGCCGAGCCCGACATTCGCGCAGGCGTCTTCCGCCAGCCCGCCATGCAGACCCCGGTCCTCGTCCTCAACGCCTCCTACGAGCCCATCAACATCTGCGGAGCGCGCCGCGCCCTCGTCCTCGTCCTCAAAGGCGTCGCCCGCACCGAAGAGGAGCAGGGCACTGAGCTGCACGCCGCGCGCATGAGGATCGCCATGCCCAGCGTCATCCGCCTGCTCGAGTACCGGCGCATCCCCCACCAGACCCGCGCTCTCTCCCGCAAAAACATCCTGCTGCGCGACCGCAACGCCTGCCAGTACTGCAACGTCGTCCTCACGGCCAGCGAACTCACGCTCGACCACGTCGTTCCCCGCTCCCGCGGCGGCCTCTCCACGTGGGAGAACCTCGTCGCCTGCTGCCACGAGTGCAACCGCCGCAAGGGCAACCAGCTCCTGCACGAGCTGACCGACATGTGCCTCCAGCGCGAGCCGCGCCCCTTCACGCTCCACACCTCGCGCCACATCATGCGCATGATCGGCAGCGCCGACGCCGCCTGGCGCAAATACCTCTACTTCGAAACCGAACCCGCCGCCTGAACCCGCCCTCCCGCAGCCTGTTTTTGCATTTCCATTCCGCAGCCATTGACATTTCCATTCCGTAGCGCAGCGGAGGAATCTGCTGTTATCCGCGCTGCCACCAACCACGTCATCTCGTCGATAAACCGGAAGGCCGTGTCAAGGGCAGAGGAGTGACGGGTGCCCCATGCTCTGCGCTTTTTGCGAAGGGTGGGAACGTAAACCACTCACACCACCACGCACAACCAGCCACAACGCTTCCGTTGTGGCTGGTCGAAAAGCAAAGAACAGCACCCGCCATTTAGAACAGGAGCTTCAACCCAAGTTGCAGGTTGCGCGAGCTATTCGTCTTGCTGGTGACTCTCCCGAACGTCCCGGAGGTCGGGTTGAGGTCCGGACCAGACCAGTTGGGATGGTTGATGAAGTTGTAGGCTTCCGCGTTGAACTCGAAGCCAACCTTGTCGTTGATGGGGAACTTCTTCTTGAGCGCCAGGTTCCAGTTCTGGAAGCCCGGCTGGTAGATGGAATCACGCACGCCCTTCTGCAGGTTGAACGCGCCGTTCGAAGCCGTGAAAATCTGGGATCCATCGGCGTTTGTGGTTGAGAAGTACTGTCCGGTTTGCCCGGAGTATCCGGCGAACGTCTTCGAGATGTGCGGTGTCCCGTTCATGTTATAGAACTGGCCTTCGTTTCCGCACCCGAAGCTGCCGGTTCCGCCAACGCCGATCAGGTCGTTTTTGGTCCCGATGCCGCACGGCGCACCTGTCTGGAACTGAGCATTGCCGCTCAACTGCCAGCCGCCCAGCAGCTTGCCCGCCACCGTGTTCTGGTTAGCGAAGAACGGCAGAGCATACAGATAGTTGATGACGATCATGTGACGCGCGTCATACTCCGACGGCCCCCACAGATTCGTCGTGTTGTAGGTATCGGGAACGATGTCGCGGTAGTTCGAGCTGTCGTCCATGCTCTTCGACCACGTATAGCTCACACCGAACATCAACCGGTTCGTAAACCGACGGTTCCATGAAGCCTGCAACGAGTTGTACTTCGCTGCGCCGTTGCTCTGCTCCTGCTGGACGGCAGCAAAGCCGCGGTACGGCCGGATATAGTTCACGTTATATTTGGTGGTTGCATTCGCCTGAACGGCAGTGATCGTAGGCTGGTTGATGTCGTACACTCGCCAGTTATGCGTGCCGCGCGCGCCAACGTAGGCAATCGAGACCGTCGAGCTCAGCGGAAGCTCGCGCTGGACGGAGATGTTCCAGTTCCACCGCACCGGGGCCTTCAGGTTCTTGTTCAACGTCGTTACCGTCAGGGCGGGCGCGACGCTCGCGTTCAGCGACCCACCCGGATTGTCCACCATGCTGGCGTGGCTGCCAGGTGCCGCAGACACCGTCACAAACGGCTGGAACGGAGGATTGCCGCCCGGGAAGATGTTGTCCAGCAGACCCATGCGCGTCGCAAACTCGCCCACGCCCGCGCGGAACACCGTCTTCGAGTCCGACTGATACGCAATGCCCAGGCGCGGCTGCACCGTGTTCTCCACGTCAACGTAGCCCTTGTTCAGATTCGGAGCGAACAACCCGTTGCACGATCCGCCATCGCACGCATTCGAGTTCGCTCCAGCGCCAATCACCCCATGCTTCGCAGCCGAACTCGGGAACTGGCTGAAACCCGGAATGACCATGCCTTCATACGGATTACCCGTCCCCAGGATGACAAACCCTGTCTTCGAATCCACCTGCGGCGCCTTGCTGACGTCATACGAGGCCGGGTCGAAGTACACCGAGTTACCCCACGACGGCTTGTAGGGCGTTATCGAAGTAAACCGCAGACCGTAGTCGATATGGAACTTCGGCGTCACCTTCCACGAATCCTGCAGGAACCCTTCATACTCCTGACCGCTCCACACCGTATACGCCTTCGGTCCAATCTCCGTGTAGCTGTCCGACAGACCTACGGCAAGGTTGGCCAGACCCACGCCTGTTGTGGGTCCGAACGTGCTCCGAGCGTCAGTAAAGACGAATGAACCATTCTGGTTGTTGGCTCCGCCCGGTACAGTCGAGACATTAATCTGGTCGAAGTCATTCTCACCCTGGTAGTTGACGTAGACTCCGCCCTTGACCGTGTGGTTGCCCCAGACCTTGGTCAAGCTGTCTGAGAGCGTATAGATCGGCCCCTGCGAGTGCGAAGGATACGGACCGCCGGCCAGGCTGTAGAAATTGGGAATGTTCAGCGTAGGAATCTTGTTCGGCTCCAGCTTGCCCGCAGGGAACAGATACGGATAATTGACCCCAAACTGGTCCCGGTGGAACCCCGCCAGCGACTCGTTGACAGGAATGTACACGCGGTCAATGCTCACCGTACCGCGCAGCTCATTAATCAAAGTAGGCGTAATCGTCCACGTCCAGCCCAGCACATTCGTCTGGTTGGGCCGATTGAAATACTTACCAGTCAGGCCGGATCCCTGATCGAACGGCTGATATTCAAGGTAAGTCGCATCCTGCCTGCGATACTCAAAGCGGTTGTGGTCGTTCAGCACGAAGTCAACGTTGATGACCTCCTTGCGCTGGTTGGTCGGGTGCGCTGCCTGAGCAATCCAGTTCTGATTGCCCTGCGAGAAGCCCGGCGTCGGCTTGGGATAGACGCTCATCAGCGCCAATCCATTTGGACTCAGGCCAGACGTAATGACGTTATTCAGAAGTGGGACGCAGCTCGCGGTAGGCTTCCCATTGCTATAAACACAGGTCGTGGGATCGTAGATCGGCGTCACGCCCTTGTACCACGGGTTCGCGCTCAGCAGCTCGCTGAAGTCGCCTGTCCGCATCCGCAAGGTCGGCACAGCCTGCGTCTGCGTATCCGTAAATCGGTAGCGAATCCAGTCCTCGTTCACAAACCAGAACAGCTTATTGCGCAGCGGGTCCATCGCGTGGACACCCGGAATCCAGACCGGGCCGCCGGCCGTGAAGCCGAAGTTGTTGTAGCGGAACGGCGAAGCAAACTTCGTCGTGGAGCTATGGTTGCGCGTCCACGTGTTGGCATTCATCGCCGAGTTTCTCAGGTATTCATACATCGACCCATGGAAGTCTCTGCTTCCGCTCTTCGTCACCAGCCGTATCTGGCCGCCCGACGCATTTCCATACTCGGCCTGATAGTCAGCAGTCAGCACCTGCATCTCTTCGGTCGAGTCCACGCTGGCCACGCCAATCAGCGCGCCGCTGCCTCGCGTCCTCACCGCGGGAGCGCCGTCAAACGTCACCAGCGTGTCCTGCGTGCGCGCGCCGTTGATCTGGAACGGAACACCGCCGCCGACCGCAAAATTGAAGTCGCCCAGGGTCGAGCTGCTCCGCAGCCCCGGCAGCAACGCTCCCATATAAATCGGATTGCGCCCGTTCAGCTCCTGGTCGGAGATCTGCCGCCCAGTCACCTCGTTCTGCACCGACCCGGACTCGGTCTGGAGCACCGACGCCGTTGCCGTCACCTCCACCGTTTCCGTCGCCGCGCCCACCGCCAGCGCAGCGTCCAGCGAAAGCGTCGTGCTGGCGCTCAGCTTGTTATGCGTACTGGTGTACTTCTTGAAACCCTTGGACTCGGCCGTCATCGTGTAGACTGCCGGACGCAGGTTCGTCACCGTATAGTGCCCGTCGGCGTCCGACATCACCGCGTGTTTTTCGCCGGTCGCTTCGTTGACGATCGTCACCTGTGCGCCAGGAACCACCGCCCCGGACTGATCGCGTACAAAACCGGTAATCGCGCCTACGTCGGACTGGGCAAATGCGGATGTCGCAAGAAATGCCCAGATCATCAACGTGGCACAGAGGAAACTGAGTGTTGCTTTCGTGGCTCGATGCATGGCTGCTCCTTTTGAATGAAACGTGACAATTGGGTGTGTCACAGTACAGAACGTTTGAAGGGAAATTTTTGCGAGGCGTATGATTGCGCTCCCACATCGTCTCACCTGTGTACTCGTTCCAATAGGCATTGTCAACATATTTTTCAAATTTCCTTAGAAAGTAACCGCTTCCGTTGGCAGGCCCGCACCCCCGAACGGTATGATAGCCATCCCAGACCGGCATCTCTTCCCGCCCCATCGCAAAGCCGGGTACCCCATCTTCGCGGCGGCTTGATCGCCGCTAAGGTGGGGTCGCAGGAAGACCCTCTCTTTGCGGGTGCCTTATCCTTCGCAGCTTCATGCGAAGGGTGGGAACGAACACACTCCACCAGCCACCCGTTTTTGCATTTCCATTCCGCAGCCCTTTCCATTTCCATTCCGTAGCGCAGCGGAGGAATCTGCTGTTATCCGCGCTGCCACCAACCACGTCATCCCGCCCTGAGCGGCGCAACGCGCTGCGGAGTGGAGAGACCCCGGTATTTTGCCTTATGCTGCTCGTCCAAAAGTGTTGAATGGCCTTTCGGTGGAAACCCAGCCCGACCCCAGACCCTGTCAATCCCCACCTCCTGTGGATAACCCCACATCCCGCACAAAAACAACGACAATCTCACCCACAAACGTTGGCGGTCGAGTTTCCCTCACCCCGCTACAATAGAAGTAGAGGGTGAAACATGACGATCCCGGCGCAACCGGAAGGCTGGAAGACTCCCTACCATAACCCCTTTATTCAAAGGACTTTACCCGTAACCCATTTGTTTGAAGGAATTTACCTATAACTCCTTTGTTCAAAGGAATTTAGCACTTAAGTACGGGGAGGGGATACCTACCGCGACGGCCGACCGGCGATCGCCTCCGCCGCCAGTTTCCCGCCCTCGGTCAAGTGATAGAACCGGTCCGCCGCCACGTTCTCGAAACTCTGCGAGGTCCCATCCGGCCACAGCACCTCGACCTTGTCGATGCTCGCCGCGTCCCCCAGCCCGAAGTGCAGCCGCAGGTCGCTCTGCGAAAGGTAGCTCCCCCCGCTCCTCACCTCGCCAAGCTGAGTCAGCTTCCCCGTCGTCACCCGGACGCGAGCATTCAGCGCCAGCCTGTTCTTCGACCCACCCTCAAGCTGGAAGCTGACCCAGTGATTCCGAGGATCGCTCTTCGACTCCAGAATCATCGGCCCGCCGGTCAGGTTCTCGACCACCACATCGAGCCGGCCCGTATTGAACAGGTCGCCCACCGCCAGCCCCCGGCTCACCTGAGGCACCCGCACCGCCGGCCCGCTCTCCTGGCTCACGTTGCGGAACGTCCCATCACGATTGTTCTCGAAGACCAGCTTCGGTTCCCGGTACGAGATGCCCAGCTTCGCATCGTCCACCTGCGGATAGACATGCCCATTCACCAGCATCAGATCCAGCCACCCCGAGTTGTCCAGATCGAGAAACGCATCCCCCCAACCCACATACGGCGAGCTGGGCAGCGCAATCCCAGCCACCCGCGAGACATCGGTGAAGTTCATGTTGCCGTCGTTGCGATAGAGCGCAGCGTACTCATCGCTGAAGTGAGTCACAGCAATGCTCATGCGACCCACATTCATATAGTCGCCGACGGCCAAGCCCATGTTCGCCTGCTCGACTCCGTCCTCGCTCATAGCCACGCCCGCATCGAGCGCCATCTCCTTGAAGTGACCGCCGCCCAGGTTGTGATACAGAGAGTTCGGCTCCCCATCATTGGCAACAAAGAGATCCAGCTTGCCGTCGTTGTCAAAGTCCGTCCAAACCGAGCCCAGCCCGAAGTAGTGGTTCGGATCATCCACGCCCGCCTGCTTCGCCACCTCGGTAAACGTCCCGTCCCCGTTGTTGCGATACAGCGCGTCCGGCGAGCCCTTCAGTCCGCGCGGCCCGCACTGCACAGCAATCCCGTGGTATTGACACGTCTTCAACGAGCCGAACTTCGGCAGGTCGTGCAGGTCCAGATCAACATAGTGCGGAACGAAAAGGTCTGGAATGCCGTCGCCGTCGTAGTCGCCGAACGAGACGCCTGTGGCCCAGCCCGCATCCTTGTCGAGCCCCGCGGCTTTCGTGACATCGGTAAACGTGCCGTCACCGTTGTTGCGATACAGCACCACGCCACCGAAGCAACTGACAATCAGGTCAGGCCGACCGTCGCCATTGTAGTCACCGACGGCAGCGCCCATCGCCCAGCACGGATAGCCAACACCCGCCTTGTCGGTCACGTCGGTAAACGTTCCGTCGCGGTTGTTATGGTAGAGTGCGCCGCGCGCCTTCTTGCCCCCAAGTGCCATCGAGACGCTCGGCGCGTTGGTGAAGTAAATGTCCGGCCACCCATCGCCGTCGTAGTCAATCAGCGCCACGCCGCCGCTCATCGACTCGACGATGTACTTCGCCTCCGGGCTGGATAGGTGCTCGAAGTGAATGCCGGTCGAGGCAGTGATGTCCACCAACTCCGGCACGTGCCTGGCCGCGGAATGCACAGGCAAACGCACGGCCTGGCCGCAAAGCGCGACCGCGCAGCAGAGCATCAGTGCAGGAACGCAGCCGCGGAGTAGACGCCGGGCCATCTACTTCACCGCGTCATCCTGCGGCGTGTCGATCCGCATGTCTTTGTAGACAACCGCGAGCTTCGCCTTCAGGTCCTTGTATTTCTGATACTCCGCCAGCTCGCGCTTCGAGTCCTCAGGCTGGTGCAGCTTGCGATAGACGCCGCCAAGCCGGAAGTGCGCCAGCACGTTCGACGGGTCCGCTGCGACGACCTGCTTCAGCAGAGGTAGCGCAGCCGCATCATCGGCCTTTTGCGAGTAGACGTGCGCCAGACCGATCAGCGCATCCGCATCGTTCGGCTGAAGCGCCAGCGCGCGCTTGTAATATGCTTCAGCGCCGGTGAGATCGTTCTTGTCGGCGATCACGTCGCCCAGCCGAGCCAGCGCCTTCTCGTCCCGGCTGTCCTGCTCGACGGCAAGTTTGTACTCGGCCCCGGCCTCGGCCTTGATCTTCGGGTCGTCCGAACTGTAGAGTGCCTCGGCCAGCTCGAAGTGGATGCCCGGCAGCTTCGGGTCGGCGGCAATCGCCTTGCGGAAGCTGGCGATGGCGCCGGGGAGGTCGCGCTCGCGCGCCAGCTCATGCGCGATGGCCTGGTGCATCTGCGCCGACTCCGGTGCGGCAAGCGACAGGTCGAGCAGCGCCTCGCCGGAAAGGTCCGAGTAGATACGGTACGCCGGATACAGCACACGCGGGTCCGTCGGCGAAGCCTGCCGGAGCGTCTCGACCACCCCTGCGGCAGCAACCAGGTCGTGCTCCGCAGTGTAAATCTCAATCAGCTCCAATCCCGCCTGCACCTGAATGCCCGGCTCCTTCAACTTCGGCACCACGGCTGCAAGATCGGCCTTCGCCTGGTCTGTCTTGCCCAAGTGGCGCTCGCACATGCCGAGCAGAGCCTGAATCTTCGTCAGACTCGGCTGCGCCTGGACGACGGTGCGCAGATGCGGCTCCGCTCCGGCGAAGTCGCCCTGAAAGTACAGCAACACTCCCAGATTCCCCTGCGCGTCGATGTTCGCCGGGTCGAGCGCGACGACGGCGGCAAACTCCTTCGCCGCCAACGCGGGCTTCTTCTCAGCCAGAAGCTCGTGCGCCCGCCGCTCATGCGCCTGCACCTGCTGAATGACAGACACACCTCCGGTTTGTGCCGCAATTGAGCCAGATCCACCCAGGCCCAACAGCAAAAGAAGAGAAAGCAACTTCATTGGAAGACCGTCAGACCCCACAGGGGCGCCTACTTAAAAGAAAATGGGATGGCGGAGTGCGTCCGCCATCCCAACGGAGTTTATCAGAACGAGAGCCGCGCACCGACCTGCATCGTACGCCCGCCAATTGTCCGGCCTCTGATCGTTGAGGTTCCGGTCTGGACAGCGCCTACCGCCGAACAACCTGTAGTCGTGGTATTGGAGCAGACTGCGAGAGAGGCACTCGGCAGATTGAAGCTGGGGTGATTGAAGACGTTCTGAGCATCCGCTCGAACTTGGAGATGCACTTGCTCCCAGATGGCGAAGCTCTTTCCGAGGGAGAAGTTAACATTCGAGAGGCCAGGTCCGTTCAGACTGTTCCGTCTGGAATTGCCAAACGTTCCTGCAGCTGGCGCGGCAAACGCAGCTTCATTGAACCACTGGTTCGTCCCATGGAACGCCCCGTGACTGCTGAGGTGTGCCTTTCCAATAACATTGGGGTACCAGCTTCCCGCCTGTGCATACGAATTGTTTTTCTTCATCGTCACAGTAAACGGCTGTCCACTTTGAGCGACGACTGTACTGGATGCCTGCCAGCCGCCCAAGACTTCATCGAGCAGCCAGTTGTTATTCAGGAACTGCCGTCCTCTGCCGAATGGCAGCTGATAGATGACGCTTCCCTTGATGGCATTGCGAACATCGAAGTTCGAGTTTCCATAGTTCGCATGGAGATTGTACGAACTCTGGTATGGCTGACTGCCCGCTCGGCTACCCCAACCGGACGAATCCATCTCGTCGAGGAAATGTGCCCATACATAGTTGAAGTTGAATTCCAACCCATGCGTCAGACGCTTTTGGATCGAAGCCTGCAGTGAGTTGTAATTGGACACTGCATTATGAGCCACATAGCCGCTGATGCCGGTATATTGCGGATAAGGCCGATACCCCAGCGCAACGTCGTTCGGGCCGAGCTTGTCCTCAGGAATCTGGTTGATATCCGCATTCCACGGCAGGTTGTGGCCGTGACTTGCTATATACGCCAATTCAACAGCCATGTTGTTGCTCACCTCCCGCTGGACGCTCAAGTTCCACTGGTACGAGCCGCCAACCGGCGTCTTGTAAGGGGTGTAGTTGACTCCCTGCCCGTTGAATTTGCTTGGGTCAGTCGTGGCCGAGATATAGGGAAGGTTCGCCCCTGACGAAGACAGAATCACGATAGGCGTGACACCATTTGTCTGGTCTGCGGCATTGCCCTTCTGGCCAAATGCGTTCCCCATGCCTCCTCCGTAGGTATCGAGGCTCCAGTTATATGCATAGAACCCAAAGCCACCACGCAAGGTCGATTTGGGATCGAACTGCCACGCAAAGCCTAAACGCGGCAGCAGCGTGTTATACACGGGCTTCTGAAGCGTTCCACCGTGAGCTGACCCATACCACATCGCTCCCAAAGTTCCAGATGCAGGATTCGGCAACGTGGGGTCGAAGGTCGCCATGTTGCCCTTTACCTCGCCCCAACCGGACTGAATCTGGTAGCGCAAGCCGAGGTTCAACGTCAGGTGCGGAGTGACTTTGTAGTCATCCTGAACGAACAGCTGCGGCAGACGCATTCTTGCCCCAAATTCAGGCGTCACCCCTGCACTCCAGTCATGCGTCTGGCCGAGCAGGAAATCCGCAAAACCAAAACCGGTGGTGCTGTCGCCTTGGGTGGATGCGGTATATACGCCTGTATAACTCATTGTTCCGCCGTTTGTGTTTCCCCATGCTGTCGAGTTGTCGCGGTAGAACAGGAACTCACCACCAAAGTGCAGGATGTGCTTGCCGCGAATCATGGTCACTACATCCGATGGATCGTAGGCATGTTCTTTGTAGACTGCATTGGTATTGGGATCAAGGGTGTAGTATCCGGAAACTTGGGTTTTCGGGAAAATATCCGCCTTGGCGAACTGCCAACCCAGTTTGGCCGGAAAGCCCTTGCCCTGCGACGCGGGCACAAAGAAGTTCAACTGGTTCGTATAGCCCAACCGAAGTTCATTGATGGTGTTCGGGCCGATTGTCCACACGTCGGTGATCTGCGCGTTATGGCGGCTAACGTCCTGATACTGGCAGTTGATCGGGCAAATTCCCTGGCCGTTTGAATATCCGGGATTGTCGCTCTCTGTCTCCGACGCCGTCAGCCGATTGTTATCGGTGATGTCGTAGTCGAGACGCCCGAAGTATTTGGTAAACGGAGCGGAGTTCGGCACGTTGTAAAAATAATTGTTCGTCGTGATGCCGCCAACATTCGGACCTGACTGGTTCGCCTTGGGATAGTATGCCGCAATGGCCTTTGCCACAGGATCGATGCGGCTAGTGGGAATTCTATTGCCATTTCCATACTCAGCCGCGAACGACGTCCGTTGCACGACACCGCCGATGACCGTCGTCGTTGCCGGATCGTAGATGGTGGGCAGGCCTGCCCCGGTAAAATCGCCAGCCAAAGCAGCCGCGTCTGGAACTGTCGCCGATCCCGTAGAAGCTGCGCCGTGGTTGATGATCTTGTCGTAATTGAAGAAGAAGAAGAGCTTCTTCTTGAGGATTGGGCCGCCAACGGAGAACCCGAAGTTGTTATAGCGGACCTTACCGAGCGCCTGCTTCCTCGTCTTCGTAGCGAAGGCATAGCTTGCCGCGTCGAACGCATCGTTCTGGTTATATTCGTAAACCGAACCGTGGAAGCTGTCCGTGCCGCCCTTGCTGATCTGGTTGAACATGATGCCGCCGACGCCATACTGTGCGGAGAAGGCGGATGCGCTGACCTGAAGCTCCTGCACGTCTTCGAGCACCATCACGTCAGCGTTCGCGCTCGAAGGCAGCGTCACAGCCGCGCCGTCCGCAAGTACTGTGCTGTAGGGAAGGTTGCCATTGACCGAGGCCACCTGCCCCGGATTGGACGCGCCCTGCGACCCACCAGGAGCACCCGAAGCGCCGGGCAGCAGGATGGTGAAGTTCTGCCAGTCCTGCCCAACCTGCGGCAACTGCGACATCGTCTTGGCTTCGAGCGTCGTCGTCTGGTCGCCGCTCTCAGTCTTCAGCAGCGGAACGTCGGTGCTGACCACGACCTCCTGCGTCACCGCGCCGACCGAAAGCTGGGCGTTGACCGTCGTGTTGCCGACCTGAATCGAGATCGACGAGCGCACGAACTTCTGGAACCCCTGCTTGGTGAACGTCACCTCATACGTGCCCGCGACGATGGAGGACGTGTCGTAGAGCCCGTCCTGGTTCGTCGTGTATTCCTTGGACACGCCTGTGTTTTTATTCAACACCGCGACCGTGACGCCGGGAATTGCCGCGCCGCTGGAGTCTGTAACGATGCCTCGAATATCGCCGGAGTTGGTGCTCTGCGCGAACCCGGCCCCAACAAAACCTGCCCACAGCAAGACTGCGAGCATCATTGTCGACCATCGCAATTTCATAAGGTTGCCTCCCAAAAGATGTTGCAGTTTGAACGCCGTCTTTCGCGCGGGCCGTTGGCGGCCCAATCCGTATCAAGACAAACGTTTGTCTTTACAGCGCATACAAGCGCGTTTGCCATTAGGCATCATGCGCTCAATCCTCGTCAAGTATTAAATCCTGTTCTCCAGCACTTCCGGTTTTCTCTTCGGAGTCCGGAACCGTCAGGCCACGGCCCAACGAATCAGTTCGTTTGTCGGGGCCCGCACATCTCGCATCCCGGCGAAGCCAGCAAGGTCGAAGTCTGAACCAAGACAAACGTTTGTCTTAGCTGGCTAAACGGGTGCGTTTGTAATTAGGCATCACCGGTATGCCGTTCGTCAAGGTTAAAATCTTCCCGGTTGCGTTATTGCGTGATTACACCTGCTACATCGCAACAATACTTCGCGTTATCTATCGCTTACAACCCACGGCCGTCTTTCACTTCGACGCGGACTCCGGCCCGGGTGCCGGATTGCTCATCGACGGCACCTGGCTCTGCTTGAGCAGGCGGTAGCCGTCGCGCGTGCGGATGCGGTACTTCTGGAGGTCTTTGCCGACCAGCTTCACTTTGATCGACCGCCAGCCGCGGTTGGGGTTGGAGGCGGGGTAGTAGCTGAGCGAGTACAGGTGGGCGAGGTCATCGCGGATGGACATAAAGGCCTGCTTCTCGTCCTTCCAGTCCTTGGAGAAGTACGCCTTGCCTCCCGTGGCCTTGCTCATGCGCTCGAAGACAGCGGTTGAGACCGGCTCTTCCTCCGCCTGCCGCGTGCTGATCATATAGATGATCGTTCCGGTGGACTGCGCCAGTTCCGCTACGTCCTCGGGCGGAACCAGGCTGGCGTTGTCCGGTCCGTTCGAGAAGACGACGATTGCCTTGCGTCCCGTCAACTGCGCGGCGTCTTTGACCGTCAGCAGCAGCGAGTTGTAGAGCGCAGCGTCATCTCCGGCCACCGTGCTGCGCACGCTGCGCAGGATCTGGTTGCGGTCCGGCGTCAGCGTGGAGACGCGAGAGAGATTGCGGCTGTAGGAGTAGAGCGCCACCTGGTTGACACCCACGAGCGAACGCACAAAGTCCGCAATGGCGTCCTGTGCGAAGACAAACCCACGATACATATAGTTGCTGGTGTCGAACAAAATAAAGACGTTCGCCCCGCCGCTGAACGCAGTCGGTCCTATTGTCGAAATATTTGACGCCTTCGTGTCGTCGGTCTTTGCTGCCTCTTCTGCTTCCGGTCCGTGGCCGACGTTGATCAGTCTGCGGGTGGGCTCGTTACCTTCCTCAAACGTTGCTGTCTTCTCTGGAATGTTGTCTTCATAGATAGCGAAATCTTCAGGCCGCAGTCCGCTGATGTAGTTTCCTTTGCGGTCGGTCACAGCCACATTCAACTGCACCAGCACGACATCGACGTGAATGCTGTTGGTCTCGTCCTGAGCGACGGTTCCCGCGCCTCCAAAGAAGGCGACCGCAAACAGGCCAAGGAACAAAACATATTGCTTTGCCATCACTCTTCTATTGCGCGGTCGCATCTTTGGTCGTCTCCTCTAACGAAGCGTTACGTTGTCCGCCGGTGGGACCCAGCTTGATCTTGCCTGCTCGAAGTTCGGCGCCTGTTTCGTGCATAGCGCGGAGAAGGGCCGGCCAGTCATCCAGATTCGTGGCGAAGATGTTCGCGGTCATGTGCAACGTCAGCAAGGGGACAAGACGATTGAGCATCACGGGCGGATAGCCCATCTCGTCGGCCAGCCGTGCCCAGTAGAGGTTGCTCGACTCCCACGACTCGCCAAAGAGGCGGCTCGAATACCCGGCAAAGAACGGAAGCTGCTTCAAGTGCAGCAGATCCAGCGAGTCGGTCTGAGCGAGTGTCGGGTGCGGTACACCGAAGTCCTCTGCGATGCGGTCGCGGCTGGTCTCCGCAGGGTCCTGGCGGCAGAGTGCATCCAACTGCTGACCCGCCGGTCCGTAGGAAGCCGCCTCCGCGGGATACTTCTCGCGGAACTCCGCAGTCAGAAAGAATATGTCCGCCGGCATCAGTTTAGGAAGCATCGCGTCCATGTTGTCGGAGGTTCTGAGCGCCTCCCGGGTCTCCTCCGTCCGCTGCGGAGACATGCGATCGGAAAGAATGCCAAGCACCTTGCTCTTCAGCGCAGCGTCCTTCACGGAAGCCGTCAGAAGCTCCTCGCCTGCGCGCTGGTAGAGCGCGACCGCGTGCAGTTCGTTATGCGACACGTTCCACCACCGCGGCAGAGTCGCATTGACCAGAAGCTGCGGCACCAGTTCCTCCCAGATCAGCGCCTGCACGTTTGCCGGAGAGATAAATTCCTGCTCCGCAGTCGCCAGCGAATAAGGCAGATCGGCCAGCGATCCCATCAGATATGCTCCGCCGCCTGCCGGAGTGCCTACCCCCAGCAGCATCGGCGACCGCCAAGGGTCTTCAGCGCCGACCACCGAAATTCCGGTGAAGTCGTGCGACCGCACAAACAGCGGATTGTCATGCAGTATCTGAGCGCCGGGCGGCTCGTAGTACGCATAGTTCAGCCCAACCAGAGTGTCTCTGAGGAACGGAGCAAGCTGCCCGCGCGCCGTCTCCAGTTGCGAGCGCGTGCCCGGAGCTTTGATGACTTTGCTCAGGTCGGTCTGCACCTGAAGTTCGGCATGGTGGCTGCGGTAGATGCCCGGCGCCCAGGTGATTTTCTCGTTTTCCGTGAATATAGGCTGGGGCAACTCGAACTCTCTGAGTTCCCCTGCCAGCCCCAGCAGCGAGCTATCGCGCGCCCCGCCGTTAGCCATCTTGTTCAGCCCGTCGCTTAGCGCAAACAAAGTGTCGAGCGAGACCAGCCGCTGATCTTCCATCACGGAGCGTATCCGGTTTGCGATTTGCTCCTGGACCCATTGCCCATCGGCGCTTGTCTGGTGCGGCCCAGCCAGCAGATCCACGATCTCCTCCTGTGGATTGCTCCCGCTGCCGCCTGCTGCTTTCAACATCTCGCCCAGCGAGCCGCGTGCGGCGTCGAAGAGCTGGATGGTAGTCGTAACCTTGTTGAAGGGATCGATCACCTTCTGCCACGAATCGTTCCGTGCGCTCGCCGGAATCTCCCCCTGCCGCGCAAGAATCTGCCACAAGCCAATGTTGGCCTGAAACGATCCCATGACGTTTGCTCGCAGGTTCTGGTTCGAGATTTTGTCAATCGACCCCGCGATATTCACGAAGCGCAGGATCGACTGGTCGGCCAGTTCCGGGAAGTCGCTGAAGATCAGATACCAGTTGCCGTACTCTCCATATTTCTTCGCCAGCTCCGTTACTGTCTCCGGGGCCAGCCGGTCGCCGGCCGGTCGCCTACGGTCGATCTCACCGATCATCAGATAGATTTGCAACGGTCCCTGGTCGGTGGAGACGCGCGACATCGCGGTCAACCCTTCCAGCAATTGCTCGGGACGAGTCCATCCCTGCGCCTTCTTGCCCCAGTTTCGTACAACCTTCGAATCCGACTTTTGCGCGAAGATCTGCTTCCACACGTCCAGATTGCCTGGAATCCTGGGCTCATCCTTCTGGTTCCACTCCAACCGCGTATAGAGAACAAGCAGGTCAGCGGCCTTGCGAAACGCGCCACGCGATGCGTCCGTGTCCAAGTCTGGGTCCCGGAACGCCTCGTACAGGTGCCGCAGCCGCGGCCCTTCTGTCAGTCGCGCCTGCTGCTGCTGGTCAACGCGCGACAGAACATCGAAATATGCCGCCAGCCAGCCCCGGTCTTTGGCCAGCAGGCGCGGCACAAACTCTCCCGGCGCCGACGGACTTACTCCCACCAGTTCCTTCCAGCCCGCCACCGCAGACGGCCCGCCCGGCACCGCTACGCGCCCTTCATGGATGCTGATCTGGCTTCCATAGAAATCCAGCGTGCCAGCGAACGGCAGCAACCTTCTCAACCCTGTCGAGCGCACCATCGCAACCCGCGTCTCATCGTCGCTCTTCGAGAGCGCCCAGTACAGACGCGCAATGTCGGGGTTGTACAGCAGCACATCCACCAGGTTGCCCTTGCCGAATCCTCGATCCTTGGATGAGGACAGCGAAATCCAATCCCGCTCTTTCAGCAGAATGGGTACATTGGTTGGCGTGTACTTGAGGACGAACGGCTTGCCGGTCTGAAGCGCCTCTTCCAACTGCGCCAGCGGAAAGCCGGAATCGATGGTCAGAAACGCTCTGTCTGGATTTGCCGTCTCCAGCGAGAAGCTGCTGGTTCCGCAGCCGGGTCGTAGACGGTATCCGAGAATCTGAATCAGTGTGCCCGCGTCGTCGCAGTTTGTCACCTCGATGGCGTTGTGCGCACCGGCCAATATCTGAAGTTCTGTCGCCTGATCCAGATAGCGATCGAGCAGACGCAGAAACTCCGTTGGCTGGTGCCCGTCTTCATAGCCATGCGAGAAGACGTTGCGGGCCAACAGCGGCATGACATCGCGCGCCGTAATTTTCTGGCTGATCCCCGCCATGCGCAGAAACGACCGCAACGGACCAGGAATGCCGACTGTGTCGGCAACCACCGGTTTAGGCAGCGGGGCAGACGGGGCATAGGACGCCGTGTCGGGCCCGCTTCCCCAGCAAGCCGCAGGCCATACACACAGAGAAAGGAAGAGTGCCGCAACTACAGGCCGCAGCCAAAGAGGAGACTTCATCGCACCGTACCTCTTAGAGCCGTCGTACCTGCGGTGGGCGTCCACTTTTCCGGACACCCCTACCCCACGTGCAAGGTGGAGAAAAAGGTCTGGAAAACCGCAAGTTCAGCACCGTCTTGGCTTGCGCCGCCACAACGCCTCTACCGACCGGCTCCTGCTTTCGTCGGACAAGATTTGGTGTCCAGCCTCGTACCTAAGCGCTTCAGGACAACAATGGGAATCAGAAATCGCGTCTTAACGAACTTGATTCAGTGGCGAATACTCTACGCCCGATGCGCCCCGGTTGGCTAGTCAGGAAGTCACGAAATTGTCAAAATTGCGCAGCCGTCGCCTTTACGCCGTTCATGACGGCGCTAGATCTCTCCCGGGCCTTGCCATCCGGATCAGGACGAAGACTTCAAACAGGCTCAAATCTGGAGAACGTCACCGTCCTTCGCCACCATCTCATAGAGAACCGGGTTGACGAAGAACCCAAGAAAGAGCCGCGATACCAGACCGGCAACAATGACAATCGCAAACGGCTTCTGGGTGTCCGACCCGATGCCCGTTGAAAGCGCCGCAGGCAACAGGCCCAGGCAGGCGACCAGCGCCGTCATCATAATCGGCCTCAGCCGCAGCAGCGAAGCCTCGCGCGTGGCCGTGCGAATATCCTTGTTTTCCAGACGCAGCTTATTGATATAGGAGACAAGAATCACGGCCGTCTCCACCGAAACGCCCATCAGCGCCAGCAGGCCCAGCGCCGACGACACGCTGAACGGCGTGTGCGTCAGCTTCAGCGCAATGAGCGCGCCAACCGGCTCCGTCAGGATGACGCCGAGCGCAATCGTCACCGGGAATTTAATGTTGCCGTAAAGGGCAAACAGAATCATGAAAATGAGCAGCACGGCCATTGGCCCGATGAACTCCATCTGGTGCTTGGCCTCCAGAAACTCGCCGTACTCTCCTCCCCATGCGATGCGGTAGCCCGGGGGCAGCGACTTCGTAATGTCGGCAATCGCCTTCTGCCCGGCCTCGACGCCGCGTTCCAGATCGCGCCCTTCGATGCTGTACTGCACGCCGATGTAGCGCGAGTTGTTTTCTCGGTAGATAAACGACGCGCCTGCGCCCTCGTGGATGTTGGCCAGGTCGCTCAGCGGAATCTGCTGCCCGCCGGGCGTACCGACGAGCAGATTGCCGATCTGCTGCGCGTTCTCGCGGAACTCAGGCTTCATCCGCACCACCAGGTCGAACAGCTTTTCGCCCTGAATGACCTGCGTGGCAGCCTGGCCACCGACCGCCGCCTCTACCACCGCTTCCACGTCGGCTACATTGATGCCGTAGCGGGCAATCTTGTCGCGGTCCACGTCAATCTGCAAGCTGGGCTGGCCCAGCTCGCGCACGACAGTCAGTTCCGTGAACCCGGGCACGAGCGCGAGCCGCCGCTTAATCTCAAGCGCCTCGGACTGAAGCACATGAAGATCCGGCCCATAAATCTTCACCGCCAAGGCGCTCTTCAGTCCGGTCAACGCCTCGTCCACTGCGTCTTCGGCGGGCTGCGTGTAGTTGAAGATGACACCGGGAAACGCCTTGAGCTGATTCTGAATATCGTCAGTCAGTTCCTTCTTATTGTGGATCGAACCCTGCTTCCATGAAGGATCATTGTAGGGCTTCAGGCCGACGTAAAATTCGTCGTTGAAGAAGCCGGTTGCGTCGGTGCCGTCGTCGGGCCTGCCCAGCTCGGAACCCACGTCCGTCACCATCGGATACTTCATCAGGATATTGCGCACCTTGGGAGAAAATCTGCTTGCCTCGTCGAACGACACCGTATAAGGCATCGTCGCACGCACCCACAGCGCGCCTTCGTCGAGGTGCGGCATAAACTCGCCGCCGATGAACGGCACCAGCAGCATCGTCGCCGCGAAGATCGCCGTGGCAACAATCATCGTCGTCTTCGGATGATCGAGGCACCAGTCCAACTGCACCGCGTACTTCGCGCGCAGCCACTCGAAGGGCTTGTTCGCGCGCTCATGCACGCCGCGCCTGAACCAGTAGGAACACATCACCGGCACAAAGGTCAGCGTCAGAATCAGAGCGCCGATCAGTGCAATCGAGACCGTGTCCGCCATCGGACGGAACAGCCGTCCCGAAGGCCCGGTGAGTGCGTAGATCGGCAGATAGCCCGCAATGATGACTGCGACCGAATAGAAGACGGGGCGGTCTACGTCGCGCGCCGCTTCGAGAATCACCTCATCGAGGTTGTATTGCTGACCCTCGCGCTCGCCCAGCACGCGGAAGATGTTTTCCACCATCACTAGCGTGCCGTCGATCAAAATTCCGAAGTCGATGGCGCCAATCGAAAGCAGGTTCGCGGCAACGCCTCGTTCGTGCAGAAAGATAAACGAGAACAGCAAGGCCAGCGGAATCGTCAGCGCAACGATCACCGCCGCGCGCACACTCACGAGAAACGCAATTAGCACGACGAGCACGAGCGCCATGCCGAGCAGCATGTTGTGCTCCACTGTATCGATGGTCAACTGCACGAGGTCGCTGCGGTCATAGAAGGGCCGCACCTTCACATCGGGTGGGAGGATTTGCTCGTTCAGCTCCTTCGTCTTCGCCTCGACGCCCTTCAGAACGTTCTGAGTCTGCTCGCCGCGCCGCATCATAATGACGCCTTCGACGGCGTCGTCGCGCTTGTTGAAGCCGAACTCGCCCAGCCGCGGAGCGTGCCCGATCACTACCTCGCCGATGTCTTTGACCCGCACCGGCACTCCATTCTGCGAACCCACTACGATGTTGCCGATGTCTGACGTATCGCGCACCAGGCCAAGCCCGCGGACGTAGTACATCTGACCGCCCTGCTGATAGAAGCCGCCGCCCGCGTTCGAGTTATTCACCGAAAGCTGTTGCAGCACGGTCTGCACCGTCATGTGGTACGCGTAGAGCTTCGCCGGATCGAGCAGCACCTGATACTGCATCACCGTGCCGCCGAAGCCGGAGTCATCCGCCACGCCGGGCACCTGCTTGTACTCGCGCTCGATCACCCAGTCTTCAAAGGTCTTCAACTCCTGCGGCGTGCGGTCAGGGCTGTCGATCACATAGCGATAGACCAGTCCCGAAGGACTCGCCAATGGTGACAGCGTCGGCGTCACTCCGGCCGGATAGGTCACGCCGCTCAGTCGTTGAAACACCTGCTGGCGCGCAAAATAATCGTCGGTGCCCTCGTCGAACGTCATAATGACGTCCGAAAGCCCGTACAGCGAGATCGAACGCATCACCGAAAGCTTCGGAACGCCGTTCATCTCGACTTCAGTCGGCACCGTCACTAGCCGCTCCACCTCTTCGGCTGCGTGGCCGGGCCATTGCGTGATGACCTCGACCATCGGCGGAGCGAGGTCCGGATAGGCATCGACCGGCATGTGGTGGAACGAGATTGTTCCACCGACGATGATGAAGACGACCATCAGCAGAATCAACAACCGCTGCCGCAGCGCGAACTGGACGATGTGATGAATCATGTGCGGCGGTCTCCTTAGTGTTGCAGCGCGTTGGCGAACTGAAGGAAGAGGCTGCCATCGCCCACAACCCGCTCCCCGGCTGAGATGCCCTTCAGAATCTGCGTCTGGCCGTTCTGCCGCTGGCCCATCTCGACGTCGCGGCGGCCAAACTGGTTCTGACCCACGGCAACGTAGACAAACGGCTGGTTGTCGTCATCGCGGAGAATCGACGAGTCCGGCACGACAATCGCATTCGGGGTCGAGCCCGCCGTCGCCATGACGGTGCAGTACATGTCCTTCTTCAGCTTCTCGCCCGGGTTGTCCACCACAATGCGCGCCTGGAGCGTGCGTGTCGTTGGGTCGAGCGACGGCGACACATACGAGATGCGCCCGTGAAAGCTTTGGGGATACGCATCCGTCTGCACCGTCACGCTATCGCCGCTGCGCACATGCGACAGGTCCGATTGATATACATTCGCCAGTACCCAGACCGTGCTCAGGTCCGAGATGGTGAACGCCTGCGTCTGACCGGCCTGCACTACCTGCCCCGGAGACACGAGCCGCTCGACCACCTCGCCGCCAATCGGCGCCAGCACCGGAATCTGCGCGGAAGACGGAGACTTTGCGAGACTCGCCGGGTCTTTGATTCCCAGAATCTTCATCCCCTGCTCGGAGGCGTTCAGGTCGGCACGCGCCTGGTTGCGGTCCGACTCGGCCTGTTCCAGGTCCCGCTCAGCAATCGCATGGTGCTGATAGAGGTCTTGGGCACGCGCGTAATTCCGATCCGCCAAACGAAACGTATCCGACGCCTTCAGGTACGCATCGAGCAGTTGCGAATAATCCGGGCTACTCACATCGAGCATTGCCTGTCCGGCCCTTACATGCTGTCCCGGCATGACCAGCACCCTGCTTACCGGCCCGCCCACCTGCGTAATCACCGGAGTAGTCCGGAAGGCGTTGTACGCCACGGTCCCCGTCAGCCGCAGCGTCCGCGTCAGCGTCGTCGGCTCTACCGTAATCACCTGCACATGCGACATCTGATCTGCAGGAATGGTGAAGAGCTGCGGGGTCGCAGAGTTTCTGGCGTGTGTCGAAAACGACGTCATCTGGCTTGCATGTTCGCGGTCGCTGCGGCTGCACGCTGTTAAAGCCAGCACTAGAACAAGAGCCGCCGCATTTTGAAGATTGGTCCGTGTCATCCAACGTCCTGTCATGGAATGTTCCTCGTTCCTACAGCTTCACGAAGCTGTTCGAGCGAAAGCAGGTAAGAGGCCAGCGCCTGGCGATAGCCAAGCTCGGTCGTCCGGTATGTCCGCTCCGCGTCAAGAAAATCAAGCAGGCTCGCTGCTCCATGCTTGTATGCGTATTCGCTGATGCCGCGCGATTGCTGGGCCTGGTCCAGATACCCCGACCGATACAGCGCGACGATCTGATCGTTGCTGTGCAGGCTCTCAAAGGCGTCACGCACGTCCGTCATCACCTGCCCGCTCGCAAACTGCATCTGCTGCTGCGCTTGCGCAATGGCGAAGCCCGTGCGAGCAATCTCGCCCTGATTGCGGTCGAAGACAGGCAACTGAATTGACCCGAACAGTGACAGGTTGTTGATGCCGGTCAGGTGCGTATAGTTCACCTGACCGGTCACGTCGCGCTTGCCAATCGCCTTCTGCAACTGATACTGGCTGTTCGCGGCGTTAACACCGAGCCGAGCCGCCTCTAAATCCGGCCTCGTCGTAAGCGCCTTCGCCTGAAAGTCCTCGACCGTGCCCTTGACCGGCACGTACGCAAACGCCCCGGCGATGTCGTAATCAGGAGGTACCGACTCGTATCCAAGCAGTTGCCGCAGATCGGAAAGCCCCTGCACCCGCGCCAGCTTTGCCGCCGACACGTCTGTCTGAAACTGGAGCAGTTGCAGTTTGATCTTCAGCAGGTCGCCCTCGCCAATGTCGCCGGCCTTATAGCGCGCCTCACTGATCCCGACCGTGTCCTCGAAACTCTTCAGGTCCTGCTCCGCCAGCGCCAGCGTCGATTCAGCCAATTCCACATTGATGAACCCAGACGCAACGCTGAAGGTAAGCGTGCGCTCGTTGTCGGCAACCTGCGCCAGCGAAACCGCCGTCACGTCTTTAGCTGCCGCGAGCCGGTGTTGCCGCTTCCTGCCTCGCTCGAACAGGTAGCTCACGCCCAGGTCGAACTGCGCGGTGTTGCTCAGATAGTCCGAGTTGAACTCGCTCGGATTGAAGATGGGCAGAAACTGCGAGTCGGCCGACAGTACCGGGTTCGGGCGCAGATTGGCCGTCGTCTCCTCGGCCTGGTTCTGTTCGATCACCGTTCGGGCGGCTTTGAGGCTGTGGTTGTACGCCAAGGCCAGCTTGATGGCGTCATCGAGTGTAATCTTGACCGCACTTTGCGCCGAAGCGCCCGATGGGGGTGATGGATTCTGCGCAGAAGGGACCTGCGCACTGAGAGGAAAAGAGAATGCTGTTGCGGCCAGCACGACCGCAACCCGCAAATGATGTACACGCATGAGCAGTCAGCCCTTTTTTAAAGCAGTACGAATACACTTCATGCCGCGCCTGGTCAGCGCGGAAGACATGCGTCTGCTATGCGTGTGCGGGAGGACCGCGCGCTGGGATGTCGCGCGGCACGGAGACAGGGGGCAGGTGGATCGGTTGTGTCTCCGGACCAGTTCCGGCCGGAACTAGCGTCGAAACCTGGATGCTTGCCACCGCAGGCTCAATCACCTGGTGGCTCATGTGGCAGATCGGGCAGTTGTCCGACGTCACCCCCACATGCTGATGCCAGACCATCCCGACGGTTGTGCCCAGCAATAGCGCGAGGATCGCTATCGGCAAGACCAGCCGCCAGATCCGTTTTTGGTCAGACATATTTCGGGCGCATCCGCCAAGCCCCTGAATCGCTATCGCCAGTGTAGCCCAGAACCCACTTCCAGTCAGTCTCGCGCGCGCCTGGATGGCAGCCAATACCCCATTCGGCTCAGTGACCTGAGCAGGTATGAGCAGGTAATAGACGGACACATCCTCAAAAAAGTCGCATCGAAAATTTATTTTGTTGACTATTAACGTCCGCCCGCTGTAGTGTTCGTTCGTTCTCCAAACTATAGGTCTCTCTGTTCCTGAAAATTGAATTTAAATTTGAATTTATTCTCTGGAGGTCTCAGTGAAATCGCTCAAACTGTTAGCGCTCTCATGCGCTCTTCTGTTCCTGGCCCTGCCCTACACGCTCTCGGCGCAGGCAGTCAACGCTACCCTGCTGGGAACCGTAACCGACCCCACGGGCGCAAGTGTACCGGGCGCCAAAGTCACCGCCACCCAGGTCGCCACCAGCACACCCTACGCTTCCACCACCAACCAAAGCGGAAACTACACCATCCCCAATCTCCCGCCCGGCACCTACAGCGTCACCATTGAAGCGAAGGGGTTCAAGAAGTCCACCCAGCAAAACATCGACGTGCTCATCAACTCCTCCACCCGCGTCGACATGTCTCTTGTCACCGGCAGCGTATCGGAGAGCATCGAAGTCACCACCGCACCTCCGCTGCTGCAAACCGACCGGGCCGACATCAGCACCAAGCTCGAGGCCCATCAGATCGAGAACCTCCCGATAGGCACCAACCGCAACTTCCAGTCTCTGCTCAACCTTGTGCCCGGCACCACGCCGGCAACCTACGAGCACTCGCAGTTCTTCAACTCGCAGAGCTCGCTTCAGACCCGGGTGAATGGCCAGGGCCGGCTCAGCAACCTCTATCAGATTGAGGGCATCGACGACGACGAGCGCACGGGCCTGCTCCAGATCATCGTCCCGCCCGCAGAAGCCATCCAGTCCGTCGATATTTCGACCAACAACTACGACGCCGAGCTTGGCCGCGCCACCGGAGCCGTCACCAACGTCATCCTCAAGTCCGGCACCAACGCCTTGCATGGTTCGGCGTTTGAATTTATCCAGAACAGCGCGGTCAACGCCCGCTCCTACTTCGGCGGCCCGCTCGGCCACCTCGCCTACAACTACTTCGGCGGCTCACTCGGCGGTCCCATCATCAAAGACAAGCTCTTCATCTTCGGGGACTATCTCCACACCGTCGATCACGAGGCCATCTCCAGCACGTTTACCATCCCCGACTCGCGCTACTTCACCCCGAACTCGCAGGGATTCATCGATCTGAGCGGCGCACTGCAATCCAACGGCACTGGACAAATCTACGATCCCCGCACAGGTGACGGTTCCGCAGCCCATCCTCGCACTAAATTTGTCAACAATCAGATTCCAAACGACCCCAACCTCATCAATCCGGTCTCCGTCAAGATCCTTCAGATGCTCAACGTGGCCGCAGCGAAATACGGCAAGCTCACGCCAAAGGCCGACCTCAGCAACCCTGCCAACAACTACACCACCAATCTTCCCTTCTCCAAGGCCACCAACAGCTTCGATATCAAGTCGGACCTCGCCATCAACGAGCGCAACCACCTCAGCGGGCGTTACAGCTTCCAGCGGGTCAACACCTTCCAGGCGCCCGCCTTCGGCAACTTCCTCGGCGGCCCGCAGGGCGGCGGCTTTCAGGGCAACGGCACCCAAACCTCCTATTCCACCGGCGTGAACTATGATCGAGTCTTCTCGCCAACACTGTTCACCGAGGTTCGCTTCGGCGTCGCGCACCTGCGCAACACCTCCCAGCCCGGCGACTACGGCACCAACGACGCCACCACACTCGGCGTCCCCGGTGTCAACATCGGCGGACAGCCCTTCACCACCGGACAGGTGGGCATCACCATCAACGGAGGCTTCTCCAACCCGACCATCGGCTATGCCGCATCGATGCCCTGGATTCGCGCCGAATCCAACATCGACTTCGTCAACAACTGGACCAAAATCATCAGCAACCACACCGTCAAATTCGGCGCGGACGTCCGCCGTGTCCGCGACGACCTCCTGCAGGACCAGACCTTCAGCCCTCGCGGAGCATTCACCTTCAGCGCAGCGCAGAGCTCCAGCAATGGAGCGCAGACCAACGTCGCCAACGACGTCGCCAGCTTCCTCTTCGACCTGCCCAGCCAGACAGGTCGCGACCTCAACACCTTCTTCCCCGCCTACCGTCAGTGGTGGATCTTCGCCTTCGCCACCGACAAGTGGCAGGTCTCGCCTAAGCTCACGCTCGATCTCGGCGTCCGCTGGGAGTTCTACCCGCCCGCTACGCCCAGGAAGGCCGGGGGCTTCTCCAACTACAACCCGGTCAATAACACCCTCGTCATCGCAGGCATTGGCGGCAACCCCTCCAACCTGGGGATGAAGACTGTCTATAACTACTTCGCACCGCGCACCGGCTTCGCCTATCGCCTCTCCGACAACACCGTGTTCCGTGGAGGCTTCGGCATCAGCTACCAGCCATACCCCGACAACACCTACGCTTACAACTACCCAATTCGCGCCAACAACAGCTACCAGCCCAACAGCACCTCGGCCTTCGCGCCTGCTGTGCTCGGAGATGGCGTGACGGTGGCCACCTTCCAGGCCGGATTCCCCGCGCCGGTCGCAATCCCGATCCCCTCCAATGGCATTATCCCGGCCACAGGGGCCTTGCTCTCTCAGGTCTACACCTATATTCCGCTCGACTTCAAAAACCCCTACGTCGAATCCTGGAACCTCGCCGTACAGCAGGCCCTGCCCGGCAACCTCTCCATGCAGATTGCCTACGTCGCCAACCACGGCGTGCGCAGCACAGTTCAGCAGAACATCAACCAGCCCAGTACCTACGGCGGAGGCTCCAAGTCGGACCCACAGAACATCACCATTGGACGCACAGCAGCGACCAACCAGTTCTTCCTGCCGTTTTCATCCAACTACCAGGGGTTGCAGATGCAGCTTACCCGCAGGTTCTCACAGGGCCTCTCCTTCTCCAGCGCCTTCACCTGGGGCAAAGGTCAGGGCTATATCACCGGCGGAGGCGACGACGGCGGCCTGACCTTCTTCATCAACCAGCGCAGGAACTACGCTCCCAACGACTTTGACCGCAAGTTCAACTTCGAGCAGAGTTTCACCTACGAACTTCCCTTCGGTCGCGGCCACAGCCATCTCAACTCCGGCATCGCCGCAGTGGTGCTCGGCGGATGGAAGCTCTCCGGCGTCATCTCCATCGTCTCCGGAACGCCTTTTACCGTAACCGCCAACGGCAGCTCGCTCAACACCCCGGGCACAACACAGACAGCCAATCTGACCAAGCCGTTCCATGTCCTCCACGGCGTCGGCACCGGTACGCACTGGTTCGATCCCACCTCCTTCTCGCAACCGGCAGGCTGCACCACGCCTTATCCAAACTGCGACGCCACCGTCGGCCTCGGCAACACGGGACGCAACAAGTTCCGCGGCCCCGGCTACATTCAGAACAACGCCTCGCTCTTCAAGAGCTTCGCGATCTATCGCGAAACCTCGATTGAGGCGCGTCTCGATGCCTTCCAATTGAGCAACACGCCTCAGTTCTCCAACCCCAACGGAAGCCTCACCTCAGGCAACTTTGGAGAGGTGACCGGAACGGTCGGCAGCGGCCAGGGGAGCATCAACGGAGTCGGTGGCGGCCGCACTTTGCAGGCATCCGTCAAACTCTCCTTCTAACCCAGACCTATTGCACCAACGAAAAGGATGGCCGCTCCTCACCGAGCGGCCATCCTTTTTATTTCAAATCGCAGTTGTCATGCTTCTCCTCGACCAGAAACTACCAACTGCTTAGTGGACCTCTTCGAGCAGCCGGTCCACGCACCCGGCAGGCTTCATCACCGGATTGCACCGCGCCATCAGTCCGTCCGGAAACTCGACCACGAACTTCGTCCACGGCGAAGGCTCCGAGCGGGGATAGTCCGTGCTGATCATCTGCGCTCCGCTGGCCAGCACCTCGTCTCGCCGCCGCGTATCGTCCGTGCGAGCTTCTTCCGTACCTTCGTCCGAGCGCGTCCGCACCAGGTACCCCTGTTTCACCAGAGCGTTAATCTCCGCCGGAGTCCCCTCGTTCTCCTCCGTAAACGCCGCATCCGGCGCACCCGGCACGGCATTGGTGAACAAAATCCTTCCGCTCAGCGAAGGATGCCCTTCCGTATACAGCGTTTCCTCTTTGCGCTGGTCCATCAGGAAGACAACCTTGCCGCGCACCTCGGCCAGCGTCGGCCAGTTCCCCGCGCGCACTGCCTCGTTCAGCGTCTTGTACTTTCCGCGAACATCATCCGGCGTCACAATCTCGCTCTTCTTAAACACCGACAGAATTGCCTTATCCATCCTGTCCAGCACAGCGGGAGTAAACGGCAGCGCCTTCGCCGCCTTGGGCATCTCTTCGACGTCGCCCTCCTTCGTCTCCACCAGAATGAAGATGGGCAGGTGTCGCGGGTGCGCCTGCGACCATTCGCGCACCTCCGTCAGACACGTCACAAACAGATGGCATGTGCTGCGCTGATCGAATCCCTGCATGTGCATGACCTTGAATCCGGGCTTGTCCATCTCGTGATACGGATCGAAGCTCGGGTCAGGCGCCAGTCCGGTCTTTTTGACCGCATCGTCGAGCCATAGATGCGCATACCGCCCGCCCGTCGGGTCTGCAAAGATGTCCAGTTCGATCTGCCGCACGCCGCCCGAAAGCTGGTCGGCCAGTGGCGCATGATGATAATCCAGTCCATGCAGCGCCTTCGGATCCTTCAGTTCCAAAAACTTCCGCTCGCTCGGCGCAAACCCCGCATGATAGCTGTTGTGCGAGCCGATCACCTGAATCTGATTCAGACGCACCACCTTGTCCTGTGCCGCCACGTTGTTCACCGCATTTTTCTCCTGGGCCCCGGCAACCATGCAAAACATCGCGCCCAACGCCACACACATCGCACCACGCAAAGCCATATTCACCTCAATTCCGAAGGATAGATTTCCAGTTAGACTTCCAGCTTCATCACCATACCGCAAACGGCTACGGCGTCGCGCCTCCCGCGCGCGACGCCGTAGCCGTCAAATACGACCTCGTTTTCCCAACATCCCTCCGGCTCAGAAGATGATCTTCGCGGCCAGTTGCAATTGCCGCGCCGGATACGCCGAGGAAATGGAGCCGAACGTGCCGTTGCTTACGTTTCCATCGGGAGCCTGGTAGTTCACCTTGTTGAGTACGTTGAACGCCTCCGCGCGGAAGTCGAAGGTCGATCCCTCCCTCCACAGCGGAAACGCCTTGTGCAGCCCGAGGTCCGTCTGGAAAAACGCCGGCCCCACAACCATGTTGCGCTGCGCGTTGCCGATTGGGTACCCGGAAGTCGGCGCCGAAACGCCTGCGACTCCCGGCCCCGTGGACTTCAGCAAATAGCCTGTCAGCGCAGTCGATGTCTTCACACGGTTCGACGCCGGAGCCACCGCCTTGCCAGTGACGTTGGGCCGATACGTATAGAGATCGGTGACATTGGTGAAGGTGGACGTGCTGTTCGAATAGGTAAGGTTGGTCGGCAGGCCGCTGTTCATATTGTTGATGACGGTGATCTGCCATCCGCCGAGAAGCGCGTTAAGGGCATACGGAGAGTTGGCCCCGAAGCGGCGTCCCCGACCATACGGCAAGTCGTAGATGATCGCCGTCGTGTTGTTCAGCGGCTGGTCATAGTTCGACCGGCCATAGTCGCTCATGGGGTTCGCCCAGTTCACGCGCGAGTTATCGCCATTGCTCGTCTCCAGGTGTCCACCCGATAAATCGAATGTGCGGCCCCACGTGAACGAGTTCAGTAGATAGACGCCGTTGCCATAGCGTTTCTCCACCTTGAACTGGAGCGAGTTGTAGCTCGAAATCCCTCCGCCCCATGCGATCTCGATGTCTCCGAACGTCGGAATGGGACGCCGCGCCTTCAGCGACTGGGTACAATTTGTCGCCAGCGCCGCTGTGCAGAAGGCCGCCTGGTTATAGTCGGCAAGGATCTGCAGGTGCGTTCCCTTGCTCCCGACATACGCCACGTCCATCACAACCTGCCCCGGCAGCTCGCGCTGGACCCCGAGGAAGTAGCTCTGCACATACCCGGTCTTCGTATTCGCCGGAATGTACCGCGACGTCACCAGCGCCGGGTTGAACGCCGAAGGAGCGGTGAGGTTGACCGCATAGCCCTGCTGCGTCTGGCGGAAGCACGTCGTCTGGTCCTGCGTGTCGCCGGTACAGCGATTCGTCAGGTTCGGCTTCGGGTTGTTGATGGTTGCATTCACCACGTTCGGGCCGTTATACGTCAGGTTGTTCTCGCCACCCGCGCGGTTGAACTGCGTATAGCTGATTCCGTACCCGGAGCGGATGACCGTATTCGGCGTCGCGCTGTACGCAAACCCCAGGCGCGGCCCGAAGTTGGTCAGCGGCATATGGACCAGGGCACGGTCGTAGATCGAGCCGCTCTTCGCCTGGATCAACGTATTCGTCGCCGGATTGAAGTTGGCCAGCTTGTTGTTCGCCTCATACTGCGGCGTTGCCAGTTCATAGCGCAGGCCGGCGTTGATCGTCAGGTTCGGCATCACCTTGATGTCGTCCTGGAAGTACATGAAGTTCATCCGCTGGCGCACGGAAGCGATAAAGAAGTTGGTCAGAGAGTAGGAGTTGCGGTTCCCCAACATGAAGTCCGCAAGGTTCTGCGCCTGCTTGAGTTGCGAAAAAGCGTCGGTCGGGGTGCCTGGCGCAGCGGAAAATTTCCCAGCGTAATTGTCCTGGCCGTAGCTCGGGTTGTAGTCGTTGATCTGCGTGTTGATCGCCTGGTACTCGTAGCCGACCTTCATCGAGTGTTTGCCGTGGACCAGCGTGTAGTTCACCTTCGGATTCAGGACCGAGGGGTTCTGGAACTGCGGGCTCGCGGGCTGCGTTCCGAACTGCGAGAACCCGTCCACACTCTGCGCGTTCAAAGCGCGCACGATAATGGGGTCCGTCGGAATGCCGTTGGTGATTCCATTCGCGATCAGCAGGCTCGGACTACCGAGTCCAAACGGTGACTTGCCGCCTTCATTGTGGCCGATGCCCACGCGCACATCCAGCAGCGACGCCGGCGTGATCACCCACGTTGCGCCGACCGCAATCTGGCGATTGTACAAATGCACATTGGAGTTGGCGTTGCCGCCGGCGATCCCGCCGAATGTCGGCGGATCGAAGATGGCCGTCTGGTGCTGGCTGTACACGCCAAAGATGCTGAGCTTCTGGTTGAAGGTATGGTCGATGCGGATGTCGCCCTTGTTGTCGTCGATGGTGCCGCGCGGAAACGCGGAGAAATTATTGCTATAGGCTGCCTGCGTATTTGGCGCAGCGCCGTTGTTCGGACCAGGCAACGCCGCCAGAACGGCCTTGGCAAACGAAATCTGGTCGGTCACCGGGATCACGCCGTTGGCGTAGATCTGACCGGTTACGGGGTTCTGCACTGGAATCGGCTTTGACGTTCCATCGGCATAATGTACGAGGAACGTGCCCGAACGCTGCTCCAACGTCGGCAATGTCGATGTCCCATACGACAGCGCAATCTGCCGGACGCCCTCGTAATCTGCAAAGAAGAACGTGTGGTCACGCCAGATCGGGCCGCCGAACGTCCCGCCAAATTGGTTGCGGATAAACGCAGGCTTCACCCCAGAAGATGGGCGGAACGGCCCGATCGCGTTGAACACCGTGTTGCGGTTGTAGTCCCACGCACGTCCGTGAAACTGGTTCGTGCCGCGCCGAATCGAGGCGTTGATCACCGCGCCCGAGGCGCGCCCATACTCCGCGCTGTAGTTGTTCGTCTCCAGCCGGAACTCCGAGACCGCATCCGGCGACGGAGGAATGTTCTCGTTCGCAAATCCCTGGTTCGACGTACCGTACGAGTTGTTGTCCAACCCGTCCAGCAGGAAGTTGTTGAACGCGCTGCGCTGCCCATTCACGTTGAACGACGCTTCGCGGCTTGTCGTCGACTGGTTTTCGAGAAACGACTTCCGCACCCCCGGAGCCAGCAGCGCCAGGTCGGCATACGACCGCCCATTCAGCGGCAGGTCCTCAATCTGCTTCGTTCCCACCACCTGCCCGCGCGAGCTCGTCTCCGTCTCCAGCACCGACGGCGCGGCAGACACCGTCACCGCCTCGCTCACCGAGCCGGGCTTCATCTGCACGTCCACCCTCTGCCGCGCATTCGTCGTCACCGTAAACGGCTCCGTCTGCACGCGCTGGAACCCGCCCGCCTCGGCCGCAACCGTATAGCTACCGATCGGCACGCTCGAGAACTCATATCGCCCGTCGCCGTCGGAGGTCGCCTTCTGCGTGATCCCCGTTGCCGTATTGGCAAGCGTCACCGTGCTGTTCGGAATCGCCGCTCCTGACGAGTCCCGCACATACCCAAGCACCGACGCCGACTCGAACTGCCCATAGGCGCTCAACCCGGGCAGCATCAGCATCAGCGCGACCGCCAGACTGAACCAGCGCCACACACGGGACTGTCCTGTCCCGCGCACCACTTCCGATAACGTTGTTCCTTTTACTGTTCGCATTCTGGCATCCTCAAATGGTTGGTAAAAAAATCTGTTCACAGCCGTCATCACTTCCGCAAGCCAGGAGCCTGCATCTCAAAAGAACAGGCTTCGGGCTGCACAGCCTTCTCGTGGGTATTGCTCAAAACACTATCCACTTCAAAGCTGCCCTGTCAATAAAAATCGCGCTACGACATCGATAACGTATTTCTATCAAGAGACCACGTATCTCATTACTAATAAATAGAATAATGTAAATAAACGAAAAATTTAGCGTGAACTTTTTTTGACGCAACGAACCAGTCTATTCAACGTCTATAGATCAACGACCGCTTGAACGCTGTTGAGCCATTCCGAGGTAAAACTCGCATCAACATCCGATCGCTATTTGATAAATCTGCGCACCCATCTGTTTTCTAAAGTTATCGCTTAAGTAACCTCCGTGCGCTTCTACGCCGATGACCCCAGTGATCGCTTATAGGCACAGACTTCACAGTTTGCTCAATTGGTATGTGGATAGCGAGGTCAAGCAACGCGGCACGATGCTGATCGGCGTGAGCGAGCCTTTACGTCATTGAGACAAAAGGAAAATTCCATGGACCTGCCAGCGCAGCCAGACAGCTTCAGATTCCGGACAACTCCGCTTATCTTCACACCGTCGCCCCGTGAACCCTGTGCTCAGCTCCGGACTTGATGCGGCCTGCCCATTGAAGACCTCTTGCTGCATCTTCTCGATACCGCAATAGCATGCCGCCAGCCAGACTTCCGTCACATATATCGTGATGGAGTATAACCATAGCTCGATGGAAGTGCCTGCGTGCGTTACTTGATAACCCCACGGTCACTGTGATCGATAAAGTTGGCAAGATATGCGACATGCTCGCCGAACTCGCCTGTGACGATCTTTTCGCGGATCGCCTTTAGTGCCTCAGTGGTATTGAGTTTCGAGGCTTGCAGCAAGCGGTAGGCGGCACGTAGCTCTTTGAGCTGGGCCGGAGTGAAGCCGCGACGTTCGAGACCGACTTTGTTCAAGCCATAGGCGTGGTTATTGCGCTCGATTGAAGTGAGCGAGTAAGGCAGCACGTTCTGCGTGATGGTTGTGCCCCCGCCGATATAGCTGTACTTGCCGATGACGCAGAACTGATGGACCGGGCAGAGTGCGCCGACAACAGCATAGTCCTCGACCGTGACATGGCCAGCGAGCGTGGCGGAGTTGGCCAGGATGCACCCGTTGCCAATGGACGAGTCGTGGCCTATGTGGGTGTAGGCCATGATGAGGCACCCACTCCCTACCTTCGTAAGCCCGCCGCCGCCTGTCGTTCCGCGCGAGATCGTGACGTACTCGCGGATCGAGTTGTTGTCGCCTATCTCACACCGGGTAGGTTCGCCTGCATACTTCAGATCTTGCGGTGCGATACCGAGGCAGGCGAAGGGATAGATTCGATTGCCGCGGCCGAGCGTGAGGTGGCCATCGAGAACGACATGCGAGGCAAGCTCGCAGCCCTCTCCCAAGGTCACATTTGGGCCAATCGTGCAGTATGGGCCAACCGTGCAGCTTGCCGGGATCTGTGCTCCGGGCTGGATAATAGCTGTCGGGTGGATGCTCACGCGGAGGCAGCCTCGCTTGAACTCTTCTTTGCGGCGCGGGGAACGAGCGCGCACATCACGGTTGCTTCGCAAACGACCTTGCCCTCGACGGTCGCGGTGCCCTGCATCCGGACCGCGGTCGAGCGCCAGTTGAGCACCTTGACCTCGATGCGGACCTGATCGCCGGGAACGACGGGGCGGCGGAACTTCGCGCTGTCGATTCCGGTAAAGACCATCAGCTTATTATCGCGGTCGGGAATCTCGGTGAGCAGCAGCGCACCGCCGGCCTGGGCGATGGCTTCGACCATCAGGACACCGGGCATGATGGGATAGCCGGGAAAGTGTCCCTGAAACTGCGGCTCATTAAAGGAGACATTCTTGATAGCGACGATGCGCTGTTTGCGCTCGACTTCAACAACGCGGTCGATGAGGAGAAAAGGATAGCGGTGGGGCAGGATGGACATAATCTCAACGATGTCCATCGTCTGGGTATGGGCCCCGGCGGTTTCCGGCGCGGCTGCGAGGGTTGCGGTCGAATCGCTCATAGCAACCCTGAGTATAAACTCCGGGGCTACTTTTTCTTCAGCGCGATGTCGGGGTTGAAGAGGTCCTGTGCGAGGCCGGTGTTGTACTCGACGCTGGTGATGAAGGTCTGGGCGACCATCTCGCCATTGTGGTAGCGGGTGACGGTGTAGGGAGTAGGCAAGCCTTGGACAGTGTGGTAATCGTCATACTCTTCAACATCGTGGTCGTAGTCGTTGAAGGTAGTGTTGCGCCACTGGAACGAGCGGCGCAGCGGCAGATGGGTATTGGCGTCGAGTTCGAGCGTCACCGCGTCGTTGTTCGCGCCCAGGATGGTGACTTTGTCGGCCATGCGCCGCTCGACCATGGCCGTGCCCCCGTAGAGCACCATCACGCCGGGCGCCTTGACCCAATCCTTGACGATGGACTCGATGGAGTGGGCACGACGCCGGTAGAAATCTTCAACCTGCTTTTGGGGTAGTGTGGTTTTGCCCTTGTAGGTGATCTCGTAGCCGGTCTTGTCACGCCAGATCTGGACGACATCGATCTTTTTGCCGGGCATAATCATGCCACGGTCGGTGAGAAAGCCAATGCGCATGGCCTCCGGGCGATTGGGGCCGGGAAACTGACGGTCGAGCTTGAATTGGATGATGAAGCCGTTGGGCCGTCCCTGAAAGAAGGCGGAAGACTGGCCGCGCTCTTCCACATCCTGGCGGTTGAACCACGCCTCGCCTCCGAGCGCCTTGACCATCTCGTCGATAAGCTGGCGGCCCCGCTCCTCTTCATTCTGTCCAGTGGGTTGAATGGGTGATGCGCTGGGAATCGCGTTAGCCTGCGCCCAAAGCGACTGGCTGGCAGGAACTGCCAGAATGATGGCGAGGGTGAGCAAGAGAATGGCGCGCTTCATTCAGACTCCGCTTCATTCGACGGCGGCACGGCGACTCCGGGAGCAGTAATTTTCTGCATATTTGACGCTACTCAATCATCTTATCTTCGCGCAAGGAAACGCCGACTTTGGCGCGGTTGCTTCGGGGCTTGTAAAAGCTGGTTATTTCACGACCTGAGGAGTGTACGTGGTATGAAGATTGCCGTTTTAGTAGCTCGAATCCTGCTGGGCCTGGCGTTTTTTGTGTTTGGCCTGAGCTTTTATATTCACTTTATGCCTCAGCAACTTCCGCCCGGCGACGCGGGTACGCTGATGAGCATGATGTTCAAGCATGGATGGTTCTCGTTTTACGGACTGTTCTATGTTGTCGGCGGCCTGCTGATCCTGATTGGGCGGTTTGTGCCCATCGGATTGGTTCTGTTGGGGCCGATTCTGGTGAACATCCTGCTATACCATGTGACCTTCAATCTGTCCGGTATTTGGCCGGGGTTGGTGCTGACGGTGCTGGAGATATTCCTGATCTATGCCTACCGTGAGCACTTCAAGGCCCTGTTTACACCGGGGTGGATCCGGTGAACCGGGTTTAGCAATCAGCGCCTCTTCATCCTGAGTTTTTCTTTTGCCGCGAGCTGACTTCTGCGCTCAGCGATGAGGCGCTTCTGTTCCCTGGCCGGCAGGGCGAGCGCGGCGCGGGTTTTAGGCGGCAGCTTGGCGGCGGTAATTTCGTAGGCCGCAGCAAGCTGCTGCTCCCACTCGCTGGCCCGGAAGACGCTCCATCGGGCGACTGCAATCCAATGGATATGGGCCATGTAGGGCGCAGGCGAGATGCCCTCGATTTCGAGTAGTTCTGCGTAGTGTTCCGAACCGGCGGAATACGAGATGACCTGCCGGTGTGGGTCGTCGTCCAGATTGACGAGGGCGAACATCTTGCCGCCGATGGCCTTGTCTCCAACCCAGAAGACCAGGTTCGCGCCCCACTGCATGGTTTCGACGACGTGCGGAAACGAGAGGAGATAGGCACGAATGCGCTCGGCGTCCATGGGGAGAGTATAGGCGAGCATGGAATAGACTGATGCCCATGCCAAGTGAAGCCCCTGACTGGCCGGAAGAGTGAGACGCGCTGAATGCCGCACCACGCTATCACGCCGTCCTGTTTGAGAACGAACACGTGCGAGTGATTGAGGCGCGAGTGCCTCCCGGGCATACTGTTCCGCTGCATACGCACAGATGGCCCGGCATTCAGTACATCCTCAGTTGGGGCGATTTTATCCGCCGAGATGATGAAGGAGTTACCGTGGCCGACAGCCGTGGATTCGGCACAAAGGTAGAAGGACGCGCCCTTTGGTCGGAGGCGTTGCCGCCGCACACGCTGGAGAATGTCGGCGATCAAGAGATTCATGTAATCGCCGTTGAGCTGAAGAGCTGCTGCCGCGATGGCTGAATATCTGCGCTCGGCGCGGATTCGTTCGGCACCCATGGGAGTGAGTGTAGGGGCATGTTATCGTTTTGCATGAACCAAACCCCTTTCAGCCGGAAAGTGTTGCTGATTGCGGCTGCTCTGATGTCTGTTGCCGTTCCTGTTGTATCTGGGCAGAGAATCACTTCTGTGTCGGCGACGTCATCCCAGGATGCAACCCCCACCTACACCCCAACGCTCACCTTTGATGTTGCATCGATCCGGCAGAGCCCCGTCGCGGATTCTTATGTGGTCAGCGGATTCTTCGCACCTCACTCCAGTCTGTTGCGTCTGACAAACTTCGATGTCAGGAACCTGCTCGGCATGGCATACGGTGTCCGGTGGGATCAGATAATAGGTTTGCCGGATTGGGGCGTGATGTTTAATATCCAGGCAAGGTCGGGCAGCGATACCGATGAACGGTTGGCAAAATTGAGCAAAGCTCAAGAATTGCTTGAACAGCAGCACATGCTTCAAGTGCTGCTCGCCGATCGCTTCAAGCTGAAGGTTCACTGGGAGACCAGGGAAGGCCCGACCTACAACCTCGTCGTGTCGAAGAATGGGCCGAAGTTGAGGGCGGCAAAAGAAGGGCCACCAAACCCCGAGGACATTAAGGCATGGGGTGATAGACCCGTACCTCGTCTCTACCAGCGAGGCGATAGCCGGGTTGGCTTTGATTACATTGCCCACGGATGCTCAATGGACGATATAACGCACATGCTGGCAGCGCAATTTGGCCGTCCTGTTTCGGATAAGACTGGACTTACCGGCAAGTATGACTTCACGTTGCGATACCACGGCGTCCGGCTAAGCGACAGGCCCGCCGATGATTTGGATCCTCTCCCAACACTCGATACAGCGATTCAGGACCAGCTTGGGCTGAAGCTGCTACCAGCAAAAGGAACGATTCAGGTCCTCGTCGTCGACCATATCGAGCGGCCTTCGGAGAATTAGCGCAGCAGGTCCGTGCGCCATGTCCGCTCTCCTCGATCTTTGGCTGGCGAATCTTTCCGGTCTTTATACTGTGGAATATGCCCAAATTTCCATCGCTTGAAGAACAGCTTGACCTGATTACCAAAGGCGCGGCTGAGATTATTCCTCTTGATGCACTCAAGGAGCGGATTACGAAGTCGATTGCCACTGGTGTGCCCATGCGCATCAAGGCCGGGTTTGACCCAACAGCACCGGATCTGCATCTGGGTCATACCGTGCTGATTCGCAAGCTGAAACACTTTCAGGACCTTGGCCACACAGTCATCTTTTTGATCGGTGATTCGACCGCTCTGATTGGCGACCCGACCGGGCGCAATGTGACGCGGAAGCCGCTGACGCCCGAGCAAATCCAGGCCAACGCGGAGACGTACAAAGCGCAGGTGTTCAAGATTCTGGACCCGGTGAAGACCGAGGTGCGGTACAACTCCGAATGGCTCGACAAGCTCGGCTACGCCGGCTTGATTGGACTGTCAGCAAAGGTGACGCTCTCACAGATGCTCGACAGGAAGGACTTTCTGACGAGGTTCCGCGCCGAGCAGGACATCTCGTTACACGAGATGTTGTATCCGCTGGCGCAGGGGTACGACTCGGTGATGCTGAAGGCGGACGTTGAGCTGGGTGGAACTGACCAGAAGTTCAATCTGCTGATGGGGCGTGAGCTCCAGCGCAAAGAGGGCCAGCCGCAGCAGATTGTGCTGATGACCTCAATCCTCGAAGGTCTCGACGGCGTGCAGAAAATGTCGAAGTCGCTCGGAAATGCCATCGGCATTCACGAAGCGCCGGCGGAGATGTATGGCAAACTGATGTCGATCTCCGACGAGCTGATGTGGAAGTACTGGACGATGCTGACCGATAAGCGCGGGTCTGAGATTGAGGCGATGCAGGCCGACGTGGCCGGCGGCAGCCTGCACCCGATGCAGGCCAAGAAGAATCTCGCGTGGGAGATTACGCGGGACTTCCACGCAGCATCCGAGGCGGATGCTGCGGCCGAAGGTTGGGCGATGCAGTTTCAGCAGAAGGGCGTAGCCGTCGATCTGCCGGTGGTCGAGGTCTCACGTACCGCGCTGGGGGAAGAGGACGGCGGCGTGCGCGTGGCAAAGTTGTTGCAACTCGCCGGGCTGGCCGGTTCAGCGGGAGAGGCAACCAGGAAGATCGGCGAAAATGCCGTGAGTGTGAATGGCGATAAATTTTCCGGCAAACTGCTTGCGAAAGATGTTCTAGGCAACAAACCGGTGCTGCGGCTGGGAAAGAAGAGCGTTCGTGTGCAGTGGGTGGACTGACCGTAGCGCGACGCCTGCCCACTATGCCGAAAAATGGGAGAACCAATGTTTTTTCATGGTCTTGCGCTAACATCAGCGCCAGAAACAGCATCTCAACGATATGCGAACTCGATGGTGGTTGCGTGCTCTGGTTCTCACGGCTGTGGCGACGGTATGCGCTTCAGTCTACGCGCAGGATGCAAAGCAAATTGTGCAAAAGGCGGTTGAAGAAGAGTTGGCCGCCAGCAAGGCCGACCACTCCCTGTGGCGCTATCGCGACGATCGGAAGGACGCTGGCTCGGTCTACATCGTCGTTCAGACCACTCAGGGAAGTGTGAAGGAGTTGATCGAGCGCAACGGGCAGCCGCTCTCTGCGTCCGATGCTGCCGCAGAGCACCAGCGTGCTGAAGCCTTTATCCACAGCCCATCGCAGATTCGCAAGCAGCAACGGGACAGTGCCCAGGACGACAAGAATGCTGAAGACCTGCTGCGGATGCTGCCCAATGCCTTCCTCTGGAAGATGGTGAGCGACACCGGCGACCTGACGACCTTGCACTTTGAACCTAACCCGAACTTCGATCCTCCCGACATCAAATCGCGCGTGATGGGCACGATGGCCGGCGAGATGGTCATCGATAAGAAGGGCCATCGCATCCGCACGATTAGGGGAACCCTGACCAGCGACGTCTCCATCGGCTGGGGCATCCTGGGCAAGCTGCGCAAGGGCGGCACCTTCGACGTGGAACGACGCGAGATTGCACCGGGCATCTGGCAAATCGTCGAGACTCATGTCCACATCAACGGCCGCGCGCTGTTCTTCAAGAGCATTGGCGAGCAGCAGGATGAGATCTCGTCGGAGTTCACGCGCGTGCCGGACTCAACAACACTCGCAGAGGCCGTCGAGTTACTGAAAGCCCCGCTTGGCGAACACTCTGATCCACCACCGAGATGATCGCTGGTCGTAAGGCGGTATGCTTCTGACTGATGGCAAAGACACCCTATCCACAGACTGACCGCGAGCTGATACGCAGGATTGAGCGTTCGCCCAGCCATCGCGCGGGATATAAGCAGCTTGTCCGCGAGCTTGGCCTGGGCGGCGGGCGCGAGCGGAGGCTGCTGCTCGAACAGCTTGCCAGGATGACCGCACGCGGTGAGTTGGTAAAGCTGGACACAGAGCAGTGGGCCTTGCCTTCGGCTGCACCGGAGAAGACTGCGCGGCCCTCACGAGGTGCGGGAGAATCTACTCCGCAGCTTCGGGTCACGCGCGACCGATTGCTTGCAGGGCGGCTGGACCTGCATCGGGACGGCTACGGATTCGTTCGGCCCAATGGCAGTGCCAACCGCGAAGACGATCTGTTCATTCCGCCAACTGAGTTGAACGGCGCGATGCAGGGCGATGAAGTGCTGGTGGACGAGGCTCCGAGCGGGCGGGATGGGCGGCGCTCAGGCCGCGTTGTCCGTGTGCTGACGCGGCGAAATCCGACCGTGGTGGGGGTGTTTCACTATGCTCGCTCGCACCGGAGCAGGAGCGCGTGGGAGCATACTCCGCTCGTCAACGGAAACTATGTCACTCCGCTCGATGAGCGAATGACGCAACCGATTCTGATTCCCGAAGGTGCAGAGGTCGCGGCGATTCTCAAGGACAGCCCGCATCGCGTGATGGGCGAAGAAGCTCGCGTGCAGCAGGCACATTGGTCTTCCCTACTCTCCGGAGAAATCGATCCCTCGAAACCGCTGGAAGGACTGGCCGTTGATGTCGAGATCACTGACTTTCCCACTCCGGGACGCCCGGCACGCGGGCGCATCATCGAAGTACTGGGACCTCCAGATGCGTTTGGCGTGGATGTGGAGATCATCATCCGCAAACACCACCTGCCGCACACATTTCCGACGAATGTGCTCGCTGAGGCTCAGGCTTCGGCAACGCAGACCGTAGAGATGCTTGACGAGGAGGAGCTTGGCCGGCGGCGCGATTTTCGCGGGTTGCCGATTGTCACCATCGACGGGGAGACGGCACGCGACTTCGACGATGCCGTGCTGGTGCGGCCACTGCCGAACGGAAACCGGGAGTTGCAGGTTCATATCGCGGACGTGAGCCGGTACGTGCGGCCTGGAACGGCGCTGGATCTGGAAGCGCGCCTGCGAGGCACATCGGTCTATTTCCCGGACCGCGCGATTCCTATGCTGCCACCTGCGCTTTCAAACGGAATGTGCAGCCTGCGGCCGGATGAAGATCGGCTGGTCCAAAGCTGCGTGATGGAGATTGACGCTCGCGGCGAGGTACTGGGATACGAAGTCTGCGAAGGGATCATCCGCAGTGTAAAGCGGATGACCTACACGCAGGTGCAAGCGGTGCTCAATGGCGACTCCGTCGCGCGTGCAGAGTTTGCCGCGCTGGTTCCGGAGTTTGAGAGAATGCACGAGCTGGCCCTGAAGCTGAATCAGAAGCGGCAACGGCGCGGCTCCATCGACTTCGACTTGCCTGAGCCGGTAATCCAGTTCGACCCCGACGGCAATATGCAGGCCATCGTGCGATCCGAACGCGGATGGGCACACCGGCTCATCGAAGAGTTCATGCTGAGCGCCAATGAGTGCGTTGCTCACTGGATTGAAACGCAGGGAGTGTCGAGCATCTATCGCATCCACGAAACTCCCGATCCAAAACGGTTGGTGGAGTTTGAAGAGACAGCGAACCAGATGGGCTACTCGCTGGGCCTGAGCAGCCTGCCAGTGAAACGCATGCAGATGAAGGCCGATCGCCGCGATGCGCGCGGGCGAGGGCGCGAGGTGAAGACGCACGAAGTCGTGGAAGCAATTCCAGTAACTCCGCAGATGTACCAGCGTTTGACGGCGAAGATTGACGGTAAGCCGGAGGAGCGCATCCTGGCCTACCTGATGCTGCGCTCGCTCAAGCAGGCTCGGTATAGCGAGAAGAATGTGGGTCACTTCGCGCTTGCTTCTCCCAGCTACACGCACTTCACTTCGCCCATCCGGCGGTATCCCGATCTGATTGTGCATCGGTTGCTGCGCCAGTTGATTCACGACGGTGCGGACACGCGCGGCGGAGCGATTCTATCGAGCGATCCGCAGCCGTGGCAGGCTGCGCTGAGCGGCAAGAAGATCGAGCGCGCAGAGTTACATAAGACTGAAGGCCCAATCCCATCTGTAGAGTTGGAGGCGATTGCCATCGAGTCGAGCCAGAGCGAGCGTCGCGCCGACGATGCCGAACGTGAGCTGATTGAGTGGAAGAAGGTTCGGTTCATGGAAGACCGCGTCGGAGAAGACTTCAACGCGATCATCCTCTCCTGCACGAAATACGGATTTTTCGTGGAACTGAACGACCTCTTTATCGAGGGCCTGGTTCCGATTGGAACCCTCGAGGACGATCGCTACTTCTTCCGCGATACCGACCGCCAGATTGTCGGGACGCGAAACGGGCGCGTCTACAAAATGGGCCAACCGGTGCATGTTCTGCTCGACAGGATCGACCGGCAACAGAGACGATTGCAGTTTGCGCTTGTGTCTTCGGGAGACGATGCGACGGTCCGGACGCAATCGTTACGGAAGAGCACGGCCAAACACAAAGAGCCGAAGAAAGGTTCAGGCAAACCCAGCAAGGCAAAATCCACGACGCCGAAGCAGAGCAGGAAGCCTCGCGGCAAACGTCGTTAGCGCGCTGAGACAACCGTGCCTTCGATCAGCCCGGTGAGCAGCATCACCAGCGCGAGTGTGAGGATGGTCACACGAAGGCGGTGGAATTCGTCCCAGCGGCAGCGGTCGCGGAGCCAGCTATGATGAGGCTGCTCGGGATCCATGCTGGCAATACGGTTGTTGATAGGCACAAGGCTGGTGACGGTGAACAGAATCGCAATCACCCAGAGCACAGCCGATGAGAAGATGAGCAGCCCGGGACCTGAGCTGATGGGTCCGTGCTCAAAGGTCGCGCCAACCATCAGCAGGAGCGCCAGCGCGTACCAGTAGGGCATGAATCGCCCCAGCGAACTGGCCAGGAGAGGCGCCGTCTTTGCATGAGCTGTGGCGCTCAAACGCTGTAGCTGCGGGTGGACGAAGGCAGCTATGGCAAACTCGTTGCCGACCAGCGTTCCGGCCACGGCTGCAGTTAAAACATCGTATGCAATCGGCGTCATGGAGATTCGATGCGGCAAGGTAGCGAAAGGCGTCGTAAAATAGAGCTTGTTAAAGGAGCCGACGGACGCAATGGCACACATGGTTTTTTGCACTAAGTACAAGGCAGAGCTGGAAGGTCTGGACGAGCCGCCGTTTGACTCGGATTTCGGCCAGAAAATCTACAAGAACGTCTCGAAGAAGGCTTGGACCGCATGGGTAGAGCACCAAAAGATGCTGCTGAACGAGTACCGTCTCCAGCCTTGGACACGCGAAGCACAGGAGTTTCTGGTCGAGCAGATGAATGCATACTTCTTCGGCGAGGGCAGTGCACTGCCGAAGGAGTATGTTCCACCCGCTCAATAGCCGAAAGGCCCGGCGGAAACGGGTCGGGCAGTGTACACTTAAGTCTGTTTGTTACCCCGCCGCCGCCCGCTTGGGCAGTGTGCTGAACGAGTCGGGACGTGGCTCAGCCTGGTAGAGCGCACCCTTGGGGTGGGTGAGGTCGCTAGTTCGAATCTAGTCGTCCCGACCATTTCTCCTCAATCAGTTGACTTCTGGGAAATGATCCAATGGGTCCATCTGCGGGTCCCAAAAGGTCCATTTAGCTTGGAATGGATGATTCATCGTTTTTGTCCAGGAACAAGTTGACTACTTGGTCTTGAGCACGGCGCTTATCCGCCGTCACCGCTTTTGCATAGATTCCCATCGTCATCACCGGTGAAGCATGACGCAACAGATCCTGAGTCGTCTTAACCGATGCTCCTTGGGATTGCAGAAGAGTCGCAAGTGTTCTGCGAAACGTGTGCCATCCCACTCTCTTCGTGATCCCTGCCCGTTCTGCAGCGGGGAACACGTGCCTTTTGAGCACAGCATCCGGCCAGTAAGGTTTCTGACCCAATGCTGACGGACTCGCAAAGACCCAGTCTTTTGGGCCAGCGTAGCCAGTTTGCTTCCGCCAGCACAGGAGTGATGAAGCTAGAGAAGAGGACATGGGAAGAGGGCGGCGGGATGGGATAATGCGGGTCGCTTGCTGAGTAGCACGTTCGACAACTGGAACGGACAGCATGTGGGTTACAAATACTGGTCCATGAATTCATCCGACTATCTTGCGGATGGATCTCCTAAGGCAATGGCTTTTGGTAACGGCGTTGCCAAGAACTATACAAAAGATGATCGCTTTAAGCTTACCTGGATAGGGGTCTATGCTGGTGCTCCGGGAGTAAACCAGTATGTTTCTTCAAAGTTCTACTACTACAAGAATAACAATCTCTGCGCAAGCTCTACGACCGCTGTTGTTGGCAATATTGTTACGATACATGACGGCCTCAACTTCAATGGATCACAATATTTTTGCTATGACAATCTAAACCGTCTTTCGCTATTTGAAAACGATGATGCCAGCATGATCCAATCATACTCATATGATTCGTTCGGAAATGTAAAGGGAGCTGGCACGCTGAACTCACAGTTCAACTATAACGGTAACAATCAGATTAGTTCCAGCGGGTACTCTTATGACGCTGCTGGCAATCTGATCTCCATCAATAACGGCATCTTTACATCTACTTACACATTTGATGCTGACAATAGAATGTTCACCAATTCTGTAGGAGGCTACTATACCTATGATGCAAACAACGAGCGGATGCGCAAAGACAACGGTGGGACCTACACCGAGTATCAATACCTGAATAGTCAACCAATCGCGGAAAGACATGCAGACGGGACATGGTCGGACTACATTTACGCCAACGGAGACATGATTGCACGAGCAGAAAGCTATAACCGGTATATCCAATTCACTGGTAGATTTTCAAGTGTCGGTAACTATGGCGAGTTTAACCTGACCCCAGCTTCGTCGCAGCTCGACGGTCATTATGTGATTCAATCCGGCGACAAGCTTGCCTGGAGACAGCACCAGTCTCAGGCTTACGGTGGAGTCTACCTTTTCACGACGGACGGAAGCAATGGCGCCTGGACGCTCAAGGACCAGAATGGCGAGTACGGCAATGATTCGATGCAGACCGACGGCGCCTGGCACGCGCGCGTAGTGGACCTCAGTGCGTTTGCGGGCAAGACAGTTAGCTCTGTACAACTTGTCGCGGAAGGCAACTCTCCAGCCGGCAACTGGACAATGCAGTATGCCGACCTCTCGCTGCTTTCCACAAATGGTACTGTCATGCCGATCTACAATGGTGCAACGGCGATCTCCGGCTCGCCATGGGGCACCTCCGGGTACACCTTTGGTGGGGCCAATGTTCAGACCGCATCATCTGCGACTGGAGATACGATCTATTACCATGGTGATCAGATCGGCTCAGTACGGATGCTGACTTCCTCAGACGGGTGGCCTATTTCGTCGGATACTTTCTATCCCTTTGGACAGGAGCTGAGTCCAACTACGGACCCCAACCATTATAGGTTTGCCGACAATGAAAGAGATGCAGAATCAGGGCTGGACTATATGGAGGCAAGGTACTATAGTTCCTCTACGGGCCGCTTCATCAATCCAGATCCCTCCGGACTTACATACGCCGATATCACAAATCCGCAGAGTCTAAACCTCTATAGCTATGCTCTTAATAACCCGCTAATTTACATCGACCCGAGCGGTATGGCGTGTGTGTGGGATAATGGAAGCTTCGATTCGGAAGATGACCCTTCAACCGGCACTCCCGAGAAATGCGCCGCGGCAGGGGGAACATGGCTTGATAAAGGAGCAACAGCTTCTCTTAGCGGTGGTCAGGATTGGAGCAACAGGCCCGATCAATTTATTGCCGATGCCGCAAATTTCATATCAGCCAGCGTGAATGCCAATGACAAGCCTTGGGGCTATGCAGATATGAAAAATCTTTGGAATCTTTGGAATGCGGGTACATTGCCGCAGCAGATCAATTATGGCCCTTGGGATCAGCAAACCATCGCGATGTCACATGATTTTGCTGTAAACCGCGCACGATCCGCCTACATTAAGGCTGGCTGTCCGGGTTCTGCACCCTTTTCCGCCGGACATTATGAAGCCACCGCGGATCATTTGGGCGGTTGGGCAATGGGGCAGCCCAACTATACAGCGATCGAAGTGGGCGGCTACTCGGGAACCATCGTTTCATCCGGTGATACGACAACCTTCACTGTCAAGAATACGATGTCAATGTCTTCGCTGAACGCTCAGTCCACCTTTACCGGGGGACACAGTTCAGATAACCCCCATGGCCCTAATGGTCCTCAGCACAACGTGAAGCAAACATTCCAGTGGACAGAAAGCAACTTATGTCACCAGTAAAATGGATTTTCGCTTCGGTTGTCGTTTTGGGTTTGTGTATCTGGTATCTGACACCGCTCAGAAGTCCAGGCAAATCACAGATGGTAGGCAGCTATCGGGTCGCGCTTGCATGGGGTGAGGCATCATTAACTCTGAATGCAGATCAAACCTTTAAAGAGGTAGTGAATATCAAGACGGGAGAAAATCATGAAGTCACGGGGAGATGGTCTCTGAACACGGGTTGGCAATCTGGTCTTATACTAACACCTTACTGGCAATTCACGCAGGATGATCCGGGGGGGGAGGTTGTGAGCGCAGCTCTACCAGTAGAGTCATGGTGGTTCAGAGGGATACGGATCGAACTCGGTGATCCAGATTCGGGCCTACAATTTCGAAAACAGTAGCACGGGTTCCCGGGGCTGCGCAATTCTGAGCCCGGAGAATCAAGTCACGCTGGTTGCCGTTCATGTCGCGTTTGGTGAATACCAGCGTAGGTCCATCTGTAGGTCCCGTATGGGTCCAATAAGCGTCTTGTTGGACTGTTTTCCGCTTTCTTGCGCGTCGATACGTTGTGCCAAGTTGCTCAGATTGCGTCAATCCGAGGATTGGGGTGGGTGAGGTCGCTAGTTCGAATCTAGTCGTCCCGACCATTCTTCAGTTTTGGCCCTTTTGACGATCATGTCGAAGGGCTTTCTATATGTCGGCGTTACACTTACGGCGTCTACCGAGCAGTTCGAAAATAGCATTCTGAGCAATTTGGCTTTTTTCGGTCGAATCCTGCGGAAAGTACAGTAAATAGGCCTTATTTGCGAGTTCTAAAATCCTTTGCGCGTCTAAGGCTCTATCTCCTGTTTCGGCGTTGCTCAGACCTTCGATGGCCATCTTGACCTGCTGCTCTTCCATCCGCCAATCGTTCATTTTGCGTTCCCAGAAGTCCTCCGGGATTTTGCCGTCGAGCTTATCGGCGTATGCGCCGTCCATGCGGTTATGGATGGCCGTCAGCCTTGCTTCGAGCCGCGCACGTTCCGCGTTGACCTTGCTGGCGGAGTGTTTCTGGTCCTCACGAAGCGTAGTCACGATCTGCGAGACGACCGTCTCTGGCACCTGAAGGGACGTCAGCGGCTCTCCGAGGCGTAGTGCAAGGTCTTCTTCGCGGAAGCGCGGAAGGTCACACTTGCCGCGATGCCCGGTGCATCGGTAGTAGACGTACTTCGCTTTCTGAACCTCGCCCGTGACCATGCAGCCGTCATAGGCGCATTGCATGAGGCCACGGAAGGCAATCTCCCGCTTGGAGTACTTCGGCCTGTTGTGGCCAGTCAGAACCGCTTGTACCTCGTCGAACAAACCCGGTCGCAGAAAGACTGGATGCGTCCCCGCATACGTCTGCCCGGACCATTCGAACAAACCGGTATAGAACCGGTTCTTCAGAATCAAATGGACGTTGCCACGGCTGAGGGCCTTCCCGGTTTCTCCCCGGATCGCTTTTGCCAGCGTCGTCAGCGTATGGCTGCCTGTTGCGTACAGTTCAAATAACCGGGTCACGATAAGGGAATCCACCGGGTCAAGTTCGATGGTGCGCTCCGCCTTATTGTTCCGGTAGCCAAACGGCGCATGACCGGGAAAGATGCCTTGCGAAGCCTTCTCGCGCATCCCCTTCTTCACTTCCTCGCGTAGGTTCTCTGAATAATTCCGCGCCATGACCAGATGAATCCCGTGAATGAGCTTCGATTGCGACTTCGAATCCTTCGATACGATCTGACCTTCCTTGACGAGATGGACTTCAATATCGAGGTCTTCGACCGTCACGGCGTCGCGCAAGTTCCGGTACAGCCTATCCGTCTTCTCTACCAACAGCACCCGGCAAGACCGGTTCCGCTTGAGGAAGGTCATCATCTCGCCAAACTGCTTGCGACCGGCTGCCTTGGCCGTCTCTACGTCCTCGAAGGCCGAAACAATTTTGAAGCCGTTCCGCTCCGCATATTCCTTCAACAGCTTCGATTGCGCTCCACGCGAGAATCCTTCCTGCTCCTGCTCGCGGCTCGATACGCGGGTGTAGATCACGGCTTGGGTCATGCGGAAAGCTCCTTGGGTGTGGGCAACAACTGACGCGAGACGGACTGTTGGAACGAAGTGTACAGGGTGGAACTGTCGATACCAAGGGTTTCGCTTGGAAGGCACAGGAACGGCTCAAGCCGCTTCCACTCCCGGTACAGATTCCTGCCCAGCTTTTCCTTCATAAATCCGCGTGTAGCGGCCAATCCGAAGTCGTTGACCACGCCGCGCAGGAACATGCCTGATGTCCACGTAGTGAAGCCATATTCCTCGATAGAAGGCTCATGTTGGGTGGCCTCATAGAACTTGATCTTGTCGAACGGGGAGATGGAAGCGGCTACTGTGAGGCTTTCGAAGGTGGAGAATCCCATCCTCCCCAGGTCGCGGCCTGCAAGCTGTCGTTCGACTCGCGTGATGATCGCTTCGCTGGAATGGCCGTACATGGCTTCATACGGGGTTGGCTCCAGTTCTGGAGCCTGCCGCTTCAACTGGCGCATGTACCACTTCCATCTGACAAGACGTTCAAGAGCCTTGTTGTAGATACGGAACTGGTTTGGCTTCACCCCGGCATAGAGCGTTTCCGCCCTGCCTTTGCGAACGGTCTGGTACGGAGCAACTGTACCCAACTCCCGCTGCGTTTGCTTGGATTGAATGATGGTGTGCTTTTTGAACCAGCCAACGTCAACGCCATGTATATCAGCGCAGAGGTCTACGCGCATGAGTCCGAGTCGGTCCGGGTTACAGTCGAAAATGCTTGCTGCGAGGGCGCGCATCTCCTGGAGCGTCTTTTCTCCGGCATCGTAGATTTCCAGCTTATGAATCGGCTCCGGCGTGAGAGTCGAAAACATGTGCAGCCTGACATCGTACCCGAACCCTCTCAGGTCTGCGGTAGACGCAAAGTACCGGCTGCTTCCCCAGGGACGCCTGTCGCCTCGCTGGGATGCCTCGTAGACCTCTTGGAATTCCTTCGTGAGGGGACATTCCGTTGCACTCTCAGGTCTGCCTTGTCGATCATGGCAAAACCCGCTTACATCGAATTTGAGTACAGTTGCAGGCTGTTAGACACAGCCTGCAACTCGCTGCGGCTTCAAGGCGGCGGCTCAAGACTGGCTCTCCATCTGGCTCGGCACGCCTTCAGATGCCGTCGCTAACGCCGTATACGCCTCGCTGAGCGGCTGGCTTAGATTTCGCGGCGATGAGTGTTCCGAAGCCTTCAGCAGCTCCACCACGCGCCGTATATAGGATGAGCAGTAGAGAGTGGCGATGCCGCGCTTCTGTTTGCGCGGCACAATCGCCACGGTAGAGAGCAGATTGCACAGAGAGAACGTTGCGGGTTTGCCGCATTGGCTACATGACCGGTAAGCCATCGCGCCTCCGGTCCCATGCGTCCAGCAACAGGAAAAATTCAACCAATCTGGCAACGTCAGCGCTTTCCAGCAAAGACAAAGGCACAGCGCCTTCGGCGCTGATGGGGCTTTGCCCCAAACCCCACCCCCTTTTAGCCTGAAGAGGGTCCCCACCAGAGCGCTGCGCGCCCTGGTGGGTGATCAAGTGAGCCGCAGATGTTCGGTCCGCAGTCAGTGGGAGTGTTGGTTCCTTCAGCCCCGGACCGGAGGGGGAAACCGGCTGCCCGGCCTTGAGATGAACCGCATTCCGCTCACTTGAAATCGAATTTGGATGCTCTAACCCCATTGCTCAGGGGGCAGACTAACCCCTGTCTTTCAGATTTCGCGCTTCACCAAAAAGCCGATTTGCACATTTACGGCTGAGGTGGGATGGCTGGCCTTATTTATGCGGTGGGAGAATCAAAACATGACGAAATCCCCGCAAAAATCTGAAACCTCCCTATTGACGGGTTTAGCGGAAAGGTCGCGCATCTCGAAGCTCGGCTCGCGGCTTTGGAGAAGCGCCTCAAAGAACCAAGCGAAGACACCGGCACGATTGATCTATCCCAAGAGTGGTACAAACTATTCGGCGATGCGAACAGTGACCCTGCCGAGTCCGCGCCAGTGCCTTCCCTACGTGGCAGACCTCCGCTCATTCCACGCGCCCGGCTTGCGCGTCAGCGGGATAACCTCATCAACTTCATTGAGCCAAGATGGCCTGATTTGCTTCGGCACATGAGAAGGCCAAAGAACCTGGATCATCTTTTACAGGCAATCAAGGACGCCGCGCCGGGTGCTCAAACAAACTGGCCTTATCTCCACTTGACGAATCATATCGGTGCGCTTTGGGAGTATCTGCAAAGCGGACGCTACAAAGCGTGAGCCTCGACAGATCGCCTATGCAATGGCGGGAGTCCCCAATATGACCTGGCGGTCCTCTCTGGACGCTTGCACCAAGCGGCCCTCGCGTTTACCCATCAATCCGCCCGCATTCCAAGATCATATTCGGCGGCACAATCGTGAGTTGCTCCGTGCTCTGCTTGCAGATGGTCCTACTAAGCAAAACCTGAAGCAGCTTGCGAAATGCTGTGATGAATACCGCCGCTTGGCTTCGAAACCGCACCTCGTACTGAAGATTTTGAAAGAAGGCGAACCCCTCACCAGGTAGTACCGTTACCTCGGGCCTGTGTTCAGAAATCAAAAGTGGCACCAGAAACGTAATAGGAGAGAGCTTCACATTTCTCGCAAGAATCACTTGACAGAAATAAGAGATGTGATAGGGTAGCTCTTTTCAGCAGATCGCCTCTTCCTACTTGCAGCGCTTTCTCCCAGAAAAATAACTGAGTGTCTGTGTTTCCTTGTTGAGTTGTTTTCAGGAGACTTTGAATGAGTGTGCGCCTTGGCGTTCTTCGCAGCTTCTTTAGCTATCTCTCCGTTTTACTCTTTGCCTGCGTATTCGTAGGGCTATCTTCTTCCGTTCACGCGCAGGACACGCCAGCGTCAACTCTCAATAGTCCCACGCCAAACACGATGAGCGGAACGCCACCGTTTTCGTCTATCGAGCAGACTGCGCATGAACAGATCTCGCTTGCATCCGGTTCGCTTAGTTTCTCGGTCTCGATTCTGGCCTTGCCCCAGAAGGGTGGTCGCACCCTCAATATTGGCTTCGTGTACAGCAGCAATTCCTGGGCACCCAAGGAAACGACGGTAAACTATGCCCAGTACAACCCAGACAGTAATCAGCCGCAGATCGATTACTTTCTAGAGCACGATGCAACGGTTCAATGGGTACAGAATCAAGTTGGACCATGGACTTCAGCTCTTCATGTTAATCTGCCAACGCTCAATGCCGACTTGACCTATACTGGTGTGAATAAACAACCTAATGGTGCTGTTTCTACTGATTCATCCGCTTACTGCCTTCAGAATTGGATCTTTACCGATTGGGAAGGGAATGCTCACTCCTTCAAGGGCTTCCGGGATTGCGGAACCGATATCAGCTACATGCAGCCGTATAGCTACTACACGTTGAACGTCAGAGACGCGACCGATGGATCTGGTTATCAAATTGACGCGCGCAATGCCTCTGATATTGTTGTTCGCGGCCCGGATGGAACCGCCTATCATTTCCCGCCACACGCCCAGATATTTCAGACAACTGGCGCTACGGATCGCACTGCATTGAATTTTTACGCAGTAGCGTTCAGTAGCATTGTTGACCCAAACGGAAATGTAGTTACGAATACATACCAGAACGGGGTCTATACAATCACGGATACCGCAGGTAGGCAAATTACGGTAGGCGGAGGTAATGGCCTCGGCACATCTATTTCATGGTCGCAACAGACTTCGCCCGGACAAAGTCCCACAACACAGACGGTTGCTCCTAGCGTTCAATATTCCAGCAACATGGTACCTTTACCCAACGCCAATAGCGACGCTTGCACTGCCAAACCAAATAATCTTTACATACAGAACTACTATGGTGCACAAATTACGATAGACCCTCCTCCGAGTGTGAACGCGCAGGCGGTCTGGACGATCCCCTTGCTGGATGGCAGCAGCTATCAACTCACCCTCAATGCGCTGAATCAACTCGTCGAAATCAAGTATCCGACTGGAGGATATACACGCTACGACTTTGCTCAATTTTCCAGCGGCCAGCACGATGTTGGAGACATGATGTGTCCAAACTATTGGAACTCGGTCATAGCTAAGCACGAATGCACTCTCGCCAGTGGGTCTTGCACGCAGAGTCAGCCGATTACGAATCCGCAGAATTGCGTCCCTGGTGAATCAGGAGGCGAGGCAACAACCTGCTACTCAGGAAATCCTGGCCAGTACAACTGGGGGGAACTCGATGTAACCGATCCTCAGAATAATAAGACTGCCTACTCTTTTCTCTCTTATGCGGGACCGACAAGTGACGGCAATTACGTCACTCCTATGGAAACCGATCATCAGACATACAGCAGTTCTGGCTCTCTTTTACAAAGTGTGCATACGGACTATACCGATTCCAGCAACAACTGGTGCGCTTACGCCGGACCTGTGGGAACCGATTACTACGGTCCTATCCCGTGCAAGACGACGACGACACTCAACGATGTCTCTCCTGCACTCTCGAAGAGTGAGAGCTTTGTCTACTGGATGCCGGGCATGTTGCAATCATCGTCGGAGACGGACTTTAGCGGAAATATTCTGCGGTCAACGAGCAATGTTTACGAGACAGGGGGGATTTATACCGATGACAATGAGAGCGCCACGTCAACAACTTTAACCCATGTGGTTGACCATGTTCAGAGCCACACCGTCAACGAAACGGCCACCAATAAGAGCCTTACAACCACGTATACCTACGATTCCGTGGGCAACCTCCAACAGGTCGATATGTCGGCCACGGGAGCTGCGACCGAGACATCCGTGATCCATCGGAATTCAACGGGCGACATCATTCAAAAGCAGGACCCGATGCAGGTGAGCGGCGCGCACCCCGGCTCAACAACCTTTGGCTATACGAATCAAAATATCTCGGGCTGTCCCACCAACGACAATATGGGCCTGCCTACACTGGTCACGAATGCTCTTGGGCATATGGTCAAAACGGCATACTATCCAACCGGCCTGGTCGCCTGCGTGCAGGATGCGAATGGCAATATTACTCGTACTTCATACGACGTACTAAGCCGTCCGAGTGAGATCGACCTGCCCGACGGAGGACAGACTAACTACCAGTACACATCCTCAACTCCTCTCACCATGACGCAGACAACGAAGATGAGTTCGAATGAAAGCACTGGCCATCAATATTTGCTTGATGGCTTCGGGCGAAGCATCCAGAGCATCCTGACTACAGCTCCTGAAGGCCCAATCTGCACGGAAACATTTTACGACGCTCTTGGTCGCGTGTCGGCTATGAACGATCCCCATGTCTCATGCCCGGCACCGAGCACGCCGATTGCTGGTGCCTCAGTCTCTTTCACCTATGATGCGCTGAATCGTAAGACTGTACGGACCAATGAGGATGGCACGACGCAGCAATGGAGGTACTCCGGCTCCACAACAGTATTCACTGGTGAAGCGGGCAATCAGTGGCAACAAACAGGTGACGCGCTCGGCAGGCTTGTCCAAGTATTGGAGCCTACGGTTACGGAAGCGAACATTGGGACCGGAACTCCGGAAACGGATTATACCTATGATGGTTTCGGGAATCTCTGGACGGTGACGCAGAAGGGCATTGGAGGAGAAACGGTACGTACCCGCAGCTTTACCTATGATGGATTTTCTCGTTTGCTTACGGCAGTAAATCCTGAGACAGGCACGATCTGCTATGGCGTATGGTCTGGAACCAACTGTGTGAATGGTTATGACGGAAATGGCAATCTTGTGGCTAGGACGGACGCGCGGGGAACGACAACAACTTACACCTACGATGCGTTGAACCGGCTCACGGGCAAGACCTTCAGCGACGGAATGACACCAGCCCAATATTTCCATTACGATCAGACATCTGGATGGGCGGGAGCACAGCCGAATACCATCGGGCGGCTTTCAGAAGCGGGCACAACTCAGGACATGCGCTACTTCGGCACGGGGGCAGCGCCTGCTTGCAATCCGCAAACCTCTGCCACAGCGAACTATAATCCGTCGAATGGCAATCCGGTCTATTGCAACTGGACTGATGAGCTGTATTCATACGATGCAATGGGGCGTCTGAACCGTCTCGACACGGCGCTACCCTCGGAGGCAGGATGGGCTGCGCATCGGACTGCGATGGAATACAATCAGGCGGGGAATATGACGAAGTTGACGTATCCCGACCAACGTGTCGTGACGCAAGGTTACGATAGCGCAGGCCGCCTGCAAAGCGTTACCTTCGACAACTGGAATGGCACCCACATTGGGTACAACTATCTGACGATGGACCCGATTACCCCCTATTTTCCCGATGGCTCACCCGAGAAGATGACATTTGGCAACGGAGCAATACAGACACTCAGTAAAAATAACCGGTTGCAGCCGACGGAGATTGACCTTCAGTCCAATGCCAGCGGCCTCGTCAAACAATCCGTCTTCGACAGGCAATACAACTACACCTCTTCCTGCCAGTCCGCCAACAACGGCAATATCCAGCAGATCATCGATCCACTGAACAATGGCAACTCCCAAGGATTCTGCTATGACGCGCTGAACCGTATCATTTCCTTTTCTAATGGCAGCGGCACCATGCAGCAGAGCTACGCCTACGATTCGTTTGGCAATCTGAAGCAGAATGGGACGCTAAACTTCCTTCCGTCGTATGACACCAACAACCGAATCAACTCCAACGGATACATCTACGACGCTGCAGGCAATCTGAACTCCGTCAATAACGGGGTCACGACGAGCACCTACGCCTTCGATGCGGAGAGCAAGCCATTTCTCGTGAACTCTTCTGCGTACTATAGCTACGATGCCGCAGGCGAGCGTATACGCAAAGATGTAGGCGGCTCCTACACGGAGTATCAATACCTGACCGGCCAACCCATCGCAGAGAAGGACCCGAGCGGCAACTGGACCGATTATATCTATGCCAACGGCCAGCGCATCGCCATGGCCAACAGCTTCGATGTGCGCATCCACACGCACGGCACCTTCGACGCGACCGGCGAGGCGGCCGTCTGGACACTGCCGCTGACCGGCTATGTGGTCAAGAGCGACGACCATATCTGCTGGCGGCAGTCGGAGTCAGAGCCGGGTGGCGGGTTGGGAGTCAACTTCACCAACGGAACCAGCACGGGCTGGGTGGCGTATGACCAGGGCGGCAACCTGACCAACAGCGACAACGCACCCTGGGGCTGGCATAATCGTTGCGTAGACCTGAAGCCGGACGCAGGCTTGACGCTGGCCGGTGTCTGGATCGGGGCCAACGACAACGCCGCCGCAGGGACCTGGGACATCTTGTTTGGCGACATCACTATCACGAGCACGGACGGCACGGTAACGCCGCTCTACTGGCGCGACTCCTCGGCCGGGTTGAGCAGTCCGTGGACAAACAATGCAGGCCCAACCAACCTGCAAGCCTATGTAGAGACGACCAACGCCTCGCTGGATATGCTCCAACCGGACGCGACGACGACGTATTACCAGGCCGATCAGATCGGCTCAGCGCGTATGCTGACCTCGGCGGGCGGATGGCCAGTAAAGTCCTATACTTTCTATCCCTTCGGCCAGGACGCCACACCCTCGGCAGATCCCAACCACTACAAGTTCACCGGCAAAGAAAGAGACTCCGAATCAGGACTGGATTACTTCGGGGCCAGATACTACGCCAGCTCAATGGGCCGGTGGATGTCGCCCGACTGGGCCGAGAAGCCGGAGGCTGTGCCGTACTCTTCGCTCGACAATCCGCAGTCATTGAACCTCTACGGCTATGTGCTTAACAATCCGCTGAGCCAAGCTGATCCGGATGGACACTGCTGCTGGGATGAGGCGAAGCAGTGGATTAGTGACCATCCGCGAACTTCACAAGCAGTTGGGGGAGTAGGAAAGATAGCTGTTGGAGTGGGTCTCGTTGGAACGATAGCCGGAGGAGATGTTCCCGGTTCGGTTGTTGGAGCCGGTTTAGTTGTGAGTGGAACACTCTCGGCAGTCGCTAGCGTGGTGAGTGGTGTTACTGACGTGACTGGTGCTGCGACCAATACTAATGTTCAAGGCGCTCAAAAGGGCCTTGATAGTGTCAGCAATGTTCCTGCACTGGTTACAACGGCTGCGACGGGTAATCCTAAGGCGGGAGCCGCCGTGGGCACTTTGTCTGACGCTGCCCAGCTTGCAGTTAAACCTCAAGAAGCGCTTAAGAATCCAGCCACGATGGCTGATGCAGCGAAGACGCTCAGTTCTACAGTTGATCTAGGGAAAAGTGCTGCAAGTGCAATGCAGAGTTCGCGCCCACCAGCACCGCCACCGCCCCCACCACCTAGCTGCTCAGTTGCGGGAGCGTGTAAATGATCTTGTCGAAGAAACGCTTCCCGTTGTGGCTGCGTTATGTGCTGTTCAACTTGGCATCGGTTCTGCTCTTGCTCTACAAAGGACAGTTCCGATCTGACTGGGCATCGATTATAGGAGTAATCTTCGCCTTCGTCCTCATGAACTTCGTGGCATGGATATCGTCACGGCACTACAAGGAATGGAAATGAACAAGACAACCAAAGGTCTTCTGATGAACGCGCTAGTTCTAGCTTCCCTTGCGTTCTTCTACTTCAAAGGGACTCAGCCACTCGTCCTTCTGATCTCCGGGATCATCTGCTTAGTGGTTCTCAACGTGGTTCTGTTAATCTCCAGATCCAAAAGCTAGAAACGACGCTGCTATGCATCGGGTTGGAAGGGACATGTCACTACGACGCAGACCGAGTTCATCTACGATTGCTCTCCACACTTCATGTACTCGTGTGCTTTAACAGCATCCCGTTCTACCGGCAAAGAACGAGATACAGAGAGCGGCAACGACTACTTCGGGGCCAGGTACTACGCAAGCTCGATGGGCCGTTGGATGTCGCCGGATTACAGTGAGAGTGGAGACGAGCCCGATCCAGTTCCTTATGCTGACTTCAAGAACCCTCAGAGTCTCAATCTCTATAGCTATGGAGGGAACAATCCTCTGTCTCAGGTGGATTCGACAGGCCACTACCACTGCGATCCTGATACGTCATCAACTGATAAAAACGGAGTACTCACTGTCACGGCAGGTGCGTGCCATCTAGATTTTTCAGATTATGTTCAATTCTTCCGCACAATGACCCGTAACGATGCGAAGCAAGTTGGCATCGGTATACTTCGGGAGACGGCTTCGTACTTCGACACCGGCAGGAACTGCCCGCAATGCAAAGTTGGGATCATGCCGGTCGGCATGATAGAAGGTTTTGGGGCTAAGTCTATCGTCACCATCCTCGAAGAGGAGCCAGGAGCGATAAGTTTATCTATCAAGACTGCCAAAGGTGAGGTCGAAGTGATGGCAAGTATGGCTAAAGATGGTGACAAATTGGTTCTGTCTAACGTGCATGTAAGCGGTGAGGGCCTGGGTCCTGGGCTGACCAAGCAGGCTGCTCGTGAGTTAGGTGCTCGGGAAGGCGTCAGCGAGGTTGTTGTGCAAGGTGGCGCGAGAACCGGTGGTGCCGTTCCCGGACATACGCCGGTATCCTTTACGGTAAAGGTGAAATGATGCGAGAACTGGTCATACGCGGTTGGAATGTCGGATTCGATAAAATTTTGCTGACGAAGACACTGCGAGCGGAGTTCGGCTATTCCTTGACAGAGGGAAAGTCGATAACGGATCGAGTTTTATCCAAGGAAGAGATAAGAATTCCGTTAGGGCATCGACCCATCAACGAGAAAGACCTCCTTAGAAGGCTGCAAGAGATTGGCGTGAGGGCATTAATCGAGGGCTAGGGTCCACCGAATCTCCAAACCGATGCTAAGAGCGCAGTGCTTTGCGTCGGGTTGACAGGTGACACATCGCTACGATGCAGACCGACTTCATCTACGACTGCACTCCCCTCCTTGTGCATTTGTGCGCTTTCAACGAATCCCTTTATACCGGCAAAGAAAGAGACACAGAATCAGGACTGGACTACTTCGGGGCCAGGTACTATGCCAGCTCAATATGCCAACGGCCAGCGCATCGCCATGGCCAACAGCTTCGATGTGCGCATCCACACGCACGGCACCTTCGATGCGAGCGACGAGGCTGCGGTCTGGACGCTACCCCTGAGCGGCTATGTTGTAAAGTCAGGCGACCGTATATGCTGGCGGCAGACCGAGTCGGAGCCAGGCGGCGGTTTGGGCGTCAACTTCACCAACGGCACCAGCAATGCATGGGTGGCGCACGATCAGGACGGCAACCTGACGAATATCGACAACGCCGCATGGGGTTGGCACAACCGCTGCGTGGACTTGAGTCCTGATGCAGGGCTGACAGTTGCGGGCGTGTGGATCGGTGCCAATAATGCTGCGCCAGGGACGTGGGACATGCTGTTCGGCGACATCGCCATCTTCGGCACGGACGGGACGGCGACGCCGCTGTATTGGCGCGACAAATCGGTTGGCCTGAGCAGCGTGTGGACGAACAAGGCGGGCCCCACGGACTTGCAGGCATATGTGGAGACGACGAATGCCTCGCTGGACATGATGCAGCCTGACGCAACGACGACATACTACCAGGGTGACCAACTGGGCTCGGCGCGGATGCTGACCGCAGCGGGCGGCTGGCCGCTCTCCTCGAACACCTTCTACCCCTTCGGACAGGAAGCCGCGCTTTCCTCCTCTGTCAACCACTACAAGTTCACCGGCAAAGAACGAGACGCAGAATCAGGACTCGACTACTTCGGCGCTAGGTACTACACGTCTACGATGGGCCGCTGGATGTCGCCCGACTGGTCTGCCAAGGCAGAGCCGGTTCCGTACGCGAAGCTAGATGACCCCCAGTCGCTGAACCTGTACGCCTACCTGCGGAACAACCCACTGAGTAGGACAGATCCAGATGGACATCAAGATCCCACACAAAAGGAAGTGATAAAGGAAGTAAATCGACTCGCTGACGCATATAAAGTGCCACAAGCGACAATGCGCGCGGTCGTGAAAACAGAGAGCAATTTCGACATTCATGAAGAGAACACAAATAAAGATGCAAAAGGGAAGGTTACGAGTACTGATTACGGCTTGTTTCAGGTGAACAGCAAGAACATTGGAGGAAAAGCAACCGGCCCAGACGGCAAGCAGTTCACAGTAGGCAACGACGTCAAAACCGACTGGAAGGCAAACGCAAATGCCGGCGCTGCAATTGCTTCTGACGCGTACAAGACCGCCGTGAAAGAACAAAATCCAAGCAGTGAGCAGGATCGTGCACAGCAAACATACTCCCAATACAATGCTGGCCCGGGAGGACGCGACCGGTATCTTTCGCCCGGCACTAACGGAGGGTTTCAGGATAAGCGAGATCAAAACTTCCTCAATAACTACAACTCAGAGATGAAGAGGACTGAACCCGAATGAAAAAAGTGAGTAGTTTGCTCGTCATCCTAATATGCACAGCGTTGGGTTGGGCGCAAGCCGCACCATCCACGAACCAATTGCTCAAAATTGGTAGCGTCGCAGGAGAGGCAGGAATCTTTGCTTCGTTGAACAGCTTGATCACTGTATATTCTGAGGGTTCCATTCGCGCCCAATTTGGAGATAGCCCTAAGTGGCAGCCTGTCGACCATAGCGGTCCCGTGTCGTTTGAAATCAAAGACGAGCATTTGAGGCGAAGCCAAGATAATGTTCCGCTTGCTGTCGCACATGAATTTGATTTCTGCGACGCGTTAAATCAAGTCAACATCTCAACGACCGTCGACAAAGCGATCGTCCTGCTCCTGCCCAAGGGATCGAAGATTAAGGCTGCTGAAGAAATCAATGAAAGGCTCTCCCTCATCGTCTATTCGTCGGCTAGCGAACCGGTACGCTATGACATACACGTCGCACTGTTCAAAAAAAGTTCGGCGCATTCTTACTCAATTATTGGAACCGATACGATTTCAACCAACGGGAGCTATTGCGGAATGCGCAGTTTCGGCGAGCAGTATCGCGCCATTTTCGTTGACGAGCCTGCCGGTAGCAGTGACTTCAGTGCCGCATACTTTTATGAACTGAGACCGTGAAGAGGGGGCACGTCAGTTCGTTCAGGTCTGTTTCGGGACCCCATGATTCCACTACGATTCGAATCCATGTGTATGACGGCCGACGCGGCATGTGGGGATACTATGCATTTTTCGCGATCCCGCTTCACCGGCAAAGAACGGGAACTCCGAATCAGGGCTCGACTACTTCGGCGCCAGGTACTACGCATCCAGCATAGGTCGGTGGATGTCACCCGACTGGAGCGCGAAAGAAGAGCCGGTTCCCTATGCGAAACTCGACGATCCGCAGAGTCTCAACCTGTACAGCTATGTGCGAAACAACCCCCTGAGCAGGACAGACCCTGACGGTCACGAAACCCCAACACCCTATATTCCAGGATTTCCGTCCGACGGAGTCGCAATGGCCCTAGCTTCTTCACAGGTTATGAGTCCTTCGGAACGTGAATTCGATACCGCCGTCTTGGAAACTGTAGCCGCCTCTTTTACGGGTGGAGCCTCCGCAGAATTTGCCGCCAGCGAGAAATTCCTTCAGGCGGGCGTAGCAGCCATGACAACAGCAGGACTTGGTACCAGTGCAGTAACTAGGACTGTTGGTACAGCCAGTGGAGTACCCGCCAAAGAATTGGATAAGACTGCGAATGCCGTCCAAACAATAACCGACCCTATTAAAGCTCCTGCGGCTGCATTAACAGGAAGTATTGAAAAAGGTTCAAAAATAGGGGACGCTGTATCGGGGGTGAACTTGATGGCGAATCCAAAGGAAGCCTTACGCAATCCAGGCAGTGCAGCACTGACAGCTACGTCGGCTGTCAACCTTATCAAGGGATTTGCACAGAGCGTGGCCAGCAAGCTTGCAGTACCAACGCCACCGTCTCCGAAACCTCCTGGTTGCTCAGTCGCAGGTGCATGCCAATAAGTAGATCGAAGGGCAAATTATTTTTCGTCATAAATTGCTTTTCGCCTATCGGGGCGATTGCATCTCTATTTTCATAAATGGGAATACACCTTTATGGGAATGGGCATTAGTCTCTGGTATTGTCATCGGTCTCCTAAATCTTTGGGTGTCGCAACGACTGCGCCGCGCTCCCTTGCTTTCTTCAGGTGCAAATGAAGCAATAACATTATTTGCTATAGGTCTACTGATTGGATTAATTGCGCTTCTCTTCAGGCTTGTGACGCGATGAATTGACCACTTCAGTATTCCCCACAGCGAGTTCTGAACCATCCGGCACTGTGACGTGCAGTACTCTGCTATTCTTGTTCGATCAATGCCAAGGAGGCCATCGCAATACATCTTCCTCGATTAAAGCACCTGCTTCGCATTGATCCCATGGTCTCATGCCATTCGTTCAACCGATGCTCCTGCTTCCAGCGTCAGCTCCATGATCCTGACCTGACCCTGCTTTCGTCCAATGGAGAATCCGATTCGGACAAAGGGACGGGGTAAGGAGCGATATAGAACCTCCGCCGTTCAGGCGTCTGATGTGGACAACAAATTTCTAAAATCGTCCACTAAGGCCGACCATTACTTTCAATAGTTTAGTTTCCCTGAAGCGATCAAATGGGAACAAGCGCAGGAACTTCCTGTGCTTGAGGTGCGTCTGTCTTAATCGGGCGTGGTGTCATACTCATCCGGGCTTTCCTCATCTTGGAACAGAATTTCCGGCCATCGCTTTATGGCCACTTTCGTTTCTAGCTTTCCGGCCGGTCCACTCACACCATACCAGCCGCGAAATTTTCTCCTGACACGTGTCCATGCAGCCGCATCTTCCAGAAGAGTGCATGCAACGCCAGCCGAGATTGCGCAGATGCCGTCACCGGCGCATACGAGTGCTAGAATGACTCGATCGACCCCGTCGGGACAATGTTGCAGTCGTGCAACATCTTCCGCAGTAAAGGTGAACTGCCACGGCGAATGATTCTTTGTCGTGTATTTAATCGGCGCGAGGACAGTATCGTTAACTAAATAGCCGGGCGGACATCTGACCACCTCGATGCATCGGGGATCGTCGAGCGCCTTCGCCAACGCAGCGCCATGATAGAAGTCGGCTTTGTCGATCATCTTGGGCTACGGGACACCTGAGGAACAATCGTAGATTCAGTTACATGGTCGCAATACCACTCTAGCCCACCCACCGATGCGGAGTCTGGTTGGCAGAGAAATGGGAGACATTATGTCGGCCTAGGCTGCTTTCCCGGCCAGAAGAGAGCCGGTGGCCGCAGCCGGTACTCTGTATCCTCAGCTTCGAGACGCGCATAATTGTGGATGGAAAATCGAAAACGCGATACGCTTTGCGATACGCTGGTTCTCACCTTACTACGTGATTACAAGGACTTAGGGAACCACCCTTGTCTTGTAGGTTATTGAAAACAATACTGTTTTGTCTATAGCATGGAAGAGGCCATCGGTTCAATTCCGGAGTGAATGTGCCTTGTCTCAGGCAGTAAGCAACAGCGTGAGGCCGATGATTGGAATATGCAGCGGTGTGTAATGGTGGTGGTGGCCAGAGACGGCTTTGGTCAGTGCTACACACTCCGTTTCGGGTTCCCGCAGCTGGAATTGTCCTAAATCCACAGATGGATACTGCGGCTTGAATACGGCTCTGTTTGCCATCGAACCGATGACCTCTTCCATGCAATAGACCCCACAATAGGCCTTTTTGCTCACTTACAAGACCCCCGGTGGCTCCCTAAGTCCTTGCAAGCACAACCCGGAAGAACCAGCGTATCGCAGAGCATAGGCCCGCTTAACGCAAGTGCATCTCCTCAAATTAATCGACTCAGCAATTTTTTGTTCATGAACACCACAGAGCGTCGAGAATGCTCAGCGCGTCGAAACGATAAAATCCCTCTTTCCCCGCTCCTCTTCTCCGGACTCTCTGTCTTTGTCGGGAAACGTACAGGATTGCTGGAAGTTAATCGGCGTCAATTCGTCGCGATCAGGGTGTGGACGGTCCGGAATCCTGCAAGCCGACCCAGTATTATCAAAAGCACTGGTTTCGACGGTATTGTTTTTTGTGTCGCCCGAACTCGCAGCCAACCCAACGTAATAGGTACCCGCCATCGGCACCGTACTTGTCCCCACAGCAAACCAGGTCACTCCATCAGCGGATTGGTAGCCAGTGAACACGTTGCCGGAGCGACGTAGCCTAAACCATACCGGCATCCAGGTGTACTGATCTCCGGTCACCCACCTCATGGAGCCCCCAGAGAGCGATCGAGTGCCCATCTCGGCAATGCGCCAGCCGGTGGAGCCCAGAAGCATAGCGACCACGGGAGCATCGCTATCCAGTGATTCACGCATCATCAGCCCTGTGCTGCTCAATGCTTTGCCGTCTACGTTTGTGAGCCTAGTGGTCAGGGTGAAGTCTCCGGTTACCTGTCTGTATGCAAAGTTGAACGAATCGGATGCTCCGCCGATACCGCTTCCTTGACCTGTAATGAGCGTGGTGCCGTTGCCAACCTTTGCATATGCAGCATTGCCAATCGTCTTTACCGTGCCTATATCCGTATCCTGCCAGCCGGAAGGAAGCGCACCGGCATCCAAAGGTGTAGCGGAGACAGCACGCGATTCAACACTCGTGCCGGACTGGTTAATCGCTTCGACCTTGTAGGAATACGTCGTACCGTTCGTCACGCTCGTGTCCGTATACTCGGGCCAGGTGGTCTGGGTCAGTCTGGCAATGCTCGTGTACGAGTCGCCGTTGGAAGCGCGAAGCACGTCATAACCGTTGGCGGTCCGCACTGGTTTCCACTTCAGATACACACGACCAACGCTCGCTGTCGCTGTCACCGGCTCTGGCGCCTCAGGAATTGGCGACGATGGATAGGGAGAGGATGTTCCGCTCAACGTAAACGTCAGCGTGCCATAACCAAAGTGATCGGCGCTGCCATGTTCGGGCCTCATCAGCTCCGCCATCCTTCTGCTGCTAGGGGCAGGCAGTCCTTCGAGAACGTGGTAATGGTTGTAGATCAACTCCCAGACCGGTCGATCATCCAGCCGTCCGGCCCCATTCGTGGAGATATAGTACTGGTTCACCGTGTCGCAGTTGTTATAGGTGGTGTAGGGAACCGAAAACGTGGCATTGTATTTTGCCGTGTACTCCGACCCGGCCAGAAGACGGTGATTGGCGTAGCCAAAAAGATCGACTCCTTGATTCCAGGCCGTTTGGGCGGCATATCCTAGTAACCCGACCCCTAGCTGATCATGCTCCTGATCGCGACCCGCTTCCTGCCATTGTCCCAGGTCTCCGGGCCACAGATGATAAACGGCATTCACAATGGATCCGTTGCCCGGCCCATTCTCGAAGTACTCAATCCCCTGACTGAACCATGCCTTGTTGTCGTTGAGCACGCCCATGGCAATGAGCGCGCCGATATTGGCTGCGTCCCAGTTGGCCCAGTAGTGGCTGATACAGGCACCATTGTGCATGGTAAGAAAGGTATTGACCACCGGATACAAATAGTTCGTAAACATGGACTGGAACTGCACAAAGTCGCGATGATTCCATCCCGGATAGATGCGCAGGACCTCTCCGGCAAGAGCGAAGTCCTGAATGGGAATCCCGATCAGGCCAGGAATATCCGTGCCCGTCGGAACCTGATTGACAGTATAGGCATACTTGTTCAGTATCCTCACCGCGGCGTCGGCATAGGCGGTGTCACCGGAGATGTACCAGCGAATCGCATTCAAGTACGCTGCGTGAGCGTCCTGATCGGCGCGTTGACGGCTCTTGCCCATATTAGGAAGTGATGCCGCTGTATAGCGGCTCTGCGCCAGAGGATCTTTGATCAACAGGTTCCAGTCGTCGATCCACGGATGGGCGCCCGCCGCCACCTCGTCCTTCATGCGATCAAGATCGGCCTGTGTGTGCAAGCCTCCGGGATGAACAAACTGTGCACGTGATACCTCACCCAGAAGAGCAGCCTGAAGCAGGAACAGACTCACACATATCGTCAGAAATTTTGCTTTGCGCATTTCTCAGGACCTCCTCTGATCGGTAAAATCACACGGATAACGGACTTTGATCAGGCCGTATCCAGCTGGAGACGGTATACCTCTCGTCTCCACTCACTCGGATCGAGCCTGCTTTTCGCAGTTCGTTCCAGATAATCTCGACACTGCCCTTCGATGCCTGCAACTGAAAGGGCAACCTTCCATCTCCAAAGATGCGGACCTCCAGGGAGCGGCACGCCGGATCAGCAGTCGATCCTGTGACTCGCGCCAGGGGCAGCACCGCCCCTGACTTTACAAACACCGGAATATTTCGCGTGCTCGCGGCAAACCTCAGGGATACACCGCCTGTGTGAGGTTCGCCCGTCCAGAAGTCGTACCATTCACCGGGCGGCAATATCAGCGTGCGACCATCTGGCTCGCCCGCAATCAGCGGTGCAATCAGGAGTCGGTCGCCCATCATCCATGCATCATCGACGCGCGCCAGCTCGGGAATTCCGGGCCAGTCCAGTGCGAGCGCACGGAAGGGCGGCGTCCCATCGGCTGCATAACGGGCAAATGCTGCACGCAGATACGGAATCAACATCATCCGCCATCCCAGTATCTCGCGACAGCGTGCTTCCAGTTTCTCAAAATCCGGGGAGCTCTGGTTTGCATTATTTTTCTTCCTATCCAGTTGCTTCCACGGAGGATTGGGGATGTACCACGCATTGATCATGGCTACGGGCGAAAAGACAACGGTCTGTAACCGCCGGATCAGATCTTCCTCGCTTTGGGCATCGCGGACCTCGGGGCACCATAGCAAACCGCTGAAGCCGGAGTTGACCAGCGCGCGCACAAATTGCCGGTGGTCGTATAGATCGCTGTACAGCACAAATGGATAGGGCGACGCAAGCGCACCGCTGGAGCGCGCCAGGCAATAGGTCTCTATGTTGCGCTTCAGAAACTGCTCCCAGATCGTGCGCTGATACCGCAGACCGAAGAGGCTATGCATCTGCTCACCGTCGACACCGGATGGAAATTGACTCAGCTCGGCAAACGACCATCCGCCGGTGTAGTCGGAGTTGTCGCATTCATCGAGCTTGAAGCCGCTGACTCCAATGTCGAGCAGATTCTTTCCGTGGTACTCGCCGAACTCCCGGCGCGCTTCGTCACTCTGAAAGTCCGGCACCAGCCCACCCCACACGGCGGTGTCTCCGGAGAACTCATGTACAGGTTCGAAGAGCGGAGAAGACGGATGGACAAAGGCGTGTTCCCAGAGATTGACGTGAAAATTCCGAAACCGCAGCTCATGGACGAAGCTCTCCGGTTGCGGAAAATGCGAGCTGTTCCAGGAAAATGAGCAAGAGTAAGAGTGAGATTGCCACCCCGCCTCGAGGCCCATCACATCGCACGGTATGTTCCGGTTACGAAACTCTGTTGCCAGCCGGATAATGTCATGGTCCGTTGCATTGCTCACTGCTCGATACCAGCAGCCCAGCCCCCACTCAGGAGGCATGACGCCTCCACCGGAGAAGAGGTTGTAGCGGCGCACGGCATCCAGCATCGAAGGTCCGGCAAACAGGTACACATCTGCTCCCCGTGCGACAGGAATCTCTACAACAATGCGGGACGCCTCTCCGTCCTGTAGCGTCTTTGTATAGAGAGGAACATCGCCGGTTTCCTCTTCGGATGAAACCGATGGGCGAGGCAGCGCCTCTCCGCAGTAGAACGTCGCGTAGCGCGCAGTATCGACCAGGAGCCCATAGCCACGACTGCTCACATAGAAGGGCACAGGCGCGTGTGAGTCTCCCGTATCGCTACGAGGGTCGGCATTGACACGAATGGCGCGCTTCTTCCCTCGATGATTCATGCTGAAAAACTGGAGGCCAAATCCGTAGATTTCTTCGTGCGAATCCAAAGGCAGAGATAGCTGTGTTCCTCGTGGACCAAGCCGAAAAACCGGCGGGTCGATTGCCGGTATGGAGATGTGCGGCAATCGGCGCAGCGCATCGGTGCAGGGTGACACCAATCGTGAACGTACAGGCGTGATCGCTTCAGGCTCTCCCGCCGTTGCGCACCACACACCCTGAATGACCGGCTGCCAACGTGTATTCTGTGGGTGATTTACTTCACTCTTCTGCGTTGCTGAAGCCTCGCGGCCTGTCAGCGCAAGAGCCGCCCCGCCAATCAATCCTTTACCAAACTGCCTGCGATCCAACCTGTTTTTCATGCTGCAATCCTGCGGGTACTTCTTTCGTAAGAAATTGCAAAGAGAAGGCCATCCGCGAGCCTGCCGAATGACCATAAGGAACGTTGCGAAGACATCACCAGGTCAGCCGGCCGGTAAGCTGGATCAATCTACTCTGCTGGCTTCCATTGCCGGAAGAACCTAGCCGGACGATTCCGAAGTTTCCGTCCGTTGTCGACGTGTCGTAACCATTGGCGAAGGTCTGCACATGGTTCAGAACATTGAACGCGTCGATTCGCATCTGGAAGACGAGCTTCTTCTCGGGCAAGATGCTGAAGTTTTTCGAGATATTGGCATCCAGTTGGTTGTGCGAACCTTCACGTGCGCCCGTGTACTCGACGTTCGGATTCATTTGATAGCCGGTATTGATGGCGATGTAGTTTGGAGTTGAGCAAAGGCCGCTTTGCACAAAGGGCAGCGATTGCGCGATCCAGTTGTAACCGCCCGATGAGGGATCGACGGTAGCCACGCAAGGCTTCAGGCGCTGGATGTAGCTGTCCGATCCAGCGTTGGGAGACCATGCGTTCGACCCGCCGGCCCAGTACCTCTTGCGGGGCAGCAGATTGCCTCCGTTCGCCTGCTTATCGACAATCCACCCATTGGTCAGAGCCTGCGGAAATCCGCTCTGATAAAAGTACGTGCCCGCCATCTCCCATCCGCCGACCGTCAGGTCTACGAAGCGTGGCATATTCGGGAACAAACCGCTGCCCCGTGCAAGCGGCAGCTTGTAGACGACTAGAGCTGTCAGCCTGTGCGGCACATCCGTCGACGAGATCGTTCGTGCTGGAACGCGGTTGACTACATCCGCGTATCCCACCGCGCTCATCGCCTTCGAGTATGTGTATCCCACATTTGCAGTTAGCCCGAAGGATGTCCTGTGGGTATAGATGGCCTCCACGCCGTTGTACCAGTATTTCCCTCCATTGATGAGCGCCTCGCTGATATTCAGGAACTGTGGATATGGGCGCGAGAAGTTGATTTTTCCAATGGTTGACGCGGTGTAGTAACCCGATCCTGCGAATGGACCTATCCCTTTGAACGGATTGGCCATCTGCCCTGCAGATCCAGTGCAGTTCGAGTTCAGGCCGCCGCGCAGCGGATCGCAGGCTGCCTGGGCCGTGGCGCTGATGTGATTCAGGTCGTCGGTATAGGCAATGCCATACATACGGCTTCCGGCATAGGAGACGTCGATCTTATCGTGGGCCGAAAGCTGGCGCTCGATACCAAACGAGGTCGAAAGGAAGGACGCCGGATGATACTTCGGGTTGTAAAACGTAGCGCCCTGTCCCAGATTGGAAGCAAGACACTTTACCCGGTTTCCTTCACAGTTACCAACTGGCTGCTGGAACGCCGGAAACGGATCCGCCAGATTATTGCGCGGAACCATCATTGTGTATGAGCCCGATGTCACCAGATCGTATGGTGTATATCCTGTACTCGTCGAATAACCGATCTGGCTCGGGGCATACTGGTTGCCCGTGGCCTGATCGTTGAAGAACAAGCCAATTCCACCGCGGATCACGGTCTTGTGGTTCGGCGTATATGCGAATCCCGCGCGCGGTCCGAACTGATAAAGAACGGGCTGGAACTCCCAGCTCTGGTTTCCTCCCACGCCGGCCCAGGTTGGGCCGCCTACAAAACCGTTGGGCAGCGGCAGGCCAGCCAACGCAGAAGCAGGGATCAGCGCGTTGATAGGATTCGGATCGGTGAAATCCCAGGTCGAATTGAGCCGGTTGAATCGGTCGCGTAGGCCGCGGCCGGGATTTTCCCAACGGACTCCTAAATTGAGCGTGAGATCGGGCCGAATCTTCCAGTCGTCCTGGAAGTAGAGAGCGCCGTAGTGGGACGAAAAGTAGTTGCCTCCTGCCGCAGTGGCGGACACGGTCCCGGTTGGCGACCACGTTCCTGCCTCCATCGAAGCGATGCTGTTTCCGCTGTAATTGTTGGGCAGCGATACGGACGAGGTTTCGAGGCCTCCATTGCGTCCGGCTACATTGGTATCCCACTGCTGGGTCCAGCCGCTGTCCGTCGTCAGCGTGATTCCCTGGCCGTTGCTGCTCTTCTGGCTGTACTGCGTAAACCGCACCTCGCCGCCGAAGTGCATCACGTGATTGCCGTGGGTCCAGTTCGCCACATCCAGAAGCTGCAACTCGTCGTCTCCGCGATACAGCACAGCCAAGGAGCCGAGCGCGTTGTAGTTCGCAATGTTGGTCAGCGGAAATCTCTTGAAATAGGTCGCATTTGCCGCACCGATGTTGGAGGAAAAGCCCAGAGCGGCGGGATCGAAGCCACTTGCCGGTCCTGTCGAGTCGCTCTCGAGAGCACTGGTGACAAGACCACGGAACGAATTGATGAAAGTCGAGCTAAATGTGTGGGTCCATGACGTGCTCAAACTTGGATAGCGATAGTCGGTTCCGTTGTAATGAGGCTGGTCGACCGCCCAATTCAGTCCCGGATGCGCCGCATTGACCCCATCCCTGGGAAATGCGTTATTTGCCTGCGCATAGAACTTCCAAAGCTTCCCCGTAACCGAGAACGCGTCCCTGTCTCCCACGTTCTGGTCGAATTTCACAATATAGGTCTTGTTGTCGCTATGGCCCGGAGCCAGGCCCACATAATTATTGTTAAAGGGATTGGCCGTCGTCGGCGTGGGTGCCAGGTTCGGTGCCGGATACCAGGACAGGATTGCTTTAGCCACAGGATTGATCTGACCGGACGGAATCACATTTGCCGCTCCGAGCAGCACCGGATTGCCCTGCGACCCCGGAGTCGCTCCCGAACCGTAGCCGTACTGATACCGGCACACCTTCGGATGGCCCCCAGCGGCAGACGTCCCGGTATCTGTATTGTTGGCTGTGCATGCAGCCTCTGAATTCGGATCGTAGATTGCCTGATTGTATGGTTTTCCGTTGATCGACAGGTTCAACAGCCCACTGAAATCGCCGTTGAGCATCGCTGGAGTCGGAACACTGGTGATTGCGGTCCCGATTCCGTGGTTATTCAGGTCCTCGTAAGAGATCATGAAAAACGTCTGCCTGTTGCCATGCCAGAGCTTCGGGATCATCACTGGTCCATCCAGCTCGAAACCGTACTGGTTTTGCGTGAATGCACCCTTGTTGAACTTGGCCAGCAGCGAAGCCGGGCTGCCTGCTGCCAGGCCCTTTGCGATATTGGCATCGTTTTGTGGAGTATTGGCATTCAGAAACGCGCGCTGCAGATATTCGTAAGCGGCGCCATGCAGTCGCTCCGTCCCTGATTTCAACGTCATGTCGATCTGTCCTCCGGGCGAGCGGCCATTCGCCGCGTCCAGAGGACTGGTCGTGATCTTGAACTCCTGCAGCGTCTCGGGCGGTGGAGCGATCGTATAGTGTTCCGGTCCTGTCTCACTCTGATTGGTGACTCCATCAATGCTGAACTCCACACCCCCGCCATGGATGCTGAACGACTGCGCGCTCTGGTTTCCGGGAGTCATGCCCGTTGTCGTGCTCATCATGCCTGGAGTCAGATAAGCAAAGTTGAACGAGTCGTTATCAATATCCGGCAGATCCTCGATCAACTCGTTCTCCATCACGTTGCCCCGGTCGGCCTTACTGTAGTCAAGGATCTCCGCCGAAGCATTGACCGTGATTGCCTGAGACACATTGCCAGGCTGGAGCGCAAAGTTTACCGACGCTGTCTCGCCGGTTTGGAGTGTGATGTTGGTTTTGATAACCGATGCGAAACCCATCGCCTCGGCATGCACTTCGTAGAGGCCCGGATCCAGAAAGGGTACCGAATAGACTCCCATCGCCGAAGTCTCCGTCCTCTTATCGACACCTGTCTTTTCGTTATGAACAAGGATCTTCACCTTCGGGACAATGGCGCCACTGGAATCCGTCACTAAACCCGAAATGCCCTGCGTCGTCTGGGCGAGGACACCGGTGCAGAACAGCAGGCCCAGCATCACCATGGTGCAGGCCTCCCTGATGAAACCGCGAGCCCATCGCTTAGAGATGGGTTTCCAACATGTGAAACCGCTTACTTGCTGGCCGGTAGTCCGGCTCGTCTTCAAGATTTTCACCACTCTAGCCTCCTCTGAGGATCTCCGGCTCTTCTGGCATTCGCCGATCCGGCATCCTCTCAAACTGCACTGAGTCTCGGCATTCATGGCCAGCCTCGTCAATGTTCGGAACAGTTCATATCTTTGAGGCGCATGCATCCGTTCATAAAATCAGCAAGTTATAAGAGGTTCACGTGACGTTACGAGCACGTTACGAGCGTGCTATATTGAGGCGGTCCTCATTGCCACCGGAATGCTCTCATCAACCCAGGATCGGACACACGATCGACTGACCAAACCTTCTCCAGCAGAAACCGAGATGATCCTGGCGGAGCTGGCGGCCATTCTGTCGAGCGAAAGCTTCTCGAGCAGCAAACGCTGCCGGGACTTTCTGGAGTTCGTCGTGAAACGAACACTCGCGGGTGACCAGGCGGGCCTCACCGAGCGTTTTCTGGGGGTTGAGCTCTTTGGCAGGTCGATTGACTATGAGACGTCAACCGATGCGGTTGTCCGAGTAAGAGCGAACGACGTGCGGCGGAGGCTTGCCCAATACGGCTCAACCCGGAAATCGGCGACTCCAATCAGGATTGAACTCATCGCGGGGGGATACATCCCGGAGTTTCATTGTGCGCAGCAGGAAGTCAGCCATCCGGTAGCGATCAATCAGGCGATCCAGCCCGCCAGCCCGTCATCGGTCCCATCCGGCACGCAGATTGCACCGGTCGAGCCACCTGTCGTGCCGTACGTGGATGAGCAGGCTTCGGCCGCAGTCCGACCATGGCAGCATCTCCCAATTTTCTGGATGGGTGTAACGTTAGCTGTCACTGTCGTAGCAGTGTTCATGACGCTGCTGCTCAGGCCCCGCGTTACGAATTTCGATCGCTTCTGGCGCCCCGTAATGCATGCGTCGTCCGCGCCAGTATTGAATCTGCCGACCAGCGACACTTTCCAGCTTGAACCCGACGCGATGACCCGCTTTCAGCAGACCGGCCCCGGTCAGCCATTTACAGTTGTGCCGGGAGAGATGCAGAGCTTCCACAACTGGCACGTCTCGCTGCCGGTCCTGCAGGCGACCCTGTCAGTCGCTCTTGCAATGGAGCGAAAGGGTGTACTTCCTCTCATCCGCGTCGGCACCGACCTGAGGAGGGACGAGGTGGAGGGCCATCCGATCATCGCCATCGGGTCTTTTTCAAATCCCTGGACCGAACAGAATGTGGCTGGTTTGCGATTTACCTTCGACCGGGGCGCCTCCGATAAGCAAGCTCCGCGTATCCGTGATTCGCAGAATCCGCAGCGGATTTGGTCGCTAACTCATCTGTATCCGGACCCGCAGACCAAAGACTACGCAATAGTCACCCGTACATTCGACCCCGTGACCCATGAGCCATTCGTCTCGCTCGCCGGCCTGCACAGCTTCGGTAATCAGATCGCTGCCGACTTTGTCTCTCAGGAATCATCATGGGACCAGATCGCGTCACGTGCGCCTTCCGGGTGGCAACAGATGAATCTTCAGATCGTGCTCGAAGCTGACATTATAGGCACAACTGCCAGTTCTCCACGTATCCTGGATGTCTATTTCTGGCGGTAAGTCGGTTAGCCGCTGTGTAAGGAGCAACGTCCTCATTTGCAAACTGCGGCCCCGGGGCAACCGCGCCGACTCTCGGCATTGTTCCAGCACCTCCGCGCGCATCCAGTTCAGAGCAGAGTCTGATTGCTCAAGTGCTACACGCGATTTTTCGCGGCAGGCTGTTTCGAGAGAAAATGCGTTCCCAACGCTAGTTAGAGCTATTTATGAACTTTGAACCATCGTAGGGACTTTGCATGCGTTGTGGTACTGCCGAGCATGGAGGGATGGGTCTCAAGGGTGGAGTCGGTTATCCAAGCGATGTGACGGATGAGGAGTTGGCGTTTGTGTTGCCGTATCTTCTGCTTTGCCGCGAGGACAGTCGGCAGCGGAAGCATCAAGGCGATCGCGAACAAGTCGCAGCCCTGGCCGAAGAGGTGCAGCAGGTGACCGGCAACAACGTGGAACTGGCCTATGTGGACCAGGGTTACACCGGCTCGAACGCGGCCGAAGCCGCAGAACAGCACCGCCTGCGGCTCGAAGTGGTCAAGCATCCGATGGCAAAACGGGGCTTCGTGCTGCTGCCGCGCCGCTGGGTCGTCGAGCGCAGCTTCACCTGGGCCGCGCGCTTCCGAAGACTCGCCAGAGATTACGAAGGTCTTCATCTGCTCGCCTTCGCCACCCTCATGCTCCGAAACCTGCTAGGCACACTCAAATGAAGTTCCTAACAGGCTCTGGCAAGATAAGGTATTGAAAATAAACAATATAACGGAGTTGAATTTTGGGCGCCAGCATTTTGAGGGCTGAAGAGAGTACGTTTCTCAAAATAAATGCCTTATGCCTGGAAATGAAAACGCCTCCTGAAAGGAGGCTCTAATGTAACCTATTGATTCTAAATGGTGGCCAGAGACGGGATCGAACCGCCGACGCCGGCCTTTTCAGGGCCGCGCTCTACCACTGAGCTATCTGGCCTTGGCTTGAACGCTTATTGCGGGGAACGCCAAGAACACCCGCAGCGCTGTTGCTTCATCTGTGCCCGGCCCATTCAGGGGAGCAGTACCGCCGACGGGAGCCGGCAGCGCAAATGCAATTCAAGTATAGCAACCCTGCGCCATACCGCCAACTCACCCTGCTCGCGCTATCCTTGCTCATCCTCGAACGCTAAGGTGGCACCGTATGGCTCGTTGTCTCTCCTGCCTTGTCTGTTCCTCTTTCCTGCTTTGTCTTGCCGCGTCCGCGCCGGCACAACATCCTGCTCGCACCCGGGCCGTAACTCCGCAAGAGCAGCGTGCCGTCCGGGCCTTCGACAAGGCCAAGCAAAGCCCACTCGAGCTGTACGCATTTCTCGACCGTATGCCGAAAGGGGCCGATCTGCACATGCACCTTTCCGGGGCGGTCTACGCGGAAACCTTCCTTAGGGACGCCGCAGCCGACGGTCTTTGCGTGAACCGTGCGACGCTGAGCTTCTTCAAACCCCTGGCCACCACGCGCAGCCTGCCACCGCAGCCCGTCTGCGGAGAGGGCAACGTTCGCGCCTTCGATGCCTTCAAAGACCAGCACCTTTACGACCAGCTTGTCGATTCCTTCTCCATGCGCAGCTTTGTTCCCAGCGCAGGCGTCAGCGGGCACGACCAGTTCTTCGCCACCTTCGGCCGCTTCGGCGGCATCGCCAAATCGCACCTCGGCGAGTGGCTCGACGAGGTGGCCACGCGAGCGGCGGCGCAGAATGAGCAGTACCTCGAAATCATGCACACGCCCACGTTCTCCGGCGCGGCAAAGCTCGGCGACTCCCTCGGCTGGCCCTCCGACGCCAACCCCGCAGCGAACACCACCGGCGATGCCGCCGGAACGTCGCGCGCAGACCTTGTGCATCTCCGCGAAGAGCTACTGGCAGGCGGACTACGCGATGAGGTGGACGTAGACCACAAAGAGATAAGTGACGCCCTCGCCTCGCGCAGTCGCATCGAACACTGCGGCCAGCCGGACGCTGCCCCGGGCTGCTCGGTCAAAATCCGTTTTCTCGGCCAGGTGCTCCGCGCATTCCCACCCCAGCAGGTCTTTGCCCAGACACTGCTCTACTTCGAGCTTGCGAACGCGGACCCCGACGTGGTCGGCATCAACTTCGTGCAGCCTGAAGACGCATATCTTGCGATGTCCGAGTATCACCGCCAGATGCTGATGCTCGATTATCTCCACAGCGTCTACCCGAAGGTCCACATTACGCTGCACGCCGGTGAACTTGCCCCTGGCCTCGTGCCGCCCGCAGGTCTCCGCTTCCACATCCGCGAGGCCGTCGAACTCGGGCACGCCGAACGCATCGGCCACGGCGTGGACGTCATGTACGAAGACAACCCGCACCAGCTGTTGAAGGAAATGGCCGCGCGGCACATCATGGTCGAGATCAATCTCACCTCGAACGACGTCATCCTCGGCGTCGATGCGCGTCATCATCCGCTGCCCATCTATCGCGCGGCAGGCGTTCCCGTGGCGCTCTCCACCGACGACGAGGGCGTCTCGCGCATCACACTCACGCGCGAGTACACACGCGCCGCGCTGGACTTCAACCTCAGCTACCTCGACCTGAAGGACATAGCGCGCACCAGCCTCGAACACAGCTTCCTCCCCGGCGCGAGCCTCTGGGAAAAGCCCGACGTCTTCCTCCGCGTCAATCCAGCCTGCGCCGCGCAGCCGCCGGGCACGGAGAAGCTAACGTCAAGATGCCGCAACTTTCTTGCACAGAATGAAAAGGCGATGGAGCAGTGGGAACTTGAACGCCGGTTTCAGGTATTCGAAGCCAGCATGCAATAGAAAAAGTGATGCCAGACAGAGAGTAAGAGTCTGTCAGTCCCCGCTCACAGTTTGCAGCGGCTGCATCTTTCCGGACTTGCCGCGCAACTGCGCTATCCACGCACGCAGCCGGTCGAAGAAGAGGTAGACCACGGGCGTGGTGAATAGCGTCAGTGCCTGCGAAACGATGAGCCCGCCGACAATCGTAATGCCGAGCGGACGGCGCAGCTCGCTGCCGGTGCCGGTGCCGAGCGCCAGCGGCAGGCCGCCCAGCAGCGCGGCCATCGTGGTCATCATAATGGGACGGAACCGCAGCAGGCAGGCCTGATAGATGGCTTCCTTCGCCGTCTTGCCGTTTTCGCGCTCTTCCACCAGCGCGAAGTCGATCATCATAATGGCATTCTTCTTCACGATGCCAATCAGCAAAATGATGCCGATCATCGCGATGATGCTGAGTTCTACCTTGAACAGCAGCAGGGCCACCAGCGCGCCCACACCCGCAGAAGGCAGCGTGGAGAGGATCGTCAGCGGGTGGACAAAACTCTCATACAGAATTCCCAGCACGATAGACAGCCACCAGCGCAAGCAGGATCAGCAAAGGCATCGACTTAAGCGATGCCTGAAACGCCTGCGCCGTGCCCTGAAATCCGCCGTGAATACTGGACGGCATTCCAATATCGACGCGCGTCTGTTCGATGGCGATCGTGGCGTCGCTCAGCGAGACACCCGGCGTCAGGTTGAAGGAGAGCGTCACCGCGGGCGACTGCGACTGGTGGTTGACGACCAGAGGAATGCGCTGAGTCTCGTAGTGCGTGACTGCCGACAGCGGAACCTCCGCGCCGGTCGTGCTCTTGACATAGATGTTGCGCAGCGCGTCAGGGTCGCGCTGATACTCGGGCGCGACCTCCATCACGACGTGATATTGGTTCAGCGGCATGTAGGTGGTAGAAACCTGCCGCTGACCGAAGGCATCCGACAACGTGGCGTCGATGCTCTGAGGCGAGACGCCCAGCCTGCTCGCCGTGTCGCGGTCGATGACCAGTTGTGCGCGAAGTCCCTGCTGCTGCTGGTCGGTGGCCACGTCCTTCAACTGCGGCAGCTTCTGCATGGCTGCCATCAGCTTGGGTGCCCACTCGTTCAACTCCGAAAGGCTATCTGAGGTCAGCGAGTACTGATACTGGGTCGCTGAGCTGTGCCCGCCAACGCGAACGTCCTGATAGGACAGCAGGTAAAGACGTGCCCCTGGAATGTGGTTTGTCTTCGAGCGCAGGCGGTTGATGATCGCATCGGCCGTGTCGCCGTGCTTTTCCCGTTCGGCATCCGGCTTCAGCGAGACAAACATCCTGCCCGAAGCGCCGTTGCCGCCTCCCGGCCCCGCACCCACGAAGGACATCACGTTCTCCACGCCGGGGTCGTCCTGCACAATCTTCGCAATCTCCTCGACCTTCGGTTTCAGGCCATAGAAGGACGCATCCTGCTGGCCCTGCACCTGGCCGCCGATGCGGCCCGTGTCCTGCTGTGGAAAGAAGCCTTTCGGGACGAGAACGTAGAGGTAGACCGTGAGCAGAACAGTAGCGAGCGTGACCGTCAGCATGAAGCCCTGATGATCGAGCACCCACCGGAGCCCGCGGTCATACTCAGCAGTGAGCCAACTAATGGCGCGCTCGCCCATCTTGTAAAAACGACCATGTTTCCGCTTCAAGTGCGACTCCAGAAACCTCGCACTCAGCATCGGCGTGGTCGTCAGCGAGACAACGAGCGAGACCACGATCGCCACCGACAGCGTCACGGCAAACTCGCGGAACAGGCGGCCCACAATGCCGCCCATCAGCAGAATCGGGATAAAGACTGCGATCAACGAGGTGCTCATCGAAAGCACCGTGAACCCAATCTCTTTCGAGCCGATCATCGCCGCCTCAAACGGTTTCTTGCCCGCTTCAAGATGGCGCGTGATGTTCTCGATGACAACAATCGCATCGTCCACCACAAAGCCTGTTGAGATGGTCAGGGCCATCAGGCTCAGGTTGTCGAGCGTATAGCCCAGCAAATACATCACGCCAAAGGTGCCCAACAGGCTCAGCGGCACGGACACGCTGGGAATGAGCGTAGAGCGCACCTCGCGCAAAAACAGGAACACGACCAGGATAACGAGCAGTGTCGAGACGATCAGCGTATACGTGACTTCCTTCACCGACGCGCGGATCGTCGTCGTCCGGTCCATGGCAACGTGAATGTCCATGGCCGGCGGTACGGACGCCTGCAACTCCGGCATCATCTTCATCACGTTGTCCACGGTCTCGATGACATTTGCGCCCGAAGATTTGAAGACGATCACCAGCACGGCGCGCTGGCCATTGAAGCTGCCGCTGTTATAGAGGTTCTCGACTCCATCCGTGACCTGCGCTACATCCTCGATCCGCACAACCCCGTGACCTATCGCATCGCTCTTCGGCACGGCTGAAGCTGGAGCACCGCTGACGGTTCCCCTTACGCTTGCGTTGGCCGCTGCCGTACTGTTCGAGCCGCTCGCACCCGAGACCGCCGCTGGCAGCCCTGTGCTTGCCTTGGCACTGCTCACCGGGCCGCGATCGGTCGCGATAATCAGCGGTGCGTAAGCCGCGGCTCCAAAGAGCTGGTCGGTAGTGCTGATGCTCCATCGCCGCGATTCGTCTTCAAGATAGCCCTTTGGCTTGTTTACGTTGATGGTGCTGACAGCGGCGCGCAGCGCCTCCAGACCCACGCCGTAGGCCGACAACTGCATCGGATTCGCTTCGATGCGCACAGCAGGCTTTGCGCTGCCGCCGCAGAATGCCTGCCCCACTCCCTGCACCTGCGCGATCTTCTGCGCCAGGATACTGTCGCATGCGTCGTAGAGTTGCGGCACCGTCATCGTCTTCGACGTGAGCGCAAGAATCAGAATCGGCGAGTCCGCCGGGTTGATCTTTCTGTATGTCGGATTGCCGGGCAGATTGGCCGGCAACTGGCTGCGCGCCGCGTTGATTGCCGCCTGCACATCACGCGCAGCGCCGTTCACGTCGCGGTCCAGGTTGAACTGCATCGTAATCTGCGCGGAGCCCGACGAAGACGACGAAGTCATCTCGTTGATGCCGGCAATCTTCGCAAACTGGCGCTCCAGCGGTGTCGTCACGGCAGAAGCCATCGTCTCCGGATCTGCGCCGGGCAGGCTCGCACCCACGGAAATCACCGGGTACTCCACCTCGGGAAGGTTGGCCACCGGCAGAAGTGTGTAGGCCGCCGCACCCGAGAGGATAATCGCCAGCGACAAGAGGAATGTCGCCACCGGCCTCTTGATGAACGGCGCGGAGAAGTGCACCTGCCCCGCGGTCATGCGCTGGGCGATGCTCTTTCTAGCAGCAGCCAGGTCCGGATTGGGTTCCTGATACGCCATCAGTCCGCGCTCACTTCATGTTCGTGCGCGCGAAATTCGGCGTCAGCCTCGCGCGTGTGCAGATACTTCCGGCCAATGCGATCAAAAAACAGATACACCACCGGCGTCGTGTAGAGCGTAAGCACTTGCGACACCAGCAGGCCGCCCACAATGACGATACCCAGCGGCTTGCGCAGTTCGCTGCCCGTGCCCGATCCCATCGCCAGCGGCAGCCCGCCTAGCAGTGCGGCCATCGTCGTCATCATGATGGGGCGGAAGCGCAAGAGACATGCCTGGTAGATCGCAGCCTCCGGCTCCATCTCGTGCTCGCGCTCGGCCTCCAGCGCAAAGTCGATCATCATAATGGCATTCTTCTTCACAATGCCGATGAGCAGGATGATGCCGATCAATCCAATCACGTTCAAATCCATGTGAAACAGCATCAACGCCAGAATCGCGCCCACGCCTGCCGAAGGAAGCGTTGAAAGGATGGTGATGGGGTGGATATAGCTCTCGTATAGAACACCGAGCACAATGTAGACGACAATCAGCGCAGCCAAAATCAGCAGCGGCTCGTTGGTCAGCGAGGCCTCGAACGACCGCGCCGTTCCTTCAAACTGGGCATCCACGCTGCGCGGCGGATCCAGTTCCGCCTTTGCCTTGTTGATCGCCTCCACGGCATCGCCAATCGATTTGCCCGGGGCAAGGTTGAATGAGAGCGTCACCACGGGGAACTGTCCCTGGTGGTTGATCGCCAGCGGCACCTGGGTCTCCTCAAAGTGCGTGAACGCCGAGAGCGGCACCTGCGTCCCATTCGAACTCTTCACGTAAATGTTGTTCAGAGCAGTAGGATTTCGCTGGTACTTCGGAGCAACCTCCAGAATCACGTGGTACTGGTTCAGTTGCGTGAAGATCGTCGAGACCTGCCGTTGGCCAAACGCATCGTCGAGCGTGTCGTCGATGTTCTGCGGCGTGATGCCCAGCCTCGCCGCCGTGTCGCGGTCAATCACCAGATGCGCGCCCAGACCGCCCAACTGCTGGTCGCTCGCCACGTTGGTCAGCTCGGGCAGTTGCTTCATCTTCTGCATCATCCTGTCGGACCATACCGCCAGCTCCTCAGCGCTCGCGTCTTCGATCGAGTACTGATACTGCGTCCGGCTCACGCGGTCGTCCACCGTCAGGTCCTGCAACGGCTGCAGGTAACATTGAATCCCCGGGACCTGACTCACACTGGTTTCCAGCCGCCGGATGACGTCAAGCGCCGAAGCCTTGCGCGAATCCTTGTCCTTCAGATTGATCTGAATACGCCCGGTGTTGATCGTCATGTTCGTTCCATCGATTCCAATGAACGACGACACGCTCTCCACGTCCTGGTCTTCAAGGATGACCTTCGCCAGTTGCTCCTGCCGCTGCTGCATGGCCGTGAAGCTAACCGTCTGCGGCGCTTCGGTAATGGCCAGCAGCACGCCCGTGTCCTGCACAGGAAAGAATCCTTTGGGCACAACGATGTACAGATAGATGGTAAGGACAAACGTTGCCAGCGTAACCAGCAGCGTGAACGTCTGATGACGCAGCACCCAGCGAACACCAACGGCGTACTTGTCGATGACGTAGTCGAACCACTCCTCGCTCTTGCGATAGAAGGCGTTCTGATCCTCGGGGCGCGTATGCTTCAGCAGTTTGGCCGACATCATCGGTGTCAGCGTCAGCGAGACCACCGCCGATACCAGAATCGTCACCGCCAGCGTCACGGCAAACTCGCGGAACAGCCGGCCCACAATATCGCCCATGAACAGCAGCGGAATCAACACGGCGATCAGCGAGACAGTCAGCGATAGAATCGTGAACCCGATCTGTTCGGAGCCCTTGAGCGCAGCTTCGAGCGGCGAGTCGCCCTCCTCCAAAAAGCGCGCGATGTTTTCAATCATCACGATCGCGTCGTCCACGACGAACCCGGTCGAGATGGTCAAGGCCATCAGCGATAGATTGTTCAGGCTATAGCCCAGCAGATACATCACACCGAACGTGCCCACAATCGAAAGCGGCACCGCGACCGATGGAATGACCGTCGCCGAAACCGACCGCAGGAACAGGAAGATCACCATCACGACCAGTGCAATGGTCAGGATCAGCGAGAACTGCACGTCCTTCACCGACGCGCGGATGGTGTTCGTCCGGTCCGTGAGCACCTGCAGATTGACACTCGCAGGAAGAGATGTCTTCAACTGCGGCAGCAGCTTCTGCACTTCATCGACGACGCCGATGATGTTCGCGCCCGGCTGCCGCTGAATGTTGATAATCACCGCCGGAGTCAGGGTCAGCGGCTGTGCAGGCTGGTCTGCGGTCGCCTCCCGCGCGGAGGTCCCCATCCATGCCGCCTGAAACACGTTCTCCGCGCTGTCCACCGAGTTGGCAATGTCGGAGAGCCGCACCGGGTTCCCGTTCCGGTAAGCAATAATGACCTTGCTATAGTCGCTGCTCGAAAGCAACTGATCGTTCGCGCCGATGGTGTACGCCTGCTTCAGCCCGTTCAGCGTACCCTTGGCCTGGTCCACGTTGGCCGTGCCCAGCGCCGCGCGCACGTCTTCAAGGCTCAGGCCGTAGTTGGCCAGAGCCGTCGGGTTCACCTGTATCCGCACCGCCGGCTTCTGGCCGCCGTTGATCGAAACCAGACCCACGCCGGAGAGCTGCGAGATCTTCTGCGCCAGCACCGTGTCGGCCAGGTCTTCCACCTTGGTCAGCTCCAGCGTAGGACTGGAGAGCGCGAGCGTCATAATCGGCGCGTCAGCCGGATTCACCTTGCTATAGACAGGAGGGTTCGGCAGGTCGGCCGGCAGAAAGCTATAGGCTGCGTTGATCGCCGCCTGCACATCCTGCTGGGCCACGTCGATGTTCTCCGACAGCTCGAACTGGAGCGTAATCACGCTGCCGCCGCCGGAGCTGGTCGAGGTCATCTGGCTCAGCCCAGGTATCTCGCCGAACTGCCGCTCCAGCGGCGCCGTCACCGACGACACCATCACCTCCGGGCTAGCCCCCGGATAGAACGTCATCACCTGAATCGTCGGATAGTCCACCTCGGGCAGCGCCGAGACCGGCAGTTGCAGATAGGCGACCGCGCCCGCAAGCAAAATGGCCACCATCAAAAGCGAGGTGGCCACAGGCCGCAGGATGAATGGCCTCGAAGGACTCATGGCAGTTGCCCCTTTGCCTGACCCGTTCTGGGCGCGGCCTGATCGTGCTTATGCTTCCGCGTCGCGTCCAACCCCAGTTGGTCTCGCCCGTTCGGTGCAGCCAGGTTGGCTCCCGCAGGATTTGGAACCGGGCCTGTAATCTCGCTGTTCGTCAGTCCCATCTGATTGTCCGAAGTATTGGCGGCGTTCACAGGCTGCTGCTTCGTTGCCGGATGCGGAACGACCCGGCTGCCATCCTTCAGTTTCTCCTGCCCGTCCACCACCACCTGATCTCCCGCCTTCAAACCGCTCTTCAGGATGATCTGCACTCCTTCGGTGAGGTCCACCTGCACAGGCTGCGCCACGACGTAGTAGTTTGACTTCTGCGCTCCCCCGCTCCCGTTCAGATGACCGCTACCGCTGTCCTGCTTTGCAGCACCCACCGGGGGCGCAGCCTGAGCAGTACCGCTGTCGCTGTCCGTCAGACTGGCCGGAGGATCTCCCTGCTTCATAAGAAATACGAAGTTCCCCTGCGCTCCCGTCTGTAGCGCGGACGCCGGGATCACCAGCGCATTCGGCCGCTGTTGCAGAATCAGCCGCACATTCACAAACTGATTAGGAAACAGCGCCCCGTCTTTGTTGTCGAAGACCGCCTTGACCTTCACCGTACCGGTCGTCGGGTCAATCTGGTTATCCACCGTCAGCAGATGGCCGCTTGCCAGATGCGTCGTGCCTGAGCGGTCATATGCCTCGACCGCCAACCCGTTCCCCGCGCGCGTCAGCGCCAGCACTTGCGGCAACTGGTCTTCAGGCAGGGTAAAGATCACCGTAATCGGCTGCAGTTGTGTCACCACCAACAAGCCGTTCGTGTCTGAAGCATGAACAATATTGCCGGGATCAACCAGCCTCAGACCCACCACCCCGTTAATTGGAGAGGTGATCTTCGTGTACCCCAGGTTTACCCTGGCCGCTTCAATCGCTGCTTCATCCGCGTCAATCGAACCCTGCGCCTGTCCCGAGGTGGCAATCTGCGCCTGCTGGCTCTCCTTCGACACCACGCCCGCCTGATAGAGCGCCGTATACCGTGCCGCCTCTGCATGGGCGTTAGCGGCGTTTGCCTGGTCTTTCACCAGTTGCCCCTGCGCCTGGGCCAGCGCCGCCTGATACGGCTTCGGATCAATCTCGGCAACCAGTTGACCCTGCTTCACCGCCTGGCCTTCGCGCACATTCACCCGCAGCAGTTGCCCGTCCACACGCGACTTCAGCGTCACGGTGTTGAACGCCGTCACCGTGCCCAGCGCCGTCAGGTAGATGGGCATCGTCTTCTGAACCACAGGCTGGACCTGCACCGGGATCGGCCGGTCAGCCGCCGCCGCCATCTTCGCAGCCGTCTTGTTCTCGGTCACATTGTTGTTGTGTATCTTCCAGACCGCCGCGCCCACCGCCGCCGCAATCACCAGAACAACAATCACCTTCCGCGTCAACGATCCCTTCGGCTCCTCCGGCTCGGACGAAGCACTCCCCGGCCCGGACGGCGGCAACTTTGCCGGAGACTCCTGCACGCTTGTTTCTGCTGACGACATTAAAAGACCACCGTCCTTATCATTAAGGGCCCACCGTCCCTTATCAAGTTAATCAACCATCATCTCCCGAATTATTCGAGGCGAGCAGGCTATGCTGCTACATAAGGTTTAAATAATAATGACGTTGACCGGCCTCTGAAGGTTTCGGGCCGTCGAAATGCCACTGTCTTTGCCGCCATTCGCCATACAATGATCGCCTGATGCAGGAACGACACCCTTTACCTATCCCGGTCCCCGCTCCCAGTTCCGACGCCCTGCCACCCCTCTGCGTCGATCTGGACGGCACGCTCGTCAAATCCGACACGCTGATCGACTCGACCCTGGCCCTCGTTCGCCACCATCCTGTGGCACTCTTTCGTCTGCCCGGGTGGCTCATGGAGGGCAAAGCAGCCCTCAAACGCCACATTGCGAATATCGTGCAGTTAGATGCCGCGCACCTGCCCTACAACCGCGCCCTTTTGCAATATCTTGAGCAGCAGCAGGCCACCGGACGTCCCATCTACCTCGCCACCGCCGCAGACGCTTCCACAGCCCACGCGGTCGCCACCCACCTCTGCCTCTTCAGCGGCGTCTTCGCCTCCGACGGCGTCACCAACCTGTCTGGAATCAACAAGCTGGCAGCCTTCCGGCAACAGTTCGGGGAAAACTTCTCCTATATCGGCAATGCCCGCGCCGACCTGCCTATCCTCCGAACCTGCCGCGAACCCATGGTGGCCAACCCCGCCTCATCCCTCAGTTCCGCCCTGCGCGGCGCGGGCATCACACCCGCCCGCGTGTTTACCGAGCGGACCAGCGCCGTTAAGTCCTGGCCCAAGGCCATCCGCATCCACCAATGGGCCAAGAACCTCCTCATCTTCCTGCCGCTGCTGCTCGCCCACATGCGGGCCCCCGGCCTGGTTGCCGCTGCCGTGCTTGCCTTCTTCAGCTTCAGCCTCTGCGCCTCCTCCACCTATATTGTCAACGACCTGCTCGACCTCGACGCCGACCGCCAGCACCCCCGCAAACGCCGCCGTCCCTTCGCCGCCGGAGACCTCTCCGCCTTTGCCGGCATCGCTATTGTCCTTATCTTTCTAGCCATCTCCGCCGCTCTCGCACTGGCTATTCCCCAGACCGTCGCCCGTATCTCACCAGACCTTGCCCTTGGACGCCCATACCACTTCTTCTTCTGGCTGGTCATCTACGCCGCAACCACGCTGGCCTACTCGCTCTATCTCAAGCGGGTCGTCATCGTCGATGTCATCGTGCTCTCTGGCCTCTACACCATTCGCATCCTCGCCGGCGCGGCGGCTACGGGAGTTCCCGTCTCCACCTGGCTGGCCAGCTTTGCCATCTTCTTCTTCCTCTCGCTGGCCTTCGTCAAGCGATTCGCCGAGTTGGAAAGTCTGCGCGAACGCGGCGGTGCCAGCGCCAGCGGACGAGGCTACCACATCGCCGACATCGAGCAGCTCCGCACCTTCGGCTCGGCCAGCGGCTACGTCTCGGTCGCCGTCCTCACGCTCTATATCTCCAACCTCGACGCCGCCGCACTCTACACCCACACACACCGCCTCTGGCTGCTGGTGCCGGTACTGCTGCTCTGGATCAGTCGCCTGTGGCTTTTAGCCTCTCGCGGCTATCTCAACGAAGATCCGGTCGTCTACGCCATCACCGACCGCCGCTCGCTGCTGCTCGGCATCATCGTCGTAGCCATCGTCCTCTCCGCGCTGTAACGGGTTTGCGATAATAGACTTCTTACCTCAGATCGAGACATGACCGACACCATCCCCCAACTCGCCTCCCACGACGAGCCCGCGCTCGACCAGGCCTTCCACACACTCGCCGACGAGGTCCGTGCCGAGGCAGCCGCCCTCACCACAACCGAGGCACAGGAGAACTTCCGCCTCCTCTGGCTGGGCCGCAAACAGGGCCGCCTCAAGCTCATCTCCGAAGCCTGGCTCAAATCCGCACCCGCCGAAGCCCGCAAGCCGCTCGGCATCCGCTTCAACCAGCTCAAGCAGCAGATCGAACAGGCCCTCGAAGCTCCAACCGCAGCAGCAGCTCAGAAATCAGCCGCGCCGGGCATCGACATCACCCTGCCCGGAGCCATTCGCACGCCGGGCATCCAGCACCCGCTGCTCGAAACCATGCGCCAGATCGTCGAGGTCTTCCACCATCTCGGCTACTCGACCAACCTCGGCCCGCAGGTCGAGACCGACTTCTACAACTTCGAGGCGCTCAACTTCCCGCCCAACCACCCCGCCCGCGACACGCAGGACACGCTGCTGGTCGCCAACCAGCAATCGAAGCCCTCGCGCGACCGCCTGCTCATGCGCACCCATACCTCGCCGGTGCAGATTCGCACCATGGTCCAGCAGGCACCGCCCATCCGCATCGTCATCCCCGGCAAAGTCCACCGCAACGACGCCGCCGACGCCACCCACTCGCCCATCTTCCATCAGGTCGAGGGCCTCTGCGTCGATACCGACATCACCTTCTCCGACCTCAAGGGCACGCTCGACCACGCCATGAAGGCGCTCTTCGGCTCATCGGTCAAAACCCGCTTCTTCCCGAGCTTCTTTCCCTTCACCGAGCCTTCAGCCGACGTGCAGATCTCCTGCATCTTCTGCAACGGAGCAGGCTGCCGCAAGTGCAAGCACTCCGGCTGGATCGAGCTGCTGGGCTGCGGCATGGTCGATCCTGCCGTCTTCGCCGCCGTCACCGAAGAACGCCGCAAAACCAACCCCTCCGACGATGCCTACAACCCCGAAAAAATCTCAGGCTTCGCCTTCGGCATGGGCGTCGAGCGCATCGCCATGATCCAGCACGGCATCTCCGACATCGGCCACTTCTACTCCGGCGACATGCGCTTCCTCGACCAATTCGCCTGAGTCTCAAAGCCCGCTGATTCCGCCAAACAGCCCGGCAACGATCAGCACAATCAACCCGAAAACAATCAGGCGCTGACCTGCCGGGTAAGTTTTTAGGGCTTCAAGCACTTTGGCAAGACTGCTCAGACTTTCGCTCAGGCTTGCTTTCTCTGCGCCCGCTTTCCCTTCGAGCAGTTTTGCCTGCTCTTTCTCCCATTCACGGACAGACATCCATGCGCCAAGCAAGATCAGTAAAATTCCAACCGCGACGAGTATCAGAGATGTCACAGCCATTACGTTCATGTTCCCATCTCCTTTATGTTCAAAAGTGGCACTTCCACCGGCTCAATACTTCTTCCTGCAGCGAATGCGCATCCTGCACATAATGTGTCAGCAGGTTCGTCTTTCGATCGACCCACGATGTGCCGACAAAAAGGCCCAGAAAGTCGCCCTTTCGCGTGAAGACCGCGGCTCCCGAGTCGCCCTTGGTCAGGACTCCCACCGGGGCCAGCATCCAGCAATTATTCCAGCGGGTCTCCCCCGCGCCCCCCTCCACAAGAGCTCCCTGGAGCACTGCGGCATTGCTCACGACACCGCTCAGTGCCCCGTAGCTCACAACCGGAACAACCTCCTCGAAGCGCCTCAGCAAGTTAGTAATAGGGCGACTCCACGCAGACGCCCCTGGTTTTGACAGCGTGATGACCGCAGCATCCCATGCAGGATCTGCGCCACTCGGTGCGACGTGATGCGACACATATCCCAGTTCCACCCTCCTGGCCAACCCCAGGAACCGGCGTTGCTTTTGCTCGACCGGCGAGCCAACGCCTTTTGGAAAAACATGTCCTGCCGTGAGCAGCCCAACCTGGTCTGTATCGTCGAGCAGCACCTTCACTGCGGCCGTTCCCAGCTCTCCCGTCTGCTTGCAGATAATCGGATCTCTGAAAGCCACATACCGGTCCAGCAAGTCCTCACTTCCCGACGATGGCTGGGGGCGGCTGACAACCATCGCATGGACTCTGATTCCAAGTCGAGGAAGCTGTGAAATCAGGCCCGCGCCGCCCTCAATCAGTTCGACGGGGATCGCTACCGGAAAGCCGGCTTCAAGCAGCGCCTGAGGCACCCGAAACAGCTCCTCATTCAACAGCAGGAAGGGAGCAAGATGGTTGTCCAGGAACGACCACGCAGAGCCCACTCCCCACGCAATCGGCCTTTCCCGCAGGGCTTGTTCACGAAACCAGCCTCGCAGCCGTGCCACATCGGCTGCGAGTGATCCTTCCAATTCGGTCCTCGGCGTCCACCACACGTTCATCACCTCGAAACGCAGGTCTTCTTTGCCGGCCCAAACGAACTGTCCCCAAAACGACTCTCACGTAGTCCCTTCAAAACGAAATGCCTCCAGGCTGGCGCCCGGAAGGACCGTGCACAAAAGCATACCTGAAAACCGCTCTCAGGACTCCTTCCCACGTCTGCCGCAAACCAGCATTTAGACTAGAAAAGTCCATCATGAAAGTTCTGACGAGCTGGCTCCGCCACTTCCTACCCTCTCTCTCTGTCACTGACCGGCAACTCGCCGACGATCTCACCCTGCGCGGCATCGCTGTCGAGGGCGTGCACCCGCTCGGCAAAGGCAACGGCTCGCTCTTCGAGATGGACATCACCACCAACCGCGTCGATGCCATGAACCACTACGGCATCGCCCGCGAGGCCGCGACCATCTACAATCTGCCGCTCGCGCCATTGCACAACGGGAAACCAGCTTCCGCCGCAGACGGCAAGCCATTTCCCGTCCGCATCGAAGCCCCCACGCTCTGCGGACGCTTCACCGCGCAGGTCCTCCGCAACGTCACTATCGCTCCCAGCACAGGCAAAATAGCCGAGTACTTCAACCTGCTCGAGCAGAAACAGATCTCGAACGCGGTCGATGCCTCGAACTACACGCTGCTCGGCATGGGACACCCCACCCACGCCTTCGACCTCGACAAGCTCGAAGGCGGTATCGTCGTCCGCCTCGCGCGCAAAGGCGAAAAGCTCACGCTCCTCGATGGCACCGAACGCACGCTCGAAGCCGACGACCTCGTCGTCGCCGACGAAAAGAAGGCCCTCGCGCTCGCCGGAGTCATGGGCGGCTGGGACTCGATGATTACCGCCGACACAAAGAACGTCCTCGTCGAGGCCGCATGGTTCGACCCCGCCACCGTCCGCCGCAGCTCGCGCCGCCACCTGCTCCACACCGACGCCAGCCATCGCTTCGAGCGCGGCGCCGACTTCAATGCCGCACCCGTCGCCAACCGCCTCGTCTCTGAACTTATTCTCGCCTCAGGCGGCCACGCCGATGGCCCGCTCGTCGATGTCGTCATCCCTGAAGCCGCCGCGAAGACAGCCGCGCGCCCCGCAATCCGGCTCTCGGTCCACCAGGTCCAGCGCCACCTCGGCGCCACGCTCGACCCCGCAGGCATCACCAAAGAGATCGTCGCCCAATACCTCACCGCTCTCGGCTGCACGCTGACGGCCACAGACGACCGGGTGCCCCATCCTTCGCAGTTTCACCGCGAAGGGTGGGAGACAACAAATTCCGACCGACCGGATTTTTCCGTCCAACTCCCCTCCTGGCGTCTCGACCTCGAGCGCGAGATCGACCTCATCGAAGAGGTGGCCCGCGTCTACGGCTACAACCGCTTTGCCAACACGCTGCCTACGCCGGGCATCGTCATCGACCATCCCACGGCGGCCAAACAAGCCGCCGTCCGCACACGCCTGCTCGCGCTCGGCTTCTCCGAGTCCATCTCCAGCACCTTCACCAGCCAGCAGGACGCAAACCTCTTCGACGCAAAGGGCAGAGGAGCCATCGCACTCGAAAATCCGCTCTCGGAAGAAGTCGGCCTGCTCCGCCCATCGCTCGTCCCCGGCATGGTCACGATGCTCGGCCACAACCTCAACCGCGACGTCCGCGACGTCCGGCTCTTCGAGCAAGGCCAGGTCTTCGCCGGCTCCGCCGAGCAGGTCATCGAGACCGAGCAACTCGCCCTCGGCCTCACCACAGCCGAGACACACAGCACGCCGCCTCACTCCGCCGAAGACCGCCCGTTCTTCGAGATCAAAGGCGCCCTCGAATCCATCCTCTCCCTCTTCGACGCTGGTCAGCTCACCTTCACCGCCGAAGCCCCGACGTGGCTCCAGCAAGGTCGCGCCGCCACCGCCCTCGCCAATAACGAACCGATTGCCCACTTCGGCGAACTCGCCGCCTCCGAAGCCGTCCGCCGCAAACTCCGCCAGCCCGTCTACCTTGCCCAGCTCGATCTGGCCAAGCTCTACGCGCTGCCACTGCGTAACGTCACGGCGCGCGAACTCTCCCGCTTCCAGGCCGTCGAACGCGACTTCTCCTTCACCTTCCCCGACTCGATCCAGTGGCTCAGCATCGCTCGCGCACTTGAATCACTCAACATCGCGGAATTGCAAAGCATCAAACCCATCGAAGTCTGGCGCGACCGCAAAAAGTTCCCCGGCGTCTACTCGCTGCTTGTCCGCACGGTCTTCCAGTCCTACGAGCGCACGCTGCGCGACGAGGAGCTCGCCGACTGGTCCCGGCGCATCATCGAATCGCTTACGGCCCTGGGCGGCACGCTCCGCGCATAAACTTCACTGTGCCGCATCCGGATAGATTCCCCTGCCGAGACCACAAAATCCACGTCGCGCGCGTCTATACTCGAAAGACATGAGCACATCCACCATCAGCATCGACGAGTTCCAGGCGCTTGAGCAGAAGGTCCTCCGCGCAGTCGAGGTCGTCAAGCGCGAGCGCGAAGCCCGCGCCGCCGCCGAAGCCGAAGCAGCTTCCCTGCGCCAGCAACTTCAGACGCTGCAAGCCTCCTCCAACGCAGCCGAGTCCGAGATCAACACCCTCACCAAGGAGCGCGAAGCCGTCCGCCAGCGCGTCGAAAAGATGCTCGAACAGATGGACGACCTCCTCTAAACAATCAGTAAAGGAGCCAGCCTCGATATGCCGACCCAGACTCTCGAGAACCAGACTCTCGATCCCGTCGAAACCGCGGCGAATCCAGTCCAGCCGACCGCTCCTCCACCTGCCGAAGCCAGCTCCATCGCCGTTGACATCTACGATCAGGTCTACCATCTGCGCGGCACCGACCCCGCTTACATCGAGCGGCTCGCCGCCATGGTCGATGCCAAAATGCGCGCCGTCTCCGCCCACGGCGGCACAGTCGATTCGCTCCGCGTAGCCGTGCTTGCCGCGCTCAACATCGCCGACGAACTCTGCACCGCGCGCCAGCGTTACGAATCCGCCGCCGGCAGCCTGCAAACCTCGCAGCAATCGCTCCGCTCCCGCGCCGGCACCATCGCCCACATGCTCGACGAGGTCCTCGAAGAGCGCAAGGTGAGTTAGGATTTCACGGCAACCGAAGGAAGCCTTCCCGATGCGCCACGCTGCCTTCATTCTCATCGCGCTCGTTGTCCCGCTGACCCTCCCCGCGCAGGCCCGCCGCGATTACCACAACAACCCCAAATACAAGACCGCCCTCAGCGACGGCAAGGTCCTCGCCGAAAGCCAGGAGTACGACCTCGCCATCGACGCCTATCAGGAGGCCAACAGCATCGCGGGCGGCAAGGACAAGTTCTCCCTCCGCCACATCATCGAGCTGCAAATCCAGAACGGCGACTACGACGACGCCATCGCCACAGCAGCAAAGTTCAAATCCATCGCCACCACCCCAGCCGAGCAATCCTATAGCGAGTCCAGCCGCGGCCGCGCACTCTTCTTCCAATCCGAGCCTGAGAAGCAAGGCAAGCCCTACGACGCCAGCCTGCTTGCCGCCGCAAACGTCGCCTTCAAGTCCGCCCTCACGCTCGACCCCAGGAACTCCGCCGCACTCTTTCACGACGGCGAAGTACTCGCCCACCTTGGCCAGACCGACGCCGCCCGCGCCCAGTTCAAAGCCTGCCTCGCCGTCATCCAGCCGGACGACCCCATCTACCTGCGCGCTCAACGTTTCGCCGCCAATCCGGCACTCGCGCTCGAACAACTGGCCCCAGCCTTCACGGTCAAGACGCTCGACGGCGGCCGCTTCAGCCTCGACCAGATGCAGGGTCGTGTCGTCCTCGTCGATTTCTGGGCCACATGGTGCGCTCCTTGCATGAAGGAGCTGCCCCAGCTCAAAAAGATCGCCCGCGACTTCACTGGCCAGCCGCTCACCATCCTCAGCGTCAGTTGGGACGAGGACGAGGGCACCTGGCGCGACTTCGTGCGCAAGAACCAGATGACCTGGCCGCAGTACCGTGACACCGACCACCGCATCGCCCGCCTCTTCGGCGTCGAAGGCATCCCCAGTTACTTCACCATCGACACCAACGGCATCCTGACGACCGAGATGCTCGGCGAAGGCTTCGATGTCGAAGGCCACCTCCGCAAGCTCGTCGCCCGGGCAGAAGCTGCCCGGCAGGGTAAGTCCGTCGCCACAAACACCCGCTGAATCAAGCACTTCCCCAGCCGCTTGCCAATCGCCCTCGTCGCGTTTAGCATCCAAGCTGGAAACCGGCCTGCTAAGCAGGTGCAGCGATCCACGCTGGTTGAACCAACATTCATTGAACAGGGGTCTGGCTCGTAGACATGGTTCGGTGTGCAGTCCTCCAGTCAGGAAAGCCTGAAGAACCACGGCTGGATCCCGCCGTCTTAGGACGGGTTCACCGGCGCTTCGCTGCACGGCCCCGCGGGTCGGTCTTCTTTTTTGTTTTGCGTCCTCTTTGCATTGCCATTTTGCGCCCTTTTTGCATTGTCATTTTGCGTCTTTTTGCATTTCCATTCCGTAGCGCAGCGGAGGAATCTGCTTTTTCTCCTCTGGCCGCCACAATGCATCAGGGCTGCCTGGCTTCCTGCTGAATCAGCTATCGTCCTCGCTCTCGTGTACCCCTACCTCCTCCACTCCGGACATCTCATCCTCCCCACCTTCGGCGTGCTCGCCGCCGTGGGCCTGATGGCCGCCCTCACGCTCAGCCTCCGCACCGCCGTCCGAACCGGCCTGCCGCCAGACGCCCTCTGGAACGCGGGCCTCTTCACCCTCCTCGCGGCATTTGTCCTCTCACGCCTGCTGCTGGTCGCGGGCAACTTCTCGAGCTTCCTACATTACCCCGTCCTGCTGCTGATGGTACCCTCGCTCACTCCCGCAGGCATCCTGCTGACAATCCTCGCAACACTTATCTATCTACGTCTCCGCCATCTTCCCCTGCTCCCCACACTCGACGCCTGGGCACCCTGCGCGACCCTCATCTGGGCCTTCCTGGCTCTCGGCCACTTCGCCGAAGGCAGCGATCCCGGCCTGCCCACTACGCTTCCCTGGGGACTAGCCATCCCGCCGGACCGCGCTCCGCGCCTGCACCCCGTCGCGCTCTACGCCGCCATCGCGGCCATCCTCATCACCCTCGCGCTCGTGCGCCTGCTCTCCCACCGCAACCGGACGGGCATGGTCATCGCAACCGGCCTCGCCGCATCAGGCATCGCGCAGTTTCTGCTGACCTTCTTCCGCCAGCCAAACCCCTACCCCGTCCCCCTGGGCAACCTGCTCGACCCCATCCAGTGGATCGCCCTCAGCATGATCGTCATCGCGGGCCTTATCCTGATACTTGAACCGCGAAAGGCTGCTGCCCATGCCGTCTAAGCACATGCTCCCCAAAGGCCAGCGCCGCCGCACCGTCAAGCCGGAGTACCGCGCCACGCGCGGCGCCGAGCCACCCCCGCCGCCCACCATTCCCACCTTCGACCTCGACGAGGAGGAGCCTGAGGACGGCATCCGCACCTTCACCGCCGCGCCCGAAGCCGCCGGACTCCGCCTCGACCAGTACCTCGCCCAGGCCATCCCCGACATCAGCCGCGCCCGCGTCCAGCTCCTCATTGAAAACGAACAGGTTCGCGTCGGAGGCCACGCCGCCAAGCCGAAGCAGAAGCTCCACGGAGGCGAGGCCATCGAGATCGAAGGCACGCCACAGCCGCCTCCGCTCCACGCCTTCCCCGAGGACATCCCGCTCGATGTCGTCTACGAAGACAAACACCTCGCCGTCATCAACAAACCCGCCGGCATGATGGTCCACGCCGGGGCGGGTGCGGTACCGCCCGGGGCTGGGAATATAGACGCGCGCAACAGCGGCACGCTCGTCAACGCGCTCCTCCATCACTTCAACCACCTCTCAGCCGTCGGCGGCGACCTCCGCCCCGGCATCGTCCACCGGCTCGACAAGCTGACCAGCGGCCTCATCCTCGTCGCCAAAGACGACAGCACCCACCGCAAGCTGGGCGAGATGTTCAGCCAGCGCCAGGTTGCCAAGACCTACCTCGCGCTCGTCCACGGCCACCTACCGAAAGATGCCATCACCGTCGAGCTGCCCATCGGCCGCGACCTCGTCCGCCGCACCCGCATGACCACTCGCCGCCCGCTCGGCCATGAAGGCGTCCGCCACGCCGTCTCCCACGTCCAGGTCGTCGAGCGCATCGCCGGAGCTTACGGCTCCTTCACGCTGGTCGAAGTCCGCATCGAGACTGGCCGTACCCACCAGATTCGTGTGCACATGCAGGCACTTGGCCACCCAGTCGTCGGCGATACGCTCTACGGAGCGCCTCACACCGTCCCCGGCCTCGAACCTCTCAACCGCAACTTCCTCCACGCAGCCCATCTCGCCTTCACCCACCCCCAAACCCATAAGGCGGTTGACATAAACGTCCCTCTCCCTGTCGAACTCGATACGTACCTCAATGCCGTCAGGACGCCCCAACCCGGAGTTCGATAAAATGGATTCAGTGACTGTATTTGGATATATCAACCGCGTCTCTTCCGGCAGGGTTCTCGCCTGCGTCCTTGCGTTAGCCCTCGCTACCACGCCGCTCACCGCGCAGAGTGCTCTCCCGTTGGCCCCGCAGACCCCGCAGCCCGCCGCGCAGGCACCGGCTCCGCAAAAGGCAGTCGCGCCCACGACTCAATCCGCAACGGCCCAGCCCGTAACAACCCAGACTCCGGCCAACCCCAGCCCCATCACGTCCGAGCCCACCATCCGCATTCAGGTCAACGAGGTCAACCTCATCTTCACCGTCACCGACAAGAAGGGCCGCTTCATCACGGGCCTGCAGCGCCAGAACTTCGGCCTGCTCGATGACGGTCGTGAGCCCGAGGCCGTCCTCCGCTTCAGCCAGCAGACCAACCTGCCCCTGCGCGTCGGCATCATGCTCGACACGTCCAGCTCCATCCGCCAGCGGTTCCAGTTCGAGCAGGATTCGGCCATCGAGTTCCTTCTGCAGATCCTGCACCTGAACGACCGCGCCTTCGTCGAAGGCTTCGACATCCAGACCGACCTCACCCAGGGCTTCACCAATAACATCGATCTGCTCAACCAGGGCATCCGCAAGCTGCGCCCCGGCGGCGGCACCGCGCTCTACGACGCGCTCTACAAGACCTGCCGCGACCAGATGCTCACCCTCCAGGAACGTGGGGCCGTTCGCCGCGCCATCATCCTCGTCTCCGACGGCGACGACAACTACAGCCGCGCCGAGGAGTCCGACGCTATCAAGATGTGTCAGCGCGCCGACACCATCGTCTACTCCATCTCCACCAATGTCAGCCCCAGCCGCGACAAAGGCGACGACGTCCTCAAGCAGATCTCCGATGCCACCGGCGGCCAGGCCTTCTACCCCGTCAAGATTGAAGACGTAGCCCAGGGCTTCCACAACATCGAGGAAGAGCTGCGCAGCCAGTATCAGCTCGTCTATCGCCCCGCCGACTTCAAGCAGGACGGCTCCTTCCGCACCATCTACCTCCAGGCGCTCGATCCCCGCTACCATGTCCGCGCCCAGAAGGGCTACTTCGCCCCGAAACCTACGCAATAGACAGCAACCATCGCCCTTTCAGCCACATAGCACGCCATCTCGACCGAAGGCGGCGCTTTTTGCCGCAGGAGCGGAGAGACCCCTGCATTTCTCTCCTGACCAGATCCTTATCTCACAAAGCCCGCTCATCACCCCAAAATTCTTCGCTACAACCGAGTAACTGCCTCCGGAAATCCGTGTCTAAGACATACGAGGCGCCCCCATGCACCGACTCCCCGCTCTCATCCTTACGCTGACACTCGCCGTCCCCTTCGCCTGTGCCCAGCAGCCCCGTGGCGTCGAACAAGCCATCGGCAATCTGGCCGACCAACCGGCCACGCACGTCTCCTTCACCTATAATCGCTCGCAGATCCAGTCCGCACAGCAGAGCTATCTTTACGACGGCGACCCGCACCACGCCGCTTCGCTGCACAGTATTACGGTGGACACCTTCCACTTTCCCCAGCCCGCCTTCTACACCCCGGAGACGATGGCCTACATCGTCAACACGTACCATGCAGCTGGCTGGCAGCATCTGGTCGAAGCCCACACCTCACCCGCGCGCAACGCCAGCCCAACCGACCCCGTCACCGACCTCTGGCTGCACTTCAACGGTGCCGAGATTGACGATGTCACTGTACTCATTCGCGGTCAGCGCGAGATGAACCTGATTCAGGTCTCCTGCATGTTGCGCCCGCTCGACCTCCTCCACTTGAGCGGCCACTTCGGTATCCCTCGCGTCGATCCCAACGCCGTCATGGTTCCCGCTCCCAACGGGCGCTGACGAAAAATCGGCACGACAGTTCTCGCATCGTGAGAGACTTCTACCGATGCGAAACCCTGTCCTCTACTTGTTGCCACTCTGCCTGTTCATTCCCGGCAAAACCGCACTCGCGCAGCACGCGCAGGACCATCAACCGCTCTACAAGCGCTCCAGCGCGCCCATCGAGCAGCGCGTTCAGGACCTCCTGCGCCGCATGACGCTCGCTGAGAAGGTTCGCCAGCTCGACCTCTACGCTGGCGCTCCGGACTTGGTGGACAAGCAAATCGACCGTACCCATGCCGCGCCATCCGCTGCGTTCCTGCCCGATCACGCGAAGCAGCTCTGGGGCAACCTGGGCGTCGGCGGCATCCACGACCTTTACCCAACGCCTGAGCAGTCGAACGCCATCCAGCAGTGGGTCATCACGCACAACCGTCTCGGCATCCCCGCCATCTTTATCGAAGAGGCGCTGCATGGCTACAACAACGGCACCGTCTTTCCTGCTCCCATCAACCTCGCAGCTACTTGGGACACCGGCCTTGCACACCAGACGGGCGCAGCCATCGCCGCCGAAACGCGCGCCACCGGCGTCGACATGATCCTCGCGCCGGTCCTTGACGTAGCCCGCGAACCGCGCTGGGGACGAGTCGAGGAAGACTTCGGCGAGGACCCCTATCTCAGCGGCCAGATGGGACTCGCCTATGTGCAGGGGGCCAGCGGCGACAGCCTCAATACCGACCACACCGTTGTCAGCGAGCCCAAGCACTTCGCCGGGCACGGTTCACCCGAGGGCGGCAACAATACCTCACCTGTCCACATCGGCGAGCGTGAGTTGCGCACTGTGATGCTCAAATCATTCGAGCCTGCCATCCGTCAGGGGCACGCCATGGGCGTCATGGCCGCCTACCACGAGATCGACGGCATCCCCATCACCGCCGACCCGTTTCTCCTCAAGAAGGTCCTCCGGCAGGAGTGGGGCTTTCGCGGCTTCGTCCTCTCCGATCTTGGCGCTATCGAGCATCTTTACAGTCGCCATCATGTCGTCGCTACCCAGGCAGAGGCAGCATGTCTCGCCATCCAATCCGGCGTAGACATGCAGTTCTATGACCTCAAGCACGATACCTTCCAGAATGCCCTCATCGACTGCGTTCACAAAGGCAAACTCTCCATCGCGGACGTAAACCGCGCAACAGGCGACATCCTCCGCGTCAAATTCGAGCTTGGCCTCTTCGACCACCCCATGATCGATCCCACACTCAATGCGAAGGTACATCGCTCGCCTGAGCATCTGGCCGTGTCACTTCGGTCAGCGCGAGAATCCATGACGCTGCTCAAGAACGAAGGCCATCTCCTGCCACTTTCACCGTCAACGCAACGCATCGCCATCATTGGTCCCAATGCCAACGTAGCACGCTACGGAGACTACGAAGACGAAGCCAATGGCGAACACATCAGCCTCCTGCAGGGCATTCAGCAACTTGCGCCCAAAGCCTCCATCACCTTCGACGAAGGAAACGACATCCCAGCAGCAGTGGCCAAAGCGAAGGAAGCCGATGTCGTCATCCTCGGCCTTGGCGAGCGGCAGGGAATCTCCGGCGAAGGACACGACCGCACCAGCCTCGACCTGCCCGGCACTCAGGAAGCGCTGCTTGAAGCTGTCTCCGCCACAGGAAAGCCGGTCGTCCTCGTGCTTGAAAATGGCCGCCCGCTCACCATCAATTGGGCCAGGCAGCACGTCCCCGCCATACTTGAAGCCTGGTATCCCGGCGAGTTCGGGGGCAAGGCGATTGCCGAAACTCTCTTCGGCCAGAACAACCCGGCTGGACGCCTCACCATCACGTTTCCCCAGACCGTAGGCCAGTTGCCGGACTTCTACAACTACGATCCTTCGCGCACCCACAACTACGTCGATAGCGACGGCAAGCCACTTTTTCCCTTCGGCTTCGGCCTCAGCTATACAACCTTTGTATACAGCAATCTTGCCGTGCAGGCGCCGCGAAACGACCGGGACGACATCATCGCAACCGTGAACGTTACGAACACAGGAAACAGGGAAGGCGACGAGGTGGCCCAGCTTTATATCCGCGAAGATACCAGCAGCGTCGAAACCCCTGTCCGTTCGCTTGCCGGTTTCTCCCGCATTCACCTCAAGCCTCAGGAGACAAGGACCGTCACCTTCCGCGTGCCGCAGAACCGGCTAGCCATCTGGAGCGTCGATAGAAAGTGGGTCGTCGAATCGGGCAACTATACTGTCTGGGCGGGCGGATCGTCACAGGCATCGCTCGTTGCTCACTCTGCGCTGCAACCATAGCTTCAGCCGCCGTATTGTTCAACCTGCCCAAGCAGCTCCAGCTTGCGCTCCGGCGGCAGAAAACTTGCCTCAACCGAGTTAGCTGCCAGCTCACGCATCTGTTCCAGCGTGAACTCAAACTGCTTCTGCACCAGCACATATTCGTCGAGCAGATTACTGCCGAACATCGGCGGGTCGTCCGAATTGATCGTCACCATCAGCCCCGACTCAAAATACCGCTTCACCGGATGCTCATCGAGCGAACGGCAACATCCCGTCCGCACATTGCTCGTCACGTTGAGCTCGAGCGGGACCTGCTTCTCTGCCAGCACATCCATCAGCTCCGCATCCTGCTGCGCGGTGAGCGCATGTCCCACCCGCTCTGCGCCAATGTTGATAGCCGACCAGACGCTTTCCGGTCCCACTGACTCTCCCGCATGGGCCGTCAGCCGCAGCCCGGCCGCGGCAGCCTCGCGGTACAACTCCTTAAACAGGCCCGCACCGCCGCGCGCCTCGTCGCCGCCAATCCCAATCCCCACAATGCTCGGATACTTGCCGCGCAGCTCCGCCGCCTTGCGAAACACTTTCGCGGCATCCTCCACGCCAAAGTGCCTGACCGCATCAATCAGCCAGAAGACCGTCGTGCCAAACTCCCGCTCGGCACGCACGCGCCCGCACTCGATCGCCTCCACATACGGCTCGACCTCCGCCCTCTTCCAGTAGTAGATGATGCCGAACGAGATATACACCTCGGCGTGGACGACGCCCTGCGCGGCCAGATCGCGCACCATGTTGTAGGTGATCAGCTCATAGTCGTCCGGCCCGCGCAACCGCTGTGTAACGGCCTTAAACGAATCAAGAAACCCGAGAAAGTTCTCATACACATACAGCTTCCGCGCATCCTCGGCAGTCAGCGGCTCCGCATCATGCCGCGCACTCAACTCCAGCAGCGTCTCAGGACGAATCGTCCCCTCAAGATGCAGATGCAGCTCGCACTTGGGCAATCCCCGCAGCCACTCGACAACATCCAACTCACTCTTCTGCCTACGCGCCATCTCGCTAGTGTCCTGTCTCTGAAGTTCGCAACATCATTCAAGTTGTCATCCTGAGCGGAGTTTGGCGGTTTTTACGCCAAACGGAGTCGAAGGACCTGCGGTTTGCGATTTCAATTGATACAACGAACTTTCGAGACACCACACTAGTGTACTGTCTCAATCACCGGCGAGCCGCACTCCCGAACGCACCTCAACCTCCGAGCCTTCCGCCAGCAGAACACTCTCCGGCACTCTCCCCGAGAGCCAGCCAAACGCATCACCATAAGCAGCGAAATCAACATCGATGGACTGCCGCAACACTGGATACGTGATCCAGCGCGGATGTCGAACCTCATACTCCGAAGCCCACATCCCTCGCTTCGTATAACCCCAGTAGTGCTCCATAAAGAACTCCTCCGCACTACCGGTTGCAATTTCTTCCGCCTGCGTAGCCGTCGTAACATTCAATTCGTTCCAACGGCCTTTGCGTCGCCATCGATAACTAACCGACAGGCGCTCTCCACCTACGTCCCACCTGTGCGACATCGGCAGCGAAATGTAGTTTTCACCATAAACAGTGTTCGCCACTAGCCTCAATGCGAAACGAGGAACGAGTTCGCTGATGAACACGACGCCGCGCCTCTGCTCACCGGCAGATGTAATGCGTTTCACATAGAAGCGCAGATTCACCTCTTCGAATGTTCGATGAAACGGGATCGGAATCGATTTGAGCCGCGTGTTCTGGAACAGAAACCCAACCAAGCTGATGTAACAGTCGCCCTGATAAAGATCAGGCTCAGTGCCTGCGGGAAGATACGGCTCCAGCAGTTCTTCCCGAACCGCATAGTTCGCCATGATCAGCTTGCGCCACTCGGCAGTCAGGAATGTCGTCGCCATCACAGAACCTACTTGGCGTAAAACTCACTCCGCTTACGGCTGTACAGTACATAAACCGCAAGCCCGATGACCAGCCACCCGAAGAAGCGCATCCACGTCAGCACAGGCAAGCCAGCCATCAACAGCACGCAAAAGACGATGCTCAGCACAGGAAACACAGGCCCGAACGGAACTCGGAAGCCGCGCCTCCGCTCCGGCTGTTTGGCGCGCAACACCAGCACGCCAATCGACACCAGCACAAAGGCGAACAGCGTGCCGATGTTCGACAGCTCAGCCAGCGTGCCCACGTCAAACAACCCCGCAGGAATCGCCACCAGCACGCCGGCAAACCACGTCGCAAACGCGGGCGTGCGAAACCGCGGATGCAGGTTCGAGAAGACATCCGGCAACAACCGGTCACGGCTCATCGCAAACCAGATGCGCGCCTGCCCAAGCTGAAAGACCAGGATCGAGCTGATCATGCCGATGATGGCGCCGACCAGCACCACCAGGTGCGTCCAATGCAGCAGCGTGTTGGGCGATGCCGCCGTCAGCCGCCGAAGCGCATTCACCACCGGAGCGGCATCGCCGATGACCGACCGCCATGGCACCAGCCCCGTCAGCACCACGGACACGGAAATATAGAGCACCGTACAGATAATCAGCGTCGCAATAATGCCAATCGGCACGTCGCGTTGCGCGTTGCGGCACTCTTCGCTCGCGGTCGAGATCGAGTCGAACCCGATGTACGTAAAGAAGATGATCGACCCGCCCGTCAGCACGCCCGTCCACCCGTTCGGCGCGAACGGATGGTAGTACGACGGATGAATAAAGTGCAGCCCCACCGCCACGAACGCGATGATGGCGACCAGCTTGATCAGCACCATGATGTTGTTCGTCCGCGCCGACTCGCGGATGCCGCGCACCAACACAACCGTCAACAGAATCACAATCAGGAATGCAGGAATATTGAAGCCAAAGTGCCACCCCGGCGCGTAGATCGTATTCCCGGAAAAATCGGTCAGGCCCTGCGGCAGGTACGCAGGCGAGAGCCACTTCGGCGCCAGCGGCAACCCAAGCCAGTTGAGCAGATCGACAAAGTGCGCCGCAAAACCCACACTGACGCTCATGTTCGAGAACGCATATTCCAGAATCAGGTCCCAGCCGATGATCCACGCCACCAGCTCGCCCAGCGTCGCATAGGTATACGTGTAAGCAGACCCGGCAATCGGGATCATGCTCGCCAGCTCCGCGTAGCACAGGCCGGTAAAGCAGCAAACCACCGCAACCAGCAGCAGCGAGAGGGCCAGCGCGGGCCCAGCTCCCGGCCGCCCAGCCAGATGTCCATGATGCAGAATCAAGTCGATGACCGGAGACTGCTGCCAGTCCGCCAGCGCCGCCGGGTTGCCGCCAATGGCCGTGCCGATGACGGTAAAGATGCCCGACCCGATCACCGCGCCAATGCCCAGCGCCGTCAGCGAGACCGGCCCCAGCGTCTTCTTCAGCGCGTGATCCGGCCGCTCCGACTCAGAGATCAGCTTGTCGATCGATTTCGTGCGAAATATCTGGCTGGCCAGCGCGCTCGCTCCTGCCTGCAAATGTGGTGCGGGGGCGTTCTAACTATACATTGCGGTTCCCGCAGCTTGCTTCAGGACATTGCTCACGACGAAGGCGATTCCATGCCTCTGGAATCGCCTTCGCGCCGATGCGTCGTCTTACCGCTTGCTCTGGCCGCGCGCCAATTTCTTGACCTTCGCCTTGCTCGACCCGCGCGGAGTGGTCCGCTTGCCTTTGGGAGCGGCCTTCTTGCGCGCCGCGCGCTTTACCTTCTTACGTTCTGTTTTGTCCGTAATGCTCTTTGTATTTGCCATTCGATAGCCAATCTTTCTATTCGCGATTCAAAACCGTTACAGGCGCTCCAGTTGGGCAAACTTCTCCACCAGCTTCTTCACGCCATGCTGTTGAAATTGTACTGTAATCTTCGCGTCATCCCCATCGCCTTCGCGGCGAAACACCGTTCCTTCACCGTATTTCGGATGCCGCACCCGCGTGCCCTGCCTGAATCCCGCCTTGCCGGACGCCGCCTCCGCCTCGTGCTTCGGCAGCGCGACCTTCTGCCCGCGCGCCGCAAAAAAGCTGGCGATATTGTCCATCGAGCGCCCGGATGCATAGGTCTTTCCACCAGAAGTCCTGCCTGTCGTCCTCGACGATCGTTCCCCGCTCTGGTCCTCATCCTCATAGTTGTAGTGACGCTCGCCCTGCTCAGCGCGGCCAAACCGGTTTGCCTTTGGATAAGGCGTCGCATAAGCCCGCCCATAACCAGACCCATACTCCGACTGCGAAAACTGCGGACGCGCCGCCGGACTGCCCAGGTCTTCCATCAGCCGCGAAGGCACCTCTTCCAGAAACCGCGAAGGAATGCTCGACTCCGGCATGTCGTTTCCGTAGCGCCGCCTGTAGCGCGCCCGCGTCATCACCAGCGTGTCCATCGCGCGCGTCATGCCCACGTAGCAGAGTCTTCGCTCCTCCTCCAACCCTTCCGGGTCCACCATCGTCCGCGAACTCGGAAACAGGCCCTCCTCCATGCCCGTCATAAACACCAGCGGAAACTCCAGCCCTTTCGCGGCGTGCAGCGTCATCAGCGTCACGCGCGCCTCTTCGCTGTAGCTGTCCGCATCGCTGACCAACGCAGCGTGATCCAGAAAATCGTGCAGCGTCTCGCCGCGCTCCTCGGCATCGCGCGCAGCGTTCGCCAGTTCCTTCAGGTTCTCAATGCGCGAGTAAGCCTCCGGCGTAGCCTCTTCTTCCAGCGCGCGGATGTACCCGCTGCGGTCGTTCAAAAACTTAATCAGCTCCGGCAAGGTCGCCCTGTCGCCGGGCTTGCGAAACGCAGGCTTCTCATCCATAGCAGCCTCTGAAGCCGCACCAGCCTGCTTCTCGCCACGCTCCTTCTTGAGCACCACCGGAGCAAACGGATTAAAACTCGCCACATCGATCCCATGCGACTCATCCGAATCCGAAGCATTCTCTGGAGCAATCGCGGACATCTCCTCGCTCGGTCCAAAATCAAACCCAAAGTTAAAACTCGTATCAAACGAAGTGTCCGCCCCCGAATCTTCCTGCTCAGCAGCGGCCGCCTCACCAGCGCCAAACGCAAACGAAGCATCCTCCGCCGCGCTGCCTTTTGATCCCTGATCCCTGATCCCCGATCCCTCGTCTTCAACATCCGCAGCCAGCTTCTCCGCAAACCCCGGCCCCAGCATTGCGCGAGCATCTTCAATCAACCGCCGAAACCCACTCAGCGCCGTAAGCGCACGCGCGGGCAGCAGCTTATCTTCCGTCGCCTTCGCAATCGAGTCCCACGTACTCATCCCGCTCGCCAGCGCCATCCGCTCCAGCGTCTCCATCGTCGTCTTGCCGATGCCGCGCGCCGGCGAATTAATCACCCTGCCCAGCGCAATCGAGTCATGCGGATTCAGCACCAGCTTCATGTAGCTCAGAATGTCCTTCACCTCGGCGCGGTCATAAAAGCTGAACCCGCCCACCATGTGGTACTGGATCCCATACCGCCTCAGCGCCTCTTCCACCAGCCGCGACTGCGAGTTCGTCCTGTAGAGCACCGCACATCGCGGCAAGCTCTCCTGCTCCCCCGCCTCGCGCAGATACCGCTGCACGCGATCAGCAACAAACAGTGCCTCATTCTCGCCATCGGGAGCCTCGTAGTAGCCAATCAGGCTGCCGCCCTCGCGCGCCGTCCACAGCGTCTTGCCCTTGCGCTGCGTGTTCTGCGCCACCACCGCGCCCGCGCCCTCCAGAATCACCTGCGTCGAGCGGTAGTTCTGCTCCAGCCGAATCGTCCTCGCGCCAGGAAAGTCCTTCTCGAACTCCAGAATGTTCTTGATGTCCGCGCCGCGCCAGCTATAGATCGACTGGTCCTCATCGCCGACGACGCACACGTTCTTCTCCTCGCCCGCCAGCAGCTTCATCAACTCATACTGCGGCCGATTCGTGTCCTGATACTCGTCAATCAGCAGATAGCGGTAACGCCGGTTGTATCGCTCTCTCGTCTCGCCCGAAGACTTCAACAGCCGCACCGTCTCCAGCAACAGATCGTCAAAGTCCAGCGCGTTCGCCTTCTGCAACTCCTTCTTATAGATCTCGAAGATGTGCGCAATCTTCTCTTCCATCGGGTTCGCGCTGGCCAGAAAATACTGCTGCGGATCGATCATGTGGTTCTTCGCCCACGAGATGCGTCCCAGCGCCACGCGCGGCTTCAGACTCTTGTCATCAATCGCCAGCCGCTTCAACGCGGTCTTGATCACGGCCTGCTGGTCAGCTTCGTCATAAATGGCAAAGCTCCGCGTCAGGCCTTTACCGTTGACTTGCAACGCCTCAATATCGCGCCTGAGCACACGCACGCAGAAGCTGTGAAACGTAGACAGCAGCGGCTTGGCCAGCGAGCCGTGCCCCAGAATCTTATCGACGCGCTCGGCCATCTCCTTGGCGGCCTTGTTGGTAAACGTGACCGCCAGAATCGAGTCCGCCGCGACGCTGCGCTCTTCAATCAGATAAGCAATCCTGTGCGTAATGACCCGCGTCTTGCCGCTGCCGGCACCGGCCAGCAGCAACACAGGTCCGTCCACCGCCTGAATACCCTCCCGCTGCTGAGGGTTCATCTTGTCCAGCAAATGACTCAACTTGATACACGCTCCTGCTTCATTTTATCGTCTCGGTTCACGCTCGTTTTTTGTCTCGGTTTTGTCATCGCCCTCACCTGTCCGGCTTAAATTCATTCAGCTTGTCCTTGTTCCTCGCCCCGAAAAATATTTCGCAACTTTTGCGGAACCACACTGCTCCAATCTGCGTAATACACCTGCATCCGGGCTCGCTGGACCATGGTAGAGAGCTTCAAACGAAATTCAAATTTTCCGGGAGCTATTTATGAATCGCCGTAATTCCGTTCTTGCTATCGCACTTGCCGCAGCCTCTCTCGTTGCGTCACCGGTTGTCTTCGCTTCCCCGATCGTCACCCTGTCCTCCGTTCACGCAATGTTCGGCAGGGGTAAATCAGCCAAGGTGAAAGATGTCCGGCTTACGCTCAACAACTCCGCTAAAACAGACCGAAAGGTCCTCGCCGGCGATAAGAAACTGACCATCGCCGCAGGCACCGCCGTTACGCTCGACCTTCCCGCCGGAACGCGCATCACCACCGATGACGAGGCGAAATCGCTCATCGTCGAGGTTGCTTCGCGCTACAACGGCAGCACCGTCACCCTGAAGTAGTCCGGGCGCGGGCCGACGCCTTCCTCAGACATCGGCCGGTCGTGCTGCAAATGCGCCGCGACCGGCCCTCCCAACCCACAGTCCTCGTCATAGAGCATTTCCCCTGAAGATGTAGTCCTCGCGACCTCATCCTCCGAAGCGGAATTTATTGTTATTCCCAAAGGGAATCTGCGTTTCGTTTCGGGGCAAACCGAACTACGGTTTTAGGGGAAATGCCCTGAGCAGCCACTCGCCGTCTTGCGCCGCGTCTTGGTATCCTCGTCTGACATGGTTCAAAATGTAGCCGTCTTCTGTGCCTCCGCCGACGGGGCCGACCCTGTCTATCGCAAAACCGCCGAAGCCCTGGGCCGCTCTCTCGCCGAACGCAACATCGGCGTGGTCTACGGAGGCGCGAAGGTCGGCCTCATGTGCGCCGTCGCCGAAGCCGCGCTAGCCGCAGGCGGCCGGGTCATCGGCATCATTCCCGAAGTACTCGTCGATCTCGAAGTCGCCCACCGTGGCATCACTGAGCTGCACGTCACCGACACCATGCACACGCGCAAGGCCCTCATCGGCCAGCACGCAGACGCCTTCATTGCGCTGCCCGGCGGATTCGGCACCTTCGAAGAGCTCTTCGAAGTCCTCGCCTGGCATACGCTCCGCCTCCATCAAAAGCCCATCCTTCTTCTGAACGCCAACGGCTTCTACGACGGCCTGCTCCACTTCCTCGACCACTGCATCGTCGAAGGAATGCTCAAGCCGAAGAACCGCGAGGCGCTGCTCGTAGCCGCAACGGTAGAGGATGCCCTACGCCTGCTCGGCGTCTCCCCTTAGCGAACCTTCGATTCATCTCAGGCTTTGAATGTACGCAACGTTATAGGAGCCGGAAGATCATCGTCTTGCTTAAGGGCACGGCTTCACAGGCTGCGGAAAAATGCACGCATTGTGCTTTTCGGTGGGAGCGCGGGGCTTTAGCCCTGCGAATATCCCAGCAAAATCAAGGGGCTTTAGCCCCGGGCCTTCTCTCCGGTCAACGCAAGCGACCTTTTCAGAACCCCCTTCAGCCCCGTCCAGCCTTAGCCCTGCACACCTCGCACTGACACACGCGCCGCAGATAGTCCCACGAATAAATCCCGCTCTCGTGCCCATCGTTCCATTTGAACTTCAAGGCATATTTGCCGACCGGCGTCACTTCGACCGGACGCGGCGGGGCCTCGTACATGACAAGCAGCGTCTGCGTCTTTGGCTTCGCCACCCCCACAGGCCGCCCCGCCTTTTCCCGCTCCTCATGGCACGTCGCGCACGGGCAGGCGTTGCGCAGCCACGCAAAGTCCCACGCGCTCTGGTGGCCGTCCTTCCACTCAATCTCGACCCCCGTGCCCTCGGACTTCATCACGCGGACTTTCTTCGGCGTGACTGCATCCTCATGCAGCCGCACCTCCTCGGCGCTCTCACGCGCGGCCTTTTCCGCATTCACAAACCGGATTCCTTCATGACTCATGGCTCTGTCACCTCCCTGAGGGCGTCGCGGTCGAAGCGCAGCTTCAGCACCAGAATGCTGACCGACAGCGCAAGCGTCACCGCGTTGGCTGCCATCACAGGCCATGAATGCGCCAGCACGCCGTAGGCAAGCCACAGCACCGTACCGACTGAAAAGACCAGAAACATCCCCAGCGAGATGTCCCTTGCCGACCGCAGTTTCACCACGCGCAGCAGTTGCGGCAAAAACGACAACGTCGTGCAGGCAGCCGCAACGTAGCCAACGAGATCGACTGTATTGTGACTCATCTAGTATTGTCTCCAGAAAAAATAGGCCGAAATGACAAGTCCGGTCGTTACAACGACGGCGCGCAGCGTCTCTGGATTCATGCGTCGTGCATACTGCGCCCCAACGTATCCGCCCGCCGCGGCGAACATCATCGAGATCACGCAATAGTGCCACACCACCGCGCCGGTCGCGACAAACGTCATGATCGCCACCGCGTTCGCAAGGCAGGCAGTCACGATCTTCATCGCGTTGAGCGCATGCATCTCTTCCACGCCGAACAGGGCAAGCACGGTCATCACCAGAAACCCGCCTCCTGCGCCGAAGTATCCGATATAAAAGCAGATTGGAAACAGAGAGCAGAAGAGCGGAACATATCGTGGCCTGCGCTCGGCGTGAGGCATCGCGGACCGCGCACGCAGCCAGCGTGAGACCGGTCCGCTGATTCCGAAGATTGACGCGCCCATCAGCAGCAGCCACGGGATCAGATGCAGAAACGTCACCTGGCGCGTCTTGAGCAGCACAACCGCGCCCGTTACACCTCCCAGGACCGAGACCAGCATCACCACCGGCAGCAGTTCCCTGCGAACGTCAGACTTGAGCGCCGCCAGCGATGTCACCTGTCCTGGCCACAATGCGACGGTGTTGGTTGCGTTCGCCTGGACCGGCATCACGCCCATCCCGAGCATTGCAGGGAACGAAAGAAACGAGCCGCCGCCGGCCATCGCATTCATCACGCCCGCGATAAACGACGCCACAACCAGCCAGGCGTAATGCCAATGCGAGCTAATGCCGAATGTCATCCATCTTCCATTGTATCGGCTGCGAGTTTCCAGCCGATCAGGCAGGCATCTCCGGCGTCGCGGCAATCAGCCCGCGCGTGTACTCATCCCTCGGAGCGGCGCATACCTGCTCGCACTCGCCCAGCTCCACCAGCCTGCCGCGCTGCATCACCGCCACTCTGTCGCACAGATACCGCACCAGCGGCATCGAGTGCGAGATAAACAGATACGTCAGCCCATACGTGCGCTGCAACTCGCGCAGCAGGTCCACCACCTGCGCCCCCACCGAGACATCCAGCGCGCTCACCGGCTCATCCAGCGCCAGAAACTCCGGCTTCAACGCCAGCGCGCGCGCAATGTTGATCCGCTGCCGCTGCCCGCCGCTGAACTCGTGGGGAAACCGATCGAGCGCCGAGGCCTCAAGCCCAACCTCGTCCAGCATACGGACAAGCTGGTCCCTGTTCCCTGATCCCTGATCCCTATGTATCCGAAACGGCTCCGCCAGAATCTCCCGCACGCGCATCCTCGGATTCAACGCCGCGAACGGGTCCTGAAACACAATCTGCATTCTCCGCCGCAACGCGCGCAACTCACCCGAACCGGCAGCCAGCAGATCCACGCCGTCGTACCGCACCGTGCCCGCCGAAGGCTCAATCAGCCGCAGCAGCATCCGCGCAACCGTGCTCTTGCCCGAGCCCGACTCGCCGACCAGCCCCAGCGTCTCGCCGCGCCGAATCTCCAGCGAAACCCCGTCCACCACACGCGCGCCCGAGTCATATTCCTTGACCAGTCCGCGCGCCTCAACCAGCACATCCGTCGCCATACCCGGATGCTACCATCCAGAAATGCAGACAGCCGCGCCCCTCGCAGGCAAAACCGCCCTCGTCACCGGAGCCAGCGCAGGCATCGGCCAAGCCACCGCCCTCGCACTCGCACAACGCGGCGCAAACCTCGTCCTCACCGCCCGCCGCGAAGACCGCCTCCGCAAGCTCGTTGCCGAAATCGAATCCCTCGGCGTCCGAGCAGTCTTCCACGCAGGAGACGCCGCCGAAGAAACAACCGCGCAGCAAGCCATCGCGCTCGCGCTCGACCGCTTCGGCCATCTCGACATCCTCATCAACAACGCAGGCGCAGGCAACTACAAAGATCTCATCGACACCTCCGCCGCCGACTACGACGCCCTGATGAACGCCAACATGCGCAGCGGCTTCCTCTTCTCCCGCCACGCCGCGCCGCACATGATCGCGCAAAAGAGCGGCATCATCCTCTTCATCTCATCCGTCGCCGGCCTGCAAGGCGCCGCAGGCGAGTCCGTCTACTGCGCCACAAAATTCGCGCAGTCCGGCTTCGCCCAGGCGCTCGACGCCGAACTCCGCAAACACGGCATCAAAGTCGGGACCATCTTCCCCGGCGGCGTCAAATCCGAGTTCGCCCTCGGCCACGGACGCACCGAGGACTCCATCCGTAACTCGCGCATGATGGACCCCGCCGAAGTCGCCGAAGCCATCGCCTTCGCCTGCCTCCAGCCACCCAACGTCCGCATCCCCCAGATGACCGTCCGCCACATGGGTTAGGCACTTTCTCTGAAGAATTGCCCTCGCGATCTCATCCTCCGAAGCGGGATTTGTTCGTCATTCCCGAAGGGAATCTGCGTTGCCCTCCCTCCCCTTTTGTTTGTCCTTCCCGAAGAGAATCTGCGTTTCGTTTTTGCATTCGCCTTTCTTGTTGTCATTCCCGAAGGGAATCTGCGTTTCGCATCGGCTCGCTCCGGGCTACAGCCATAGCGAAGATGCTAATCCAACTTCGGCCGCATCAAATTAAACGCACTCTCCTGCTGATACGCCCGCGCAAACGCCGCCACCCGCGCATCCGAATAAAGCGCCCCCAGAAACGTAATCGACACCGGAGTCCGCGGCCCGCCCACATTCCCCGGATCGCCATCACCCGTCTTCTCCGGCCCAGGAGCCCCATCGCCGCGCACGCCATTCGGCACAATCACCGCCGGATGCCCCGTCAGGTTCGTCGCCGTCAACTGCGCACCCTCCGAAGGCGTCACCATCACATCGACCTCGGCAAACATCTTCTCCATCGCCGCCATCGCGAGCGTCCGCGCCCGTTGCGCCTGCACATAGTCCACCGCCGAATAAAACCGCGCCACGCGAAACTGATTCGGCCAGTCATAACTCTTCTGCCCGGTCAGCAACCGATCGCGCCCACTCAAGGTCAACTCGTCAAACGCCGCCGCAGACTCCGCCTCCAGCAGCGGAGTCATGTCGCCAAAATGGCACCCATGCGGCATCTCCATCGGCACCAGCTTCACGCCCATATTCCGCAGCGTATCCAGCGCGGCAATTCCGTATTTGGAGTCATACACTCTGCGCGCAAAATCCCGCTTCGCCTCATCGCTCGTCCCATCCGGCTTGGTCGGCACATCAAACTCGCTCTTCAGATACCCCACCCGCAGCGCCTTCCAGTCAAACCCCGCATCCCAGCGAAACGCCGCATCCCGCACGCTCAAGTCGTGCCCATCCGGCCCATAGATCGCGCCCAGCACCAGCGCACAGTCCTCCACCGAGCGCGCAATCGGCCCAACCTTATCCATCGTCCAGCTCAGCGCCATCGCGCCCGTGCGCGGCACAAACCCAAACGTAGGCCGCAGCCCCGTCACCCCACACCGCGTACACGGAGCCGAGATCGACCCCAGCGTCTCCGTCCCAATCGCAAACCCCACACACCCCGCCGCGACCGCGCTCGCACTTCCCGCCGAAGACCCGCTCGACCCCTGCTTCGGGTTCCACGGATTCCGTGTCCTCCCCCCAAACCACAAGTCGCCCTGCGCGAGCGAGCCCATCGACAGCTTCGCCACCAGCACCGCGCCCGCCGCATCCAGCCGCTTCACCACCGTCGCATCTTCGTCAAAGCTCTGCTGCTCAAACCCAGCCGCGCCCCACGTCGTCGGATAGCCCTTCACCGCCAGCAAGTCCTTCGCGCCCCACGGAATCCCATGCAGCGGCCCGCGATATTTCCCCGCCGCAATCTCCGCATCCGCCGCCGCAGCCTGAGCCAGCGCCCGCTCCTCCGTGTACGTAATCACAAAGTGCAGCCGCGGATCATACTTCCTCAGCCGCGCCAGATACATCCTCGTCAGCGCCACGCTCGACACCCTGCGCGTCTTCACCAACTCCGCCAACTCGCGCACCGAAGCAAACGCCAGATCATCCGAGCCTTCCGCAACCCCAGCCGCCGCCAGCCGCGAAACATCCGGCGCCGCACTTATCCGCACCACCTCTCGAACCGCCTGCGGCTCCGTCTCAATCTTCATTCCCGCAGGCACCGGATCGAACACAAACGCCGGAGCCACACTGTTCGGCATCTTCAGCGACCGGATCACCTCCACCGAATCCCGCTGCCGCCCAAGCCCGCCGAGCATCATTGCCTTCTGCTCCACCGTCAGTCGCAGCCCGGCGATCGCCGCCGCCGCATCCATCATCTCGGGCGTAATCTTCTGAAGCGCAGCCCCACTCACCCCCGCGCCGCCGCCGCTCCCGGCCGCCATCCCCAACAACACGCCAGGCAGCAACGTCTGCCCCACTCCCGCCGCCGAACAAACCGCAAGAAAACGCCGCCGATTCAACCCCTGCCAACCACCCTGTCCACTCATCCCCGCATTATTGCATTGCTACAGAAATGACGGACAACAAAGCCCGAAGGAAGTTCTGATTAAGTCATAGCGTTGAAGAGGCATGGCTTCACAGGCTGCCGGAAAATGCACACTTTGTGCTTTTCGGTGGGAGCGCAGGGTTTCAGCCCTGCGAAAATTCCAGTAAATTCAAGGGGCTTTAGAGGCTGCTGAAAAAGTCGTTGTGGTTGCTTTTAAGGATTAGCGTGGGGCTTCAGCCCCACGAAAACGTCAGTAAATACGAGGGGCTTTAGCCCAGGGCCTTCTCTCCAATCAACACGAGCGACTTTTTCAACACCCTCTTTAGCCCCGGGCCGTTCCGCACAAGCCACCGGATGGACTTTTTCCGCAGCCTCTTGAGTCGCTCAGAGAATACTCGCAGACTTAATCAGACCTTCCCGAATTCCAGATGCCGGGTACCCCATCTTCGCCGCAGCGAAAATCCCGACATCCCAACCCGGCAACGCGGATCGTTTTCGGACAATGGGCCAACTTCGGCGCGATAAAACCGTATGTCAACTACCTGAACTCAGAGATAGCTGCGCTACACGAACATGCAATCTGGTTCAAAAGATCGAGCAGGCCAATCTGGAATGGTTTTGACAAAAACATACAGATGTAGTAATTATACCTATTCATGTATGGGAGGATGATTTGTCTACGCCGAAATTGTCAAAATTGGAATTTCAAATCATGGAGGCGCTCTGGGCTAAGAGTGAAACTTCACTCCGTGAGATTCAGGACTCCTTTCCAGCCAAGCAGCGGCCCGCCTACACCACCATTCAGACCACCGTGTATCGGATGGAGGCTAAGGGAATTGTGCGTCGCGTGCGTAAGGTGGGAAATTTTCATCTCTTTGCTGCTGCGATTACACGGGACGCGGCACAGAGCAGACTCATCGATGACTTGTTGGCGCTGTTTGGTGGCCGCTCACAGCCGGTCATGGCGCACCTGATTGAGTCGGGGAAATTATCTCTTGCGGATGTGAAGGAAGCGGAAAAGACCTTGCGTCAGCTTTCTTCGAAGGAGAAGTAGTGATGACCTCAACATCATGGAATGAAGGCTGGCTTGTATCGATCATCAATCATCTATGGCAGTCGACGCTGGTGGTCTTGCTTGCGTTGCTTCTTTCATGGGTGTTGAGGCGCAACCAGGCACGCGCGCGCTATTGGGTTTGGATGGCCGCGTCGATGAAGCTTCTTGTGCCCTTCTCGCTCCTTGTTGCGATCGGAGAAAGGCTTCGTCCGGCTGCCGCATCCCCTGTGGAGAGTCTTCAGTTTGCCTCTGCAATCGTGAATATGGCGCAACCCTTTTCTGCGAGGTCACAGAATATTGAGTCTGCTACTGTTCATCTCACCGAGCCAGTGATTGCTGCCTCTAGTCCGCACCATGTTCACCTGCTGCCAGCACTTTTCTTGACGGTGTGGCTCTGTGGGTTGCTATTCTTGCTGGCTCGGTGGGCACGTAATTGGTGGGCAATTCGTGCGACGGTACGATCCGCTTCCCCAATGCCGCTGTTGACGGATGTTCCAGTTCTCTCATCATCTCTTCTGTTTGAGCCTGGGGTCTTCGGCATTTTCCGTCCGGTGCTTCTGCTTCCGGAGAAGATTTTGAATCGGCTTTCAGCTCCGCAACTTCGCAGTATCTTGGCGCATGAAATGTCCCACGTCCGCCGCCGCGACAACTTGACGGCTGCAATCCACATGGTGGTCGAAGCAATCTTCTGGTTTCATCCTGCAGTATGGTGGATTGGGAATCGTCTGGTCGAAGAACGTGAACGGGCCTGCGACGAAGCCGTGTTAGAACTCGGCAATGAAGCGGATGTATATGCGCAGAGCATTCTTAACGTCTGTAAGTTTTATACAGAGTCTCCTATGGCATGTATGTCGGGAGTTACCGGTTCGGACCTGAAGCGTCGGATTATCCGCATTATGACGGAGCAAACTGGGCGGAAACTCGACCTGAGCAAGAAACTGGTTCTGAGCGTTACTGCTGTGATGGCCGTCGCATTGCCGGTTACCCTTGGTCTTGTCCATGCCACGCAAGTTCGCGCTCAATCCGCACCAACAAATCCAGCCAGTAATATCGCCTCCACTTGGCAGGGGATACTGCACACTAATCGCGACTTACGCTTCGTGGTCAAAATCGCGACGGCGGGTGAGGGGCCTCTTCGGGCTACCTTTTACAACATCGACGGCCCCCCCGGCGGCATACCCGCTATTTCCACAACGCTCAATGGCTCTTTGCTGAAGATTGAGCTTCCCTTTGCCACATACGAAGGCACTCTGAGCGCCGATGGCAACTCCATCACAGGGATGTGGAAGCAAGGACAGAACTCGTCGTCGCTCAAATTTGTGCGCGCCACGAATGAGACCGAGTGGGCGATTCCCGAGCCTCCACCGCGCATGGCTCCGATGGCTGCAGATGCGAATCCGACATTTGAAGTCGCCACCATCAAGCCAACGAGGCCGGATGAACACGGGCCAAGATATGACTTCCGAGGTCGCCGTTTTTCAGTCATTCACGCTTCTCTGAGTGACCTCCTCAAGTTTTCCTATGGACTTCAACAAAGCCAGATCGCGAAAACGCAGGGTTGGGTCAACTCGGAGAGCTACGACATCTCTGCCGTGTCGGCTGGAGAGGGTGAACCAAGCATCAAGCAGTGGGGGTCAATGGTCAAGAAACTGATGGCAGATCGGTTTCAGCTCAAATTCCATTTTGAGAAACGAGAACAAGCCGTGTACGTGCTCACGGTCGCCAAGTCTGGTCCCAAACTGACGAAAAGCCAGAGTGATCCTAGTGAATCGGGGGGGATGGGATTTGGACCACCCGGAAACTTTGGCGCGACCAACCAAACAATGGCGGATGTTGCCAACGCGATCGGGCAAGGCGTTCTGAACCGGCCGGTAGTGGATCAAACTGGCCTCACAGGAAGGTTTAATCTCAGGTTGACGTGGACACCAGATGGACCAGCAATAGCGACGGAAAATCCTAACGCTCCTCCGGATTTCTTCACAGCGATTCAGGAGCAGTTGGGATTGAAGGTGGTATCCACCAAAGCCCCCGTCGATGTTCTCGTGATCGACCACGTGGAAAAACCTTCTTCGAATTAGGAGAATGTCAGCTTAGCTGCTTGCCAGTAACAATCGATTCGCACATCGAAGAATCCGGAATCTTCCCAAGGAGGCGGGATGAGCGTAGCGATTCCCGCCTCCCCACATCCCAGGCTCGTTGCCATCCAGGCTGCTGGCGCAGGTGGGCGATAGCCCAGCGAAGAGTGCGGCCGGACGGTGTTGTACTGAACACGCCAACGCTCAGCCAGCACCCGGGTATCACACGACGGATTTCCACATCCTGCCTCTTGACTGGCCTGATAGCCTTAAATCAGGAAAGAAGAAGCCCGGGGCTGCCTCGGGCTTCTTCTTTTGGCATCTGACGTGCGCAGGGAGGTCCGAACCTAAGTCCTTTGTTCGAAGGACTTTGAGTACTTAATGAGGGGAGGGGGTACCCCTGCGACCGGCACAACAAACCGCAGGGTTCCTAAGTTGAAAGGACGGGCAGAGATGCCTAAATATCCAGGTTCTTCACATCGAGAGCATTTTCCTCGATGAACTTCCTGCGACTCTCGACGTCCTCGCCCATCAGCGTGGTGAATATTTCCTCGCAGGCCGCGATGTCTTCGAGTTTGACCTGAAGCAGCGTCCGACGCTCCGGGTCCATCGTCGTCTCCCAGAGCTGCGGAGCCGTCATCTCGCCCAGCCCCTTGTACCGCTGAACCTGGTATTCTTTGCGACCCTGCTCGATCACGTAGTCGAAGACCTCGCGCGCCGTCTTCTTCTCGACCGGGTCATGCGAAGCCTTGCTGCCCCGCTTGCCCGGCTTGGCCTCGGCCACGGTGCCTGGAGCCGTCGCCGTCGCAGCAACGCCCTCTTCCGAAGCGGCCTCTTCAGCCTCTTCCTCAGCCTCAACCGCCGCTTCAGCCTTGCTCTTCGCGGCGTACTCGATGAAGAACGGCCCAACAAGCTGCTCAGCGATTTGCGCGTGCTTGCCGAGCATCTGCCGACTCTCCGGCGCCGACGCCAGCGCCCAGTCGACGACCCTGACCGCGCCCTGCGCGTCCGTGAAGCTGACCGAGTACATCTGCCGCTCCTCGTTCAGCTCCACTTCGCCGACATGCTTGAACTGATAAGCCTTCTGCAAGCCGACAAGCCGCTCACGCATCTCCTTCAGCTTCGCCGGCGACTCAAAATCCGCGCGATGCACCGGGTCCTTGCCCTCATGAGCGAACAGCGCCGCAAACGCCTCAGTCACGTCGTCATTGCGCAGCCGCTTCTGTACCTTGGCGAAGAAGCCGAGGTAGTCGTTCAATCGCTCCATGAACTTCGTCAGGTCGCGGCCTTCGAGCTTCGCTCCGCCCTCGCCGTAGCGAATCACCATGCCATCAGAGGCGCGCTTCACCATGACGTTCACATACTCGCGGTCGTCCTTGATGTACTGCTCGAACTTGCCCTTCTTGATGCGATAGAGCGGCGGCTGAGCAATATAGACATGCCCGCGCTTAATCAGCTCTGTCATGTGCCGGAAGAAGAAGGTCAACAGCAGCGTGCGGATGTGCGAGCCGTCCACGTCGGCATCGGTCATCAGGATGATCTTGCCGTAGCGCAGTTTGGTCGCGTCGAAGTCGTCCTTGCCGATACCGCAGCCGAGCGCCGTAATCATGGCGCGAATTTCCTCGTGGCCCAGCATCTTGTCGTAGCGGGCCTTCTCGACGTTGAGAATCTTTCCCTTGAGCGGCAAAATCGCCTGGAACTTCCGGTCGCGGCCCTGTTTCGCGGTGCCGCCTGCGCTCTCACCCTCGACCAGATAGAGTTCGCAGCGGTCCGGCTCGCGCTCCGAGCAGTCGGCCAGCTTGCCCGGCAGTCCGCCGCCGTCGAGCGCGCCCTTGCGCCGGGTCAGGTCGCGGGCCTTGCGAGCGGCCTCACGCGCGCGCGCCGCATCAATCGCCTTGTTGATAATCTTCTTTGCTACAGAAGGGTTCTGCTCCAGGAACCCTCCCAGCCGCTCATTCACGAACGCCTGCACGGTGCCGGCGATGTCCGAGTTCAGCTTGCCCTTGGTCTGTCCCTCAAACTGAGGCTGGCTCAGCTTCACGCTGATGACGACGACAAGACCTTCGCGCACGTCGTCGCCCGAGAGATTTTCCTTCACGTCCTTGAACAGCCCAAGCGCCTGCCCGGCAGCGTTGATGGTACGGGTCAGCGCCGTCTTGAAGCCCGAGAGATGCGTGCCGCCGTCGATGGTGTTGATGTTGTTGGCGAACGTGAACACCGTCTCCGAGTAGGCGTCGTTGTACTGGAGCGCAATCTCCATGGCCACATTGTCGCGCTCGGCTTCCATGTAGATGGGCTTGTCGTGCAGCACGGTCTTGCCCTTGTTCAGGTGCTTGATGAACTCCGCGATGCCGCCAACATACTTGAACTCCTGGTGTTTGCTCTCGCCGGTCTTTGTGTCGGTGGTGCGCTCGTCGGTGAGGTGGATTTCGAGACCCTTGTTCAGGAAGGCCAACTCGCGCAGGCGCTGGGCCAGCGTGTCGTAGTTGAACTCAGTGACGCTGAAGATGGTCTTGTCGGGCAGAAAGTGGACTTTGGTGCCGCGCCGCTTCGTCGGCCCCATCTTGCGCAGCTTCGAGGTCGGCGCGCCTTTGGAGTAATCCTGCTCCCAGGCGAAGCCATCGCGCCAGATCTCGACATCGAACTCTTCGCTCAGCGCATTGACGCAGCTTACGCCCACGCCATGCAAACCGCCCGAAACCTTGTAGTTCGAGGCGTCGAACTTACCCCCGGCGTGGAGCATCGTCAGCACCACCTGCACCGCCGGCATCTTCTCGCCGTTGATGACCTTGTCGCCCACCGGAATGCCGCGTCCGTCGTCGGTGACGGTGATGGAGTTGTCCACGTGAATCGTCACATCGATGCGGGTTGCGTGGCCGCCAAGCGCCTCGTCCACCGAGTTGTCAACCACCTCATAGACCAGGTGATGCAGGCCCATCTCCCCGGTCGAACCGATGTACATGGCCGGCCGCAGGCGCACCGCCGCCAGGCCTTCGAGAACGGTAATGTTCTCGGCCGTGTAGCCGCCGCCCGTCTTTTCCTTCTTCGAGGCGGGCTTGTTCTCGGTCAAAGTTGCGTTGTCTTCAAGCTCCAGAAGAGCCGCGTCGGTGGGGATTGCCGTCGATGCCATGTATCTCCGATGAGCTGTCCGCTCAGACGTATCCGATATGCCGGGTGTCCAGCTAGCCCGTGCCCGCTCAATCCGCGAAACCCGCGTCATTCCAGCGCTTTACGCACGTTACAGGCTGGTTCTCAGTAGTCTGATTATACCACGTTCAGGAGGCCATCCGGCAGCCGCGACAGCCCTGCATACGGCTTGGTTCCGAGCAGTCTTTGTTCTTGAATCTCAGGCCACGAGCAGGCAGCAGGAATACATACGCCTTCCTGACAAGATCCGGTTGAAAAGGCCCGGAGAGCAGTCGCCCAACACAGTAAAACTGGAAATTCTTCACCCTGCCGGTATTTCAATACTGGTAACTACCCGTGCATAACCAGTAACTTACGCAGGCGGCGCGATGCGGGCGACTTGTCGTAACCCAAATGGGTTATATGCAAACTTTTGCATATTGATATTCTTCGCTCGTAGGCAGAGAGGTAAACCTATGAAGTTCAACCGACTACTCGTAGCTTCCGTCCTTGGGCTGGCCTTTCTGGCAACCTCCTCGGCGCTCGCCTGCGAGCACAACGACAGCAGCAATGAACAGAGTCACTGGTCGTTTCTTGGGTGGTGCCAGCATTTCACCCAGTCGCATGACGAACACCACCGTGAGTGCGACCAGAACGGTCAGAACAGCGGCATCGGGCGCAACTGCGACCGCGGCAAGGGCAACGGCGGCGGTTACTGCGGCACCGACGGCCATACTTCGGGCGGCGGCTCAGACTCCGGCGGCGGCAGCTCAACGGCCGGCGGCGGTAAAGGCATCAGCTGAGCTCACCAGGCTATCAACCCAACCATTAACCGGGCGCCATTCTTTGCGCACTTCCGCGCAAAGGATGGCGTCTTTGCCTGTGACGCGGCCTCGTATATACTCAAGAGGTTGTCCAGAATGCAGTTTTTGTCAGGAACACAATGCCAAAGTTGAAGACACACTCAGGCGCGGCCAAGCGCTTCAAGAAGACCGGCACGGGCAAGTTCAAGCGCGGCCAGTCGAAGATGCGCCACATCCTCACCTCGAAGGCCACGAAGACCAAGCGCAAGCTCGGCGGTATCGTGCTCGTCTCCGAGGCGGACTCGGCCAAAGTCGCCCGCATGTTGCCCTACGCCTGATCGCGTAGCGGAGCCGAAGTTTTCAAGTCGAGCCGTTCTGAATCAGAACAAAGGGCCGGTCAAGCGTAAAGGCCCCTGGGTCAGTGAAAACGAAGCCCACCGAGACTTGAAGTTGCATAGCGAGTGAAGAGGCCACCTTGCCTCCAGCCGCTTAAACGAAGTACGCAAAAGGAGCAGGCACCATGCCTCGTGTAAAACGCGGTACAAAACGCAACGACCGCCGCAAAAAGATCCTCAAGCGCGCAAGCGGTTATTTCCTCACCAAATCCAAGCTCTATCAGGCAGCGCAGGAGGCCGTTGAACGGTCGCTGATGTTTGCCTATACGGGCCGCAAGCAGAAGAAGCGGCAGTTCCGCTCGCTGTGGATCGTCCGCATCGGAGCGGCGGCCAAGCTGAACGGCCTGAGCTACTCGACGTTCATCGACGGTCTCAAGAAGGCCGGCAACCAGCTCGACCGCAAGGTGCTGGCCGACATCGCCGCCAACGACGCAGCAGGCTTCTCTGCCCTCGCCGAGCAGGCGAAGGCAGCCCTGAAGGACGCAGCCGACAAGCGCGCCAAGGCAGCCAAAGCCGCATAAACCTGGGAGATTCCCAAACCAAAGGCACGGCTTCGGCCGTGCCTCTTCCTTTGTTGCAGAGACAGGAGAGATGGTGATGATCGGAAAAGCAGAACGAAAAGAAGCGGCGCGCGAGTTCAAAGAGCGCAAGCCATTGCCCGGCATCTTCGCCATTCGCTGTGCCTCGACAGGCCGGCGCTGGGTGGATGCGTCGCCCAATCTTGCTGCTGCCGAGAACAGCCAGTTCTTCCAACTTCGTCAGGGGTTGCATCGCAACAAAGAGTTGCAGGCGGAGTGGAATACTCACGGCGAGCCTTCGTTCAACTTTGAAGTTCTTGAGGCGCTGCCGGAAGATACCCCGTCGTTGAACCTGCGCGATCTGCTTGCCGAGCGCAGGCGCGCCTGGGCGGAGGCACCACAGGCGTAAGCAGGGCGCTGATGTCTTTGCCATGGCCACGCCAGCAATCGTCTATGCTTGAGCCATGCCGTCTGCCCCCGTGACAACCGAGCAACTGAACCTGCGCTCCACGACCAAGGAGCAGGCTGCCTCGGCACCGTTCGAGTCCTGGGGTCGCTATCCCACCTATGGCGCGAACGTCATTCCGCTGAACTGGCAGGGTGATTTTTCCGCCATCGCGCCGAGTCTGCTCAACGGCGCGTTGCCCGTCGGCATGGGGCGCAGCTACGGCGATGCGTGTCTGCTGAAGGATGGCAACCTGCTTGTCACCACGGGCATGAATCGTCTCATCTCGTTCGATGCCGAGGCTGGCTTGCTCACTGCCGAAGCAGGCATCTCGCTAGCCGATATTCTCGACTTCGCCGTCCCCCGTGGGTTCTTCCTTCCCGTCAGCCCGGGCACGAAATACGTCACCCTCGGCGGGGCGATTGCCAACGACATTCACGGCAAGAACCATCACATGGCCGGGACCTTCGGCTGCCACGTGACTCAGTTCGAGCTGGTGCGCTCGGACGGCTCGCGCAAAGTCTGCTCGCCCACGCAAAACCCTGACTGGTACGCAGGCACCATCGGTGGGCTTGGCATTACCGGGCTCATCACATGGGCGACGCTGCGGCTCAAGCCCATCGTCTCGCGGCTGATTGAGTACGAGGGCATTCAGTTCCACGGCATCGACGAGTTTCTCGCCCTCACCGACGAGAGCAAGGATGTCGAGTACACCGTGAGTTGGGTCGATGTCACCTCGACGGGCAAGAACTTCGCGCGCGGCATCTTTATGCAGGGGGACCACTCGCAGAAGCGCGACACGCTCACGCCGTCGCCGAAGCCGAAGCTCGTCTTCCCGTTCGACGCTCCGGGTTTTGCGCTGAACCGGCTCTCGGTCAGTCTCTTCAACACAGCTTATTTTCACAAGCAGTTCTCGAAGCACTCGGTCTCGATGCAAGACTACGAGCCGTTCTTCTACCCGCTCGACAAGGTGCTGCACTGGAACCGCATGTACGGCAAGCGCGGCCTGCTCCAGTTCCAGTACGTCATTCCGTGGGAGCACGCGAAGGAAGGAACCGTCGCCATTCTGCGCGAGGTCGCCAAGTCGGGGCTTGCGAGCTTCCTCGCGGTGCTGAAGGCGTTCGGCGATGTGCCCTCACCCGGCATGATGAGCTTTCCAAAGCCCGGCATCACACTCGCACTCGATTTCCCCATCAAGCCGGACCGAACGTTCCCGCTGGTCCACCGACTGGCGGAAATGGTGCTGGAGTTTGGCGGACGCCTCTACCCGGCCAAGGATGCTGCCATGACTCCGCACCAGTTTCAGACGTTCTACCCGCAATGGCAGCAGTTTGCGCGCTACCGCGACCCGCTGCTGACTTCGAGCTTCTGGGAGCGAGTCACCGGAGATATTTCAGGATCATGAGCAACGCAAGCACGAACAACACACCACGCAAGATTCTCGTTCTCGGCGCAACCTCGGGCATTGCCGAGGCTACGTGCCGAATCTGGGCCGCGCAGGGTGCGAGCCTGTTTCTTGTAGCGCGCAACGGGGAGAAGCTCGCCGCCGTCGCCGCCGACCTGAAGACGCGCGGCGCGAGCTATATCGACACGGCGGTCGCCGATCTGGACGACACCGATAGCCACCCAGCGCTGCTGGCCCACGCCATCAACTCGCTCACGGGCATGGACATTGCGTATTTGGCCCACGGCATCCTGGGCGACCAGACACACGCCGAACAGGACTTCAACGCCGCCGCGCAGGTGATCCACACCAATCTGATGGCACCGGTCTCGCTCGTCACCTGGCTGGCGAACTTCTGCGTGCAGCGCCGCTCGGGAACTATCGCGGTGCTCTCGTCGGTGGCCGGAGACCGGGGGCGCAAATCGAACTACGTCTACGGCGCGTCGAAGGCGGGTCTTTCGGCGTTTCTCGAAGGTCTGCGCAACCGCGTGGACCGCGAAGGCGTCACGGTGCTCACCATCAAGCCGGGCCCGGTGAAAACGGCCATGACCGCCGGAATGCCGAAGAGCGAAAAATTCGCCGACGTAGACTCAGTGGCGGAGTCAATCGTCCGCGCCATCGACAAGAAGAAGGACACACTCTATGTGCCGTTCCAGTGGTGGCCCATCATGTTCGCTGTCCGCCACATTCCAGAGCGCATTTTCAAAAAACTGAATCTGTAGATCGCCTCATCGAGGCGCATCGCCGATCATGTTCCACGCAGAAGAACACAGTCTGATAGCAGTTGAGGCAAAGGGTTTCTGTGTCGAGGGAGAGGGTCAATGAGGGCAGCAGTATGGGCAGGTGCGGTTCTGGTAGCGTGCGCGGCGACGGCAGTCGCCCAGGCAAATGAGGATCTCAAGACACTGCCGGCCGGTGCGGACATCCCGCGCATGGTGTCGCCAGCAATCGACAGGCCGGGTGAGCCGTTCTCGTATGCAAGCCGTCCGACGGACCAGATCAGCGTGATGCACGCAGCGGCGGGAACGGAGATTACGCCGGAAGGCTCGCTGTATACGGGCTACGGCGAGTTGATGTTCTTTGTCGGAATCGAGCGCGAGCCCGTGTCGGCGCGGGTGCGGACGCTTGAAGAGGGGCATCTGCCGATCGTCCACTACACGGTGAAGCACGATGGGCTGGAGTACCGCTTTACGATGTTTGCCGCTTCGCTGGGTGCCGAACAGTTGGGCGGACAGGTGGCAAACTTTGTGCGCGTCGAGATACGGAACCCGGGGGCGAACGAACGGCACGGTTTTTTGACCGCGGCGTGGCGGTATCAAGGAGAGCAGACCACAAATTTTTCGACGGGAGACAATCGCTTTCGCCGCCCGGTGAAGGGTGATCAGGTAGGGGCCTACCAGCAGCAGGGCGAAGCATTTCGCCCGAATGCTGTGTATACGACTTCGGGCGATGCCTTTTTGCAGGATGGCCGGGCGATCTATTTTTTCCCGACAGCGCCCAAGCCGCAGCTCAGGCCGACGCTGAACGATTACTACAATCATCTGGCCCCGTTAGATACAAAGATGACGGTATCGCCGACGACTCCTGTAGCGACGGCGGAGTACGACGTTGCCGTGGCTCCAGGGGCAGCGCAGGTCCTCGACTTCAGGATGCCGCTCGCTCCGGTGGGTGTCAGCGGTCCAGAGTTTGACGCGGTGGAACACGCGAACTTCAACGAGCGCAAGGAAAAGGTGCGCGCCTTCTGGGATGGGATGATTGCGCAGGGCATCGATATTGAGACCCCGGAAGACAAGGTCAACCAGACGTTCAAGACCAGTCTGGTGAATGATCTGATGTCGCTGAACAAGGTGGGCGACGACTATGTGCAGACAGTCAATCAACTGCACTATCACGGGTTCTATCTGCGCGACTCGTCGGACTTTGTGCGGATGTATGACACGTCGGGCTATACGGAGATCGCCCGGCAGGTCGTGAACTTCTTTGCCACGAAACAGCAGCCGGACGGAAACTTTCTCTCGCAGCGCGGGCAATACGACGGATGGGGACAATCGCTCTGGACCTACGGCGAGCACTACCGGATGACGCACGATAAGGCATTCGCAGCGGAGGTCTATCCGCGCGTCGTTCGCGCCGTCGATTGGCTGCAAAGTGCGGTCGCCGCCGATCCGCTGCACCTGGTTCCCGCAACGGACGTGCGCGACAATGAGTTTGTTCCGGGACATCTGACCGGGTATAACTTTCTGGCGCTGGACGGGCTTGATGCGGCAGTGCGGTTTGCGCACGAATTGAATCATCCCGAGGATGAACAACGTTTTCGCAAGCTGGAGAGCGAACTGCGCGAGTCGCTGATGAAGCGGCTGGACGCGGTGACGGCGCAGACCGGGGGATATATTCCTCCGACGCTCGACGGCGGTACACAGGGAACGGACTGGGGAAACCTGCTGTCGCTGGTTCCGGAGCAGCAGCTCAAGCCGTTCGATCCGAGAGTGACGGCGACGCTGCATGCGACACAGGCGAGGTATCAGGAAGGACTGATTACCTACCATCAGCCGGGACAGGGCGTGTATCTGCACCATTACCTGACCATCAAAAACACACTGACAGAGTTGATTCGCGGAGAGCAGGAACAGGCAATTCGAGAGATGTATGCGGTGCTGCTGCATACCAGTTCCACCAACGCAGGGTTTGAGTACTCGGTGCGCCCGTGGGGCGACAGAAACTTCATGGGCAATCTGGCGCCGCATGGATGGATGGCGGCGGAGTACCGGAACCTGCTGCGGAACATGATGGTGCGCGAGGATGGAGATACGCTGCATCTGCTCTCCGCGTGGTCTCCCGAGTGGGTTGGCGCAGGGAAAGAGATTGTTGTGAAGCGGGCGGCCACCTACTTTGGCACTGTGGGATTCAGGCTCGAAATGCCTACGGACAAGACGGCAACGCTCGATCTCACGATGGACCGCCGAAGTGCTTACGCACCGGCTAAGGTGGTGATGCACCTGCCGTGGTTTGTCGATGCAAAGACGGCCACCGCTACTGCGAATGGGAAACCGCTCGACGTGAAGGCAGGAGCAGTGACGATTCCGGCCGACGTGGACCGGATCGATCTGACATGGAGCAGGGTTGCGCTGCCGAAGGACTATCCCAACAGCTACACCACGGCGGTGGATCAGTACAAACGCGAGTATCGGGCACGGTTTGAAAAATTGACGGGGGTAGACGTGCCGGCAAATTGATCGCGGAGGATTGGCATAGAAGCGGATGCAGATAGCGCACGCCTGCTGAAACTTGCCGTTTCCACGATCACATCCTCGTTCTACCTCGTGTTGGATCGCGCGTGTAACGAAATTGGAAAGTCGATTCGCCGCCTCTTTGTAATTGGCGGCTTTGCGCACTCGGGTTTTACGGGTCAGGGACATTCCGTGATGAAGGGCACGCCGCCATTCAAAAGCAGGAATAATAGCTACCGGAGAAATATTTCCGCCGCTGGCGAAGTGGTGGCCCGCCGTGATCATCGCGACATTGCTGGTTTGCGGCCTGGGTTGCTTGAAGCACCAAAGGACGCATCAGGAGCTACAGCGTATCGATTCAGGCCCGGCGAAAGGAAAGAAGCAGTGCGAATCGGCGGTTCATTTCTCTTTGCGGCCATCCTGAGTTTGTCATTTGGGGGCCCGTTGGCGAACGCTGCCGACAGGCCCGTTCAGGTATGCGTGCGCGATCAGGATGGAAGAGCAATCACGGACGCAACAATCGAGTTGGAGAACAAGCCTCCCCAGCCGGTTGCGTTCGACTCGCAGGGTTGCGCGACGTTGATCATCTCTGCGGACGCGCGAGTGCGAGTGACGCGCGCTGGGTTCACCAGCGTATCGCGGACGTTGGCCCCTGGCGCAAAACAGACGATCGTACTGGCCGTGGCGGGAGATCAGCAGGAGGTCGAAGTCACGGCGAGGACGCCGCTAGCTCTGGACGCAAGCGCGAACAGCGTACGAACAATGTCTGCGAAGCAGATGCTGGAGGCCCCGGGATTCACGCTCGATGACCGGCTGCGACAGGTGGCTGGATTTCAGTTATTTCGGCGGACAAGTTCGTGGGTGGCCAATCCCACCTCTCAGGGAACCTCGCTCAGCGGGCTGGGATCGACAGCCGCCAGTCGTACATTGGTGCTGAGCGATCAGGTCCCGTTGAACGATGCGTATGGCGGCTGGATTCACTGGAATGAGATTCCTGCCCTTGCCGTGCGGGACGTGGAAGTGATGCGGGGCGGAGCCTCGGACCTGTACGGATCGAATGCCATCGGCGGTGTCATCAACATAACGCCGGTCACGCCGAGGCGCTTTGGATATGCACTCGATCTGTCTGGCGCAAGCGAAGGAACCTCAAACCTGAATGGATTGGTTACCGGTGCGAAAGAGAAATGGGCCGCGCTCGCTGCGGCCACCTTGTTCCGCACAGATGGCTACATCCTGACCGCACCGGAGGTTCGCGGACCCGTGGACGTGGCGGCGAATGTTCATTCCCAGAGCGGGCGCGTGGAACTGCGCCGCAGTTGGGGAGAAGACAACGGAATATTCCTGCGGGGAAACCTGCTCAACGAAGCACGAAACAATGGAACACCGTTGCAGAAAAACGGCACACGGATATGGAGATATGTTGCAGGAAGCAACTGGGAGACACGCAACGCGGGCCGCTTTCTCGTGCGGTTCCACGGAACAGAACAGAAATACCGGCAGAGTTTTTCGGCAATCAATGCGGCGCGGACGTTTGAAAGGCTGACGGCGTTGCACTTCGACCCGTCGCAGCAGATTGGCGGAGTGGCGCAATGGGCGCGAAGCTATCGAACGGTCACTCTGGTGGCCGGCGGCGAGGTGCTCGACTCACGCGGGACAGACCTTGAAGTACGCTCCGAAGTGAGCACCAGCGCGCGGCAGCGAGACGAGGGCGTATACGCAGAGCTGCTGTGGCAACCCGAGAACTGGTCCTTCGCTGTCTCCTCGCGCTTCGATCACTTCGGCAGCTTCGACGCCAGACAATCTGGCGGAGTGCCTCCGGCGCTTCCAAACATCAGCGAACATGTCTTCGACCCTCGCATCGGAGTTGTCAGGGAGATGACACGATGGTTGTCGCTCACGGCTTCCGGCTTTCGCGCATTTCGCGCGCCAACCATGAATGAACTGTACCGCCAGTTCCAGGTGGGACAGCAGATTACACTCGCAAACCCAACCTTGAAGTCGGAGCGCGCAACTGGTGTCGAAGCAGGGACGTTGCTGCACGGAGGGAGATTGGACTCTGTGCGGCTTGGCTATTTCTGGACACAGGTGAATCGGCCCGTGGCTTCCATCACGCTGCTCTCAACGCCGACAAGCACGCTGTTTCAGCGCCAAAACCTGGGCCAGTTGACAAGCCAGGGCGTTACGGCTGAATGGGAGATGCGGACCGCTGGCTTCCTGACGCTTACGGGCGGGTATCAATACGCGCACTCAACAGTCACGAAGTCTCAGACCGACCCAGCGTTAGTGGGTAAGTGGACGCCCGAAGTTCCGCGAAATAGCGCCTCGTTGCAGATACGCATGGAGCAAGCCAAACTGGGCGTGCTCAGTGTCGATCTGCATACAAGCGGGCAACAGTTCGACGACTCAGCGAACCAGTTCAGACTCGCAGGATATGCACAGATCAATTTGTATGCAGAAAGGTCGATAGGCCGTCGCTTCAGTGTATATGGTTCAGTACAGAATTTGTTGGACCGCCCGGTGCAGGCTGGATGGACGCCGTTGTTAACTCTGGGCGCGCCGCGAATCGTCTTAGTCGGTGTGCGCCTGCACTGAGCACTGCTCATCTTCAGTTTCAGTCTCTGATAGCACACCCCTATCCGGCACAATACGCCGTTGGTCCGTAGCGGGAGGCAGGCATGCTCATCGATGCGCATTGCGGGGTGCAGCAATCGATGACGAACGGATTTGCAACCTGTTTTCCAGCACTTCTCTGCGCGGACGTTTGTGCTTTCCCTGGATGCGGGAGATCAGCGTCTCCGCAGCCTTGTATCCAAGCATGTACTTCGGCTGGACAACGCATGTGAGCCGAGGAGGAAAAATATCGCTCCAGATAAAGTCGTCATAGCTGACAATGGAGATGTCTTTCGGGCAGGAGAGCTTCTGCTCTTCAATGGCGCGCAGCAGGCCGAGCGTCATCATGTAGTTGGTAACGAACACTGCGGTAGGTTTCCTGCGAAGCAGTGCCATCCCCGCGACGTAGCCCGAGTCCATGCCATAATCACCCTCTGCAATCAGATCGGGATGAACCGGCACATGGCGCTCATCAAGCGCGGTCTGATAGCCGCGAAAGCGATCCTCCGTAGTGCTGGCGCCGGAGACGCCGCGGATGATGCCGATTCGCTTGTGCCCAAGATCGAGCAGGTGCCGGACCGCCATGCGACCCCCGCCGAAGTCGTCGGCGACGACCGTGTCGGCGGACAGAGAAGGATGTTCACGATCCAGCAGAACAATCGGAGGCCCATTTTTTTTGAGGCTCTGTTCCAGCGCCGGGCTCATCTCGCCCGGCGCCTTGATCAACACGATGCCGTCCACACGCTTCGAGAGAAAAAGCTCAAGGTAAACTTCTTCCTTGGATAGCTGATTGTCGGAGCTGCCGAGGATGATGGTGTAACCGGCCTCTTTTGCTTTGTCCTCCACGCCGCGCACCAGCTCCGGATAGAAAAAGTTGGCAATATCGGGCACCAGAACTCCAAGCGTCAGCGTCTTCTGACGGGCAAGGCCGCGCGCCAGCAGGTTCGGCGAGTAGTTGAGTTCGCGGATTGCCGCCTCGACCCGCTGGCGCAGCTCCGGACTTACATAGGAGCTGTTATTGATCACCGACGAGACGGTAGCAACTGACACTCTTGCGCGGGTTCCGACATCGTAAATCGTCGCCACACCAACCCTCCGGCCATGAGACTGAAAAAACTTCTTGACAAATCATCGCACGAAACAATAAGGTCAGGTTCCGTTCCGGCTAACCGCTTAGCTAATCGCTTCAAATCGGAAGCGACATCTTGCCAATCCCCTGCTTCCCTGGTGTGCGATCTTGAGTGCGGGCCCCGGCGGCGAAGTACCGAACGCGAAAGGTATTGCGATGCGTACAAAATCCATTTTCGGCCTCTTATTCCTGGCCGTTGTTTTACAACTACTCCCACGGGCTCTCGCACAGTCCACCACAGATGGTGCGATTGGAGCTACGGTCTTTGACCAGAGCGGCAGCGTCGTCAGCGGCGCCTCCGTCTCTGTTCACAACGACGAAACTAACGCCACTTTCGCCGCGAAGACAGACAGTTCAGGATACTTTCGGGTTGGACATCTACAGCCAGGCCGCTATACCGTGACGATCAATGCCGGGGCCTTCGCTCCGTACGTGTCCCACAACGTGCTCGTGGAAGTCGGCAACCTGACCGGGTTGACGCCTGCGCCGCATCTGGCGGTTGGCGGTGTCTCCCAGACCGTGACCGTCTCGGAAGAAGCTCCTCTGGTGAATACCACAACGCCGGAACTGGCGACTGTACTGAATGAAACTGCCATTGAAAATCTACCTATTAATGGAGGCCGCTGGTCCGACTTCACCCGCCTTACGCCGGGCGTGGTCGCGGACTCCACAGGCTACGGCCTGCTCAGCTTCCGCGGCATCAGCACCTTGCTGAACAACAATACCGTCGATGGAGCAGACAATAACCAGGCATTCTTCTCCGAGGAGCGCGGCCGCACCCGGGCAGGCTACTCCACCGTACAGGCCTCCATCCGCGAGTATCAGGTGAACACATCGAACTATTCGGCTGAATATGGCCGCGCAGCCGGCGGCGTAGTCAACGTCGTCACCAAAAGCGGCACGAACCAGCTTCATGGCCAGCTTTACTTCAAAGACCGCGACAACGACTGGGGAGCGTTGAATGCCTACACTACCTTAACAACTCAGACCTCTCCCGGGGTCTTCACCTCGAACGTGTACAACCCGAAGGACTGGCGCAAGCAGTGGGGCTTCGGACTCGGCGGGCCGCTCATTAAGGACAAGCTGTTCTTTTTCTATGCATACGATCAGTACCGCCGCAACTTCCCTGCGACGGCAAAGGTTGGCAATGCGACGGCATTCTTCGCCACTCCGGACGCAACCCTGCCCGCGGGCAAGGTATGCGGAGGCACAGGAGCAGCCGCGCCGGACACACTCGATGCGCAGGTGTGCATCATGCAGACGCGACTGGGATATTCGGCATACTCCTTCGCCGCTTCTCAGTATGTTGCGGCATTGGACGCCCTGGCCAACGGCGATCTGGGGCAGGTCGTGCGTACTGGCAACCAGATGATCAATTTTCCGAAGCTCGACTGGCAGATTAACTCAAAGAACCACGCGAGCATTCAATACAACCGCTTCCGTTGGGACTCGCCTGGAGGAATCCAGCAGACGGTCTCCGGCAGTCTGGGCAAGAACAGCTACGGCGACGACTTCGTCAAGATTGACTGGGGCGTGTCAAGACTTGTCACCATCCTCACGAACAACCTGACCAACGAAATCCGCTACCAGTACGGCCGAGAGCTGGATGACGAGTTTGGAAAGCGGCCGAACGCCTACGAAGCTCCCATTGCCAGTTCAGCCTTTGGCGTGCTGCCGCGTGTCACTCTCGACGGAAGCACCGGGCTCTACTTCGGCAATCCCATTTATCTGGACCGGCTGGCCTATCCGGATGAGCGCAGAAACCAGGTTGCCGACACCGTAAATTGGCAACATGGAAGCCATGCGGTCAAATTCGGCATTGACTTCAACCACGTCAGCGACCGCACTGTTAATCTTCAGTATCAGAAGGGGCAATATACGTACCCGCAGATCTACAACTATTTCACCGACTACTACGAGGCGCTCTCCGGACACCCGAAGGGAACATGCAATGCAGCGCAAAACGGAGTAGGTCCCTACCCTTGCTACAGCAGCTTCCTGCAAGGTTTTGGTCCGCTGAACTATGAATTTGCGACCAACGATTATGACTTCTTCGTGCAGGATGACTGGAAGATGTTGCCGCGGCTTTCGCTCAGCATGGGCATCCGGTATGAATACGAACAGTTGCCGCCTTCGCCGGGAGGAACGTCGATCACGCTTGGCTCCAACACGGTGAAGACAGGCTATATGCCCGGCGACAGAAACAACATCGGGCCACGGGTGGGCTTCGCCTGGGATGTCTTCGGCACGTCGAAGACGGTGTTGCGCGGAGGCTACGGAATCTACTTCGGACGCCTGATCAACTCCACCATCTTCCAGGCATACGCATTCAACGGGCTGCCCACCAGCCAGAGCAGCTACACCTTCAAAAACACAACTCCCATCACCTCGACACCGACCTATCTTCTCTTCCCGGAAGTCTTCTCATCCACGCCCGCTGGAACTGGGGGAGCACCGTCCGTGAATGTGTTCCGTCCGGGCTTCCAGCTTCCGCAGGTGCATCAGATGGACATCACCCTCGAGCAGGCCCTGGGATGGAACACCGTCTTCGGCGCCAGCTACCTCAGCAGCCTGGGGCGTCAGTTGCCCGGCTTCGTCGATCTGAACATCGATACTGCGACGCCGGCGACCATCGACTACACCGTTGTCGGCGGAGGGCCGCTCAACACGAGCACCTATAGCAGCCTGCTCTATCAGTCGAAGCTGAACTCAAGCTACTCCAAAGTGACGGACATCTTCAGCGGCGTCAACAGCAACTACCAGGCGCTGGCCCTGCAGGTCACGCACAGGATGAGCCACAACGTCCAGTTCTACGCCGGCTATACCTGGTCTCATGCCCTCGACTACAACCAAAACCAATCCACCTTCTCCGATGCGAACGACCAGTTCGACCCCCGATCGGTCAAATACGACTACGGCAACTCGATCTACGATGTCCCCGTTCGCTTTGTCACCGATGCAATCATCAACTTCCCTGGAGCACACCACGGTCTGCTTCACTATGTTCTGGACGGCTTCACAATGTCGCCGCTCTTCCAGATGCAGAACGGATTGCCCTACTCGGCGCAGACCAGCGGCACGCCGACCGGAGGGCTTTATGGCTCCATCAACGGTTCAGGCGGCACGCCAACCATCGGCGGGCGCGGCATCCCCGGTCTGGGCCGCAATACCTATCGTTTGCCCAACACCTACGTGGCCGACGTTCGCCTCGGCAAAAACTTCGGCTTCGATGCGATGGATCAGCACTTCAATCTGGAGTTGATGGCCGAGATGTTCAACGCTGCAAACCACCAGAACGTGACGCAGCAGAATACGACGGCCTATACGATCTCTGGAACAAAGATGACCTACAATTCGGTCTTCCGCGCAAACCAGAACGCCAATAACAATTACTCTTACACTCCGCGTCAGATGCAACTGGCGGTACGGTTGAAGTTCTAATTCGCAAACTGTGGGCATCTCGCAGTCGAGTTGCCTTCCGCCCACAAGGGAAATCAACATCATGCGGTCGAGCGGACATCGATGTCTTCTTTACAAATCAAGCCGGGACTGAGAGTGCTGATCACGGCCGGTGCCTCGGGGATTGGAAGAACAATCGCCGAGGTATTGGCCACCAACGCCGCGCGTGTTCACATCTGCGACGTGGATGAGGGGCGACTCGATGCATTCAGATGCGCGCTTCCGCAGATTGGCGCCAGCCGCGCCGACATCAGCGAACTGCAACAGGTAGAAGGCGTCCTTGCCGATGTTCGCGAGTCACTGGGAGGGCTGGATGTGCTGGTGAACAACGCCGGCGTTGCAGGGCCTACCGCCTTCATCGACCAGACAGCGCCCGACGAATGGCGCCGGACAATCGATGTCAACCTCAATGGAACGTTCTATTGCACACGACTGGCCGTGCCGATGCTCCGGCGCAGCCGCGATGCCAGAATTATCAACATCTCTTCAGTCGCGGGCCGGCTCGGCTATCCGTTACGCTCGGCCTATGCCGCAACGAAGTGGGGCATCGTCGGAATGACGGAGTCGCTGGCCATGGAACTTGGACCCAGCGGCATCTGTGTCAACGCCGTATTGCCCGGAATCGTGGACGGCTCTCGCATGGGAGCTGTCATTGAAGCGCGAGCGAAGGAGCTGGGAGTCAGTTATGGACGGATGGAGCAGGAATATCTGTCGAAAGTCTCTCTGCGGCGCATGGTGAATGCCTGCGATGTCGCAGCTACTGTACTGTTTCTCTGTTCGCCGGCGGGCGCGAACATCTCCGGGCAATCGCTGAGCGTGTGCGGCAACGTGGAATCATTAAGCGGCGTGCCGAACTTTGAGGAAAATGGATCTGCCCGGTAAGGCCATTCTCACCTGCGCGGTGACTGGCGCGATTCACACGCCGTCGATGTCGCCTTACCTGCCTGTAACCGCAGAGCAGATTGCACAGGCGGCACTGGATGCTGCTGCTGCCGGCGCTGCCATCATTCACCTGCACGCACGCGATCCGGAGACGGGAAGACCGGACCAACGCCCCGAAGCCTTCGAGCCGATCCTGCAGATGCTTCGCGGCAGGACTGACGCCGTCATCAACATCACTACCGGAGGCTCTCCCTTCATGCGCGTCGAGGAGCGCGTGCGCCCGGCGGCACAGTTTCGCCCTGAACTTGCTTCGCTGAATATGGGATCGTTCAACTTCGGACTGTTTCCCATGCTCGACCGCTTCCGCAATTTTCAGTTTGCATGGGAGAAGGAATCGCTGGAGAAAAGCCGCGACCTCATCTTTCGCAATACCTTCCGCGACATCGAATACGTGCTAAAAACCTGTGGCGGCAATGGAACGCGCTTCGAGTTCGAGTGCTACGACGCGGGACATCTGTACAACCTGGCCTATTTTCTCGATCGCAAGCTCGTGCAGCCGCCTCTCCTGATTCAGACCATCTTCGGCATCCTCGGCGGCATCGGAACGCACTCCGACGACGTGGAATACATGCGCCGCACGGCGACGCGCCTGTTCGGCGGCGATTTCTACTGGTCCGTGCTTGGAACGGGCCGCAGTCAGATGAAGATTGCGTCGCTTGCGCTCAGTCACGGCGGATCCGTGCGCGTGGGTCTCGAAGACAGTCTCTGGATTGGCCCGGGTAAAATGGCAAAATCCAACGCGGAGCAGGTTGAAGCCGTGAAGCAGCTTGCAAAGAATTCTGGCCGGTCTATAGCGACACCGGCAGACGTTCGGGCCATGCTGCGACTCAAGGGTTTGCCGCCGAATTGATTCGATTCGGCGGACAAAGCAAAGAAGCGAGGAACTATGGGCAAGGGTTGCGTTGTGGTCATGGGCAGTTATGTAGCAGACGTCGCGTTCAGGACAGAGAAGCTGCCTGCGTGGGGCGAGACGTATATGGGCTCATACTTCAAGTTGGGCCCAGGTGGAAAGGGCTCGAACCAGGCAGTAGCGGCTGCGCGTGCCGGAGCCAGGGTGAGCTTCATCAGCAAGCTCGGCCGCGACCCATTCGGCGACCTGGCACGCGCTACCTATCGGGAAGAGGGAATCGATACCACGCATCTGCTGGAGAGCGACTCCGCCACAGGAGCGGCGGCCATCATCATTGATGCGGTCAAGGGGGAGAATGCAATCATCGTCGTGCCTGGCGCATGTTTCGAGCTGACCCCGCAGGAGGTTGAGCAGGCGCGGCCAATGATCGCCGAAGCCGCAATCTTCGTCGCGCAGTTGGAACTCTCTCTCCCGACCGTGGAGTATGGTTTGCAACTCGCGCACTCGCTCGGTGTGCCAACTATCCTGAATCCCGCACCAGGGTGCAAGCTGCCAGACAGCATCTTTCAGTACTGCGACTATCTGACTCCGAACGAAACAGAGGCGGAGGTCCTGACAGGTATTCACGTCGCCTCATTATCTGACGCAGAAAAAGCCGCGGATGCTCTACTCGCCCGCGGAGTTCGCAATGCAATCATTACTCTCGGCGCGCAAGGCGCTTTCGTGAAAAATGCGGCCGTGCGCGAGCATGTGCCCGCCTATGACGCAGGCCCCGTGGTGGAAACGACAGGCGCAGGAGACGCATTCAACGGCGGCTTCGCGGTCGCCCTCTCAGAACGCAAGGACATCGTGCAGGCGGCGCACTTCGGCTGTGTCGTAGCAGGCATCTCGGTGACGCGCAAAGGCACCGCGCCCTCCATGCCGTTTCGCACGGAAGTCGATGCCCTCCTGAAGTGAACGTATGACGGCACGGCACGAAACCCAAAACGGAAGCACCCTTCTGGATGGACGCCGGACAGAGTGGCCGCGCGTGCGCTGGGCCGTCTGCGCGCTCGTCTTCGCTGCCACGACCATCAACTACATGGACCGCGAAGTGATGGGCCTGCTCGCGCCCATCCTCCAGCATGTGTTGAAGTGGTCCGAAGCGCAGTACGGCTACATCATCATGAGCTTCCAGATTGCCTATGCCATCGGCTATGTCACATCCGGACGCATGATGGATGCCATCGGCACACGGCTGGGCTACGCCGTGTCCGTCACGATCTGGAGCATCGCCAGTTGCATGCACGCTCTGGTCGGCACGGTAAGCGGCTTTGCCCTCGCGCGCTTCCTTCTGGGACTCGGGGAGTCGGGCAACTTTCCCGCGGCGGTCAAAAGCACGGTGGACTACTTCCCTGCCGAAGAGCGCGCGCTCGCCACTGGCCTTCTCAACTCCGGCATGAACGTCGCTGTGCAGATTACCCCGCTCTGCATCCCGTGGGTAGTCCTTCGATGGGGATGGCACGCCGCATTTCTCACCACGGGCTTGCTCGGATTTTTATGGCTTGCCGTGTGGATGGCCTTCCCTTACGACCGCCTGCGCCCTCAGACTCCAGAGGAGCAGCCGACCGAGCAGGAGAGCATCTGGCTGCTGCTCGGAGAGCGCAATACGTGGTCCTTCTCCGTCGCGAAATTTTTGACGGACACCATCTGGTGGTTCTATCTCTACTGGCTGCCAAAATTTTTCGCGAGCCGCTTCGGCCTGACCATCGGAGAGATGGCCTTGCCCCTCACCGTCGTCTATCTCGCGGCAAGCGCGGGCAGCATCGGCGGCGGCGCGCTCGCCGGCCTGCTCATTCGCTTACGCGACAGTGTCAACTTCGGTCGCAAAATGGCAATGCTGGTCTGTGCGATCTGCGCCGTGCCGGTTGCCTTCGCCTCTGCAATTCCGCACCTATGGTGGGCGACGGCGGTCATCGCGCTCGCTGCGGGTGCCCACCAGGGCTGGTCGGCCAACCTCTTCACGACGCCGGCAGACATGTTTTCAGCGCACCGGGTAGCCACGGTCGTCGGCATCGGCGGAACCGCGGGGGCCATCGGCGGCGTGCTGCTCGCCTGGATTGCGGGCCAGGTATTGCAGCAAACCCACGACTACAAATGGCTGTTTGCCATTTGTGGTTTGGTTTACCTCTTTTCACTCCTCTGCTTTCAACTGCTGACACCTCGACTGCCCAATGCTCCGAAACACTCAGCGCAACTCGAATAAAACAGCGTAAACCGCGAACTCACCAACTGTGCAGCCGTACCCGGCTTGGAATTGATCCATCATCCTCGTGAGGTGGCGTTGTCCTGCAATGCTGAAGAAATAGGAAGAGAGAATGAAAAGACCGACCCGTGACCGGGCTGGCTTGTCACCTCGATCGAGCCTCCATGTGCCTCGACGATCGCTTTTGCAATCGCCAGCCCCATGCCGGTGCCCTGCACACGGTAACGCTGTCCCTGCCCTCGATAAAATTTGTCGAAGATCATCAATCGCTCCATATCATCCACCCCGATGCCGCGATCAGCAATGCTGGTCACGAGCCTCCCTTTAGACACTTCGGCGCTAATGAAGATCGGCGTCTGCGCCTCCGAGTACTTCGCCGCATTCTCCAGCAAGTGGTGCAGCACCTTGCCGATGCGATCCATATCCAGTTCCACCTCCGGCAACGATTCCGCCAGCCGGACATCGACCGGATGATCACGCAACTGCACCTCGTCGAGCGCCATTTCAATCACACGCCGGATAGAATGCGGCTGCAGATTCAACTTAATATCGTGTGCATCCAGTTCGGCCATCTCCATTGCCTGCCCCACCAGCCGGTCCAATCGTGCGGCCTCTTCTTCAATCACCTGCATCATCTCTGCGCTCTGTGCTGAATTGAGCTGCGGGTTTGACTGCAAACTTGTAATCGCTGCGGTGATGGAAGTCAACGGAGTCCTCAGCTCGTGCGCCACGGAGTCCAGCAAAGCATTCCGCAGCCGCTCGCTCTCGCGCGACGCCTCCAGATGAGCAAGAGACTCCATCGCTCCAGATCGCTCGACGGCAATCGCAGCCAGCCCGCACACGGCGTCCAGCGCCTCGGGCGATGTGCCTGAGCCGGCGATACCCACCGAGCCGATCGGCCTCGTCCCAAGCAGAATTGGCGCCAGCGTCACGGAACGTGCCTGATCGCGGATGTGGTCCCGCATGAATGCAGCGTCACGAAGTTCCGCCGCCGTAATGTCCATGAATTCCGGGCTCGATCTGTACACCCGGTCCTTTTCTCGCAGATACACTGCGGCGCCGGAAAGTCCGAAGGTAGTGGCGATGATGCGCGGCAGCTTGTTGAGCAGGTCGATGACGTTGCCCGTCACCAGCATCTCCTGGCTGAACTCGTAGAGCCGTTCCGCCTCCCTCTGACGCCTCCGCGAAAGCGTCGCCTCCGTTCGCGCCCGTTCGGCAAGCTGGCTCGCAATGATGCCTGTCACCAGAAATGCAAGCAGCGCCACCCAGTTTCGCGGCTCGCCAATCGTAAAGGTAAGTACCGGTGGGAGAAAAAAGAAATTGAATGCTGCCGCCGACAAAAGCGACAGATAGATCGCGTGACGTATGCCTGACGTAGATGCCGCAATCAGGATGACAACCAGCAGCGTCATCGCAACGGTCATCTCATTGACATGTACCCAGAGAAAATACACCGCTACAATAGCTGCGAGCGTACCCGTCGATACGACATACCGGATTATGCTGAATATGAACGAGCGCGGCACATCCATATCTTAGCCTTATGTCAACCCGCACCCCATCCAGTTCCGCAACCAAGAGCCCGGAAGAGTGGCTGGAAAAAGTAGCCCCCGAAAAGACCCGTGGCACCTTCAAACTCTTTCTGGGATACGCCCCCGGCGTGGGCAAAACCTACAACATGCTGAGCGAGGCCATCCGGCGACACCAGCGCGGCGAAGACGTCGTCATCGGCGTCGTCGAAACACACGGGCGTCCTCCAACCGCCGAATTGGCCGACCAGCTTGAGAAAGTCCCCCGCCGCAGAATCGAGTACAAAGGCGTCGCGTTCGAGGAAATGGACCTCGACGGGATCCTTGCCCGCCGCCCGCAGATCGTTCTCATCGATGAGCTTGCCCACACCAACATCGAAGGCTCGAAGCATCGCAAGCGATACGAGGACGTGCTCGACGTCCTTGCCGCCAACATCGACGTGCTCGCCACCATGAACGTGCAGCACATCGAAAGCGTCGCGCCAACCGTGCAGAGCATCACCGGAGTCCAGATTCGGGAGACCGTTCCCGACTGGCTGGTCCAGCGCGCCGATGAGATCGTGATGGCCGACCTCACTCCCGAAGCGCTGCAAACCCGCATGAAGCGCGGCGACATCTACGGCGCCGACCGCGCCGAGAAGGCGCTCGCCAACTTCTTCCGCCGCGGCAATCTCATCGCCTTGCGCGAACTGGCCCTGCAGCACGTCACCAAGGCAGTAGACCGCACGCTCACCGCCTACATGGATGCAAAGCGCATTCAGGAGCACTGGGCCGTGCGCGAACGTGTGGCCGTCTGCATCAGCTCCAACAGCGCCTCGCAGGTGCTCATCGCACGCGGAGCGCGGGTTGCAGAGGGAGTCAACGGCGAACTCTTCGTCCTCCACATCGACACCGGAGACCGCGACGAAGAGCCCGGCACGCTTGAAGCCAACATGCAGTTTGCCCGCAACCTTGGTGCCCAGGTAATCACCGTCAAAGGAACAAGCGTGGCCCGCGCTGCCGCCGAGTTCGTCCGCGACAAGCGCATCACCCACATCGTCTTCGGCCGCACTGCCGTCAAAGGGTTCCGCAAATACCTTTACTACTGGGCCATTCAGCACTTTCTCTCCGAAGCCCCAACCGTCGATGTCCACATCGTCACGCAGCACCGGGGGCACGAATGAAGCCTGGCGAACGCGACCAGCCTGCGAAGATCCTCATCGTAGACGACGAACCGCAGATCGTGCGCGTCCTGCGCACGGCACTCTCCGCGCAGGGCTACGCAGTGCGCGTTGCATCCAATGGAGCCGAGGGCGCGGACATGGCCCGCGAGTGGAGCCCCGACCTCGTCATCACCGACGTCTCCATGCCCGAGATGAACGGCGTTGACCTCTGCCGCGAACTGCGCCAGGAATCGCAGGTTCCCATCATCGTCCTCTCCGTCCGCAGCAACGAGCGCATGAAGATCGAGGCCCTCGACGCCGGCGCAGACGACTACGTGACCAAGCCCTTCAGCATTCAGGAACTCCAGGCGCGAGTCCGCGCGCAGTTGCGCCGCACCGCTACCTCTACCGGTGAAGAACAATCCGTCATCGACATCGGCGACTTTCACATCGACAAGCGGCAACACCGTGTCATGGTCCGTGGTCAGGAAGTCCACCTCACGCCGAAACAGTTCGATCTGCTGGCCTGCTTCGCCGAGCGGCCCGGCCAGGTGCTCACCCACCGCGCCCTGCTTCACGCAATTTGGGGCGCCAACGCCGATCAGCCTGAATATCTTCGTGTCAATATCGGTCAGCTTCGCAAGAAGATCGAGGCCACCGATGAGCCACGCTACATCATCACGGAGCCTTGGATCGGCTATCGTTTTCTCCCCTCCGGCAACGACGTTCCGTAGCGCCTTTACGAAATCTTTATAGCTTTCCTACGCACTCTTTATGCCCACAGGCATTCCATAGGGTCATGTGGGACGCCATGATGATTGCCGCATCGACGTTATTCTTTGTCATCGCCATCGCCTATATCGCCGGATGCGACCGCCTGAGGGCCGGGGAGGGCAAATGATGCTCGACACTCTGCTTCTCCTCCTCGTTTCGCTCGCGGTCCTCGTGTATCTCGTCTATGCGCTGCTGTATCCGGAACGCTTCTAAAGGAACATCTTCCAAATGACCGTCAACGGCTGGGTTCAAATCTGTTTCTTCTTCGCTCTCGTTCTTGTTTGCGCAAAACCTCTCGGCATCTACATGGCACGAGTCTTCGAGCGTGAACACACCTTTGCGGACCGGATCTTTCGCTCCATCGAGCGCCTCATCTATCGCATTGCCCGCATCGATGAGTCGCACGAAATGCGCTGGACCGAGTACGGCATCGTCATGCTCCTGTTCAGCTTCGTCACCATGCTGGCGACCTACGCGATAGAGCGGCTCCAGCACCTGCTCCCTCTCAACCCGCAGCATCTTCCCGCCGTCTCTCCCGATCTTGCCTTCAACACCGCGGTGTCCTTCACCACCAACACCAACTGGCAGTCCTATGTGCCGGAGACGACGATGAGCTATCTCACCGAGATGCTCACCCTCGCGTACCACAACTTCTTCTCCGCTGCCGTCGGCATCGCTCTTGCCATTGCACTGGTCCGAGGCATCTCCCGTAGGGAGTCGAAGACGCTCGGCAACTTCTGGGTGGACATCACACGCGCCTCGCTCTGGGTGCTACTGCCCACCTGCTTTATCTATGCTCTCCTCCTGGTCGGGCAGGGCGTCGTTCAGAACTTCCGCCCCTACGATCAGGCAAAACTTGTGCAGCCGCAAGTTGTCTCTACGACAGGCTCAGACGGCAAAACCACTACGCAGACCATCACGACTCAATCTATTGCTCAGGGTCCTGTCGCCTCGCAGGAGGCCATCAAAATGCTCGGGACCAACGGCGGCGGATTCTTCAACGCCAACAGCGCGCATCCATTCGAGAACCCCACGCCGCTTTCAAACATGATGGAGTTGTTTTCTATCTTCCTCATCCCCGGCGCGCTCACCGTCACCCTTGGCCGCATGACGCGCTCTCCCGCGCACGGATGGGCCGTCTTTGCCGCGATGGCAGCGCTCTTCTTCGTTGGCGTCTTTGTTGCCTATTACGCAGAAGCCCAGCCCAACCCGCTGCTTGCGGCATCGGGATTGCACATCGACCAGCGCGTCTCAGCATTGCAATCAGGCGGCAACATGGAAGGCAAGGAGGTCCGCTTCGGTATTGCGGACTCTTCTCTCTTCGCCACCGTGACGACAGACGCAAGCTGCGGCGCGGTCAACAGCATGCACGACTCCTTCATGCCCCTCGGCGGTCTCGTGCCGCTGGTCAATATCATGCTCGGCGAGATCATTTTCGGCGGAGTCGGCTCCGGGCTCTACGGCATGTTGATCTTCGTCATCCTTGCCGTCTTCATCGCCGGCCTCATGGTGGGTCGCACGCCGGAGTATCTCGGCAAAAAAATCGAATCTTACGACGTCAAGATGGCCATGCTCTACGTGCTCATCTTCCCCCTGTCCATCCTCACACTCACCGCAATCGCGCTGATGATGCCGAACCTCGGCCTCTCCTCGCTCGCCAACACCGGTCCGCACGGCCTCTCCGAGATTCTCTACGCCTACACCTCCGCCACAGGCAACAACGGCTCCGCCTTCGCCGGGCTCAATGCCAACACGCACTGGTACAACCTATCGCTTGCCGGAGCCATGCTCCTGGGCCGCTTCCTCATGATCGTCCCCATGCTTGCCATTGCAGGCAATCTCGGCCGAAAGAAACTCGTGCCCGCTTCCACCGGCACCTTCCCCGTGCACACACCGCTCTTCACCGTGTTGCTCATTGGAGTCATCCTCATCGTCGGCGCGCTTACCTTCTTTCCCGTACTCGCGCTCGGCCCTATTCTCGAACACCTGCTGATGCACGCAGGCAAAGCCTTCTAAGTGCAGGAACCGTCAGGGACAGGCAATATGTCAAACACTCGCAAACACTCGCTCTGGGATGCAAAGATCGTGCGCCGTGCTCTGCTTGACGCACTCCTCAAGCTCAACCCGCGCACGATGATGAAGAACCCCGTCATGTTCGTGGTCGAGATAGGCAGCGTCATCACCTCCATCTACCTCTTCCGCGATCTCGCAGGAAACCATCATGCGCTGCTCTTCGATCTCCAGATCACTCTCTGGCTCTGGTTCACCATTCTCTTCGCCAACTTTGCCGAAGCCATGGCCGAAGGCCGTGGCAAAGCCCAGGCCGACGCCCTGCGCCGCGCCAAGTCCGAGACCACAGCCTTCCGCCTTTTACCAGACGGCGCAACCGAAGAGATCGCCAGTTGCGATCTCCGAGCAGGCGATGTCGTCCTCGTCACCTCCGGCAACGTGATTCCCGGCGACGGAGAGGTCATCGACGGTGTCGCCTCAGTCGATGAGTCCGCCATCACCGGCGAGTCCGCGCCCGTCATCCGCGAGGCAGGAGGCGACCGCTCTGCCGTCACCGGAGGCACGCGCGTCCTCTCCGACCAGATCACCGTCCGCATCACCTCCAACCCCGGCGAAACCTTCCTCGACCGCATGATCGCCCTCGTCGAAGGCGCCGAGCGTCAGAAGACCCCCAACGAGATCGCACTCAACATTCTTCTCGCCGGTCTCACCATCATCTTTCTGCTCGCCGTCGTCACCTTGCAGCCCGTCGCCATCTATTCCACCGCGCCTCAAACCGTCTTCGTGCTCATCTCGCTGCTCGTCTGCCTCATTCCTACGACCATCGGCGGCCTGCTCTCTGCCATCGGCATCGCAGGCATGGACCGCCTCGTCCAGCACAACGTGCTCGCCATGTCCGGCCGGGCTGTCGAAGCCGCAGGCGACGTCAACACGCTTCTGCTCGACAAGACCGGAACCATCACCTTTGGCAACCGCCAGGCAGCCGAGTTCATCCCCGCGCCCGGTGTCACCAAAAATCAGCTTGCCGACGCCGCGCAACTCTCCTCGCTTCCCGACGAGACCCCGGAAGGCCGCAGCATCGTCGTCCTCGCAAAAGAACAGTACGGCCTTCGTGGCCGCGACTTCCACGAGCTGCAAGCAGAGTTCGTTCCCTTCTCCGCGACCACGCGCATGTCGGGCATCAACCTCGATGGCCGCGTCATCCGCAAAGGCTCCACCGACGCCATCGCCCGCTTCATCCACGAGAACGGCGGCGTCTTCCCAGGCGAAGTCCGTGCCGCCGTCGAAACCGTAGCCCGCAGCGGAGGCACTCCGCTTGTCGTGGCGGAAAACCGTCAGGCACTCGGTGTCATTCATTTGAAGGACATCGTCAAAGGCGGCATGAAGGAACGCTTCAGCCAGCTTCGCGCCATGGGCATCCGCACCATCATGATCACCGGCGACAACCCTCTCACCGCCGCGGCCATTGCCCGCGAAGCAGGCGTCGATGACTTCCTCGCCGAAGCCAAGCCAAAAGACAAGATGGACCTCATCCGCCGCGAGCAGTCCGAAGGCAAACTTGTCGCCATGACCGGCGACGGCACCAACGACGCGCCCGCGCTTGCTCAGGCCGACGTAGGTGTCGCCATGAACACCGGCACGCAGGCTGCCAAGGAAGCCGGCAACATGGTCGATCTCGACAGCAACCCGACCAAGCTCATCGAAATCGTCGAGATCGGCAAACAGCTTCTGATGACGCGCGGCGCGCTCACCACCTTCTCCATCGCCAACGATGTCGCTAAATACTTCGCCATCATTCCCGCCATGTTTGCCGCCACGTTTCCTGTACTCAATACGCTCAACGTCATGCACCTCAAATCACCGCAGTCGGCCATTCTCTCTGCGGTCATCTTCAATGCGTTGATTATCATCGGCCTCGTCCCGCTCGCCCTGCGCGGCGTCAGCTACCGGGCCATGTCGGCAGAGGCCCTTCTCCGCCGCAACCTCATCCTCTACGGCCTCGGCGGCATCGTCGCACCCTTCGCCGGCATCAAGCTCATCGACCTCATCATCACCGCCATGCATCTGGCCTGAGGACTACCACCATGCGCCGCCATCTCATTACCGCGATTCTCTACACCATCGTCACCACCGTCATCTTCGGCCTGGCTTATCCACTCGCAGTCACCGCCGCCGCGCAGCTTCTCTTTCGCAACAAGGCAAACGGGCAGCTCATCTATGCGAACGGCACTGATGACCGCCCCGGTCAACTGATCGGCTCACACCTCATCGGCCAGCCATTCACCGCACCCGGATATTTTCACTCCCGGCCCTCAGCCGCAGGCACAGGCTACGACGCCGCCAACTCCAGCGGCTCTAATCTTGCTCCTACCAACAGAAAACTGATAAGCCGCATCGCCGACGACGCAGCCGCCCTACAGAAGGACAACCCGAATACCGATGTCCCCATCGATCTCGTCACCACCTCTGCTTCCGGTCTCGACCCGGACATCACTCCGGCAGCGGCCGAGTTTCAGATTGCCCGCGTCGCGCAGGCACGCCACCTCTCTGAAGATACGGTTCGCCAGCTCGTCACCCGCCACACCAGCGGACGTCAACTCGGCTTCCTCGGCGAACCCCGCGTCAACGTGCTCGACCTCAACCTGGATCTCGATCGCCTCTCCGCACGCTGACTCTCCTGAGGATTCCCTCCTACGGAACCAGCGTAATCGGCGCCTGCCAGAAGGCGCTCTTCTCATCCGTTGGGTCGAGCACCGTCACCTGGCAGTCATAGTCTCCCGGGGGCAACGCATTCAGCCCGATGCTGAATCGCAACGGCATCGTCTTCACGGAGTTGTTCATTCCGCTCGTGACCTCCATCGGGTGCGTCTCAAAGACCCTGGTCTGCCCCTGATAAAAACTTACATACGCAATCAGCGGCTGCGTGCTTACTGCACCCTGCTCATAAGCCTGAAGGTAGACATAAAGGTCGCGACTCTTGCTGAACACCCGCGTCACGCTCGGTATCAGCTTTTGCCCATTGAGCACAAGCGGGTTGGCGGCATTGTCCTTGGCAAGCTCCTTCTGCTTAGCCGCGTTGTAGATCGCGTCTTTCAGATCGACGCGCTGCCCACCCAGCACCACCGAGCTGATGGCAACCCGCTTCGTCTCCTTATTCAAATTAGGAATGACGAACGACGTCTGGAAGGTTCCGATTCTTCCCGTCTCGTCGTCGCGCGCCAGAAACTTGATCGAGTACTTACCCGGCAACAGCGTGAAGCCTGTGTCATATTCCACCGGACGTTTGGCCAACTCCGCCGCTGTCTCATCGCTCAGTTTGATATTCACGTTGTCGCGCATGTTCTGCACAGTCATGTTGTTGCCGAGTTCATCCTTCACCTCAAGCAAAAAGTCAATGAGCGTATGTTCCGCGCCACGCTTCTTGGCCAGCGCAAGTTCGCGTCCCGGAATCTTGACCACGACCGGCACAAAGTACTCCGCGCGGTTTAACTGGAAGTAATTAATCTCCATGGCAATCGTAAGATCCGTCACCGGATCGCCCAGCATCAGCGCGTCTTCCAGTTGCCGTTCTTTATCCGCTGCGGTGAACTTATCGAACTGCTTGCTCGCGTAGTAGCCCTGTCGATAGTCGAGCTTCGCGGCAAGCTCAGGCCTCACGTCGATTTTGATGCGCCTGAAGCGACCATCCGGCGTCCCATTCGTCGTGTAATACCCGAGAATGTAATAGCTCATGACGCTCTGCTGCGCCTGCACGATACCGCGCGTCAGATCGTTATAGTCGAGCAGCGCCTTGCCTCCGGTATCTCCGGCAAGCGCGTAGAGTGTGTCCTGCGACTGTTGAAACCGCGACGTAGCCGCCAGCGCAGCCGTGCCGGAGTACATCCCCGCATTGCCCTGCGACCCCTGCGTGGCGTCTCCCAGCGGAGACGACGCCACCAGCCCGCGCGCATCAATCGGCCAGAATGTCACGCCAGAACGGATTGCCTCGTCCACCGTTGCATGAAGCTGCGCCTGATTATCGACACCATGCAGCGTCAAGCCACTGGCAAAGTAGATCAGCACCTTCTTTTCGTTCAACCGCCCAAGCATCTTCGCCACCGTCTGCAACGCGGAGAGTTGACGGTCTGTATTGAACAGGTTGAACTCGCTGGTGTCCTGACCGAACGCGGCACCGGTGTCGGAGGCGCTGGCATCATCGGTCGTGTCTTCGGACTGTTGGTTTTCGCCCACGATCAGCGTCTCCAGAATGCTCAACAGGCGGTTGTGATCGTCCGTAAAATCCTGCAACACATCCACCGAACCGCCGCCGTAGCGAACAAGCGCAACCCGGTCAGCAGAGGTCATCTGCGTCCGAATAAACTTCTGCGCGGCCTCCAACGCACGCAGCTTGTCATCAGGCGGCAGGGCCGTCAGGTCGAAGTACATCGCAATCAGCCGCTTGTCCTTATAGCGAACGTCGCCCGGCTTCTCCGGCGCAAACTGCGTCACGGCCAGCCGGTTGTACACCGTGATGTTCTCCGGAGCAGGCTTCGCCGGTGCGGCAGCGGGAGCCATCGGCATCTCCTGGTATTCGCAGAAACTCACATGCTGCGGCACGCCGTTCTCGGTAACTGTGAAGTCCTTGGCGGTAAGCCCGTTGATCGACTTCCCATCTTTGTCCTTGACGTTCACCGCCTCAATCACCAGCTTCGAGCTGACCGACAGCGTGTACGTTCCGTTGCTGCCGCTCACCTGCGAATTCTGCCCAATCACCTGCGCGCCTGCCGCAAGTGCTCCGGCCGTAAGCGTTCCCGCCAGCGCCATTGCAGTCGAAATGGAAACAAGGCATCGCATACGTCAGAACCTCAGCCGCAGAGAAGTCTCGAAGCTGCGCATTGCATTGGCCGATGCAGGCAGGCCAAACTGCGTGCTGTTGATGTTCGTCATCCAGCCGGAGTACGCGACGTGGTTCAGCGCGTTCGTCGCGGCCAACTGTAGATCGAGACTCACCTTCGCATCCACGCGGAACGTGCGCACCATCGCGGCGTTCAAATTAAACTGCCCCGGACCCGTGATTGCATTCCTTCGCGCATTCCCCCACTGCCCCGAAGCCGGAGGCGCATAGGCCGCTGGATTCAGAAACAACCCCGGCGGCGCGGCATACAGAGGCGCACCCGTAACATTCGGACGCACAAACGCCGAGTAGCCCGAGACCACCACCGACGAATCGACCGGCGTCTGCGGCAGGCCGCTTCCCGCATTAATCTGTGTCTGAATCGTCCAGTCCTTGTAGAGTCGCCCTCTCCATCCGCTCAGCAGCGTTCCGCCGCCCAGTCCCATCCCCGTGGTGTACTGCACCAGCACATTCACAAGATGTCTCTGATCAAACGACGAAAGCCCACGCTCGCCCCGCAGGTTGCGCCAATCCTGCGCAATCGTAGCCGAGCCTCCAGTCGCGGCTCCCTGACCGCCGAACGCGGAATCATCATCAATCGCCTTCGAGAATGTGTACAAAACCGATGCGGTCAATCCGTTGTGGAGCCTCCGCCGCAGTTGAACCTGTCCCGACTCGCGCGTCGAATTGCCGCCCGACGCAAGGTACACAAATCCAGCCGGGCAGCCCGGACACGGATTCGCCGCGCCCGCCGGATTCGTATTCGGCAGAAACTCCTGCACGCCGTGCGTTCCCTTAATCCCCAGATACGTCGCCGACATCTGAAGCGACCACGGCAGATCGCGCTGGACTCTCAAGTCCCAGCTCTGCGCGTATCCCACGCGAAAGTTCGGATCGACGCCGAAGGTCTGCGGCGTGCTTCCCGGGCACACGTTGAACCCGTTCGCCAGCGTCAACGGACACGCGGCGCTGTTCGCAACCGTCAGGCTCTTGGCCAGCGGCGCCTGTTGCGCCATCCGAATCGCAATCCCCTGATATACCGACGTGTCATAAGTGATCCCATAGCCCCCACGCACCACCAGCGACGACCCCGGAAGCGGCCGCCACGACACGCCAATCCGCGGCTCAAGGCCGCGCCGGTCCGGCCGCATCAGCGAGGCCGGGTAGCGTTGCCCCGTCAGCGCACCCGTCGGATCGCTTGCAAGCACAGGAGCAACGGCAGAAAATCCGGAGACAACATCCAGGTTGACCAGCCTGTTCTTCAACTCCGTCACCGGCGCACCATACTCCCAGCGAGCGCCTATATTCACCGTCAGTTGCGGATTGACTCTCCAGTCGTCCAGCAGATAAGCATCGTAGACCGACTGCCGCAGATACTTGTCCGCGTTGCCGAACGAGATCGTGCTCGCGCTCGGAATGCCCAGCAGAAAATCCGCAACATCCGAGCCGCTGCCCGCCGCGCTTCCCGCCGTCGCAGCGCCCGTAAAGCTGAACGTCCCGCGCGGATTCGCCTGCGAGAGATAGTTGAACTCCTGCCGCCTGAAATCGACGCCAACTGTGAAGTTGTGCGGCGACCGGTTCCATGTCATCGCGTATGAAACACCGTTGGTCTCATTCCGAATCAACGAACTGTTCCCATCCGTCAACGCCGTCACTCCGCTCGCAAAGGTCAGTGTCGGCGGCCCCCAGTTCACCGGCTCCTGATTGTTGCCCGTGATGCCCGCGTCGCCGGAGATGTTCGCGCGATTCTCCCAGTACGGCGTAATCCGATTGGACTGACGGCTGAACTGGTAGCTCAAATTCATGCGCAAATGAGCGTTGAACGTGTGCGCCCAATGCGCCACGCTGTTCATCCCCAATCCGTTCGTCCTGTCCACAAACCCCAGCAGCGTCGTATTGCTGCCGCGCGTGCTCGTTGCGGCAAAAAATCCGCTGATCTGGTTATTGCGGCCAACAGTCTTGCTCACGTTGGTGTTCACAGCATCCGAGTGCGAGTCGGCAATGAGCGGAACCTGATAGTTATACCGCGCGTTCCCCACAACATTCGGCAACGGATAAAGCTTCAGCAAAGCCTGCGCCTCCGGGCTGATCGGAACCTTATTCCCCGGATACGGCTGTCCCGTCGCCGGATCGTAGATGACGACGGGCTGGCCTTGCGAGTTGACCGCCTGCGAGAAATCGCCGCTCCGCTCCAGCAAATCCGGCACCAGGCCCGGCGTCGTAATAGCAACACCATTCCGCGTCCGCTGATAGTTCACGAAGACGTTCGGCCCATTGCGCAGCAGGCCGGGAATCTTCAACGGCCCCTGCATGGCAAACCCACCCGTAAACTGGTTCGTCTCGGGCTTCGGCGTATCGAATCCGCTCAGCGAGTACGACCTCGCATCCAGCGCCGAGTTGTCCACCCTCGCATTCAGCGCGAAGTTATACAGCGACCTCCCGCTGGCCGTGTTGCCAAACCTGTTCGCCAACGTGAACTGCGAGGTCGCCGCATTGTTCACGCTGCCATTAATCAGCAGCCCATCCTCCGCCTTCTGCGCAACCTCATCTGAAGGCGGCGGCTGATTCTCCTTTGACTTTGGGGCAACGCCAGTCTTCTTCGGCTCGCTCCTCGCCTGCTCTGCCGTCATGTCCGCACTGAGCGCAGGCTTCAGCTCAGCCCGCATCTGGTCCAGCGAGAGCAGCTTCAACTCCCACTTCTCCATCGCGGCATTCGACGCAATCGTCACCGTCTGCTCCATCGTTGCGAAGCCAGTCATCTGGATATGAACTGTCGCCGCCCCATCCGCCAGCGATGAAAACGAATAGAACCCCTGCGTATCCGTGACCGTCTCGAACTTCTTTCCATGCTGCGTGACCGTCACCGTCACCCCGGGCACGGGGAATCCGCCAAACATCACCAGCCCGTGATACTCCGCAGCCAACGCCGCGCCTGAAACACCCAGCAGCACGAGCACGCACAGCCCTCGGCGCAACCATCTCACCCACTGCCCTAAAGACAAATGAAATCCCGGCATCAGTTCTCCGAAGGCATCTCAACATGATCGACCACAATCGTGTCCACCGGCCCCTTGGTCGAGTCCAGCTTCAACCCCAGTTGCTCCTGTAGCGCCGTGAAGATCGAAGGTCCGGTGTCCGTAGCATCTTGCTGCCCGTTCAACATCTTTGGCCCCTGGTTGTCATCCGGCGACCACTCGAGCGTGAAATCATATTTCCCGGCCAGCCCCGTCTTGTCCACAACCTCCCGGTTCAGGAAATTCGACAACATGTTGGCCAGACCTGAGATTGGAATCTCCTGCGCCTTCAGATGCCTGCCATCAAACCACATCATGCCGCCGTGAACAACTCCGTCCGGCCCCTTGATGCCATTCGTAGACGCATTCTTCGGGTCGGCATCCTTCAGCTTGAACCCTCCCTTCGCGACAACCAGATCAAAAATGGGAAGCTGCTTGCTTACGTGGTGAACCTTCAGTTGAAAGCGGTCTTCCAGCAGCGACTGCATCATCAACCTGCGTTGCTTCATTCCATCTTCCGCAGATAGCTTCTTGAACGCAGCCAGGGTATCTTCATCCATCTTTGCCTGAATATCAAAATGCGCAGAGTCCGCCCATCCGGGCAATCCTGAAATCTGATCATCCATTTTCAGGTCATAGGCGTACTTGATCAGCATCTTCAGCGGAGCGTTCGTAGCGGAATACCCATCCGCAGTCCCCATGAACCTCCAGCCCTGACCAGCCTTGTTCAGCTTAATCGCAGCTACATCGAACGCCGGCCTCTTAGCGTCAGCAGCCGCACCCTGCCCTAATACCGGCAAGGCAATAGCCATCCACCCCACTGCAAGCAGCACGATTCGTTTCCGCTGAAACACCATCCGCCCGGTCATCACTGAGCCATCTCTCCCGGAAACCAAATGTAAGGTGCAGCTAATAGACGCCTTGCACTCCATGAACGTTCGCAACGATAACAGATTTATTTTCTTGCCTTCAGCAACGACTCACCTCACCTAAGTCGGAGACGGCTTCTCCCCATGGTCAATCACAAACGTTTCAACCGGCCCCGTCGTTGATCGCAACCGAGGGCCAAAGACCCGCTTTATACCAGCCTGGTGCAGCGCCCCAGGTAACGTTGCAGAATAAATCCAAGGGCTGAAGCACGCTGGGGAAAAACTCGCCATCCGTGCTTTTCGGTGGGAGCGCAGGGCTTTAGCCCTGCGAAACCCAGCAAATTCAAGGGGCTTTAGCCCCGGGCCGTTCCGCACAAGCTGCCGGCTGGACTTTTTCCGCACCCTCTGAAGGCCCGTCCTATACTGCGCTGAGCTTCAGTCTCGCCACGCTAGTTCGCCGAAGGCTTCTCCACATGGTCAATCGCGATGACCTTCACCGGAGTCTTCTCCGCACTCAACTTCAACCCCGCCTGCTGTTGGAGCGATACGAACAGATCCGGCGCGGCTTCAACTCCTGCCGCCGGAGTCGGAACATTCGGCGGATGCCCATTGAACTCCGAATCATCCGGGGTGAACGTGAAATGGAAGTCGTATCTTCCGGCAAGCGCCGTCCGGTCCACCACGGGCCGGTCCAGCACCAGCATCTGCAGAAAACTCGTGAAGTCCTCCATCGATGCATTGATGACGTTCATCAGCATCCCGCCTGTCCCCGGCCTCATGCCGAAGCCAGGCAGAGGCCCATGCAACTGGGTCGGCGTCAGCTTCTGTCCGCTCTTCGCAACGGTCAGCACATAGGCCGACATCTCACGCTTCTCCTCGTGACTCGTCATCTTAAACCTGTCGGCCAGCAGCTTCCGCATCATCGTTCTCAGTTGCTTGTCGTTGGGTGCGCCCTCCTTGTCGGGTACTCCGTCGATGTCGTACCTGTCTTTCTCCATCCAATCCGGCCCGCCCACTATCTGTTTCGCCTGCACGTTGTACGCAAATGCGACCATATCGCCCAGCGAACCGTTGCGAATGGAGAAATTGCGCCCACGCACAAAAAGCCCCTGCATGGTCGCCTTCCCGGAGTCGTTCGGCTTAATCGTCGCCACCTCGAACGACGGGTCCGCATCCGCCGCCATCAGCTTCGGCGGGGGCGGAGGCGCAGGAATCTCCCACGCCGTCTCCGTGGTCGCGCGGACCAGCGTCAACGGCGTCGGATTGGGCCCCTGCGTCCAGGTCCCCGCAATGGAGTTCCCATCCGCGCTCAGCGTTCCCTGATAGTTGCCGCCAATCAGGTCCACCGCGCACTTGAAGGTCGAGCCATCCAGCGTAACGGACGAAGCCTTGATGGCCTGCGCGCCCTGGTCGATGCTGTACATCGCCGCGCTCCAGCCCTTATCGGCCTTTTCAATCTTCAAGATAATTCGCAGCGCCCTCTGCGGTGTCTGCAACGTCCCCTGCCATGCGCCGGCAATGTCATCGCGCGCATGAGCTGTGCTCTGCGTGGCAGGTGCCGTCTGCGCACCAGCTATAGGTGCACTGGCGACCAGCATCGCAGCAGCTATCACTCCACCCACAATGCACTCACGTGTCCTGTTGAAACGTTCCCTTCGAGCAGCATATATAGTCATCACGCGCAATCCCTCTCCTCAAATCAAACTCACACATCGGACGAGACAGCCGGCAGCAAACCCTACGCAAACCCACTTATTTCAACAGCAACCTGCCCTAGAACTATACATTCTCCAACTCATCACTGCCCTCATGGAGCAATAGAACCTGCGTGAGCACTCCGCGATCTGGCCGTTTTGCGCAGGGCGCAGGTTTACCCGTGCCGTAGTGCTTCATTAGCCAATGGGGCTTTACAGGCCACGGAAAAATGCGCGCTTTGTGCTTTTCGGCGGGAGCGTGGGGCTTCAGAGGCTGCTGAAAAAGTAGCTGCCGTTGTTTTTGGGATTAGCGTGGGGCTTCAGCCCCACGAAAAATCCAGCGAAATCAAGGGGCTTTAGCCCCGGGCTTCCCTCCAGTGAACACAGCCGGACCTTTTCAGCACCCTCATTAGCCCGGAGCCGTTCCGCACTCGCTTCCTCCCACAGCCATCCCGCTCCAAAACATAATCACCATACGGCAGAGAAGCTGAAGCAGTTCAATCTCACCTGCAAAATCACACCAGCAGGGATTGCCCCACCCCAAATGCCACCACGCTGACCCGCCCGACGCCTTTCCCACCCTGATAAACTACCCATACCCTCACGCGGAGGGATGTGTGAGCGGTTGAAACAGGCGGTCTTGAAAACCGCTTTGGGCGAAAGTCCAACGGGGGTTCGAATCCCTCTCCCTCCGCCACCGCCCTGCTTCTTCCCTGCTAACGCAAGCCTCTCGCACAATTCGATTCAGGTCTCTTTTTGGGTAAATGCGTTCCGTTACCTCGCAGGTTTCTGCATGGTCGATTGCGCCCATCGATCCATCCCCCTTCCGTCCGCCTTGTCCTGTCCCTAAGCACTCCGCAAAAATTTCGGCGAGTCGTTGAAACGCAACCCTTTAGGTCAACATCGAAATCGATCGCATTTTCCTGCTGTCAAGCTCTCAGCGCACTCCGGTCTGGCCGCTCTCGTGCATTACTTGAAGCGGGTTCCCTCCTCCCCTGAACGACCAGGGGGAACCGTTAGCCCTGTAGTCGATTCGTTATGAGGAGGATTTACATGCGAAAATTGGGCCTTGCTTTGACGGTGCTCCTCTTTGCTGGAGCGACCGTCGCTTATGCGGACACCTTAACTCTGACTCCGGTCACTGTCGTGCATCAACTTCAACAGACCATCAACAACCCATGCGTCATCGGCGACCCCTCGTGCAATAACGGAACGTTTCCAGAAGCCATCTTCCCGGTAGGGGTCAGCTCCTACGATTCGCTTTCACCCGTCTATACCGTCTCTCAAATTCAGTCGCTCCTCGGGCCCGGAAACGCACTAGAGATTGGTGTCGATGTCAACCAGACCAGCGTAACCCAGACGCTGAGCCTGTTCACCATGCTGATTAACGGTTCAGTCGTGGACACTTACTCGGCCGACCCGGCTACCCTCGTTCCGCCTACGACTGGCGGAGGCAACGGTAACGGCTATGCCGACTACGTCCTGACCAACTTCACCAGCCTGGCCGGATACGCTGCCACCGACACCGTGCAGTTCCACGTGGTCATGCCGCTCGTCAACGACGGACGCGAAGAATACTTCCTCGTCTCCGGACCCGGCGGCGTACCTGAAGTTCCCGAACCCTCGTCGCTGCTGCTGCTGGGAACGGGCCTCATGAGCGCGGCCGGCGTTCTTCTGCACAAACGCAGAGCCGGCTAGCAACGCACAACCGTTCACTGCTCACAGATTGCCGCACCGGTTCTCCGGTGCGGCAATTGTTTTTGCGCCAATGTCAGCGCCCCATCTGGCGTGACAAACATTGTGACAAACGCAGACAAAGCGGTGACAACTCGCGCCATACCGAAGGCAAATACTTGTCTCGTAATCAACTCCCTACCGTTGAGGCGAGATCATGCATTGTCTTCGCGCTGTCACCTTCCGCCTGGCCCTCTTTGCAGTGCCGCTTCTGGCCTGCGCCATCATCCGGGCGCAGACGCCCGGCACTGGCGCGATTGCCGGCACCGTCATGGATCCCACCGGCGCGGTTCTCGCGCAGGCCGAGGTCACGGTGACAAACAACGCCACCGGCGCGGCGAGAACGTTCGCAACCTCCGCCCATGGCGAGTTCCGCATCCCGCTGCTTGTGCCCGGCGTTTATACCGTCTCTGCCAAAGCCAGCGGCTTTGAAGTGAAGCAACTGGCTTCCGTGCAGGTAGGCTCCGGCGAAACAGCAACGGTCGAGCTCAGGCTCAGCCTTGGCACGCACACCGAAACGCTCGAAGTCACCGACATGGCCCGCCTCGAAAGCTCCACCCTGGGCCGCTCCGTCAACCAGCAAACCATTCAAGAGCTTCCGCTGGCCAATCGCAACTACACGCAGATCGCAGCCCTCTCCCCCGGCGTCGTCGTCGAAGTGCCCAACGCCGCCGCGCTCGGGCGCAACAACCAGAACGTCTCCGCCAACGGCAACAAGACCACCTCCAACAACATTCAGTTCAACGGCATCGACGCCAACAATCTCTCCCAGAACTCGGCCTCCGGCTATCAGTCCGAGGTTGGCACGGCAGTCCCCGCGCCGGACACCATCGCGGAGTTCATGGTGCAGACCGGCGGCTACGACGCCGGCTACGGTCGCGGCGCGGGGGCCAACGTCGATGTCATCAGTAGATCCGGCACGAACCAGTGGCACGGCAGCGCGTGGGAGTTCCTCCGCAACGACGCCCTCAACGCCAACGACTTCTTCGCCAAGCGCAACGGCCAGGCCCGCCCCGTGCTCAAGCAGAACCAGTTCGGCGGCACCTTCGGCGGCCCCGTCCTCCGCGACCGCCTCTTTTTCTTCACCGCCTATCAGGGCACCACCCAGCGCAACGGCGACTCGAGCCTCTCGCTCGTCACCGCCATCCTGCCGCAGTTAACCAACGACCGCTCCGCCCAAACCCTCGGCGCGCAGTTCTGCCCCGCCAACCATCCGACGCCCAATAACACACCGAATCCTTACAAGACCTTCGGCGGAGGAGCGCAGGTCGCCTGCGACGGCTCCAACATCAACCCCGTCGCGCTCAAGCTGCTCAACTTCAAATTTGCCAACGGCCAGTACGCCATTCCCAGCCCGCAGACGCTGCTCCCCGACTCCCCCGGCTCACTTCCCATCGGCGAGTCCACCTACTCCATCCCGGCGAAGTACCGCGAAGACCAGTACACCGGCAACCTCGACTACGTCGTCTCCTCCGCTAACCAGCTCGGCGGCCGTTTCTTCTACTCGCGCACCTCCACTGCCGAGCCTTTCTCGCCCTTCGGCGCCACCGTCCCCGGCTGGGGCACCAACGAGCTCGACCAGAACCACATGTTCGTCCTCGCCGACACGCACGTCTTCAATCCGCGCCTCGTCAACGTCGCCCGCCTCGGCTACATGCGCTTCGACGGCTTCGCCGTCATCGCCCAGCCCATCACCGCCGCCGCGCTCGGCATGGCCACACCCTCCGGCCTGCCCGAAACCCCCGGCCTCTCCGTCGATGGCCTCTTCACCATCGGCACCGCCGGTCAGCCTTTCTACTGGCAGGACACCAACACCTACGTCTGGCAGGACACCGTCTCCGTCACCCGCGGCCGCCACAGCCTCCGCCTCAGCGCCGAAGCCAAACGCCACCAGGTCGATGTCAACGTGCCCTTCGTCAGCGACGGATTCCTCGACCTCCGCGGCCTGCCCGACCTGCTCATCGGGCAAAGCGCCGCCCAGAACGGCAGCACCATCAGCAACGTCTTCTCCGCCACCGGCTCCTCCGGCATCTTCCGTAAAGACGAGCGATACACCGACTTCGCCGGCTTCGCGCAGGACGACTTCAAGCTCACCCCGCGCCTCACCCTGAACATGGGCCTGCGCTACGAGATCTTCGGCGCGCCCTCCGACATCCAGGGCAAACTCCCCACCTTCGACCCGTCCATCGCCTCGCCTTCGGTCCCCGCCTCAGGCTCGCTCAGCGGCTTTATTCTTCCAGCGAACTACAAAGGCCCGCTGCCCGAAGGCGTCGTCAAATCCTCGCACTCCGGCCTCTGGGCCACCAACTACCACGACCTCTCGCCGCGCTTCGGATTCGCCGCGCGCCTCTTCAACCATCCTCTGCTCGTGCTGCGCGGCGGCTACGGCGTCTACTACGATCGCATGTCCGGCGATCTCGCCGAACAGACCGTCGGCCAGCCGCCCTTCTCCTTCCTCCAACGCCTGCAAGGCGTGCAGAACGCCGGAGCATCGCTGGCCAACCCGTATGTTCCCGCGCTCCCGCCTAACTCAGCCTTCCCCATCTTCCTTCCGCGCGTCCCCGGCGGCGGACTCTCACTCGCCGCCATCTCGCCGCATCTCTCCGACCCCTACATCCAGCAGTACAACCTGAACCTGCAATATGAACTCACCCAGAACCTTCTGCTCGAAGTCGGCTACGTCGGCGCAAAATCCACGCACATCCCCGGCTGCATCGAGTTCAACCAGGCCCTGCTCGCCAGCCCCGAGCATCCCGTCAACGGCGAGACCACCAACACGCTCGAAAACATCGTCCAGCGCCTGCCCTACAGCGGCATCGCGCAAGGCGCCTACATCTGCCAGACCAGCTTCGACTCCCGCTACAATGGCCTCCAGACCAGCGTCACCAAACGCCTCTCCCACGGCCTGCAATTCCTCGGCAGCTACACCTGGTCTAAAAATCTCGACACCACGAGCGGCTCAGGCGGCCTCTCCAACTTCGAACTGGGCTTCCTCACCAACGACCAGCACAACCAGAAGCAGGCCCGCGGCCTCGACGACTTCGACCGCGCCAACCGCGCCGTGCTCAGCCTCGTCTACACACCGCCGAAGCTGGCAGCCGGACCCAGCCCCGTGCGCCTCGCCGTCAATGACTGGACCGTATCGACGGTCGCCGTCGCGCAATCAGGCACCCCCATCACTGTAGGCGACGTCAACGCAGGCAGCATCTACGGCAACCTCGCCGGCTTCTCCCGCGCCGAATGCACAGGCATCAACCCCGCAACTAAAGGCTCCTTGTTCAAGCGCATCGATGGCTACCTCAACCCCGCCGCCTTCACCTCCGCCCCCGCCATCGGCGACGGCACCGACTTCGGCAACTGCGGTGTCGGCATCCTCCGCGCCCCCGGCCAGCGCAACCTCGACCTCGCCCTCGAACGCAGCTTCCCCGTCCGCGAGTGGGGCACCCTCCGCTTCCGCACCGAGTTCTTCAACCTCACCAACACAGCCAACTTCGCCCCGCCCATCAACAACCTCATTGCCGGCTCCGCCTTCGGCCTCATCACCTCCACCACCACCAACCCCCGCATCATCCAGTTCGGCCTCAAATACGCCTTCTAAACCACCACCCTGGATGTTTCGCCCCAGGTTTTGCATCTCCATTCCGCACCTTTTGTTTGTCATTCCCGAAGGGAATCTACGTCTCGGCCGGGTGCCCCACCTTCGCGACAGTCTCATCGTCGCTAAGGTGGGTTCCCGCCACCACTCTTCGGGTACTCCATCCTTCGCGCCTTTTGCGAAGGATGGGAAAGTACATATTCCTACCCGCCGCATATCTTTCGCATTTCCATTCCGTAGCGCAGCGAAGGAATCTGGCTGGACTCAAAATCCAAGTGCAACAAAGTTTTTGAATAAATTCATAGAGATCGCCGCCGTCGTGCCGTGGGAAAGTGGGAAACGTTCTTTGTTTTCCATCTT